>Ga0098047_10000139_pt1 | contig 28087 bp, 34 predicted proteins | sample 12_taG_FD_92585 | JGI IMG/M metagenome (GOLD analysis project Ga0098047, IMG submission 92585) | Marine viral communities from the Subarctic Pacific Ocean - 12_ETSP_OMZ_AT15267 metaG | ecosystem: Environmental > Aquatic > Marine > Oceanic | place: Subarctic Pacific Ocean | collected 2015-01-16 | reverse complement strand
TCAGAAATGCGAGTTTGGATTGGCGACTTGGGTGCATACAACGCAGGAGAACTTAAAGGCGAATGGGTAAACGCATCTGATGTTCAAGAGGCGTGGAAACACTTGCGTGAGAACGAAGGGTATGGCGAAGAATACTATATTGGTGATGTTGAGGGTGTTCCAAGAGATTTGGCAGGACAATACGGTTATGGTGATTTAGATGAAATAGCAAACTACGCAAACACTATGGAATCACATGACAACCCTGAAGCATTCCAGGCGTATGTTGATGCAACAGGTTTAAATATGGAAGATGCTGTCGAACAATTTGAAGATAGATACGCAGGTGAAGCAGGTGATATGGGTAGGCGAGGAAGTTACGATTTGCCTATGGGATTCGTTTATGATTTGATAGATGACACAGGCGGTGTAGAAGAAATCATGAAAAACAATCCTGGTTCTTATGTAGACCGAGAAAAACTTGTGCGTGATTTAAGTTACGACAACAGATACGATATACAGGAAGATGACGAGGGTTCAAAAGTTGTCGATGAAGATGGAGAGGTCGTATATCATGGAAGCGACTTTAATGATGCAGAAGGATGGATTCAACAATCTGACGAAGAATTAGCAGACGAACTTATTGAAGGCGGTGGTTTGTCAAATCCAGATTCTTACTTCGACTACGAACAGTACGCATTTGACTTGGTTGTAGGTGGCGACATTATGGTTTCAGATGGCTATGTATTCTGGAATATGTAAGTGTCAAAACTATCCGACCAGATACGACAGGAATATCGTGAAGCGGTAGCATGTGCGGTAGAGGGCAAGGACGATATACAGGCGTGGGGTAAAGTATATCAATCGCTATCGCAAGCTATCTTTTCCGCTTGGCTATCCTCGGTTGCAGATAACACCGAAGGCATAGAAGAATGCGAAGTCGCAAAACTAATCTTTGCCAAGTCCGACTGTGGTGCAGGTAAAGACGATGCCCCAGGCTTTCAAGAAGGGAATACATGTGCGGGAGAAGGTGGTGGAGGGTCGGACGAAAGATACAAAAGTATGTCGCCCAAAGAATTGGCATCCGAAGCAGTACGACTACAAGAATCGGGAATGCCCTTGTCTGAGATAGTAAAAAAAATGTTACTCGGTGAAATGCCAAAGGCGAAAGTAAACGAGGTAAACGATGAGTGGAAAAAACTAAGACCACCACCACAACCACCAACTACAGACTATACATACCCCGCTATGGATTACCAAGAACGGTATAGATTAGCACAACAATTCTCGATAAAACTAGACAAACCCAAGCCCAATTATCTTGCATTAAAAAAGTCTGTTGATTTGTTGGCGAACTTTGAAATAAAAAACGATAGAAGTTTTGCCAAAGACCATTCGCCAATGCCAGACAGGGTGTATCAACAAGATTCGTTCTCACGAAAAGCATCAATCGGCTTATATCAAGAGTTAGAAAGATTTTTTAGTCTTTCGGAGAAAGAACAGGAACAAGAAATCGGTGTTCTTATGGGAAAGGCAGACAGTTTTGTTGAAAGCGTATATTTAGTTGCAAACAACTCCGAGTATGAATCTCATTATCAAGGAGGTATGGAAGATTTTGAATACAAGATTGATGGAGTAGCAACAGGTGTAATAATTACTTCAAAATCAAAAGAGTTCAAAAGCACAAAAGAGTATGTTGAAAACAGACTAAAGTTAAGAGATGCGGGAGAGGCAGAAATAAGGGTTGCTGTTGATTATGATACAAGCCGAGAGTCCTCGATAAAAAAAGCAAAAAAGTTTATGAACAAGGTGGTACAAGTAAGGCAGATGCTTATAGACCAAGGTGTACAGATACCTAACTTAGAACTCAGTTACGATGAAAATAACAGTGCGTTTTCATCAGCTAGTGTAATGGGAACGGCTGTTACTAGAACTGTTGGCTCTATATCAAGGGATGAGCATTTTTTTAGCTTTCCTATTACTTTTAACGGTTCGGGAGATTTTATTGAAAACTCCAAAGAACTAGACAAAAGAGGAAACTACCTTGTTACGTCAAAAAATAAAAAAGAAGATGGTATAGAGGGTGTCTTGTTGCACGAAATTGGACACCAATTACATTACGCAAACCTGGTGAATCAACGTATTGATAAAATGTATGGCGGTTTTAATTCTTTGTTAGAGAAACAAAATTCTATGGAAACAACAAAGGCGTTTGAATTACCCGCACATTCTATGTGGGATGAAATTTTCAGGTCTTTGACCGATTTGGAGGCAAAACAAAGAAGTGGAAAAGAACATGCGTGGGATTTATCCTCAGACATGAAACACGCTCCAGATTGGTGGGATTATGTTAAAGATAATGTTTCTACGTATGCAACAACAAATTACAACGAGTTTGTTGCGGAAGTGTTTACAGGACAAATGATTGGCGTAGAGTTTGATGATATTATTATGGATTACTATAAGGTTATGGGTGGACCTGAAGTGGGGAAAAAAACACTATGACAACTTTTACACAACCACCAGAAACCATAAAAGAACTCGATGTTCAACTCGACTTTTTATACAAAACTATGGGCAGACCAGAAACTTGGAAAGAGGAACGTGAGCGACTTATCGAACTGTACGAACTGGAGGACACCGATGCCGAGTAATTGCGGAGCAGGAAAAGATAACGCGCCTGGATTCCAAGAAGGCAACACTTGTGCGGGAGAAGGTGGTGGTGCGGGTGAGGGCAAACCCAAACAAAGAAGAATAGATACGAGCAGTAAACAAAGACCACACTTTGATGATGCTAGGCAGTTCACTGTTGATGGAGGTTTTTTGGAATTGGTAAAAAACCCAAAATCATCTACTGATTGGAGCATCATAGAATTATATGTAGATAAAGACAAGAGAAGAACAGGCATAGCAACAGACCTAATAAAACACGCTATACAAGAAGGCGGTACTATTGGCGGTCAATCTTCAAACGATGGGTCTGTCAAACTGTTATGGGAATTGGGGTTTAGGTTGGGCGGTAAACCAGATGGCACACTAGAAGATGCCTTGGGTTTAAGGAAAGAGTATACATCGGTACTTCTTGTCTATGACACCAATAGCAACAAAACTGCACAAACAACATCAAAAGAATTTAAATCTTGGTTTGGTGATTCTAAAATTGTAGATAAAAACGGTGAGCCTATGGTTGTGTATCATGGTTCTCCTAATCCAGATTTTAATGAATTAAGTTACGAACACATTGGGAAAGGTTTAGACCAATGGGGCTTAGGTTTTTACATGGGAGAAACTGCTGAAATTGCAAATAGGTATACATCAAAACACAATGTTTCAGGTCAAGAAAAAAAACATGGTGGAGTTTTACCTTTATATGCAAAAATAAAAAACCCTCTTGTGTTAGATGGACTTAAAGATAAAAACTTTGGAAGTGCTTTAGAATTAACTTATGACCAAGCATTACATATAATAAAACAATCACCAAACATACACAGAAAAAATTACAACCCATTAGAAGATTGGGGATACGATGTATCGGGTGGGGTTGAAGATTGGATGTTAAAAGAAGTTGCGGATTCATATACAAATCCAATGCACATATGGAATGATTTTTTTAAAAGGCAAAATATAGAAGGTAAGCATGCAGAAATTTATCTTAATGCGTTGTCAGAAACTACAGGTTACGATGGAGTTCAAGTAGATTTTGGAACAGATAAAAGTTCCTACATAGCATGGTTTCCAAATCAAATCAAATCAGCCATAGGTAACAAGGGTGACTTCGACCCAGAGAACCCAAAGATAACTCACGCTAAAAGTGACTGCGGAGCAGGAAAAGAGGGTAGTGCGGGCTTTCAGCCAGGGAATACTTGTGCAGGAGAAGGTGGTGGTAAACAAACAACAAGGTTAGAAACTAAATTAAAAAGTTTAGGTAAACAAAAATTTCCAGATATTAGCTACGAAGAATTTGAAAGCAGATATTTGTTGCATGGAACATCTTTGAGTCACCATAACGACCAAGAAGATTTAATAAAATTAAATCCACAAACAGGTGAAGCGACAGATAGTGCATACGGAGATTATGACGATTTAGAAGAATTGTTGTTTTTTAGAAAACCAGAACATTTAGAAATGTTTGATATTATGGATTTTGCATCAAAACATAGAAATGTTTTAGATGGTGATTACGATAACCAATTTATATTGCTTGTAGATACTAGCAAATATAAAAAATACTCAGACACTAGATTTTACAAAGACGATGGTTACAACGGAACAAGTTCAGAAATAGGTTGGAGTGAAAAAGATAAGAAATTAAAATCAACAGGGGCAAGTAGTGATTCTTCGCCTATATCAGTAGAATCAAATGATGTTTGGACTAAAGACTCGGTAGAAATAGATTACGCAATTTCGGCTAAAGAATTAGCTGAATACTATGGAACAGATGATATAAATGGAAAAGACATTTATGATTTTATTCACAATAGAACATACAATCCGAAATATGGCGAAGGTCGCAAATTAGACCAAAATCAATCATCTTTATTTAAGCGAGAGTTTGCCAGAGATAAGGACATACAAGAAGAATTTGACTTTATGTTTGACGAGTTCAGAATTGATTTCGATTTTGAATCAGCTCCCAACCTAAGAGCATTGGCAGATTTAGAAGGCAGAGTCCCAATGCTACGCATGCAAGTAGAGCAGATGGAACGAATAGCCAACAACATGGCTATGGAAATCGTTTCTACTGAACGGCTTAACATACTACCTTACCTACAAAAAACATCGCATGCTATAAAGTCTGCTTTGCGTAATGCTTTTTGGGTATCCGATGTGGACCATGCAACTGTTGTCAATCTTCAAAAACTTCTAGCTGATGCTATTCGTGGCGTTATGCCAGATAAGTCGCTTAGTCTTCCAGAATTTATTGATAGTTCCAAGTTGGAAGGCGCAGTAAATTTAACCGATGCTCGGCTAGAAACTATCTATCGCACCAACATTATGACATCGGCTAACGAAGGGGTCATGTCTGTATTGCGTTCCGATGAGGGGCAAGATGCTTTCCCATTGGTGATGATTACTGAAATTGTAGATGATAGGAGTAGACCACACCACGCAGTAATGGACGGATACATCACAACTCCAGGCGAAATGGATAGGCAAAACCTAAGACCGCCAAATGGTTACAACTGTCGGGCTACACTAATAAAGATAGATTGGGATTCCGCAAACGACATGGGTTTACTTGACGAATATGGTAATCCAGATATGATTGCAATAAATAAGAAGAATACGCCAGAACAGCAAGGTTTAATAAAAGCAGGAATTTACCCAGACGAAGGTTTTAAACGAGGGAACTTTATATGAGGCACAAGACATTTTACACTTTGACCGAAACAGCTTCCATGTTGCGAGTAAGCGAAAATACGATTTATCGGATGGCAAGGCGAGGGGACATCAATGGAACTAAGGTTGGAAGACAGTGGAGATTTTCCGATGAATCCATCCAGAACATGAAAAAAGCTTCTGACAAAAAAACCCACTACTAACCACAACTGCCCAAACACTAAAAAAACCGCACATATTCTGATAAATGTGTAGATAATCATAGTATGGGTAAAAATCCGCACATGCCTTCGCATTCAGTATCCGACAATGGCGATAAAGTCACAATACACGACTTGGAACTATTTGTAGGACACATTGATGGCTTTGATGAAGAAGATTCAGATATAAAAGACCTCGACACAGAGGCAATCGAATCTATCATCACAAAGACGAAAAGGCACATGAGCGCAGGAGCTAACCCAAAGCTAGTCTTGATGCACCAAGACGATAACGGGAACTCGCCAACAGAGTCAATCGGAGATATTGTCAAAATACACTCAAAGCCTATACGGATTCTATGCGATGACAACTCTACATTTGAGGGCGCAGGTATTGTTGGCGATGTCGAGATGTCAAAGAAAGATTTTGAAAAATATCTTGCATCTAATCAATACCCCAGAAGAAGTGCAGAAATCTGGGAAGACGGACATTTAAGTGAAGTGGCTTTGCTCGGTAGGGAAACTCCTGCCAGACCACTTCGGGACACAAAGTTTACACGCACAGGTACTAAAAAGGTTTTTCATAGACCCGCAACCTTTGGAATGGTAGCACCTGGAAGTGGAAATACATACGTAACAGGGTCAGAACAAGAGGAACATGAGATGCCAGACATCACAATGCCAGACCACGAAGAAGATGCAAGCTTGAAAAAAGACCTGCTCTCCAAATATCGTGCTGAGAACGATGAGTTAAAGGACAAGATTTCCAAACTAGAAGCGCAAATGGCTGAAACAGAACCACCTTCAGAAGATGAAGAAGAAATGATGTTTGATGCTGAAATGCTAGATGAGGAAATGCCAGAAGAAGAAGAATTTTGCAAAGGCGAACACTGTGAAGATGAAGACGAAGAAGTAAAACGAGAGTTCAAAAAACTTCGTAAATCTGCATCTGGAACTAAGCTTCTACGCACATATTCCCGCATTAAAAGGCAACGAGATTTGTACAAGAAACGCCTTGACGGAATGGCTAATAAGGTGAAGAAAGAACGATTCAATCGAGCATTGGACAATCTTGCTTCACAAGGCTACCTCGTAAAAGCACACAGAGATGTAATGCTTGCAGAGTTGATGGGATGCAAAGACCCAGTTGCAAAATTAAAGTTCTGGAAATCAACGATGAAACGAGTACCAGTTGGCAAAAAAGTCAATACTAAAAATACTCGGCAACGAACAAAAGTAAACTTCAGTATTGACCAGAAGAAACAAGCTTCTGAAAATGCTGTAAAACGAATTGCCCAAGAAGGTCTTGAAGCAACACAGTTCCAAAAAGTCTACCAAGAAGAACTCCGTAAATCTTAACTAACAAGAGAGAAATAAAATAATGTCACATTCAGTACAACCAAACCTAGAAGCGGGTGGAACAATTCGTCCATACCGATTCATTAAAATAAACACAGGTGCAGATAATCAATGCCTTGAATCCGATGCAAACGATACCATGATAGGTGTGGTTGCAGGAAGCACTCGCCAATTTGATTCAGCAAACCACGCAGAAGATGGCGACCATGTAACTTTGCAAATGGGTTCAATCGTAATGGTTGAAGCGGGTGCATCAATTACACGTGGTGCGCCACTTGAAAGTGATGCAGACGGTAAGGCAACAAACCAAACCGCCGATACTACAAGTCGTAGAATTGGTGGGTTTGCACTAGAGTCTGGTTCAAGCGGTGAAATAATCCGTATGCTTTGGCAACCATACTTCATACGGCACAACCTTTCATAATAACTAATAACACTTAAAGAAAAAGAGATACCAAAATGGCAGAAGTAGCACCAGGACAAGCAAACACCTATGTCCCTACATTCAGTGAAGCGACAGGATTAGTACAGGTTGAGTTTTCACGCAACCCAACTACCTTCGCAGTAAACTCATACGCAAAATTAGTTCCTGTATCAAAAGATACGGGCTACTATTTGAAGATAGACGAGGAGGAACAAGCCCGCGTGGTTTCAACCTCCGATTGGGTTTGGGGCGATGGCAATGATGCGCCAGAAGGCATCCAACAAGACCACGAATTCAGCACATTCAGAACTCAACGTCATGCACCAACTTTTCAACTCGGACAGAAATCAGCAGGTAATGCCGACTTCGATGTAATCGCATCACACGCTAGAATGGCAGCATCAAAGTGTATGCGTATTCGTTCTTACCGAGCAGCAACAGCACTTACCACAACAGGTAACTGGGTAACAGGAACAACTGACACAGCAACTAATGTTGGTGGTGGTAAGTGGAGTGCTGCAACAGCATCAAACAACTACATCCAAAAGTCGTTTAATGGCGTAGTTGAAAACATCCTTTCTAACACAAACGAAGCAGTTACAGCAAAAGACATCACAGCAGTAATGTCCGACCAAACCGCACACGCAATCACAGAATCTGCGGAATATCGCACGTATTTCCAAGGAAGTCCCTTCGCAGCTAACTTTGTTCGTGGCGCAGGAGAATTTGATGAGTTCCTACTCCTTTCAACATTCTTTGGCGTTGGTGGAATTATTGTAGACCCAACTAGCCGAGTTACAAATCGTAAAGGTGGCACGAAAGCACGTTCACGAATCTTTGATGACGATTGTGTATTCGTTTCACGTGTTGGTGGTCAAATGGGAACAGAGGGTGTTCCAGATTTCTCAACACTTTCAATCTTTGCTTATGAAGATATGACCGTAGAAACCGAAGATGACACATGGAATCGTAGAATACGAGGTCGTGTAGTTGATGATTCAGCAGTGGTTCTAACAGCCCCTCTCTCTGGTTACCTCCTCCAAGATGTTTGGGATTGATACTTAGGACAATGGGTTATGATTAACCCGACCCCCTATGAGGGCGGGAGGGATATTCCCTCTCGCCTTCTTTTATGGAGATTACATGGCACAAGCAACTTACATCACAGCATCCGAACTAGCAGAGTCTTTTGATTCTAGGATGATTAAACAATTGTCTTCGTATACGGGAAGTCCACAATCTAGCGTGGACAACTCAACTGTAACGAATGCTATTGAAAAAGCATCTTCAGAAGTTGAGTCTTATGCGTTGCGTGGTGGTCTTTACACATCTACTAATTTGTCTGATTTACAAACCTCGGACGATTGGGCTTTAAAAACTCTTGTTTCCACCTTGACAATGAAACATTTGTTTCGTGGCAAAACGGGTCAAATACCACCTGACATGATTGCAATGGTTGGAGAAGCTACAGCGACTCTTGAAGAATTGCGGGAAGGCAAGAGGGTGTTCAATCTAAGTACCACCCACGATGCAGGTAAGGCAAAGGCGTTTATTATTAGCTCAAACGTGAGAAGTAATTTAAATATGCCTTCTGATGGCATGAACTTCCCTAGAAGGATTACCAATAAATACTAATGGCAACACTACGCATTAAATCCAGTGAACTTGGTGGTGCTTTGATGACACGAATTACCGACTTGGTAAATAGCCAAGAGCTATCTACTGTGTTGGTTGATAGGGCTAAAACTAGAATTAGAAACCAAGGCGACTCAACACATAAGTACGAGGAGCTTTGGGCAACAAGGTTTAGCGCAGGATACAGAAAAGGTGGAAAAGCATTACGTGACACTGGTGTTCTAATGTCCAACCTGCACTCGGAATCTTTAAAAAATTCGACAAATAGGGTTCGGTGGATTCTTAAAGACGGAACGGGATATGGTTTAAAACACCAAGAGGGTTACACAGTCAGAGGACCAATTGCTATACCCCTTAACAAAAAGTGTGCAAGCATTCTAGCTCGGCTTGGCGACCCTCCCCATGACATTAGTGCTATTCCAGATTTTTTAGAAGAAGCACCTAGTTTGAAAGAGGCTCAAAAAGGTAGTAACGCATCTATTAAATGGGACTATTATGTAATAGATTATGAAGGCGATATGGAAGTAAAGCCAAGAAAGATTGCGAATGCTCCACCAGAAGACATTAAAGCTATATCAAGAGTAATAAAAAGAAGAATTAGAAAACAAGGACAGAAATAAAATGGCAAACATTTTTAACATAAGCGGAGCTACAACCGTCCAATATGATACAAGCAGTACTGCGGGGTCAAGTTTTAGTGGGACGGCTTTAGGACAAACCGACAGTAACGATTTAATTTCATTTGAACTAGAGTATTTTAAAGAGCCAATCCACACGACAGAGTTTGGTCCTCATATACCCGCCCAATACGTCAATCTTGGTGCGTTGGGCTATTTAAGCATGACATTAGTTAAGTGGGACTTAGATGCACTAGAAGATTTAACACAAATGTTGCCTGGCACAATAGTTGAATCTTCCATCGGTGATATAGGTGCATTGATGCTTGGTGCTGATACAGCCGTAGGTGTTGCAGACCAAACCTATTCGACAGATGGGCAATGTGCTATCAAACTTGTGACCAGTATTGGAAGCGACTACACTTTTCGCAACTGTGTTATAGACGGTAGAATCAGGGTTATGGACTTCGGAAATAGACCACAGAGATTGGCTTTAAATTTCCTTTGCTTGCCGTATGCAGAATCAGACAACACTTTAGAAGACGGAAGCGTAATTTACACAGAATCTTAATTTTTAACAGGAGGATATTTTAATGAAAGTAATTGAAACAAGCAACGATGACCATGTATTCCAAGTCACAGTTAAAAACAAGGGCATTATATTTATTGATGGGTTTGAATTGGCATCAAGATGTGCGGAGATACCAGGCGTTGATGATGGCAATGCAAAAGCCACAGATATTGCACAGGCAGTTTCAGATGTTGGGTGGAGCGAGTCGCAAATGTCTAGCTTCAATAGCCACGAATTGTTTTCGGTCGGCTCAAAAGTGTTGGTGGCAATTGAAAACATGGGAAAGTCGTAGAACCGTATGCAAATTTTGCCAAAGTATATGGTTGGTGTCCAAATGTCAGGGGCTTGTCAAGAGGAGAAGTCGAACTTGGTTTAATGGCAAGAATTACGAAGATGAGAGCATTAACCTGTTTGGAATACTTCCAAGGTGTTGGAGCAATACTAAATCCAGAAGTTCTTGTGGGACTAGCATCTCAAGCAGGATTACCAGATAACGAATTGGTTAAATTACAAATGAACATAAATAAGCAGAATATGAGGAATCAATCATGGCAGTAACATTCGAAACATCAAACGGTCTATTTAAAAGACTAGGAAAACTATTTTTTATTGCAAGAAAAGTTGAAGCGCATCAAGGCACAGGTTCAGGAAGTTTGGCAGATGAAATCGAAGATGTTGTGGATGAATTTACTTCGGCTGACATGCACATGGTTTCTGATTTTACAGCGAAAGATGCCATCTTAAATTGGCAAAAAAGTGCGGGTGACATTATGTACACTATTTCAAACATCGCAAAGCGATGCGTTATTGAAATGGTAAACGATGACACAACCTTGAACCAAAAAACATTACGGCAAGCATTGGAAGAACTTGTAGACCAAATGAGTACCTCAGACCATGTAGAAGATGCGGTCTTTTCATTAACTGGCGATGATTCACCCGTCAGTTTTACGGGTACAGGTAGTGGCAGATTCTTCACTTCTACATCCAATGGCGAGGGTAAAAAATTCCAATACTTGCGAGTAGGTTACACGACACTTGAGTGTGTAAAAGATGCACAGGTTTCTGGAACAGCAGGGCGTGAAAGCTTTACTCTTATGAGCGACAAGGCAATATCAGATATTCGTGACCCTGCATTTCCAGGTGGTTACGGAAGTACCAACACCATTGCGGTATCAGACCCAACATATTCGCAGTCCAATGCTGTTGGTCGTAACATGTTAAATAATGGAGATTTTGAAACCTTCACAGTGGCTAACACACCAGACAACTGGACAGTGGCGACAGGCACTATTGGCACAACACTTTTAGAAAACACAGGTTATCACAGGGGTGCTAAATGTTTACGTATTAAGGGTGACGGCTCACAGCTTACAAAAATTACTCAAACATTTAATACAGCAGGACAGACTACTGCAAAGTTTAAACCCGAAACCAGATATGGATTATGCTTTTGGATTAAAGTAGATGCGGGTGTATCAGCAGGAGTTTTAAAAATACGTATTTACAAAGCAGACGGCTCAACAGTTTTAGATACTGCAGATGAGTCTGTTACTTTAGTAGGGTTGGTGGATGACACATGGACTGCGAAGGCAGTAACATTTTCAACCCCATTAGTGCTAGATTCTAGTTACAGCATAAGTGTAGAACTAACAACGGCTGTGACAAACAATGGAAACGTATACATAGACGGCTTGCAAGTAATAAGGATGCAACATTTAACCAACGAGTCAAGTTTCCATATTGCAGTTATTCCAGGTGCAACGGATTTCATTGTAAAAGATTTGGCTAAAGTTACTATTACTCAGTCCACAACCAGTGAGTTTCAAAAATACTTAAATAAGTTTTTAGGTCTTGAGGATTTGGGTATACAAATACCCTATCACACATCCGCTTCTATTGCGGATAGTTTGATTGCGTAATACTTTATGGCAACTACTACGCAAAGAGAAGTCTATGAGGGTTTGCTAACCGACCTAAGAACTGTATCTGGTGTGCATGATGATTTTATCTACATCACGCCAATGCCTGTGTTTTCCCCTGCGGATTCGCTTTTTATACAGCTTATTCCTGGAGTTCCACTACCACAAACTGAGGTTTCGGGACTAGGTTTGGTGGAAGAAACATTTAGAGTAGCTGTATGGACTAGGGTGTTTCTTGACCAATCTGGACACTCTACCGAAAGAATTACCGATGCAACATTTGGTGTAATGAAAACAATAGGCGATGTTCGTCAGGTGTTAATACACTCGACTGCAAATGGCGAATCAACAATACCTGTCCGTTGGATTTCTGGTTCAACGCCAACAGAATCAGATGCAGAACCAGGTTGGGTATATTACGAAGATACTTTCCAAGTAGGATACGAAATAGTCTGGAGTTAAAATGGCTGAAAATCTTGGAACAATTGATATAGCGGTAAAGGCAGACGAATCACAAGTCAAAGAAGCTTTTGATAAAGCTTTAGGTGACGGTGGTAAAAAAGCGGGTAAGTCAATTTCCGATTCCCTAAGTTCAATAATGGGTAAAACAGGGAAGAAAATAGGCGACCTAACACACAAAGCACTTGGCAAAATATATGGCGTTGGTGGCATGCGTGGTCCTGAGTCTGGACCAACGAAGTACGGTAGTGCTTTTGGGTCGAGCATGAAGGGTTCTATGGCAGGGACTCGCATAGGTGCAATTGCGGGTCGTATTGGGGCAATCGCAGGACCAATTGCGGTTGTGGCGGGTGTTGTGATTGCTCTAGGGGTCATTGTTAAAAAAATAATTTCTGCGTTTATTGGCTTGGCAAAAACACTATCGTCAATGGCACATAAATATGCGGGTATAAATGCAGAGATGGCTGTTTTGTCTGCAAAGAAAAAGGTCGGTGGGCTTGCGAGGGATATGCGATTCGCACACATGATTGCACCCGCCACGAAAGAAGCATCAAAAGCTTTGAGTGGGTTGAAAGATGCGATACTTCCACTCAAGGCGTATGCTATGACAGTTTTACAAATGCTAGGAACAGAGGTTATAGGTATTGTCACAGATATATTAAAGTCTTTGGGTGAACTTCTTGTCACTTTTGGTCCTCTTATCGAAGCCGTTTTGATGCTAACTAGGGTTATATTAAGAATGTTACGTATTATTTTTACGATAAGAAGTAATCCAATTGGTTTTTTGCAGGGCTTAATAACTGGAAAGTCATTTGATATGTTCAATTTCAACGACCTAAAAGAGGGTATTGAAGGAACGAACACAGCACTAGGTAGAATACTCAAAGAGATTAAAGATGGCAAAGACGACCAGTGGATAGAAAACTGGAATGCTTACATGGCTAATGTTGGCGCACAACTCTCAGGCGGTGCTTGGAATCCAAAGTTTAATACCCAAGCTCAAACAGTTCCTTCAAACGGTAGTAATTCACCATCATCGTCATCATTGAATACAGGTTTAACAATTGGTTCGTGGCTTTTAAGCAATGGGCTTAGGTGGATGTGACATGGCTTACAAAATAACGTACAACAATTTTGGGTCAGAGGGTTCTGGAAGTGCTAAGTGGACTCACATACGCATTGCCAACTATTCAAGCAGTCCATTGTTTGCAGATGATACTCAAACGCACTGGACAACCGAGCATACGATTTCGGGAACAGCTTTGTTAAATGTTGTTGAAAGAGATTTAACTAAATCTTTAGTTAAGTGCAGAACACATCTATCTAAAGTTGGTCGCAACTTAGTAATTAAAGAGGATACCACCACGATTACCAGTGTTGGCAACAATGACTTCGACAAAGTTGATGGGTTGGCGTTGCCATACGCAGATTCTAGTGGCGCAGAATACAACTTTGCAGGAAATACTGATGCGGTCGGTTTCCCGAAGTGCGATTTTGAAATAAATGAATTTTATGGAACTGCAAACGCAATGGTTTCGTTCACCTTTACGTGGGTCGAATCAAAGAATGATGGAAGTGCAGATGAAGATTTATCTTATTCAGTTCTTTCCCACGTTTGGAAACAAACATTCACGATTGCCGAGGGAGGGTTACAGACTTGGAAAGTTAATGGAACATTAAGGATTAAACCCTATGCGCCCCTTGCAGGTACTTCTGGGTCTGCGGATTTAGGAAGAAACCCAGACTCATACAGAAATCTGGTTATGCCCAGTGTTCCACCAACATTTAGATTAAAGTCTATGGAGTGGGCAACCAACCAACAGGGCGACACTTTGTTGTACACTCTAGTATTTCAAGAACACGCAAGAAGATTGCCTAGTCCCGCAAAAAGAGGTTCGGGTTCGTTTACGTTTAAGAAAATGTTAGATTCTGGTGCGGGGCTTTTGGGGATAAAAACTTTTGAAGCAGAGCTAGAAGGTGGTTCAAATGCAAAGACTGCGGATTTACTTGCAAGTCTTCTTGATGCAAGCACAAAAAGAATACAGTGGACAGGGGCTACAAAAGATTTAATAACATCTCTTACGATTAGCGAACGAGATATATTTTCAAAAAAGGTAATAGGTTTGCGGGTTACTGCCCAAGGTTTAGATGCAAATGTTACGGGTTCACTTAGGGGAGGTTCTTTTACTAATTTAAACTTTGGGATACTAGGAGATTTTGTCACTGACACCAACATTGCAACGTCTGGTAGCGAGTGGGGAGATGCTTTAATATGTTCGTTCAAACGACAAATGTTTATTCCGTATGCGGGATATGATGGCGGTGATTTTCCTAAAGCGCAGTTGATGACTATGCCAGGTAGCCCTCATACGGGAAGTAGTGGTATTACGGGTGGACAAAATAATCAAGGAACTGTAGTTGAAGATATTTACAATCTGGATGAAATAGACTTAGGGAAGCCAGTACCGACTCCCAAGGCAGAAGATTTGCTAGGAGAGGAATTTGGAGAAGAAGCGCAATCTCCAGATGCTATTGCTCATAAGTACATGAATGTTACTGGTATCGAACGAGTAACTATTCAGCAAAACATAGCTGTTACCTCTACGAATGCTATGGTTTCAAAGCACATACCAATTACAACTGGTCCACCAGATATATATATAACGAGTGAATATACATTGACACGTAGCGGTTCTCCACCACCCATGTTGCATTTTGGTGTAAACAGAAATCACATTACTGTTGATGAACAAACGTCAGTAACCGCAGGTGAAATAGATGCTAGTGGCAACAGGGTTTACACAAGGACGATAAACCGAACACTTCGATACCTCTATGGTCATGGTGGTGGTGGGGTTGTTGAAGGTGAAACAATACCAATAACCTATTATCTTGGCGAGGAAGCTACTTTGACCATTTGTTTCAACAATCCATCAGGATACGTTATGTCAAGACCGTTTGACCCAAGAACCGATAGTGAAATAGACATAAGGGGTTCTACTATATGGAATCCAAGTACAAATTTTGGGGAAACGTATGAACTTGATTTTAGTATTCCAGTAGGGCAAATTTGACAAGGAGGTTATATGTCAGCTTTAAACCAATTCGGGATAGCGTACGATGCGGGTGGGCAACTGACAGAGTTGGCTATGTCGATGAAGGTCACAGACGAGATAGCTATACTTTTAATGCAACAAGGGGTTGATGTATCTAGTATAAACAAACTGTCTGTACCTTCGGGATTTACAAATGTAGGGCAAATGTCTATCTTGTGTTATTTGCCTATAAACATGAATTGGATGGATTTAGATTTGTGGGCAATAGTCGGTCCATGCAAGTGGAAGTTGTCCAATAATTATAGGATTCACAGGGTTTTTGCACAGCCCAGTTCTGGAGTTGACAGGACAACATTGGCGATAGTTTCGGTTGATGATTGGAGATACAACCTAAATATATTTGGTTCTAACAATACGGGTCAAAGCAGTAATAATAAATATGGAAGCGATTTCTCTATTGCAAGCGAGGACGTAACAAACGAAATTGAGGGTGACGTACCAGTACAGGCGGGTTCTTTAGATTCAGATAAGTTACACTTGTGGTATGACCTGAATTGGCTGAAGACACTAGACAACTCATTTAACGCATGGGGATATGAGAGGGAAATGTCAGATGCGGAACTTGCAGACAGGGTGTTGATGTCTTGCGGTGCTATTGCTTGTCCTCAGCTACAGTTAAGAGAGCCGACAAATTGCGGGGTCAATTACGAATCTGAATATGTATATGGAAGTCAAGAACCATCAATGGAATATAATGATTCTACGCATTGGATGGTGGCAGAGTATATTGGAGATGGTTGGAGATGTGCGACCCAACTGTGGAACAGGTTGTCAGAGTTTTACAAAAGCGGTCAGTTAGAATGTGCCTTTGGGAGTCCAGAAAGAAATGATGATTGGGCAGAGGATGATTTCCCAGACCCACTTGATAGAATCCCAGAAGAACCCGAAGTTTTAATGAACAAATGGATGGCTAGGGCAGAAGATGGCAACCAAGAAATACCCTCATCTGTTGATGTAAATTTTCCTGCACGAACCCCAACTGGTAAATATGTAATGTATCAGGTCAATGGGTGTGAGCATGGAAAGCCGTTTACGGGAAATCAACATTATTCTTATAGTGGGAATGCGGTTAGTTTAACCGACCACATAAAAACAAAAACAACAGAAATACCTGCAAGCGAATTGGCGGTTGGTGGCATTACACACATCACCATAGACCCGCTAGAAACTGATTTGCCTCTAGGCTTGACTCAAGCAAGAAAAGATGATTTGCTTCAAAGAGCTTTGCACCTATCGAAGTGTTATTACGCAAGGTATTACGCCTGTTCGGGAACTGCAATGTTTGTAGGTTGGCATCATGCTAGGGCTATACCAGGATGTACTTTGCAAGAGTATGGATTTTCAAGTAGTGTGCAATATACAAGGATTTTAGGTGGCAAACACAATCCTGCATTTGGTTTTTCAACAACAAGTTTTTCAAATTCTTCAGTGGTTACGGGTGGAGGGCTTCTTCTAAACAGACCAGACGGGCAAGCTGAAGTTATTACAGGTGGGGCTTCTTCCTCAAACGATTTGCTTTGTAGTGTTGTTGGAATAATAATGGATGCGGGTGGGTGTGTGGCGAAGGGTTATGTGTTGGAAAGGTTATCTGACGAAGAAACATTTGGAAATGACCAAGACTTGTTAAAGCCGACCGACCGTAGTATTCCAAACATGTGCTATGAGCCACTTAAAATAGGCGACTTGGTTTTGTTTGCCTTTGTTCCAAAGGGAACTGCTGATGATGAGCCAGAGATACCGATGTGTGACCAAGGTGGTTGCAATTATTTGTTTATAGCAGGGGAAGAAGTACAAACTCAGGAGTGTCAATAATGGCTATTAAATACACAACTCAAGAATCTGCGGAGTTAGCATACAGTAAAATTATTACGGGTTTGTTCGATGGGACAAACGAGGTAATTTTAATGGAGGGGCAACCATCCCGTTCTAATTTTATTTCAAAGATAATCATTACGAATACTGATACAGCAAAAATTACGCCTAAGATAAGAATACACAACACCTTAAAGTCGGGTGAAGATGATGAGTATATACAGCTTATGCCAGAGATTGAACTATCCTCAGATGAAAGATTGGTATACGAATCGCCTATCACGCCCTATGGTGGACAGAATCTAGTGATTGAACTTAATGGGGATGTGACAACATCTCAGCCCCAGTATATGATGGTGGTTAAAAATGTTTGACTTACTTACATACGACAACGAGGGCAGACCAAGATTAACTGTAACGGTTGAAAATCTTACACCTACACTTGCTGTGTTCACAGCCAAGAATGCTTTGTTCCCTACAGCGAATTATGCCACAAAAGATATTAGGAATGTGTATTCTGTTTTAGATTTTGATGACACTACAAATGAAAAAACTATTTTTTTAGGTTTGATGCCTAAACAATATAGGGGTGGTAATATAGAGGTTCATTTGCACTTTATGATGACAACAGCAACTTCTGGTGATGTAGATTGGATTGTATATTTTGACCGTTTTGGCTCTAATGATATAGACGTAGATACTAACACTTGGTCAAACACGACAACTGTGACGGATACATCTGTACCGAGTACATCGGGGCAAATTGCAATTACAACAGTAACGGTAACTGAAGGTGCGAACATGGATAACATTACCGCAGGAGATTTGTTTTCTATACAAATTGAGCGTGATGCTTCAACTGATACGGCTACGGGCGATGCGGAACTTTTAGGGGTGGAGATACGAGGAACTTAATGGCTATAGTATTTGATTCTAGCGATGGGGACGGTGCAGACTACCTAACCAGTACGAGTGCCTCAACGGTAACGGGACCCCCACTCACACTCGCTTGTTGGGTAAATCCAAGTACATTAACAGGGCATGATGCTTGTATAGCCGTAGGTTCATCTGGAAGCAACGAAGCGTACGCATTAAACCTTCGGGCAACATACAAAAAAGTTACAATGGAATCGCGTGATTCCTCTGGTGGGAGTATCGCACAAGCGGCAGATGATTACCGTGCGGATGCTTGGCAACATGTTGCGGGTGTTTGCACATCAAGTGTTTCAAGGCAAGCGTTCCTAGATGGGGTGGGTGGAACAGTTAGTACGACAAGTCGAACACCATCATCGGTTGATAGGATAAGAATTGGCGAGTGGTCAGCCGTTTGGTCAAGACCTTTTGATGGCATGATTGCTGAATGTGCAATATGGAATGTTGCTTTGAGCGATGGGGACATACAAGCAATGGCGAGCGGTTTAACACCTACATTGATTCGCCCTGACTCTCTGGTTTCATACTATCCTCTTGTTCGTAATTATATAGATGAGTTCGGAAATAATGAAGTCACACCGAACAATACAGTTGTTTGGGCAAACGAACATCCTATTGCTGTTGAGGATGCACCTTCTACTCATAGGAGCGCATGGGGTGGTATATGACGGGTCAAGACCCACAGGGCATTTGTTGTTATTGTAATCCGTTTCCTCAGTGTGGTCATTTTTGTGAAACGACAGACGAATTTGAATGCATACAGCAAGGCGGTACTTGGCTAGGTGAGGGGCAATTAGATTGCAACGACTGTGATGAAGTATGCGCTAACTGCGAACAAACCTGTACAGATAATTCTCAATGCCCAGATGGATATATTTGTGAATTTGGACAATGTGTTGTAGACCCTGATGCGAGTGGTTGGGGCGATGACAATGTAATGCCTTGCAATAGACCTGGAATTAGCGGGTCTAAAAATTGCCAAAAAGTTCTTCATGTAAAACGACCATATTTCCCAAATGGCACACCCAACTACAATGCGTGGGGAGTTGCAGTATGGCATCCACCTTGCGATGAGGATTGCGATGGAAGCATTCAGGACGATGGGGAAGTAGACACAGATGGAAACTGGATAATAAAACAGGAAGATTTAGGACCAATAACTTTTGAGCTTGGCACAGACATTTACGATGGAGATGGCGACCCAATAGGAAAATATGAAAGTGGTTGTTGTTGCGAATTGTATCTTATTGTCGCACAGTGTTGGGGTGGTGTTGAATGTATAGGTTTGAATAATATATGCAAATCGGAAATACCAGAGTGGAATCCGCAGATTGGTGAGGTGTTAATTCTACGAGGAAAAGACGGAACACCCGCAGAGGGGTGGTGTGGATATACCTTATACAATTTCAATGAAGATGGTAGTCAAAGATACGGTCCATGCAATAAACCTTTTTATGAATGGGTATTAAATAATGGTTGCAAGCTCGGTGGTGGCAAATCTGGTTCTGGTGGGTGCGCTGAGTCAGTTAGTCCAGGACCGCTTTTCTGTGATTTAGATATTGAGGTATTCCAAGTTCCAGACCCAAGTTGGGTTTACGGAGGAGGGAAAAGATTGTGTAGGTATGCTTGCGATTCGTGTTATGGAATCTTTGAGCAATGCGGAGCTTGTGACTGTCATCCTGAATATCCACAGTGCAGGTGTATAAAATCTGTTGATTGTGACACAGATAGAACTGCCATGAAACTCAATTTCTCAGCAGACGAACAAGACCTTTGTGGACCAACTCACCCTAGTGGTGAATGTTTGTTTATGAATGAGGAGATTACCAGTAGACAGTATGCGTTAAATGATTTCTATTGGAATCTTCCGACTTGCATTACAAATAACACAACGCCTGTGGATGGTGGTACACCATGTCAAGACTGCGAAGTATTACTCTTACAAAGAGAAGCTTCTGTATGTTGGTGCGGTGATTTACCGCCTGGTGTTACTTGTGACTTTCCAGAATATGCGTACACTTGGGCAACAAATGATTTATGGAACTCTCGGCGTTACCTAAAACTGTACGTTCAAAATAGTACGGGAAGCCATAGCCCTGGGTGTTACAAAGTTGTAGGAGTTATTGAAGCAAGACTTTTGCCATCAGATGCGGTGTGGCACACGTTCTGGATATCGGGTGAATGTCATAAATTTCCTGATGGTCATGTGGAATGCCACCCAACCAATGATGACGTTCTGGCAGATTGCGTTTTTTGTACGGGCGACTGCTATGGAGAAAATCCTATACTGAATGGACGGTTTGATTGTATGAGTTTCTGCCCACAAGTCGAGTGTGAAGCTCCTTGCGGAACTGCGGGGCATCAGTGTTGGGGTTGTTGTATTACGGACTCTGATGGTAGCCCAAACTGTTGTGAATACCCACCACCTCCTCCTAATGGTAGCCCACCAGAACCGCCACCAAGACAGAAACAAATGGGAGATTGGGATTCTATATTTTTATTCCCAACCAATATAGAAACTGAAATAGATATTGACATCAATAATGTTAAGACCTCAGTGCCTATTTCGTTTTCAGATGCACTACAGATTCCCATGATAGATAGTCCGACTGCACAAGATGTTGAAACATATAACAGGTTGTCACCCTTCCAATATGCCCCGAATTATCTCAAAGAGTCATTAAACAAAACTGTGCGAACAGGTGCGGTTGCAGACAAGAGAGCAAAAGTTCCGCAGGTGGACGAAGCTAACTACCTAGGTAATTACTCAGAAGGTTCGCTTGAATGGTCTATGTGGTTGCATATTGGAAATTGCATAGCAGTAAACTCTGAGCAGGATATGACTCGTAAGTGCAGTTTTGACTATACGGTTTTTGCTTATTGTCAGTCAAAAAAATGTAAAGTAGATTCAAAAGTGTTGGAGAATAAGGTTGTACAATTCAACTTAGATACTAATTATTTTGGAGCATCTGATGAAACTTAAAATAACCTACCACGATGCAAATATGCCTATAAAAGAAGTTATCGCCAATGTTGCGAGTGTGGGTGAAAATAACTTATCTAAACTTTCAATGGTAAAAAATATAGAGAAGCAAACAAAAGAAAGAATATCACGCATTGAGAAATTTAGAACGGGGGTGACGGGCATAACAAAAGCAACACTTGGTATAGGATTGGCAAGTAAATCTGAAATTGAAGGGAGAAGAAGTATATGCGAAGTGTGTGAGTTTCGGCAGGGAAGTTCGTGTGGGGCGTGTGGATGCTTTATTAGTCCTAAGACGAAACTAGCAAAAGAACAATGCCCGAAGGGGTTTTGGGGTCAAGCAATTACAATAGAAAATCAGAGGAGTGGCGGATGTGGATGTGGGAAAAACAAATAATAAACTAACGTGGGAAGTAATAGAGCAGAATAGAAATTGTCATACGGTTCGTGTGGATGCGACTAACTCAAAGTGGGAACAATACTTTCTGTTGTCTAGTGACAGACATCACGATAATGCTCACACTGACCATGCTTTAGAATTGAAGCACCTAAAGTTAGCAAGGGAAAGGGGTGCAGGGATAATAGATGTCGGGGATATGCACTGTGCGATGCAAGGCAAGTGGGATAAAAGGTCAGACCTTACGGCAACAAGACCCGAACAGCAGGAAGGTAGGTACATTGACTCGCTAGTTGAATGTGCATCAGATTTTTACGCTCCATTTGCCGAGAACTTTGTAGTAATTGGTAGGGGTAATCACGAAACATCCATACTAAAACGACATGAAACGGATTTGACTGAACGGACTTGCGAACGAATGTCTGCTATTTCTGGACATAAAGTTCATTCTGGCGGTTACGGTGGTTGGATTCGGTTTATGATTAAATTGAATGGCTCTATCAACCAGTGCAACATGAAGTATTATCATGGCTCAGGTGGCGGTGGTCCAGTTACCAGAGGGGTTATCCAGACAAATCGTATGGCGGTGATTTATCCACAAGCTCATATCATTTGTTCTGGTCACACCCACGACCAATGGATTGTGCCTATAGCAAGGGAGAAGTTATTTAAATCGGGTCGTATCGGTATGGACGAAGCATTACATGTGCGCTGTGGAACTTACAAAGATGAGTACATGGATGGCTTTGGTGGTTGGCATGTTGAGCGAGGAGGACCGCCAAAAGGTTTGGGAGCAATGTGGCTTCGGTTCTATGTAACGTCTTCAACAAACAATGTAATAGGTTGGGAAGTTGTTAGGGCTAAATAATGAAAATGATACGGGTAACTTGGGTTGATGCTGAAACCATCGGGGATTCTGGTTGGCAAGATTTGTCTGACATACAGCATATAAAAGAAGTCACACCACCAGTAATGAAAACCATTGGTTTTGTTTTAGGTGATTTTGATACGCATATAACAATTACGGATTCAATAGGAGAAAAAGAGTGTGGTCATGTAACAAAGATACCAAAGGAAATGATTAGAACAGCGTGTTTTCTTGGGGAGATAGTTAAAGCGAAAGAGGAAATAAAAAACCCCGCCCAACGAGAGGGATAAGTTCTCGCAACTATGGGCGGGGTAAAGGAAATTGTGACTTTCGCCACAATATGAATAGCGTAATTATATCATTTTACATCATAAATATCAATACCAAGGTTTGCGGTTGGTAGTATAACACCAGGGTGATTAGAATTTACCCACTCTACAAAACTATCTCTATTCCATCGCATACCACCAAGACGAATTGGCTTTGGAAGCTTACCTGAATCCACCCATCGGTAAATAGTTGAAACTTCAACACCAAACGCCTTAGCAACATCTGACGTATAAATATAAATTAAACACATAAAATACTCCTCTTAGAATGGTATGTCATCATCTGGAACTTTTGTCGCTACAGATGAAACTGGAATCTCTTTTTCCTGTGAATCGCCTGAAACATTCTTGATGTTCCTAACTTCGACAACGGTAAACTTACCTCTTTTCCCTTCGACTTCTTTGTTTGAGAAATCTGCTTGAATGCGAAGACCTATTAAATCAAATACATCTTGCTTAAAAAATGTATCCCAATCTGCGGATGTGTAACCAAGCATTGAAAACCATCTTAGCGCAACGGAGGCAGGGGCGGTTTTCCCAATGTAGTCGTGCGTGTACCGTTCTTTGTTCGGAAGGTTTACGTCTTCACGACACAAGCAAACCTTAATCGCAGGACCACCTGCGTGTTTAATTAGTTCTACTTTTGTAACTGTTGCAAATTCCATCATTTTTTCTCCTGTGTTGGGATTCTTTCGTGTGTTGCTACTAATTGCTCATCTGAAAACTCGTCTACATCTGTTAAATCCCAATGCCCAAACACAGCACCCGCCCATTTAGTGTCTTTGTCCATGTGTGACCTGATAGCTTTGACGAGTTCTTTTCGACAATCTTCTGTAAGTTTAAGTTCATCCTCAAACATTACGGTGTCTTCACCTGCGTAAACATTTATTCCTAAGCCATGAAAAGCTATCGCCTTTACTAAGCATCTTTTCAGCGAATTGTTGATTTGCGTGGGTTTTGGGTTTTGGATGTCATTATTATTATTATCCATAACAGCCAAATCCTCTTCGACTGTTTCCTCTTCGACTGTAACAGCAACCCTGACAAATGCGTACCCTTCTTCGTCTTTGAATGCTGTTTTGCCGTTTTCGGTTTTAATGTACTCGAACTTAGCCTTGGGGTAATTCTCTTTTAGAATGCTCCAAGCCCAAACCCACGGTAGAAAGTCGAACATACCTTTTTTTTCGACATACTTTGAGCAGTCGATTCGGGAAAGTGTTTCCCATACTGATAATTTTTCTTTAGACATTTGCGACCTCCTCGCTTTTAAGTTCTTGTGGCAGTTCTGGTAGTTCCATCCAGGCAACAACTTTTTTTACTTTGTTGCCGTCCTTAAACTGAACTACACCCTCGACTGTATTCTGAGATATAAACTCTTCTATCCATTCAGATGTAAACAAAACCTTCTTGCCAATTCTGCAATGCCGAATCTGACCTGAAGTTCTAAGTTTCCAGAGTTGACCATAGGAAATGTTTAGCCAACTTGCAGTTTCTTTTGAATCTAATAACTTGCCGTCTTGTTGTTTTCTATCACCACTAGAGGTACTGTGTTTCCCATTCCATACCATCAATATCTGGTGGTGATACGATTCTTCGCCCCGCTCAACCAAGCATAAATAACTGTGACATGGAACGCCATCGGGACATTCTTCTGTCTTTGGTAATTCGGGCAACCGCTCTGATACTAATATCCATTCTTTAGACATATTTACCTCCTATGTCTTCTAATTGTTTTTACCTTCTAACCACTGTTCGACATTGAACAAAGTACCCTTTGCGTTTGATGGAACTCGGTCTTGGATATATTTGACCGCATCCACCAAATCGTTTGGACTAAAGCAAAGCTTACAAGCACTGTACAAATCGTTGGAAAGTACAGCTATATAGAACGGAGAGGGCTTTACTTTGTGGTTCACATAATTGTCTATTTCAAATAAGTGCATACTAAAAATAAGATAATAGCAAAAGTTCAGCACAAGTGTAGAATTTTGTGTATATTATTCAAGAATAAAAAAAGGAGGCAAATATGCCAAAAGTACAAAAGATGCCCGCAATATTATTTTACACAGGCGATTGGTTAAAAGACCCTGCTGTAAGAATGATGACACTTACTCAGCGTGGCTTATGGATAGACATGTTATCGCTCATGTATGAAAGTTCAGACCGAGGATACCTTTCGCTCAAGAATGGTCAGCCAGTTTCTACTGAACAGCTATGCAGAATGGTTGGTTGTTTGGATATCAAAACAGTAGAAGAATGTCTTGAGGCGATGGAATCTGTAGGAGTATTCTCACGCACAAAAGATGGAGTTATCTACTCTAGGCGCATGGTAAATGACGAGAAGATTCGTGAAGCAAAGGCGAAAGCGGGTCGTGCTAGTGGGAAGTCTAGGAATAAAAAACGAACACAACTTGAACAAAATCTGAACAAAGAGGCAACACCCCTTGAATATGAATATGAAGATGAAACTGTAATTGAAAAACCTGTTGTTATAAATTCATCCGAAAGAGCAAATTCATCTTATATGAACAGGACTCAAGTTCAAGATGCTTGGAATGTTATCCCAGAAAACCGACAACGAGGTTTTGGAAAGTTTCAGACGGCTTTTATTGACAATGTTATTCATGGCTGTGTAGATATTAAGCGAGTAAAGTCTGCGCTTCGTGAATACTTTTCTTCCAGTGAGGGTATGGGCGAGTATTGGCGCACACCTGCGACCTTGATGGAAGATTTTATTTGGGAAGAAAACCCTGCGCTGTGGGGCAGGGGTCGTGCAAAAGAGTCTGTGTTTCCCAGTGACGTTTTTGAACATCAGAAAATAATTACTCGATACATCAGCGCATCGGATGAGAATAAAGAAAACTACGCAAAGCTTTACGAGCATCAAGAGTCTGCGGGAAAAGTAGAATCTCAAATAAAAGCTTCGATAGCCTTCCGAGTTTGGAACAAATATCCTGAGTATCGAAAATAAGACCCAGACGGACTATTACGTGGGTTCTTGCGGTCAATATGCCCTAGTTACGCCAAAAACCCCAAAACCCCTGTATGGGCTTATATGGAGCTGTATAGGCGTGATGAAGGCGTGATAAATTTGGGGTAAAGCGTGATGAAGCGTGATATGAACGCTTGTTTACCACTCAATAGGCATCCTGCTAAAAAGAACGATTTCTAATAATATCAACACATATAAAGAAAATTGTGGTATATTACCGATATGAACAAAAAGGCGAAAAGCCGAAAGGATAAACGAGATGAAAAACGAGATGAAAACAATGGCAAACGAAGTAACAATTAACCCAGACAAGATTACAAAATTAGAACTAGAACGCTTGGAAAGACTCAACAGCGACAGACAGAAAGCCATCGACAACTGGAAAAAGATGGAAGAACTGTTGAGCATTATAAAAGAAACAGAGCCACTGAACAGTTGTGGCATGGGTGACAATCTTATGCACATCTCTGCGTATATTAAGGATTCACAAGAAAAAACAGAACTACTACCAACATACATTCTAAAATAAACCCCCCGCACAATTCAGTGTAAACAAAAAGGCTAACGCCGAAAGGAAATACGAGATGAAAACAATTTATTACGGAAACCACATTACTGGGTATACAGGGCTTGAAACCTGTGAGGGTTGTGGCAAGTTACATAGTGACCAAGTTATTCCTTGCCACGATTTAGGGCTTTGTCCAGACTGTCAAAAACTTGGCATATACGTTGCGTGTTGCAGTTGTCGTGCCACCCTGAATACCGAAGAAGGTGAAGCCATATCGGTGGAGTTGAGGCGATTGCCATTGAGTCCAACAGTAACCATAAAAAACGCCCACCACTGTGATGCTTGTTATGAACACAAGAACGAACCTTTTGAAATGGATTGGCAGTATGGAGTGGGAGGGGCATAATCATTGCGAAGTGGATGGCATTCTTACGAGTGCCATCTTCTGCATAATGATGTGCAAGGCTAACGCCGAAAGGATAAATGAAATGAAAATGAAAAAGAAACAAACATTCAGGATATGGATATGCGGAAACAGGCACACAATCGCAAAGCACTTTGAAGGTTCGATGGACAATGTTAGCGACCAACCAGAACTCGACTTTGCAGACATGTTTATCAAAAATGTTGCGAATGACGATTTGTATTTCTCAATTAAAAATAGAATTGAAAAGAGCGAGTTGGATGAAAACGATATTCAATGCAGGGTTGAGATTGACGAATCGGATGAATACAACAACCATCTTTGGGTGTGTTCAAAAATACTTCCATCTGCTTTGCGAAAGATTGTTGAGGATGCGATTCGATGGGAAATGGAAATGCTACAAGAAGTAATTGATGTAACATCAACTGAAAATGTTACCCTTTATGAAAAGAATAACCGAAAGGATTAGTATGGCTAGACGAAAAGCTACCAAGATTACTAAGCCCATAGAATATGAAACGCAACTGGGTCTTGTGAGAAGATTTGGTTGGTTACGCCATAGGAGAGCGGGTGGTCAACGCCCCGACTACATAGGGTATACAGGTAGCGTCCATCAAAACTTTGGTGTGTTTTGGGGTGGCAAATATGACGCAATTTATCCTTGGCACATCAAATTGTTTGAGGGATACGATGGCGATATTACCCAAGAGGAGTTATGGGAAAGGGTGGCAGACAGCACCACACCATACAATGGGGTTTATCGGGTCTGTAATTTACGGCTAGCCCTTGCTGATGCAATAGAAGTCTGTAAACCAGAATTGTTGGTGATAGATGGCACGAACTGAGAAATGTTTAACGAATGGTTTAACTCTTTTACAAGAAAAGGAAGCAAAAATGAATAACGACAACTTATATGACAAACTGCCTGTGGTCGGGCAAATACTAATGTGCGTAGCGATGGTGTTGACAGTTCCAATTTGGTTTCCGTTTTGGATTTTACAAGAACTAAAACAAGATAAAATAGAACGAGAAATCGAGCGCAAACTAGAAGACGAAAAAGCTATTGAGAAAATTTTTGAAAACATAAGGAAAGAAATATAATGAACTACTTTGATAACCCCGCTATTAGCGCAACACTACTCAAAACTATTGCCAAACAATCTCCTGCACACGCAGTTGAGCGCATGAGGTCATTTCAATCGACAGCGAATATGAACTT
>Ga0098047_10000138_pt1 | contig 28087 bp, 16 predicted proteins | sample 12_taG_FD_92585 | JGI IMG/M metagenome (GOLD analysis project Ga0098047, IMG submission 92585) | Marine viral communities from the Subarctic Pacific Ocean - 12_ETSP_OMZ_AT15267 metaG | ecosystem: Environmental > Aquatic > Marine > Oceanic | place: Subarctic Pacific Ocean | collected 2015-01-16 | reverse complement strand
GATCTTTATAAATTTGAACAAGCATTTAGACTATCAAAATTACAAACGAGAATCGATGAAACTGATACTTCTATTTTGGGAAATGATGCCGCTATTAGATTGAAAAAAATATTTATACCAGTATTGAACACAAAATTGACTTATATATTAAGATATAATAATGCAATTTATCATCCCCATTCTGGTCATGCTCCTGCTTTATCTTCTACGGCTTTTTCTATAAATGATGAAAAAGACATTTTGCAACAAGACTGCAAAATCAAAGATAAAGACGGTGTATTAATAATTTATAGAACAGACAATGAAGGAAAAGAGTGGGCGGTTAGAGAAAACATTGGTTCAATTGATTATATAAGTGGAAAAGTAACAATAAATTCTTTTGATCCCGCATCATATGAAGGTTCTGAGATTAGTATAACAACTATACCTGTTTTAGGTGATGTTGCATCTGTGAGAGAACAATTAATAACAATTCAAGAAAGTGATATTAATTTAAAAATGAATGATGTTTCATTAGTTATGAAACAAGATCAAGTTACAACAGCCGAAACCTCAACATCTCAAACAACAGTGGTAAATTATTAAAATGTCAGAATATACCTGGTTACAAGATACAGATAATATAAAATTAGTAGAAAAGATATCTAATTTAATTGATAATCAATTACCAGAATTTGTTCGGGTTGAGGGGAGTGATTTTTCTGAATTTTTAAGATTTTACTACAACTGGATGGAGTCACATGAATTAACTATTTCAAATGTGGCTCTAGATGAGTATCATGTTACTTTAGAAAGTGAACAGGGTGGTTTTGTTTTAGAAACAGGATCTTCTTTTTTATTAGAAAGTGATAGAACAAATATAAGTGCTTATGAAAAAGATGAAATTATAACAGGAATATCTTCAGGCGCAACTGGTACTGTTGATAGAAATACAAATACAGCATCAAGTAAAATTTATGTAACTGGATTAACACAAACAGATTTTGAAGTGGGCGAATTAATAAAAGGTACAAATAATCGTACACTTGGTACTGTAACTAATTTTCAAAAAAATCCTCTTTTTGCTTCAAGAACATTATTAAAATCAAGAGATGTTGATAGTACTACAACATCTATGATGGATCATTTTGCCAAAGAATTTTTAGTAAATTTTCCGTTAAATTTAAGTGCGGATAAAGCTCTTTTAATAAAACATGTATCAGATATTTACAGAGCAAAAGGAACAAGTTCTTCATATGATTTTTTGTTTAAATCATTATACGATATACAAAATCTTATTTTTTATACCCCAAAAATAGATTTACTTAAACCCTCTTCTGGTAATTGGCAACAAAATAAATCTATTAGAATTATTTCAGACGATCTTGCATCTTCATTTGACAGTCATCTTATTACAGGAAAACAATCAAAAGCATCTGGAATTGTAAATCGTATTGAGGAATTTGCGGCTGGGGGACTTGAAATAATAGAATTATTTTTAACAAATATGAAAGGAACTTTTGTTGTAGGAGAAACAATTGAATCAAATGAAGTTGATGGTGTATTTGGTAGCGGAATAGCACAAGGATTGATATCCGATATTACTATTACTTCAGCAGGTTCTGATTATAAAATAAATGATAAACTTACGTTTTCTGGTGGAGGGGGTGTTGAAGCAAAAGCGAAAGTAGCAGATACTGGATCTGGTACATTAGCTAAATTTACTATATTCGATGGAGGAGATGGGTATCTTGAAAATAAAGAATTATCAGTAAATAATTTTGCTACGTTGGGGACAGGATTTCAAGGAAAAATTAAAGATGCAATTGATAGTTTTACATTTTCAAAAAATGAAGATTTAATAGGAAATTTTTCAGCAGTTACATTTAATGATACTGCATATGAATTAAGTGGTGATGTGGCGGCAAATAGTGCAGATAGATTAATTGATGCATTGGGTTTTTCAAAACTGGATGCTGGACATATTTCTACTGTAGAAACAACTTCCTCTGGAGGTGGTTATGAAGCTATTCCAAAAATATCAGTTATAGAAACATCAACCGAAGATTTTAATGAAAATTCTATTCGTATTTTAAACTTAAATCCAGATCCCGATGACCTTGCTACAACAAATGCGATTACGGGTTTTTTTGATGCAGGTGAAAAGATTACTTCAAATAGTGGAAATAAAATAGGAACATTTTTTGGTACTGTATCTTCAAAATTTTATGATTCTGTTGAAGATCCTTCTAGAATAAGAGTAAAAACAATAAAATACTTAGATGCAGATGTAACTCAAAAAATTCCAATCACACAAAGAAATGATCTAGTTGTAAATAATTCTTCTTATTTATCAACTACAAAACCATCAGTATATCATGTACAATTTGTTACTGGTGGTTCAGCTTCAGTAAATACTATAAAATATAAACGGGGTATTGATGCAAGAGAAGATTTTAATAGTGCAAATAATACTGCAAATATAGATTTTTATCCAACATCAGCGCCGTATATAGATGTAACAGGTGGTTATCAAACATTAAATTTTGATATTTCATCACTTACTAGAACAAGCACAACTGCAACTGCAACCACATATGGAAAACATGGATTAGATGATGGACAAATAGTTGCTATAACAGGAGCAAGTCCTGCTGGTTATAATGGCAATGCGACAATCACAGTATCAAGTCCAACCACTTTTACATATACTGTGGGGGGTTCTTTAACAACTCCTGCCACAGGAACTATATTATATAATGAAAATGTTTCTGTAAAATTTACATTACCTTTTAACCATACTACTGATGATGAATATGCTTTTTCTACTATTGATTTTGTTTCTACTGAAGTTCTTACTGGCGCTAATTCGGGAGCAGTTGCAACTGTAAATACTGGTGTTGCTTTTTCTGATGGTGGATATTTAGGAAATAATGCAATTGTTGGTGTTAAGCCAGGGGATGCTGGTTCGGGTTCGATTAAGTCTATAGAAATTCAAGATCCAGGAGTAGGATTTACTTCTGTTCCTGTAATAACGTTGCCGGGTCTTGGAGAAGAAAATGCAAATTTAACTGCAAACATTGGCGCAGTAAGAACAGAAACAGGAATATATCTTGATGAAGATGGCCAAGTAAGTTCTAATAAAAAACTTATTGATAGTGATTTTTATCAAGATTATTCTTATTCATTAATTGCTAATAAACAACTTAATGAATATCAAGAAATTGTTTTTAAATTATTACATCCTATAGGAACAAAACTTTTTGGAGAATATACTCCTGATTCTGCTGAATTGAATATGGGGTTTGATAATAGGATACAATTTGAAGATGGTGATTTAGCATTAAAAGAAGATGGTGATGATCTTTTAATGGAAGATCAAACAGACCCGAGACATCAAGTAATATTTAATAATAATCAAAATTTAGGAACGGGAACAATTACCTTAACCGGTAATTCTAATATAATGCTGGGAGACACTACAGATTTTACAGCAACGTATGGTGAAGGAGAACATATTGTTGTAGATGAAGAACAAAGTTTTGAGGTTTCTTATGGTGAATTGAGATTAGAAAATTACTTATCCGGTACAATAGCAACATCATCATCAAACGTTATTTCTATTATAGGATTGGGTGATAATTATCCTATGACTTTAACTGTTCCTAATAATTATAGTGCTAATGCTAATTTTGTTGCAAATAGTGTAGTCACACAAATAAATACTACAACAGGAGAAAAAGTAACAGGTGTTGTTCTTAGACATGAAGTGGATTCATCAAATAACAATATATTAATGTTGCATTCCTGTAATGGACAATTTGACACTTCTAGTAATGCGAATTCTGTAGTTGGAAATAATTCAGTATTAGATATAACCACATATAATATGATTTTAGAAGCCGGTTCTGCTGATTTAACAGGGGATATAGTATTAGAAACAGATGGCGCATCGACTATTGCATTGGAAGATAGTGTATATCGAAATAATGAATCAATTACAACTGCATCATTTCAATATGTAAAATCAAATGTAATTTTTGGTACTGCAACAGATTTTCAAGCAGACTTTAGACTGAATGATAGAATTAAACCACTATCAACTTCGGAAAGCACAAAAATTATTGAAGTAATTAATTCAACTTGTTTAATAGGAAATACTGCAATAAGTACAGATACAAGTTTTAATATGATTTTAGAAGAAAGTTCGGATGGTTATCCAGGCAGTTTTATTACGGAAGATAGTGATAATTTTATTCACAATATGATTAATCCAACTTCAGCTAAGTTTGATAATGAAGATATACAATTCTATAATTTACTTGAAACAAGTGTAAGAGGAACAACTAACGTAGATGGTATATCTTCGGGGAATACTTCTTTAGTAGGAACAAGTTCGTTTTTTGGTGAAGATTTATTAGTAAATGATATTATTACATTATCTTCCAACACATCTCGTAAAGCAAAAATTTTAACAATAGTGGGACAAACCTTGACCTTAAATATAGCATTAGGAGATGGAACAGTTGGACAAACTATAATTTTACATACATTTAGGAATTTGGATTTGGAAAGAAATGCGACTTCTATAACATTATCGAATCCTTATGATGCTTCAAATAATTTTATGAATTTGACAGTTAATTCAACTGCTACAGGATTGTTACTTCTTGAAGATGGAATTGGTACTGCTAATTCAGGATATCTTGGAAACACTTCAACAGAAGGCAGTTTTAAATTTGAAATATTATCAACATTTGATAATCAGATACCTAAATTTATACAAACATAAAAATTTTTTATTAACATAAATAAAGATATGGCTAGACTGGTAACGACAAAATTTAAAATACACAACGCAGAGCAATTTATTGAATCACTCGGCGAAACTTCAGCAACAAATTTATATTTGTTTATTGGAAAAGTGCAAGAATGGGATGATGAAAACACCCCTCCGGCACCAAATGAAGCTGTAGCAAATACTTTATATAGTTATTGGGATCAAATTGTTGCCGCAAAAAAAGTTACTTCTGCAGATGCTAAACATGTTATTACAAGAATAAATTGGGAATCGAATACTGCATATACTACTTATACTCATACAAATTCGGAGCAGTTTTCAAATAATTTTTATGTTGTTACAGAAGATTTTAATGTATATAAGTGTTTACAAAATAATATATCAAATGGGGCGTCAACAATTAAACCGACTGGTACAGGTACAGCGGTTATTGAAGTTGGTGATGGATATAAATGGAAATATATGTATACAGTTTCATCTCAAGATACTTTGAAATTTACAACTTCTGAATATATTCCTGTACAAAAAAGCATAGATGCTAGACAAATTGCAGTTGAAGATTCCGCTATTGATGGTCAAATTGATATAATCAATAAAACATCAAATGGAGATTTTAAAGTTGAATTCACGGCCGCTCCGGAAAATGCTGTTGGAGATTCTCAAGATTTTGTTTCTGATGAAATTTTAATAGGACAAACTTCAAATCAATATGGAACACTTGTTAATTTTGATGCCGCGGCAAATAATTTAACTTATTCTGTTAGTACAGGAAATATAAAATTTAGTAATAGCGAAGTTGTTTTGGGAGAAACATCTAATGCAAGAGCAACGATTTCACAGACTCCAATATCAACATATGAATTTGATACTGGGGCTTTTGGAAGTGTAACTAATTCTTCCGTAATGCAGTTATCTACAAGTGCAAATAATGATGTAGATGGTTTATATGTAAATTCAACCATTTTTGTGGTAAATAATGCAGGACAGGGGGAGCAAACTACAATTACACATTATACTTCTGTGTCTAGAGAAATAATTGTAGATCCTGCTTTTACTATTACACCGACTGTCGATTCTGGTTATGAAGTATCTCCATCAATTACAATAAATGGAGATGGAACTGGTTATAAAGGAAGAACGAGGGGTAATATATCTCATGGCGTAACAGAGGTAACTGTATCAGAAAGAGGAGCGGGATATACTATAGCAACTCCATCTATTGTTGCTAATTCTTCTCATGGTACAGGAGCAAATGCTGAAGTTATTATAGGTCCTGTAGGAGGACATGGTGTAAATGCTGTTGAAGAATTGGGGGGCCACAGGGTTATGATAGATTCTCGTATTTCTGGAAATGAATCGGGAAGATTTACAACATCTAATGATTTTAGACAAGTAGGATTATTAAGAGATCCTTTACAAACCGCAAATGCCCTTGCGTTTTTTACAGAATCTTTAGCTGATCAATCTACAACTTTAACAGTTGCGGCCGTTGCAGGATCTTTTCAGCCAGATGAAAAAGTTTATACGGGAACATCTTTAGCAAATAGTTCTGCTAATGGAGTTGTTGTAGATTTTCTAAATAATAATACATTAAGAATAAATGAAGTCAAAGGTACTTTTCAAGATAGTAATGTTGTGACCGGTGCAAATACAAGTTCATCAGGAACAATCTCTGCAAATGGTGTCAGTCAACCAGGAATGAAGCCTTATAGTGGTGATGTACTTTATATTGAAAATAGAGAAAAAATTACTAGATTGCCGAATCAAGTAGAAGATTTTAAGATTGTATTGGAGTTTTAACAAATGCCTAAATTAACACAAGATTTTAACATATCACCTTATTATGATGATTTTAATGAAGCAAATAAATTTTATAAGGTTTTATATCGTCCTGGATATTCTGTTCAGGCAAGAGAATTAAATCAAATACAATCTATTCTTCAGAATCAGTTAGAAAAAACAGGAGACATTCTTTATCAAGACGGTTCTAGAGTTTTAGGAGCAGAATTAGTTTTAAATAATAAAATTAGCTCTTTGAAATTAAAACCAACTTATTCTAATATTGCAATTGTTTCATCAAACTTTAATGGCAGAACTATTCAAGGACAAACATCTGGAGCAAAAGCAGAAGTTGTAACAAGTAAAGGTTTTTCAATTGATAATTTAGATATATTAATGATAAATTATGTCGATGATACTAAGTTTTTAGATGAAGAAATTATCAATACTATCGACACAGGAACAACATATTATGCTAATATTGCTGGAGCAGATGACGGATTGACTGGTTCAACTTCAGCTACATCTTTGGCGTCTGGTTTGGGTTCTGTAATTAGTGTTAATGAAGGATTGTTTTATATTGGTGGTTATTTTGTACATGTCTCTCCTCAAAATCTTATTTTAGATACTGAGAATAACAATCCTTCTACAAGAATAGGATTAACAATTATAGAAACTATTGTTTCAAGTATTGAAGATTCTGCGCTTTTAGATAATGCAATAGGAACTCCTAACTATTCAGCTCCTGGAGCAAATAGATATAAAATTGAATTAACATTATCAACAAAGGCCTATTTTGAAAAAGGTAAAACAGTTGCATCATCTGGTCTTACTTTTTCTGTAAATACAAAAGATAATAGATCAGGAACAGCAACTATAACAACAACTACTGATCATAATTTATCTATAGGTGGGGCTATAGTAATTTCAGGAGCAACTGAACCAGAATATAATGGAAAACATATGATTTCAGAAGTTGCATCTACTACAACTTTTTCTTATTTAATACAGGGCAAACCCTCAACACCCGCATCTGGAACACCTGCATATGTAACAGGAATAACTGATCCAATTGCTAAAAGTGCAGATGCTAATTTTATTGAATTATTAAGATTAGAAAATGGTGAAAAAATAGAAGAAGTAAAATTTCCTATTATAGGAAATATGGAAAAGACTTTAGCAAGACGAACATTTGATGCTTCTGGTGATTTTACAGTAAGGCCCTTTTCGCTTGATGTTGTTGATCATAAAATTCAAGGAACTGCGAGTGATAGAACATCAACAAATACTTCTGCAACTGTTACTGCTAATGGAGCTAATTTTATAGCAGATGTTAATGTTGGTGATACTATATTTTTTTCAGGTAATACTGTAAAAACGGCTGAAGTTACAGCAATAACCAATACCTCATCTTTAACATTAACAACTGGAACAGCTTTAGGTGATGGAAGTAATAATCAAAGAATAGGTGTTTCTACAAAATTATCTACTGAAATAAGTCCAGGAAAAGCATATATCAAAGGATTTGAGCATGAAACTATCCTTCCGAATTATATACATTTAAATAAAGCAAGAGAAACAGAGGCGGTTACTGCAGAAAAACAAGGAATTGAGTTTGGACCATATGTAAAAGTAACAGATATTATTAGTAATGTTGCTTTTACCACAGGTGTAAATTCAGCATCTATTAATTCAACATCTGGAGGAACAGGTGCTGATTTATTAGATTTGCATATTGTTAAATGGCCATCAACACTTAAATCTCATGATGGAACAGCAACTGGAAATCTTATTACTTTCAATGCTAATACTGCAGGAATTAAATATACTGGTCTTGATAATACGGATGCCGCATCAATAGCAAACACAAAAATAGGAACGGCACGATTAAGACAGCTTGATTTTAGAGCAGGAAGACCTTCTGATGTTTCTCCTTATGAATTTGGATATAAGTCTGGTGGTGTAGCAAATGCACAGTATCATACAAAATTTCCCGCAATATATGATGCACATTTATTTGATTTTAGATTTAATAAATCAACTGGAACAGTGGCTTCAGCTATTGCTAATAATTCACTTATCAATTTAAAAGAAACTGAATTTCCAACAGTCAATTGTCTGTATGGTGCAACTATAACTGTTAATACATCATATTTGGGCGTAAATACTTCTGATACAAGAAAAATTATTTCATGGTCGGGTGCGAGGTCTGCTGTTGACTGTGGTTATGATATACTTGTAGACGGATCTATTGACGCCTCAGCATATACTGCACACTTAGATAGTGCATTAACACAAGGAACTCGGTCGGATTCTACTTATTCTTTAAATTTTGGTATTAAAGATGTTAGATCCCTTGTAGAAATTGATGGTTCTTTCAAATTTTCAAAAGCCATGAATATTGATATTAGTGGTAAAAATGATTTGACCGAAACTGGAAATACTGTTTTATACGACAATAACGATGATCAAAGAACACTATTATTTCCATATCAAAATAAAACAGTTGCGGGTTTAACAAAAGCATCTTATAAGTTAAAAAGAGGATTTACATCAGTTCTTACTCAAAATGCTGTAACTATAACATCTGCAGAAGCGGGAGAATTATTTTATCCAGCAACTGGTGCAGGTGCCCTTTCTGCGGCCACAATAGATGCAAATTATTTAGTTTTTACTTATGATGCCGCGGGTGAAGGAGAGTATATTGAATTTAGTAATTCCTCAGGCTCTTCTTTTGGAGATGGTAGGTCTATTACATTAAATGTTGATGGGGATCAATTGACAATTAATGTTGAGTCCAGTCATACAAATCCAAAAAACTATGCTGGTGAAAAAATATATGTTCTTGCTACAATGATGTATAAAGTGGCAGGAGCAACAAGAGGAAATGGTGGTATTGGAACAAAAACTTTAGTATCAGGAAATGTTACAGTTTCTAATGTGACTTCTGCTTCATCAAATACAATTCAAGCAGATTCTGGACAAATTTATTTGGGAACAACCGTGAATGCGGTACCAGGTGTTACTAATAGTTTAAAAATATCAGATATTAAAAATTTAGTTGCTGTTGTAGATTCTCTAGCTCCTGATGCTGAAGTTACAAATGCTATGATGACAGAGGCCATTTCTAATACTGCAAATGCTCATAATATTACAAGTAGTTTTATATTTAATAGTGGTCAAAAAGATAATTATTATGATTATGGAACAATAACTTTAAAAACTGGAGATGATAAACCAGTTGGTCAAGTAATAGCAATAGTTGATTATTATAATCATACTGGCTATGGTCCATTTACAATTGATTCTTATGTTTGGTCTGGCTCTGGAAATACTCCATATGATGATATTCCAACATATACAAGTCCAACAACTGGCACAAAAGCTGAATTAAGAGATATGATTGATTTCAGACCTAAGAGATTGGGTTATGAAACATCTGATGGTACTAATGCTCAAGATAATGATATTACAGCAACAGCAAATGTATTTAATGAAAAAGCAATGCCTGATTATGATTATACATTTGATACAGATTATAGTTATTATCTTCCAAGAAAAGATAAAATTGTATTAAATAGAGATAAAACATTTCAAATAATTGAAGGAGTATCAGATAAATCTCCACAATTACCTGTCGATGATGATGATTCAATGACATTGTATAGTCTAGAAATACCTCCATATACTTTTAATGCAAGTGATGTAAAATTAAATTATATCGATAATAAAAGATTTACAATGAGAGATGTTGGTAAACTTGAAAGAAGAGTTGAAAATCTTGAATATTATGTTTCTCTTAGTTTACTAGAAAAAGAAGCTGATGGATTGGTTATTACTGATGGTAATAATAATGATAGATTTAAAAATGGAATTCTCGTAGATCCTTTTGCGGGACATAATATTGGAGATGTTTTTAATGCTGATTTTGCTATGGCGGTTGATTTTGATAAAAAACAATTAAGACCAACTTTTAATTCCGATTTACATCCATTAAAGTTTAATGCGAATTCATCTGGAGGAACTGCTTTTTCTTCTTTGGTGAATAATTCTGGTATATTAACTCTACCATTTACGGCAAACACATTTATATCAATGCCCCTTACAGGATCGAATGATAGTAAAAATACTCAAAAAACTTTTCAGATAAATCCTTTTTCTGTTCAGAATTATATGGGTCAAATGAAATTAGATCCATATGGAGATATGTGGTATGATCAAAGCGGTAAAGTACAAGTAAAAGTTAATATTGAAGGACAATATGACAATTGGGCTTCTGATGTCTTAACAAATAAAGGACATGGTACTCATTGGAATGATTGGGAAGAAATTTGGTCTGGATCTCAGATCAATAAAGATGTTAGAGAAGGAATTAGAGATTCTGGTTCTGGAAATCATGATAGAAAAGCAAAAACAACAGAACAAACTAAAACATTAACTGGATTAAGCTCAGGAAGTGTTCCAGAAAAAATTATTAAATCTATTGGAAATAAGACAGTTAATTTAAGTATAGTTCCAAAAGTAAGACAACAAACACTAACTTTTGTTGCCAGGGGTCTAAAACCATCTAAAAATGTGTATCCTTATTTTGGTGATAGTGTTGTATCGACTTATGTGAAACAAGCCTCACTTGTGAGTCTATCAAATGTAAGCACATCTAATGTGTTTAGAACAACATCCGGAAATTTTGAGCAAGTTACGATTCAAGGTTCTGGAGCATCTTCGGGCAATACTGCTAAAATTATTTACATGAGTGATAGAAATAATCAGAATAATTGTACTGTTTTACTTACAGATATGTCTGCTCAATCTGCTTTTACTATTGGAGCAGTAATTCAAGGAGATACTACAGAAGCAAATGGAGCTATTTCTGCAATAACTAATTATAATTTAGAAGACACAATACTAACAGTTTCTAATGATGGTGTTGTTGGAGGAATTTTTAATGTTCCTGCTGATACATTTACAGGAAGCCAAAATCTTTTTAGAGTAACAGATGATCCTGATAATTTTTCTGCAGTTACAACATCAGTTGCAGAAGATATCTTTTATTCTGCAGGAACGCTTGATACTAAAAACGAATTGGGTCTTTCTTCTATTAGACCATTTGTTTCCAGGAGAGAAAATATTAAAGAGGAAAGAGTTACAAGATCAACCTCTGATGGTAGACAATCAAAATCTGCTGATTATATGAATCCGATGGCGCAAACATTTTCGATTGATAAAAATCAATATCCTGCAGGTGTTTTTGTCGATTCTGTAACTTTATTTTTTAATAAAAAAGATACATCAGTAGGAAATAAGACTCCTGTAAACTTACAATTGAGACCTATGATTAATGGAATGCCAAGTACATCTTTGATTATACCAGGAAGTGAAGTTATTTTAACTCCTGGAAGAATTTCTGCAAATACAAACACACCAGTTGCGAATACTAGCGGAGGGTTTCCTGCTGGCTTTTTAGGAAATTCTGATACTGCAAATAAGAGTGCTACAGATATGGGATCAAGAACAATGTTTAAATTTGATCATCCTATTTTTCTTTCTCCTGATGAATATGCGATTTGTGTAACAACCAATAGTAGTGCATATAACCTTTATGGGTTTGAGTATGGCGCTTATCATACTGGTTCTTCTAGAAAAATAACAAAACAACCTTATGTTGGAAGTTTTTTCAAACCTCTAAATGTGGGAACTTGGGAAGAAGTATTAGATCAGGGTTTAATGTTTCAATTAGATAGATGTGAATTTATATCATCTAATGCACATGCTAGATTAGATAATTCTGATATTTCAAGCGGAAATGCAACTTCAAATACTACTATAGATTCTTTTAAAGTAGTAACAGAATCATTAAATTTTGCGAACACTCTTTCTCAGTTTGATTATTATGCAACAGATTTGGGAGCCGCTGTAAAGGGGTCATCAACAAGATTTAAAGAAAATAAAACTATTGATTTCAAAAAACAAAAGCAAATTACATATCCACAGGCCGCAAATAATAGCTTTACAATTAATGCATTTTTTGAAACTGCAAATACTATAATAACTCCAGTACTCGATGAACAAAGAACGGGCGTTATTAGTATTGAAAATATCATTAATAATGGTAGTATATCAAATTCTGATGTTGTTTTATCTCATTTTGGTTCTGGTTATTATGGTGCCGAGGTTGGAAGCTCAACAAGTAATGCGGCATCAGAAGGAAATACAAGTGTATTTGTAGTATCTGCTCCTGATATAGGTTCAAATACTGCAACATTAGCCGCTAATGTTCATGCAAATGGAACTATTAATCAAGTTGTTGTTAAAAGTGGTGGTACAGGATATATTTCTACACCAAGTGTTGCTGTACATGACTCGGGAACGGTTTCTGTTTCTGATAATGTACGAAGTACAACAAGTAATAGTGCAGTTGTTAGTATTGTTGGTGAAGGCGCTAATAATACTGCGACTATATCAACAACAAATGTAGCATCATTTTCTTCTGGAGGAAATTTAAAAGCTAGATATATTACAAGAAGGGTAACATTAGAAGAAGGATTTGATGCAGTAGACCTTAAATTATATATGGATGCATACAAACCAAGAGGTTCTAATATTCATGCATATTATAAAGTTCTTGCTGGAGATGATCAAGAAATTTTTGATGATAAGCCTTGGGTTCTTATGCAACAACAAACTGCGGGTGCTACTTATTCTGTAAATGAGAAAGATTTTAAACGATTTGAATTTAAATCATATGATCAAAAAATTTCGTATTTAGCCGCTAGTGGAGCCCAATATGAAAGATTTAGAACATTTGCAATTAAATTAGTTATGACTTTAGATAGAACATCACAAGATTCTTTTATAGGAATTCCTAATATATTAAATTTACGAGCAATAGCTCTTGATAGTGAAGGTACTCCTTGATATTAAAAACGGATGATCCAAAATATCATAGAGATGTGTTTTCTAATGCTATTATTGCAACTGATCAACAGGCTTTGTTGAAACACAGACAAAAAATAACACAAACAAATGTGATGAAAATTAATGAAAACGAAATAAATACATTAAAAGAAGAAGTTAACATTATTAATGATAAGGTTAATAAAATTTTAGAATTGTTAAGTAAGGACAAAGATGGCAATATCTGACAGTAGTATTACTAGTGTAGAATTAACTAATACATTTGAACAATGGCGTTCAAAAACAAATCAAATTATCACAGTATTGAATGAACAGTCAGATTATGATCCATCAACTGCTTTACTTTCTTCAAATTCTGTAGGTGGACTTTCAATCAATACGATAACATCAAATGTTGTTACGGGTGCAAATGTAACTGGTTCTAAATTATTATTTTCGGGTGGTACTGTAGATTTTACTGGAGCAACCACTACAGATTTAGGAACAGTAGAAAAATTTGCATTAGTTGAAACTGTTGGAGCAACTGTAACTGGTGCTAGTCCTGATAGTAAGATTGAAAGATGTCAAATTAATGAAGTAGAAATTAATTTAAATGGTAAAAATCTAAGTGCAAATGGAGCATCTACAATTAATTTAAACGGAGCAACGGTTTCTGATTTAGGAACTGTTTCGCAAGTTACAGTCTCAACTGGAACACTTAATGATGTAAATGTTAATATTACTGATTCTAGTAAAGTTATTTCAATAACTGCTGGTGATCATATTCTTACTGGAGCAACATTTGGCAATGGAACATTTAATAATACATATACAATCGGCGGATTTACACATTCTGCAAATATTTCGGTTAATGCTTCATCGGCTTTAGTAGCTAATGTTGGTGCTATTTTTGGTTCAGATGTGGGCACTTCTAATGTAGCTATTGGTAATTTTCCAGAATATACATCATCTCCAACTGCTCCAACTTCATCTAAAGGAAGATTACATATAAGATCGGCTTTTGCAAATTCAGGATCTTCTGCTACTGCGGTTGGAGTGGTTAGTGATGAATTAATATTAGAAAATACGGATAATGTAGGAATGACCCTTTTATCTTCTAATACATCTAATGCACATATTGCGTTTGGTGATTCTGCAGATGTTGATGTTGGAGGTTTTGTATATAATCATGATACAGATTCTTTACATATTGTTACTGAAGCCGCTAATACGGCTGTATTTGGAAATGAATACGGTGGTTATATGCAAATTGTGGGTGGAGATACAGTTGGAACGCAAAAAGGTAAATTACATGTAAATGTTGGTTCAACTGATGCCACAGCAGGAATTTTTTTAGACACAAATGCTGATGATCAAGTAGGAATCAACATTGAAGCAAAGCAAACATCAGGAAATGTTATTAATATTACGGCTAATTCGTTCACGACTGGTCATGTAATTTCAATAGGAAGAAGCGCAAATGGCACTGGTGATTCTACCGCCGCTAATGGTTCTTTAATACATCTTACAGATAATAATAGTTCAACAAATGCTAGAGCAATTCTTGATATAGTACAAAATACAACAGGTGCTTCTGGATCGTTAGGATTAAGAATTACTACAGACGGTGGAGAAGGAATTCAGCTTCTACAAAATTCAGTAAGAACAGCAATGAATGTAGAATCATCTAATGCTCATTCTACATCATTGATTATTTTTAAATCAGCCGATACTTCCTCGACTGGCGCAACTTTATATGTACATGGAGCAACTAGTACAGGTGGAACAAAAATTCTGCATGTAGCAAATAATTCCGCTGATATTTTTAACACCTATGCAAATGGATCTATCTATTGTACGGGTCCTATATTGTCGAATAACGGAACAGATACAGTTAATGCTAGATTACCCGTGAGAGATTCGGGTGGAACAGTTGTAAATACAACGTAAGGAAAAATGGCAAAACCTAGCACAAGAGAAGAATTAAAACAATATTGCCTTAGAAATTTAGGAAAACCAGTTATTGAAATAAATGTAGAAGATGATCAACTGGAAGATCGAATAGATGAAGGCTTGCAATTTTTTCAAGAATATCATTTTGATGGTGTTGAAAGAATGTATAATGTACATCGAATTACGGGTTCGACTGTTAAAATTGCTTCAAATACAGGTGCCTTTACAGTAGGCGAGAAAATAACTGGTGGAACATCAAATGCAACCGCAAAAGTAGTTTCTTCAAATACTTCAGTTATTACATTTAAAAATCATAAAGACACAGATGATATTTCAAATAATGATGTAACATCTAGTTTTTCAAATGGTGAAACAATAACTGGAAGTACAAGTGGATCTACTGCAGTAGCCGACACCGATGCATCATTGGTTACTTTTGGAGATGTAGATAATCATTATATTACATTAAATGATTCTATAATTGGTGTGACGGGTATTTTTGATATACAAGATACGGGTGGGGGACAAACATCAAGTGATTTGTTTTCATTTAGATATCAATTTCATTTAAATGAAATGCCGTATCTTACTGCAACTTCTATAATAAATTATAAGATGTCAATGCAACATTTACAATTGTTGAATGATATGTTTGTAGGAAAAAAACCCCTACGATTTAATAGACATCAAAATCGATTATATTTAGATATAGATTGGGGAAATGATGATCTTGAAGTTGATGAATATCTTATAGCAGAAGCATATAGAATAATTGATCCAGCAACATTTACAGATGTATATAATGATATGTTTTTAAAGAAATATACAACCGCATTGATTAAAAGACAATGGGGGGCTAATTTAATAAAATATGAAGGAGTTCAACTTCCAGGAGGAACGACACTAAATGGAAGAACGATGTTTGAAGAAGCAATACAAGAATTAAGAGAAACAGAAGAACAAGCATCTCTTAAATATGAATTACCAGTAGACTTTATGGTTGGTCCAGGATAATGCCTACAAACTCTTATTTTAATCACTTACAAAATGCCTCAGAACAAAATTTACATCAAGATTTAATTATAGAATCGATAAAAAATTTTGGCATAGATAACTATTACCTTCCAAGACAATATGTGAATGAGGATCTTCTTTATGGAGAAGATACTATTTCACAATTTAATCAATCCCATTTAATAGAAATGTATGTTAAATCAGTTGATGGTTTTGAAGGAGAAGGTGATTTTATTTCAAGATTTGGATTAGAAATTAGAGATCAGGTTATCTTTTCTGTGGCGAGAAGAAGATGGGAAAATTTAGATACTGGTTATGATAGACCAAAAGAAGGCGATATAATATTTCTCCCATTAAACAAAAAACTTTATGAAATTAGATTTGTTGAACACGAATCAATGTTTTATCAATTTGGTAAATTGCCTATATTTGATTTAACATGTGAATTGTTTCAGTATGATGATCAAAGAATTGATACTGGTATTGAAGACATAGATGATATAGAAGATAAATATGCTTATTCAATAGAAGTAACTCTTGATTCAGGAGGTTCAGGAAATTATGTAGAAGATGAATATGTATATGTTGGTAGTACTGAAAGTTCTGCTAATACAAAAGGAAGAGTAATATCTTGGAATTCTACTGATAGAGTATTGAAATTAACAGATTTGATGGGAACTTTTACGTTAAGTCAAAATGTAGTTGGAAATACAAGTGGTGCTTATTATACAGTTGGTACTACACCCAATACACAGGAATTTGTTAATGATACAACTGCAAATAATGTAACTATTGAAACCGAAGCAGATTCTATTATTGATTTCTCTGAAGGCAATCCATTTAGTGAAAGCAATTTTTAAGTTGTAGATTCTGGAAGAATTGTAATCATTCCCTCAACTACCCTTTCTTTTGTTACAGCATCCGCTTGGGTGTATTCAACATCATAAACATATAATCCTGAAGACATATTTGCTGTTTGAGTAGCATTAGCGGTTATGGTTACATTACTACCAGATACTGCCGCTGTAAACGTTAGTATCCAAGAAGCATTGGTAGTTGCATGATTTTTCTTCATTGAAGAAGCACAAGTACCAGTACTTATGGTCACATTTGAATTATTTGCATCTTTAGCAGTAAAAACTTTTTCAAAGTTACTGCCTTGATGCATTGTTAAATTTTCGCCTTGAGTTTTTATTGATAGTGCCATAAGACTATTTATACAACTAAATAATATTACAATCTTTATGGAGTATTATGTTAGGACAAACTTTTTATCATCAAACAATAAGAAAATACGTTGCGTTGTTTGGTACGCTATTTAATGATATTAATATTGAAAAAAAGGACTCGGGCGGTAATGTTTTATCTCGACAAAAAGTACCAATAGCTTATGGGCCAAAGCAAAAATTTCTTACAAGAATAAATCAAGATGCTAGTTTAGATAGACAAGTTGCTATTCAACTTCCTAGAATGGGATTTGAAATGACTGGTATTGCTTATGATCCTGTTAGAAAATTAAATACAGTAGGTTCATTGACACATAAAGAAACGATAAATGGAAATCGTAATGTTAAGAAGATGTTTAATCCTTCTCCATATATTTTTGATTTTTCTTTATACGCTTTTGTGGAAAATGCTGAAGATGGTACTCAAATATTAGAACAAATTCTTCCGTTTTTTACTCCAGAATTTAATGTAACTGTTAATATTATAACAGATATGGGTATCTCAATAGATATTCCAATTGTTATTCAAAGTGCGACAAGTGAAGATTCTTATGAAGGAGAGTTTTCTGCTAGAAGAACAATTATTTGGACAATATCTTTTATGATGAAAGGATTTATATATCCTGATATTAAATCTGGTCAATCAATTATTAAAACAATTGAAGTAGCATTTAAAGAAGTCTCTGGGGTCGGGGTCGATGCAAGTGATGAAATGTATCAATTATTGTTAGAAACTTCTAATCCTTTTTCACAAGATCAATTTCTGTTGGAAACAGGTAGTCTTCTTTTAACTGAGAATAGTACAACTGAACTCGGTCAGGATAATATAATCAGTAAAATTACAATTGTTCCTGAGGGAGGAGCAAACACATATATTACTCCAGGAGACGATTTTGATGCAAACACCACAATAACAGTTTATAGTCCACCAGTACGTTATGATGAATCAACTGGCACATATGAGTGAGATAGATTATGGTAAAAGATTTTGAAGATAAATTAAATGAAATATTAGAAATGCCATCTGGCTCTATTGTTAAAAAACCTATTGAAAGAAAAGTTGTTGCATCTAATCCAGATGATTTAAATACTGATTATAAGTATGTTCGTGAAAATATATACAATATTATTGAAAGGGGACATGATGCTATTGAAGATTTATTACAAGATGCAAGAGATAGTGGTAATGCTAGAATGTTTGAAGTTGTTGGACAATTAATTAAAACTGTTGGTGAACAAAATCAAAATTTAATAAATGTCCATAAACAAGTAAAAGATATCAATCAAGAAAACAGTACAGGACCCAGTTCAGTAACAAATGCATTATTTGTTGGTAGTACTGCAGAACTCCAAAAAATGTTAAAAGATAAAAAAGAATAGTGGCACATTTAGGACAAATCGACAGAAGAAATCCAGGACAGGTTGTTTTCACACGATATGTTACAGAAAATTCTGACTGGAAAAACTTGAAGCTGAGAATAGAGAATGGTCAGGTTGCGGAAATGTTCCAAGAAAATGTTAATGCATTAGAAAGCATGAATGTTACTATTCATCCAAGAACAGAAATAAAATTACTTTCAGAGAAATATAAAGAATTTGAAAGTAAAAAGTATGCTAATATTGAATATCAGAGAAAAAAAGGATATGTATTAATTTCAAAAATAAGAAAACCAACAGATGATCTTGGTACAGAGAGACCAAAGAAATTACAAATATTAGCGGAAGATTTTACAGAAAAAGGTAATGATGAAAAAATAACCGTTCTTTCTAAAAAAGATGTTCCAGTAAAATTGTTTAAGACTTATGAAAATTTAAAAAAAAGCGTTATTTGGGGATTAGATAATAAAATTCATAATAATGATTATCTTGTAGAAAAAATAAAAACATATTTAGATAAAGATGATTTATCTGAAATTGATTTGAAGGGTATTGATGATAGTCATGTTGATGAGCTTGGTGTATATTTTGGTGAAATTTTAATAGGAATATTAGCATTTAAAAAGCAGTTATCAGACACTTGTACTCCTTCTGATATGTTTGGTATTAATTTACAATCTTTTAGTATTCCAACTGATCCTGCATTTAAACTTGTTGATAGTAGTTTGATATTTGATACGACTACCGTTAGTGTATCAAGTAAATATGATAAAGGCGCCGCCGCATCATTTATGTCGAATGTTCTTCCTTATGGTATGAAATATTATACTGATTATAGAGATTGTTTTTTTAAAAAAATGTGTGAAATCGCATCTAATATGGGATATACAACACAACAAGTAGGAGCGAATAGATTTAAATATTCAAAAAATATAACATTTGAAGTTGGATTAAGAGCAGTATTAAAAATAAAAAAATCAATTGTAAAAAATTCAAATCATTCTGTTTATGAGAGTATTCGAAAGGTTGCAATGAATCAGAGTCTTTCACCAAAAGAAAATGAAGAACTTGATGAAGTAATAGGAGCAATAGAAGATTATTTTATAAAGAGAAAAACTTTTGATGGAAGAGAACAAGTTACAGAAACAATAAGAAATAATTATCCTTTTACAATTACTTCTTTTTTTAATTATTCTGTAGCAAGTATGTTAAATAATGATCGGTTATCAAGAAAATATGTTCACGAAATAATTGGTGGTAAAGATTTTTATCAAGCAAATTTAAATAAAACTAAATGGAGAAAAGGTATTATTGATATAAAAATGGTTTCTCCTAAATCTGCTACATTAAAAATATTAGGATCCATGTCAGGCGCTATGGATTTTACTGCAAAACAGGGTTTAGTAAATTACGAGTTAAAATAATGGCTAGAGATACTTACGCAGGAAATCCTCTTCTTAAAGGGGCATATCAACCAGTAGAATATGATAAAGAAACTATAGAAGAATTTATTAGATGTGAGAAAGATCCCGTACATTTTGCAAAACAGTATATGCAAATTATTCATGTTGATCACGGTTTAATGCCTTTTGATCTTTATGATTATCAAGAAGAAATGGTTCAGACAATGCATGAGAATCGTTTTGTTATTTGTAAAATGCCTAGACAAACTGGAAAATCAACAACGATTGTTGCTTACTTATTACATTTTGCTCTTTTTAATCCACAATCTAATATTGCTATATTAGCAAATAAGGGTTCTACTTCAAGAGAGATTCTTCAAAGATTAAAAACGGCTTATGAGCATTTACCAAAATGGTTGCAACAAGGTGTAGTTGTTTGGAATAGGGGTAATATTGAATTAGAAAACGGTAGTAAAGTTATATCCGCCTCAACTTCTTCTTCTGCAGTTCGTGGATCGTCTTTTAATATCATCTTTATGGACGAGTTTGCACACATTGATCCTCCTAAGTTAGCAGAAGATTTCTTTACTTCAGTATATCCTACAATTTCTTCTGGTAGCACCACTAAAGTTTTTATTGTTTCAACTCCAAAAGGATTGAACATGTTTTATAAGATGTGGGTTGATGCTGAAGAGAAAAGAAGTAATTATGTTCCTATTGAAGTTCATTGGTCTCAAACACCCGGAAGAGATCAAAAGTGGAAAGAAGAAACGATAAAAAATACGAGTGAAATGCAATTTGCTCAAGAATATGAATGTGATTTTATTGGTTCACAAAATACATTAATTTCTCCTTCTAAATTAAGAACATTGCCATATAAACCACCTATTTCAAAGAAAGATAGTCTAGATGTATATGTTGAACCAGATCCTAAGCATTCATATGTGTGTATAGTTGATGTTGCAAGAGGAAGGGGACAAGATTATTCTGCATTTTCAATAATTGATGTTTCTCAATTTCCGTATGAACAAGTTGCAAAATATAGAGATGAAAACATTTCTCCTATATTATTACCAAATATTGTTGATAATGTGAGTAGATATTATAATACTGCATATGTTTTAGTTGAAATAAATGATATTGGTGGTCAAGTAGCAGATATTTTACATCACGATTTAGAATATCCCAATATTTTTCAAACAAGTGTTATGGGAAGATCGGGTCAAACTTTAGGGGGAGGATTCGGAAAAAGTTCACAATTAGGAATTAGAACTACAAAAGAAGTTAAAAGAAAAGGATGTTCTAGTTGTAAAGATTTGATAGAGGGAGACAAATTACTTATTTGGGATCTTGACACTATTACTGAAATGACAACATATGTTGCTAAAGGATCAAGTTATGAAGCAGATGAGGGATATCATGATGACTTGATGGCGACATTAATTTTGTTTGGTTGGTTAGTGAATCAAAAATATTTCACAGAAATTACAGATTTAGATTTACGTGAAAAAATGTTTAAAGAACAATTAGATGAAGCAGAATCACAATTGATACCTTTTGGATATATAAATGATGGAAGAGATTCTTATGAGCCAGAAACCGTGGATATGGGTGGAGAAAAATGGATAGTAGATAAAAAATATTCTACTGATTATATACATTAATACGGTGTATATTTTTAGGATCTTTTATTTGTTCTATTAATTTGTCTATATCATGTTTTAAATCGGGTCTTAGTTTTTTCAATTTCTGTAAATATCTTATAGATTCATTAAATATCATTTCAGGATTAATTCTTAATTCGTAGAATTTATTCCTAGTTTCACTTTTTGTAGTTAAATATAAATGCTCTGGTTTTACACAGTATGTATTATTACAGGATTGATGAACTATTTTATTTTGTTCAATAGGCCCTTTATAAGCAATATATGCAAATCTATGAGCAGGAATTGATTTTCCATCATAAGAAAACATACCATACCCCTGCTTTGTTTTACTTGCAGTCCAAAACCAACAATCATTTGTTTTTAAAATTTTCTTTTCAAATCTTTCAATAGCCTTCTTCATTTAATTATTTATATTACAATAAATAATAACAACTCCAAAATCAGCTAAAATATAAATATATTGGAAGTAAATTTATTTTAAAATATTTTAGGGAGAGATAATATGGCCTTTCAAGTCAGTCCAGGAGTAGCCGTAGCAGAAATCGACTTAACTACTAGAGTACCAATTCCTTCTATTTCGGATGGCGCTATAGCTGGTAATTTAACATGGGGACCCTTGGAGGTTGCTACATTAGTTACTTCAGAAGATGAGCTGGTTTCTGTATTCGGTAAACCAAATGGAAACACATATAAAACATTTTTTAGTGCCGCAAGTTTTTTAAGTTATTCTAACAAATTAAGAGTTGTTAGAGCGGCAAATACATCAACTGCAAAAAATGCAGTATCAGGTGGTACTGCAATATTAATCCGAAACGATTCTGAATATCAAAATACATACCTGTCAACAACAACTTCAGGAACAAGTTTTACGGCAAAATATCCAGGTACACTTGGAAATTCAATGAAAATTTCTATTTGTCAAGCAGATAGAGCAAATACAAAAGTTAATGATAATGATTCTACTGTTTCTTTAGATATTGATCCAACTGTTTCTCTTACAGGAACTGTTTCAAATAGTGATACTGGAGCGGGTATTGTTGGAACAGGTACATTATTTGATACAGAATTAAGAATCGGAGATGTTGTTAAGCTCACCGCTGGAGCAACTAATCATGGAATAGTAACAGCAATTACTTCTAATACTGTAGCCTCGATTTCAATGGCTAATACTGGAGTAGAGACTAATCAGATTGGAAATGCTTCTGCAGTAACCGATGCGACTCTTATTCGATTAAAGCGGTCTGCTTTTGAAGAGCCTACTGAAAATATGCAAGGTTCTCTTACTGCGGCGGCAAAATCAACCACAATAACAGGAACCAATACCAATTTTTCTCGACAACTTCATGTTGGAGATATTATTACAGTCAATGATTCAACCGGTATTGAGGTTCAACGAAAAATATCAAGTATCACAAATACAACATCAATGGTAGTTTCAACTGCTTTTGATAGAGCGGTATCTGCACAAAGTACATGGTCAAGGAAATGGGAATTTCGTGATTCTTTTGGTACTGCACCTCTTACAAGTCCTTTTGCTTATAAAAAAACTGGATCAAAAGATGTTGGAGATCAGATTCATCTTATAGTAGTAGATGAAGATGGAGACATTAAAGGAGCAAAGGATAAAAGAGGAGCGTTATCTAGTTCAAATAGACAAGTTATTCAAGCTGAACCAGGATTATCAGTAGCGAATGGTGCTACTCATTATTATAAAGAAGTAATAAATAACACTTCCAGCTATATTAGATGGACAGATCATGATTCAATGGGAGATGCTCCGCTAGATGCTGGATCTAATAAAATTACTCATGATTGGGGAGATACTCTTACTCAAGGAAATACCAGTGCTAGATTTGCTGGATCTTTCAGTGGCGCAGGTGCAAATGGAATTATGACTGCTAGTATGTCAGGAGGAGTTGATGGATATAGTGCTACGGCATCAGATGAAATTGGTGCTTACAAGTATTTCAAAGATCCTTCAAAAATAGATGTTTCTCTTATAATTTCGGCAGAAGCATCAAATACTTTAGCTACATTTTTGATTAATGAAATAGCAGAAACTAGAAAAGATTGTGTTGTGTTTATTTCTCCTGAAGAAGCAGATGTTGTTAATACAGAGGGAAATGAAGTAACAAACGCAGTTGCTAGAAGGAATGCTTTACCAAGTTCAAGTTATGCCGTTATGGATGGAAGTTACAAATATATCAGCGATCCATATAATCAAGTTAATCGATGGGTTCCAATGAACGGTGATGTTGCTGGAATTTGTGCCCAAGCAGATAATACTAATGCTTATATTTCTCCTGCAGGATTTACAAGAGGAAATGTAAAAAATGCAACACATATAGCATATATTCCAAATAATGCAGAAAGAGATGATTTATATGTGAATGGTATTAATCCAATAGCATCATTTCCTGGAAAAGGAAAAGTTCTATTCGGTGATAAAACATTGTTGGCAAGACCGTCTTCTTTTGATAGAATTAATGTACGAAGACTTTTCATTATTCTAGAAAAAGCTATTGCAAATGCGGCTGAAAATTTATTGTTTGAGTTTAATGATGATTTTACACGATTAAACTTTATTTCTATAATAGAGCCCTTTTTAAGAGATGTTCAATCATCTAGGGGTATAGAAGCATTTCAAGTGATATGTGACGGCACAAATAATACACCTGCTGTTATAAATAGAAATGAGTTTAGGGGCGATATTTTCATTAAACCAACTAAATCTATTAATTTCATAGGATTAAACTTTGTTGCTGTTGCTTCCGGAGTTTCATTTTCTGAAGTTGTCAACGCAGTTTAAAGGAGAAAATAAATGGCATTCAATATACATACATTTCGTAATGCAATGCATTATGATGGTCAAAGACCAAATTTATTTGAGGTTTCAATTCCCACAACGGCTAATCTCTTTAACGGTGACTCGTTGAACTTGTTCGCTAAAGCAACATCAATACCTGGTGGTACTATTGGAACAGTTATAGTCCCGTATTTTGGTAGAGAAGTTAAAATGGCGGGAAATAGAACTTTTCCCGAGTGGACAGTAACAGTTATTAATGATGAAAATTTTGCGATAAGATCGCAATTTGAGGGGTGGATGCATAAAATAAACTCTCATGCGGCAAATTATCGAAATGCAGGAACCACATCGACATCATATACATCTACTGCTACTGTAAAGCAGTATGGTAAATCCTCATCTGTTTCAGCAACATATAGTTTTCAAAATCTTTTTCCAACTGATCTTTCTGAAATTACTCTAGATTGGGGGGATAATGATACTATTGAGGAATATACAGTAACTTTTTCGTATGATTTTTGGACCAGATCAGCAGGTTCATTGTCAGACGGGAAAGGAGTAGTTAGTGATAATATTACTGCAGATGTAGATACTGGTTAATCTATCAAAAAACATAATTTTCTGATTTTGCGAGTGAATAAATATAAATTAGTACAGTACTATTATAATTATTTAACTCGCATTCAGGAAATTACATGCCTATTGATCTATTCGGTTTTTCAATCGGAAAAAAAGAAAATAAAAACCAAAAGGTTCAAACTTTTGCTGAGGCAGAATATGAAGATGGAGCCTTGTCCGTAGCATCAGGCGGTGTTTATGGAACATATGTTGATACAGAAGGGGCTATAAAAAGCGAGTCTGAATTGATAAACAGATATCGTGATATGGGTCTTCAAGCAGAAGTAGAGAACGCTATTGATGATATTGTCAATGAAGCAATTGTGTCATCAAAAGATAAACCCGTTGTAAGAATTAACGTGGATAATTTAAATGTTTCTGAGCCCATCAGAGACAAAATAAGACTAGAATTTAAGAGTATAAGTAAACTTTTAGATTTACAAAATTTAGGATCTGATGTTTTCAAAAGATGGTATATTGATGGTAGAGTGTATTATCATGTTATTGTTGATGAGAATAATTTAGAAAAAGGTATTCATGAATTAAGAATATTGGATCCCAGAAAAATAAAGAAAATTAGAGAAAAGAAAAAAGAAAAACAACCGAACGGCAAAACAAAAACCGCTGTTGTGGAATATTTTGTTTATAATCAAAAAGGAATTTATCAATCACAGGGTCAAGTGATTGGAACCGCTTTTACAAGTGCCGCTAGTGGTTTAAAGATATCTCCTGATTCGATTGTATACACACATTCAGGACTAATGAATGCTACACGTTCATTAGTTTTATCCTACCTACACAAAGCAATTAAACCATTAAATCAGTTGAGAATGATTGAAGATTCTTTGGTAATTTATCGTATTTCACGGGCTCCAGAGAGAAGAATTTTTTATGTTGATGTTGGTAATCTGCCTAAATTAAAAGCAGAGCAATATATGCGTGATTTAATGACCAGATACAAAAATAAACTTGTATATGATGCAAACACCGGTGAAGTTAGAGATGATAGAAAACATATGTCAATGCTTGAAGATTATTGGATGCCTCGTAGAGAAGGTGGTAGAGGAACAGAGATTTCTACTCTTCCCGGAGGTCAAAATCTTGGAGATATTGAAGATGTATTATATTTTCAGAAAAAACTTTATAAATCATTAGGTGTTCCTATTTCAAGACTTGAATCAGAAGCAAATTATACGATTGGTCGTGCTACAGAAATTTCAAGAGATGAAGTTAAATTTACACGTTTTGTTAATAAACTTCAAAGTAGATTTAGTTTAATGTTTGATGAAATGATGGAAAGACAATTAACCCTTAAAGGTATAATGTCTAGAGATGATTGGAAAAATATTAAAAATGATGTATTTTATGAGTTTGAAAATGATAGTCATTTTGCAGAAATAAAGCATAACGAACTTCTTCAAGATAGATTAAACATTTTAAGAGATTTACAAGATTATACTGGAAAATATTTTTCACACGAGTATATAAGAAAGCATATTTTGATGATGACTGATGATGAAGTCAAAACTAATGATGAACAGATGCAAAAAGAGTTAGACGATCCTAGATTTTCGGGAGAGGAAGAAATGCAATTTAATTCTGTAGAAGTAGATACGGTCAATAAACAAGGTATCAATGAAGATATTGATAAAAAAATTGAGGAGAAATTTGAAGTTGCGAAAAAAGAAAATGAAATTAAAGATAAAGTAAATGATATTCTTTTTTCTGTTTTAGAAGATGATGAAAAATTTGTAAGTTAAAAATTTATAAATTGATTCTAGTGAAGATTTAGGTGCAGAGACATAAATGAAAGACGATCAAAACGAGTCAAAAGACTTAGATTTAAGTAAAGTTTTAGCTACTGCTCTTGCTTATACTAAAAAAACACTTAAAAAGACTAAAGAAGAACTTGTTGTAGGTATAAAAGAAATTTTAGATCCTGTAACTGGTGAAAAAGTCAGAGTTCTTGAGATCAAAGGTACTGAAGGTTCCAAGGGCGAAAAGGGTGAAAAGGGAGAGCAAGGAGATCCTGGTCCCAAAGGTGAACGGGGAGAAGCAGGAAGAATTGGTCCACAGGGTGTTCTGGGTCCTAAGGGAGACCTAGGAGATGTTGGTCCCATAGGTCCAAAAGGAGACCAGGGAGAACCAGGTGATGATGCTGATGTAACTAAACTTGCAAAAGAGTTAGATAATTTCAAATCAGTTGTTAAGAAAGTTAGCGAAAAGGCCACTCAAACTGCACAAAAAGTAGCAGGAGGAAGTGGTTGGGGCGACTCTGGAGGCGGTGGGGGCGGAGATACTTCTTCAGGATCTGCTGGATCTTCTGGATCGTCTGGTTTAACATATGCTTCTTCTGGATCTGCAGGAAGTTCTGGAAGTGCTGGTGGAACAGGATCATCTGGATCTTCTGGGACAACGGGTTCGTCTGGATCTTCTGGGACAACGGGTTCGTCTGGATCGTCTGGTTTAACATATGCTTCTTCTGGATCTGCTGGAACTGCTGGTTCTGCAGGATCGTCTGGTTCTTCTGGAATTGCTGGTTCTTCTGGATCTGCTGGTTCTGCAGGAAG
>Ga0098047_10000137_pt1 | contig 28237 bp, 40 predicted proteins | sample 12_taG_FD_92585 | JGI IMG/M metagenome (GOLD analysis project Ga0098047, IMG submission 92585) | Marine viral communities from the Subarctic Pacific Ocean - 12_ETSP_OMZ_AT15267 metaG | ecosystem: Environmental > Aquatic > Marine > Oceanic | place: Subarctic Pacific Ocean | collected 2015-01-16 | reverse complement strand
AGGTTAGATACCCTGAAAAGTTTTCTAATGAGAAAGCATCAAATAGAGACATTGAATCAGAATACAAAGTATTAGTCTAACGAACTCACATGAGATGCGTTAAATAATGTTATGCTGTAGCATAAGGATAAACTATATGAGCGATGTAGAAATATTTAAAGAAACAGAACTGCAAAAAATGATACATAATTACGTATTGCACTACACAGCAAGTCAAGAATGGGAACAAATTAAAGATATTAATTGGACTACTGCGGAAATGATGGAAGTAATAGAAGGATTTCATAAAGCGACCGATATGAGCTAGTTGCGTATCAGTTTAATGTGTAATTAAATGTATGGTACTAAATAAGGAAAAGAATTATGCAAAAAAACTTAGTAGATAAAATAGATAATGTTTGGGCAGATATTGCAGATGCAAAAATCAAACTAAAAAAAATAAAAACAGAATGTGTATCAGATGTTGATTCGGTCAAAATAGATAATGTAATCTATTCAATCGATAGAACTACTGATCTATTACAAGATATACGTTAAACATTTAATGGAGTGCTTAGTACTTATCACCCTAAAGTTTAATTATGTGGATATAGAAAGGGCTTAAAAGTGAATATTGATTTAGCGATAAAATTAAATGAATGCGTTCATTATTATTGCGAAAATGCTCCTCATAATATCGGTGCTTTGCTTTGTGAAGTGATAGATAAGTATGAAAACGACAAAAAGAAAAAAAATGAAAGAATCAAAATACCTTGTCATGTTTCTTTTGCTGAAAGTATGCTTGTTGTATGTCCTCATTGTTCCAAAGAATATGATATTGATGAAGATTTACATTTCTATAAAAAGAACCAAGCAACAGCAACAAAAACGTGTACAAAGTGTCGGAAAAAGTTTGAATATTGTTGGGCAGATAAGTCTCCAACATCTTGGAGGATTTAAAATGTTAGAAAAAGAGTGGGATAAAATAGAAGAAGAATTTATCAGTTCACTAGATGAAGATAATAAAAGCAAAAAATGCAATTGGGAAAGATAATCTGGAACTGTAGATGATAACTATTTTGAAACGGACTGTGGAAATGATTTTCTAATTGCTTTCGATGGACCAAAAGAAAATAAAATGAAATATTGCTGTTTCTGTAGCAGGGAAATACAAAACTAAAATAGCCACTTTAATGGACGTACATAAGAAATGGACGATTCTGAGCAGTAAAACGGCTTTTTGTTTTATCTGTTCGAGATGTTATTAATGTACGGCAAGGAGATTTAAATGAGCATTATATACAGCATAAGTTTAGTTTACCAGAAAAATAATGGTGCATCGACGGACTATAAATTAAGAACAGGTATTTATTACGATGTAGCAAACAGTAAAGAAGCACTTGGGGAAGCAATCGCAGGGAATGTTGATGAAATGAAAGGATGCTCTTTATTACTACATTCGATTGTGGAGATAGATACAAAGGAATATGAAACAGCGAACGGTACAGACTAAAGACCGTTACGATTAATAAGAACTTAAGCGAACGAAAGTAGTAAAAACTTACGTCATGATCGTAGTTATTACTACTTTATAACAATAACTACGCAAATCCGTAGTTATTCATCTATTTCAATGTGAGGATAGTCACCACTTCCATCTTTGAAAATAATCATAGGTTTTAATTTATACCCTAATTTGCCAGCATGGAAATTAAATAATTCTCTCATTCTTACAAGCTCTGGAATACTTGACCAATAAGATGGACAAGGCACAAAATCACCAGCTTTCACACCGCTAACAAAATCTTCTATTATCAATTTTTGGTTATGTGCTGAAGCGGGAAATTTTAATTTAGATACTTTTTTCTTATATAATTCATTCTGTTCTAATTCTCCACGTTCACCCGATTGACAGCTTATATCCATAGTTTTTAAAACTTCGTAAGCTATTTCTTGAATTGGTACGCAAATTGTATTTAAATTAGCTTGTGACCGTTTACCGAATTTATACATTTTTATTCTTCGCTACGTGTTCAGCACCATTGCCAACCACATAAGATGCAAAGATCCATTTAATAAATTCACCAAATTCTACAAAATTGGCTTTATCTAAAAATAATGCAATAATTGAAACCGCAAATATGATTAAAAATAGTTTAGACTTTCTTGATTCTAGTAAGTTTTTCATAGTGCAATCTCCAATATTTTAAATTTCATTAAACCGTAAGTTGTTATTCCTGTAAGTAATCCAATTTTTTCATCACGTAAAATAAAACCTATACCAACTCCAGCAATTCCCGACATCAACAAGTCTTTAAATTCTCGTCTAGCTCGTTCCGCTTTAACAAACATCTTTTTATAATGTAAACGAGTTTCTTTTAGTGTTTTAATTTGTGTTTCTTGTGCTGAAATTAACCCCTTAGCGTTACCCTTAGCATTTATTAAACTTTGTATTAATGAATCTTGTTTACTGCTTAAACCTTCAAAATAATTCGATTTATTTACATCATTTAGCAGTTGTTCTGATTGCTCAATTGTGAAGCAAATAGTTGAGTCATTTTGAGCGAATAGATTTAAAATAATCATTAAACTTAGAATTAATTTCTTCAATATTCAAACCTTTCAATTTCTTAGGTCGATTTTTTCTAAAATTTTCGACATTAACCGAATCTTTATGTACTTGATTTAACGCTATTAAGTATTCAGACTTTAAATTAATTATAATTGAATCATTTATTGAAATTACATTTTCTAGTGAATCGGCAATTGCTAAATTCTTTTTTAATTCAGAATTATATTTTTTGTTTTCTGTGTATTGATAAAGATTAAATGTGATTAATAAAACGGCTATAATTTTATAATAGATCATTTTAATTTCTCGAACATTAATTTATACATATCTAAATTTGTTTTTTGATTATCTTTTAAAGTGTCATTTAATTGATTTATAGAAACTGTAAAATGTGTTAAGCTGGTTTTATAGCTTGCTGAATCTTTCTCTAATTCGACTATTCTTTTATCGTGATTCGTATGATTTTTTTCAATGGATTTTTTCATTGGATTAATACTCTTAATTGCATAAATCACCCCACCCAAACCGCCACCAATACCAACCGCATAAGCCACATATTTTAATATTTCATCCATCTTCAATTTCCTTTCTTTTGCAGATTATTTTCATAATTTGGAATTGAATCAAAAGAGCGGATATATTTATTATTAATATTAACAGAATCCCCAAATATTCCATTATAAGCACCTTCACCATAATCTATAAATGATAATATCACCATTGAGCCGAATATCAATTTATAATCAAATATAATAAATTGAACCGACCAAGAATCATAGAATATAGCAATATTTGAAAGTGAATATAATAGTACGATCATAGTATTTATTAAAATCGGTATGATTGCTCGATGATCTTTGTAAATGTATTTTGTAATTATTACGGATAAAAATAAATGTTGAAATATTCTAAATGAGTTATTTAATAAGAATCTAGTCTCTTTGATTTCAAAGAATGAAACAAAATTACTGAAAACTATTTTAATTAGAAACGTTCCCAAAAATAGGGCAAAAACTTTTTTTTGGTCTTTGCCACCTATCAAAATTAATGCGAATAAAAGAAAAGAATATAAAAAAATTTCAATTGCCTCTAGGATCTTCCTCTGTTGGATCAGTTTCTTTAGTTTCTTTTTGTGCTTTTTTTGCTCGCTCGTTCGCTTTACGCTCTAAAAATTCTTTTTCTGTTTCAGGCATTTTAACCCCTGTTAATTAATTTAATTTAATTTAAATATATTAATAATTCAATAATTATATTAGCCAAGTTATAGTTACGTTTGAATCATAATCTATTTCTATCCGTTCTGCTGTGATTGTCCCACTTGGTAATACAGCGGAGACTGTCCACAAAGTCCCAGACTGTGTGACTAATAAACTGGGGGCAGATATAGAATTTCCGACAACGCAACTGAAAACCGTTGTTGTTGAGTCTCTATATAAAGAACTAGACTCTCTATAAACGCCTATTTTAAATTCTTGTTCACCAGCACCAGACGCAAACGCTGGATCTTGAAATTTCCAGCGAACCGATGTAAACCCAGTTGATATACTTGCAGAAGGAACCTCTATAGTAAATAAATCTAAAGTATTTGTTATTGTTTCATTTTTCCTAATTGTTAAATCTACTGTACCAAAGCCACCCATATAATCTCTAGAATTATCAGATTCGCTAATCCTTAAAAACCTTCCATCTGTCAATACAAATGAGTCCCCAGACATAGATGTAAAATTATTACCGTTATTAGGGAAGTTATTTGCATCTGAAAACATTTTGGAACCATTCTGTACAATAATATTTGTGCCTGTTGCTGTGTTAAAATCTCTTAAATCGCAACTATTCCACCTAGAAGAAGCTGCATCGCTAAAAATCATTGTACCAGTCGATACATTGCTTATATCTAACGCATGGAAAACATTAAATACATATGATCCGCCAGCTAATCTAATCACTGATTGATTTGCACCGATATTCATATCTTCTGTGCCGCAACCATTTAAAACAATGTCACATAAGTCAAAAGAATAAGAACAAGCACTATTAGAAGATTTATTATTTTTGTTAATGTGATCAGCACCGCAATTATTCATTGCCGAATATTTAACATTTTTAATTACATACCCACCATCACAATCTCTGACCCAACAATTGCTAAAATCCAAAGTCGTCCCACGTCCAACGTTGTCCCCATTCGATGTCCATTGAAACCCCATTGATGTAGATGCACCAGAATATAATGATTGCACCTGTACCATATCGAACTTAGAATCCCATGTGTCGAATGTTTTCCATCCTATTATAGTGTTTTTTATATGTACGTTTTCAATTCTAGTATGCGATGTTCTTGGTGCAAATAACCCTATTGAATTATCATTAGACCCTTTAATTCTTAAATCTTTAATTGTTACATTAAATGCGTATTGGCTGTCTGGATGTCTTATTGTTATAATAGAATCCACCGCATAACTATCTGTCACAGCAGATGGGGCGATATTTGAACCAGAACCCAAATTGTTTGTATATTTATAAAATTGAGTTGCATACATTCCGTCCCCTCTCAATTTTTTCTCAAACCCCTCTGGGGAGTCCATATATAGATTGTCGCTAATATTATAAACACCTTCTGGGGCATATATATTGCTAAATCCATCTAGTGCTAATTGAATTCTCGATGAATTTGATGCATAATCTATCCCATCACCTTTTGCCCCAAACCAAAGGATGTTAACCTCACCAGAAAATATTCTTATCCACCGACCAGTGCCTGTCCCGAATACAGTCCCATTATCAGAGGCAACGACAGAAGATGAATCGTAATAAAATTCGCCACCACCACCATCATTTTTTGCATAATATCCCGTAACAAATGCAATATCATTGTTTATTGCATTTAGTAGCTCCATATCGGCTACTGAATCGACTTTATACTTAGGAAAGTTTCCCTGTATTGATTTTGGCATTATTTAACCTCGTTTTCATTTTCTATATTATTTAAAAGCTGAGTCCAAAGTCTAGCAGCTTCAGGAGTATTTGGATTTATTTTTCTAATTTTGCTTAATTGTGGTTGCCACTTAGTATCAAATAAAGCTATAGCCATTTTTTTAACATTCTTGTCAAAAGTAGAGGCTATTAAACCTTTTCTAGCGCCTTCCGCTGGGGCTAATATATTACTTAAAAAAGTAATTACGCCCCTCTTTAATCTCTCGGTTGCTTCTGATCTTGTTGCTGTTTGGCTACCGCCAGCTCTTCCGAGACTAGCTCTTTTTAAAGCTGTTTGTAAATAGTTTAAATTTTTCAATTGTTCTGGCGAAGCTGAATTTTTTAATATTGCCGATTGTTTCTGATTGCCAAAAATAGCTCGGTTTAGTTGGTCTGGTAAATTTTCAACAGTAAGCCCAGCACCACTTAAAGCTTCTGGTTTTATCGATCCTAATCTCCGTTCTAATTCAACTCTTAATAAATTATCAAATGCTTTAGGATCAACCGAGTTTATTATTTTTTTTATTTTTACAACCTCAGAAACATTCAGTTGTTCTGGATCAAATATTTTTTTAGAAATAGTTGACAGCTGAGTATCACTAACTTTCGATATGTTGCCTATTACGGATCGTTCTATTTGTTCAACTGGTATAGATTCTTTTGCAAAGGTTTTTATAGCATCGTCAAAGGGAGCGTATGATTTAACCATTTCAGATTTTATTTTTTCTCTTACCTCTCTTAAAGGTATTTTGACTGATTCATCTAGTTTTGGGTTTTGAATAATTTTGCCGACTAGTTGCCTTAAATTATCAACATTTTTAAAATTTAGTTCATTCCCTTTTTTTTCAGAAAACCATTTCTTTACTTTTTTTAATTGCTTATCTATTGGTGTATTTCTGTTTGGCGCGGAATTAATTAGGTCGTCTATTAAATTATTTACAGATTTTGTATCTACTTCTACTCCATCTTCTGTAGCCTCTTTTACAACCTTGCCAAATGCTGATTTTTCCAACCTTATTGATTTTTGCATTTCTATAGCTTTTTCCGATGCTGTTCTAAAATTAAAAGATCCTGTTTGAACAACCTCTGGGTCTGCAATTGACTTTAAGAGATTTTCAACGGCATCTCCTACTTGCTTGTTTTGTTTTTTTAACTCCGCAACGCTTATTTTTTGAGCTGATGGTAATGTTGCAACAAATGCCTGATCTTCTAAAGTAGAAGGATTTAAAGTTTTTTGAGCTGAAAAGAACTCTACACCAGTTGCTTTTGATGATTCGTCTGCTTTTGCAATAGTTTCTGCTGTTTCTGCAATAGCATCTTTCTCAGCACCTAATAATTTTGCTTGTCTACCTTGCTTGAATGATTTAATACCAGCAGGTATTGCTTCACCTAATGCACTGAAAGCTGTTGCTGTTGCGATTTCACCAGTATCAAACTCGCCACCTATTTGAGATTGCACACCTTCTTTTATTGCTTGTGTTGCACCTGAGCCGATTGCACCTAACCCAATTTTTTTTAAAAATGTTTTACCTAAACCAGCCAATTTAGCAGCTGGGAAAAATTGTATTGCTTCACTTGCTAAATTTCTAAAGTCAGACATAGAAAAACCAGCTTTATTAACAAATGCTTCATTCCCATTAGGAAACTTAACAATTATGTTGCCTTTATTATCTTGTCTTTGTGTTAAACCTTCAATATTAGATTCAAGTATATTTGCTTGTTCTTGCGGGTTAACTGCACTTAACATTGTTCCAAGTACTTTTAATTTACTATCTGATTCAACTTCCCCAATTTCTGGCAAATGTTCGGTTTTAGGATCAATTAAATTTTCACCCGTAAATGCTTCTTTTAGTTGCTGAAATATACCTTTTGATTCTTCTTTTAAGGGTTCTATTGTTTCACCTTGCCCAAATTGTTTATCTAATTCACTAATAGAGATAGGCTTTTGTTTTTGGAAATTTTGGAACTCGTTTATTAAATCCTGTTTTTTAGGCTTAACAAATCCTTGTTGCTTCGTTCCAAACCCATTTTTAAACTCTGCTAATAATTTTGCTTTTTTATCGCCATCAATTGCCATTTATTACTCGCCAGTTTTCTAATATTTCTGAGTCTGTTATATTTGGTTTAGTTTTTCTCTGAAAATCTTGATATTGAAAAAAGAATACGGGTAATCCTTCGCTTGTTGTCACAATTGTGCTCAAAGAAGGTGTTGTTTTTTTGAACTTATTCCATTCATTTATAGACTCCCTAAAATTTTTTCCTGAATCTATTTGCGATTCTATAAAATCCTGTTGTTCTACTTTTCTTAACGCTAAAGCCCTAAGTGCATCATTTTTAAACCCTGCTGCTTTTGGAGCATCACCAAGACTTGCAATTGTTTTTCTTGCTCTTGCTGCATCTTGATCTGTTTGCGGACCTTTTGCTGCATTTAATACTTCATTTACTAATTTAGTAGAAACTGCATTAAATGCTTGTGCATTGGCTACATTTGCAACTTCACTTGCATCAACTCCGAAACCTTGTAAAACTCTTGCAAACTCAACTTTTGCTGGTTCAAATATACCTTTTGCAACATCTATATTATCTAACTGGTCAAGTGCTGCAATTGTATTTCTTGCATCTTCACCCTCTTTTATAATATTACTAAACCTTGTTGCTTGTTGCTTGCCTAATGCTTTTTTAAACTCTATGTCTTCTGCTTGAACTTGGTTATCGCCTGTTTGAACTGTTACTAAAGAACCTTTTTTTTGTGTTCTTCGCTTAGTTAGCTCTCTTTGAAACTCCTTAGATTTAGGGTCAAAACCTTCCTCTATTAAACCTTTAGCCATTTGAGTTAAATCTTGTTTTTGTTGAATAGGCGATTTTAATAAACCTTTTTGCTGACCTATAGATAAAACACTCTGTATTGTTTGTTGTCTTTGTTGTGGTGTTTGTTGGATTAATTCTAAAGTATCTCTTGGATCGCCACCACGATCATTAATTTCTTCTACTCTATTTTGTAAAAATTGTATCTGTGCTTGGTTGTCATTTGGATTAATTACACTAAATTGCAATGCACCGTCAACCATGCTTTTTAAATTAGAGTCTTCTAAAAATCTTTGGTGTTCCGCTTGCTTTTGGTCCAATCCTAATTGCTGACCTTCTAAAGATAATTGTTGTGCTCGGCTTCTTGCAGGTGCTTGAGATATATCCTCACCTTGTTTGATACCTCTAAATACTGATTCTGTGAAATTTGGCATTATACCCTCTTATCTAATTTAAATCCGCCAGCTACTTGTCCTAATCCTTGTCCCAGTCCTTGCAACCCACTCTGAAATGCGTTACTTCTATTTATTGCACCTTGAGCTTGTGCTTGTCCTTGTTGACCTAATAAATTTGATTGCTGTGCTGCTTGTTGTGACCCAAAGCCACCTAATGCTTGAGCTGCACTTAGTCCTTGTCTTGAAACTTGTCCTAATCTATTAAATTGGTTATTAAAATCTTGTTGAGCTAAATTCTGATTGAATTGTGATAAGGCTTTTAATCGAGATCCGCCACCTAAACCACCTCTTGCAGATGCTTGTTGATTTATTCCCCTCATCCCTTGATCGCGTAAAAATTGGACATTTGGGGATTCTTGAAAACTTGCAAAAGCTTGTCTTTGGGCTTCCTCGCCTAATGCACCAGAAAGAGCTTGCTGTCTTTCAAATGCACCACCAGCACCTTGTATAAATGGGTCTAGTGCTTCCTTTGTTTGCCCAAATTGTTCCCTTATTAAATCTTGCCCTCTTTGCGATGCGGATACTTGTGCTCTTGTTGCTCTTTGCGATGCCTTATCTGCTTGATTTGCCCCTACTAGAGATCCTACCAACCCAATACCACCCGCTATTGCTGCTGCTGTCATAATTTCACCTCAGACTTTAATAAACCGTATCTATTTTGGTCTAATAATTCACCATTTTTTAAAACAGATTTTCTATTAGTACCTTCAAATTTAAACCCGAATTTTAATGTGAATTTAATTACATCTTTGTAAATTACTGGTATTTCCGCAATTAATTTATTATAAAATTTAAAGTTTTTTACAAAATATTTAATCATTTCTTTACCACATTTAACCGAGTATTCTTCCCTAAATTCTTTTTTTACATGGGCATGAATTTGTACACTTGCGTTATTTATGTGATGTAGCCAGAACAAACCAACTAAAACACCTTTTTTATTAAAGCAACCTACCCACCAAAAATAAGGGTTCTCAGAAAGTTTAAAATTTTCTTTCTTGTTCCCATCCTCTGAGACACGCTCCCACAGCTCGTTATCTTCTGTGATAAATTGTTCAATTAATCTTAAATTTTTAAGTTCTTTTAATTTCACTTGTCGAACTCCGTACCTATTATAGAAATACTGACATCTGTTCCTGCGTCTACAACCGCTTGAATAGATCCGCCACCTTCAATAGATAACCCGATCATCTCGAATGATAGGTAAGTTTCTTTTCCCGCTAGCACTTTATCTACCAGTATCTTATTGGAATCGACAACCGTATCACCCACCTGTAATACATAAATATTTACAGTCCTTATAGATGTCCCAGTATTTATTATTACAAAATCAGATATTAAAAAACGGCTTAAACTTGAATCTATTGTGCCAACTGAGCCTGCAGATGTGCTTATTGTTTGACCGCTAGTAAGTATTTTTCCTGATGTTGTTGCCATTTTATAAATCCCTATTGTCTAAATCTTCAACTTTTTTTTTTAGTTCAAATAACTCTGCTAATAGCATTTTTAAAACAGAACCATTAGAGGATAACAAGTTTAATAATGTGTCTGTATCGTCTACAGATTCAGTAGTAAATGCACTTAGATTTTCTAAATATTTAATAGTTCTAAAATCTAATCCTAGTTTTTCTAATTCTATTCTAGTTGGTGCAGTTATGACTTTAGCTATCATTTCCACCCTCTATTTTTAGAGATAATTTAATAAATACAGATTTAACAGGCTCAGATATAGTAAATTTAAACATTCTACTATATGCAATTCTTCCTAAACGATGCCATATTTGACGCTTAGTATAATTACCTTGTTTACCTAGTTTTTTATCCCCTGCATTTATAAAATTATTCCCACCATCGTCTGAATAAGACATATTAATAACGGGATCAACACCTATTATGTCTTCTCTAAACGCGCCGACACCCGATTCTGTTTTTAATTCTAATTCACTAACAAACAGAGGTGCACCATCACTTGATACATAAGAAGTAATAAATTGACGATCAACCGTTTCTAAGTATTCTGTGTAAGTGTTCTTATTAAATTTGCCTATAAAACTTTCTGATTTATCACCTACATAAATCGACCCATAAACATCAACCATAGAATTGACTCTATAAGATTCTAGCTCTGATCCTCTTTGATGCCATATTGGTAAACCTTTTATTGCAGATGCAGTTGAATCATATACAAATGTTTTTGATCCAAATGTAAAGCAAGCGAAGAATGACCCATTCTCAGTATATTTAAATGCTATTGAATCACTTAATTCTAGCTCTGTTAAATTACTTAATTGGTAATCTATTGCAGATGTGCTTATTTTTGACAAACCTCTCCAAATCGAAGGGGACTCCCCAACACCTGAGCCTATATATACATAAGAGTTGTCAAATTCTATTACTGAAAATCTTGCTGTTAATCCTTTGTCGTTAGACGCTCCAGAAATTCGCTCAAAAGGAGATGCGGTATTGCCTGTATTTTGGAAGACCTCTGTTGTTTGAGTGCCAAATATATATAACTCGCCCCTAATTATCATTGCTCTTATTATATTATCTGGCTTTCTTTCTGCTGTACTGAAATCCAAAGCATCAAAATTCATTCCATCGTTTTCCGTAACTAAGGAACTTAAAAAAAATTCTTCTTTTGTTGTAAAAATAAAATACCCATCTTTAGAGCATACTGATGTCACCCCACCCACTCGTGCTTGAAAATCTGTAAAAACTGAGTCTGTAATTAAGGTCAATACACCAGAATTATAAAAATAACAATCACCAGAAGGAATAACGATTGCCATAGTGATTCCGTTGTCGGACATAGATACTTGTCCAGAACCCGACACTGTACCTTTATTCTCGACCGTGCCATTCTCTTTTATTAAATATAGATTGTTCCCATTTACAGAAAACATTGACTCTTGAAAATTATACATGCCCCTGCAAGCACCCGATAAAGTTGCAAACTTATCTATTCCTTGCGTTGGGAAAATTGCTTCCCTAGTAACCGCTCCAGATGTTTGAGGGAATTGAGGATAACAGTTTAATGATTGCAAATTTGCAACATCTTTTGAGAAACTCTCATAAAATCCATTACCTATTGGTAAATCAATTTTGGGCATTAAATCAAAATCCATTTAGTTGTACTAATTGCCATTAATGTTATAAAAGGTTGGCTTGTGCTGTCTAACTCAATGCTTGCAAATCCATCTATTAAATCTGATCCATTAGCATTTATAATGACTTTATTTGTATCACTCGTTATGTTTTTGATGGTAAAATATTGGGCTTTATTGCTAGCTGCTACCCATGCACTTGTAGCTGTCATAAGATTTACACTAACATCGCCAGAGGTTGTATCTACACCGATAACTGAATCTGTTAATTGCAACCCATAATTATTTGTTTTCTCTGCATATAATCTTGTCTGTGAGACAGAAACAGGTAAGTCGTCAGTAGTCAAAAACCCCAATGCAATTAAATATGATTCGATCGCTGCAACAAAATTTGTTATTGAGATTCTTCTTGATGCACTGTCTTTGATAACTCTTACAAAATCAAATGTAGTACTAGAAGCTAAACTTGTTTCTTTTTTTCCGCCATTGTAATGACCCATTTTAATCCTCTAATTCTAATTGTTCTGATTCATCGTCCAACATATGTTCACCATTGCCAAACAATAAATCATCTGAATCTGTATCTTGAAAGAAATTACTAGATGAAGAACCGCAACCATTATTATGCCCCGACCCTATTGGCAAAGTATCACTAAATATTGGCTGAGATATATTTACTACTCGGTTACGTACTGCCATCATATATTTATTTGCAACAGCTACTAATGATGCTGTTACGTTTTTATTGTATTCATCGGCTAATAGTAAAGCTAAATTATATTTCATCATTCCATAAGACCAATCTGGGGCAGTAATTTCGTCAGACGAAGATTCCACGATGTTGAAGCCTAAACGGATCCCTTCAACATCTAATGCTAACATCATATCATTCATTGATTCAATAGCATCATTAATTTCATCGGTTGACAAATCAACACCCGAAGATTTTACACCGATTATAGACATTGACCTGTTTATAATTTCTAAAGCAGTTGCCATATTTGAGCCTATTCAGATTTCTTTTTATCTTTTCTTGTAGATGGTTTTTTATCAGTCCAGCCAATATCTATTGCATGAAGATAAGAATTTTCGTTTATCTTAATTTCTGAGCCGTCTGGTTTATACATTAAAATCAATTCTACTTTAGACATTTAAACCTCATAAAAAAGGGTGAAATTAATCACCCTAGTTATATTATACTCCGAAACCTTGACCAGCAAAGAACGGGTTAAACGTTGCATAAGCAGGTAATATATCAAAACGGATTTTGTTCTTATTAGCATCACCATCGGAATATTTACATACTCTAATTTGAATACCATCTTTAGTTGTTGCAATTGTATCAGTTGCATATAGTTTTTGAAGTGGTACAGAACCAAGTCCAAAAGCTTGTTTATGATAAAACATATTTGGTTGGTAAACTGTGCTAGGTGCTGCATTTATAATTGTAACAACATCGCCAGAAGTAACTACACTAGAAACAGTGTTATATTGTCCGTTAGTTTCGTTTATCGCTGCACCAGCAACAACTATATTCCCAGCACCACCTGAAAGTGTAACATCTGCCGTAACTGTACCAGACCATAATATTTCTGCACCAGTTGCATCAGTAAACTCGCTACGAGTTGCAAGGCTTAAGCGGTTACGACCTGTAATCTGAATAATTTCACCAGCTTTAATTGTATCTGACCCAGATCCAAACCCTGTTACAGCTAATGTTTGAGTCATAGTATCTTTTGCAGTTACATAAGTACCATCTGGGGTACCTGATAAAGTACCAGCACGATTTGCGCCAGCCGTCAATGTACCAGATGTATAACTAGAAAGAGCATTTGATGTAATCGCTTGTAATCCACCGAATTTATTACTAACCATTGAATTTTGCCAAGCTGTATTTACTAATGAATTATCCCCAGAAGATAAACCACGCTGTGCATCTGCTAAATTAGCAGTTGTAAAAGGATTCATTACATAATAACGATCTCCATCATTAGGAACACCAATTGAATCCATTAATGCACCAGCACCAGCTACATCTGACCACGCATCAACAACTTCTGCAGGAGTTCCATAATGTAAATTCCCTTGTTTTGCCATAAATGCACCTAAACCAAGCTCTAAATGTGTACATAATCGAGTAGAAGCAGGTTTAAGAATTTCAGAAAGTTGATCTAATTGCAATGATTCTTCTTGAGATCCCCAGTCTAAATGTACAGTCATCCAGTTTTGCACTGTACCAACCGCAGTACCAGCGATTATATCAGATTTATCTGTAGATGAAATATCCCCGCCAGCTGTCTCATCAACTTTGAAGTCATGCGGACGTTTAAATTTTACAGTTGTACCGCTTGCAGGGTTAAATTCCCCTTTTAATAATTGTGTATCAACTGTTTTAGTTAATACTCTTGATCCTTCAAACTCGTCTAAAAATACACGAGCAATTTTCTCAGTAGTGTTACTACCTAAATTATTGCTTGAACTTGCCATTTTTTAAATTCCTTAGCTAAATGTAGCCCCGCCAATATTGCTTAACCCATCAGATTTAATATGAGTTGTACCTTTTACAGGTTCAATTGGTTCAGGTGCTTTTGATTGTTTAATTTCTTTTTGTTTAGTTAATTCGCCTTCTAATTTTCCCAAGTGCATAGTTTGCTGTATTGGATTCATAGAAGCTAATTTTTGTATCTCTTCTGGATGTCGCAAAAGATAGTGGTCTAATTTAGCACCATTTTCCGAATTTAATAAAACATTGTTAATCGTTTCATTATATCCAACATTCCCAACTTCATCTATTGCCTTTTGATAATCTTCATTTTCGGCATGATAAGCTGCTTCTTTTTTATCGAAGGAACTTAATAGATCGTTTTGCTCTTGTTGCTGCTTTTGTTCGAGTGCTTGTTTGTCACGTTTTTTAAATTCTTGATCCATACGATAATTAAAATTAGCTTCGTCGTATTTTTCTTGGTCATAATCGAACGCCTCTAAACTTGGTGCTTTCACATCTTGTTTAATTGGTGTTTGATTGTTTTGTATCTGTTGCTCTAATTCAGCAATTTTACGCTCTTGTTGTTTTTTTTGAGCATATACTTGCTTGAATCGATCTTCTGGAACAGTTCTTTTTTCAACTATTTCCGCATCATTTTCTTGAGATGATTGCTCATTTTCAACAGTTGCCGACTCTGTTTGTTTTTCTACGGCTTCGCTTGTTTCTTGAGTTTCTAACATTTCGCACCTTATTAGGTTGATTGCATGCTATTTCTAGCAAGATTGTGATACAAATCACACATTATTTTTAAATTTACCTTATATTTGTTGATTTTGCAAATTGTTTGTATTAAGAGGTTCTTGAATTAATGGTTGTTGTTGCTCAATTATTTCATCTTCCTCAAAAGCTTCCTCTATAATTGTATTTGCTGCGTCTGCTGCTTTTTCTTGGGCTTCTAATTCGCTTGGTGTTTCTCTTGTAGAATTTTTATTAGCATCCGCAAAACTTTTACTAGTATCGGCATAAGTTTTTGCAATTTCCGCTTTTGTTTTTTCACCATCTAAGACTAAATTATCAACTTCCACCGCTAATTTTTCAGCTTGCATTTTAATCATTTCTTGATTTAATAATTCTGCTGGATCTGGTTGAGGTGCATTTTCTTGTATTTTTTTAACTTCTTCCTCATTCGGTTCGATTACACCAGTTGCGATCATTGGCTTTCTTAACCTGTTAGACAATTCATCAGCAAATGGGAAGTCTAAGTTTTTAGCAACTAAATCAGAAGATACACTTGCAAATTGTGGATCGTTTGCACCTAAAGAGACTAATGTATTTAACATTTCAGTTCTCTTTGTTGCATAACTAGCACCATTAGAAGCGACCACGCCATATTGCCCTAATGATAAATCATTTACTATTATATCTTTTCCTGATTCTTCATCTCTAATAGTTGTATTTATTGGCACAATTTCTTCTGACCCATCTTCGTTTATTATATTCTCTTGTCTTGGTGTATCATATATTCTAGGTAATAAATCAATTAATAACTCGGCTGTATATTCAACAGATTTTACTAAATTATCAGTTAATTCATAAGTTCCTAAATCACCTTGTTGCTGTTGTGCTAAAATTGCTTTGCCCGATTGATTTGCTGGGTTATTCCCTAACGATGGATCAAAAAACCCAGTAGTCACTTTTACATCATCGCTTGCTTGGTTTGCTTGTTCAATTAATGAAGATTGCACAGATGGAGCGCCTGTTCTAATTGGTCCTCTACCGTCTGGAACTTGGTTATATAGCTGAATAGGCTTATCTTTCCCAACTTCCCCCTCAAATCCTGCAACCTCTTCAGGAGTTAACCAAGTAGGATCTTTTTTTGCTAATGCAGTTGCTTCAACTATTGCAGATCTTGAGTAATTATAAATTCTTTGTGAATCTTTAGCCATTCGCACAATTCCACGAACATATCTAATTCCATCAATAATTATATTATATCCATAAGTCATTACAACAGGGATATATTTACCAGCCCATTCTTTTTTTTCTTCAAGTATTTCTGCACCAGATATTTTATAATGAACAATTTTATGTGATTTAATAATTCTTTCTTTAATTATAGTAACTTGATTAGATGCTAATTCATCAATTATCTTTTGAGTTTTTTCATTTAATTCCATTGTTTTACCATTAGACAATAAAACAATTTTCATATCAAAAGGTTCTTTACACCAATAATCTGCAATTCTTATAGAATCTTTAGTACACCATCCATTATGATAATCGGTTTCTGAATCTAAAGTCGATTCTATTGCGTCTGGATATTGTTTTTTAAATTCGCTTGTCGGAATATCCGCAACTACAAAACACCAGTTAGCATCTTTGTGGTTATCTTCTATGCTTCCTACATCAAAATAAACCGAATTACAAGCGGAAGAAATTCCCTTAATTGATATATCTTGATTAAATGATTGATCGTTAGAATAGCCTGTAGATAATTGCCAAGCACCATACCCACCTGTAACAACTTCTTTAAATGCTGAATTTTGTATGTTTTCAAATTTGGATCTGTTTTCTATGTTTCTATGTAGCCCATTAAAAGTTTTAGCAAGCTCTTTAGTCGCACCATTATTTAATGGTCTAACTTTCATCCCTATTTTATTTTGTCTTTGTGTACCGACTACTAAATTAATAGATGGGGCTACTTTATTAATTTCATACATCGGCTTCCCAGCTCTTGCTTTTTGGGCATTATCATCCCATTGCCGACCAGCCACATGAGCAAAATGGGAATCTTCAACTGCTAACTCTCTTTGGTCTTTCTCAGTATCGTTTACAGCATCCCAATTAGCCATAATTTCGCTAAACTTGTCTTGATTTATAGATTCTTTTTTCTTTGCCATTATATCACCATCCATCACTATATTCTATTATTTTTTTAGGCTTCACATTTGACACAGGATAAGCAAAAGTTAAAGCTAGTGCATCCGCCGTATTTGGTGAAGGTAATCCTCTTTTTTTCATATCTTGTTTTGATTCTAATTGTATTTTCCCGTCTAAAGTAGGCTTTGTTTCAACACCTGTAAGATCTTCTAAAATTTGGTCATTAGGTTCAATTTTACCACCTTTTTTAAGCCATTCTTTAGCCTCGCCCCACATTTCAGCACGTTTGTTTTTATAGCCTTCGTTGATAACTTTTCCTGAGAAACTTACTAGAACCCAATCTCGCCCAATTGTTTTACCGAAACTTGAAATACCTGTTCCATATCCTAAATCAATAAATACTGCATCTGCATTATATTGATCTTCATATCTTGCAATTTTATTACCTATTTCTATATCATTATCATTATACTGTATTTCTTCCAATATTTCAAAGTGTAACCCTTGACGCTTGCCAATAACTAATGGATCTTCACCTGTCCAGCTTGGATCTACTGAAATAATTGTAGGCGCAAAATTATATTTTTTAATATCTATTTTTTTATTTAATGAATCTTCTACTAATTGTTCTGATATAAATTGACTTGTTGATTTTCTAGGGAATACGCCACGAACCCTAACACGCATAAAATCTGAATCTTCTCCGTGATCTTCTGCCCATTTCTCAATCTGCCCTTTGTTTGAACCTCTTACAGATCTTGAATCTATTTGCCTAGTATTCCACCTTTTTCTATTCTTTCTAAAGCACTCTCTAAAAGCACCTGTATTTCTTGTAGGGTTCCCAAATACAAAAAACATTGGCTCCCCTTTAACTAGTCCACCTTCTGCAACTTCCCATATTTTATCTGGAACGGCTGAAGCTTCATCGAATATATAAAAACTTGTAGAGCTGGCTGTATGTTGCCCTGCAAAACTTTCTGAATTTTCTTCTCTACATGTTTGTCCTTGTGCATACCAAACATCTTTTAAATCTTCTGCTTTTGCGCTTAATCTTAATGCACTTCCTGAGAAATCAAACCAGTGTTTATTAATTGCCATATTATGCCATTTGCTTAATTCAGCAAATGTTTTAGTCTTTAATTGTTGAAACGTATTAGCTGTAATTGTTCCCCGACACATCGGTCTTGTAGACATTATACAATAAACCAACATTGCTACTAATGCACTTTTCCCAATACCATGACCTGATGCTGTTCCATCTTGCAGAGGTTTTACTGGATCATACCCATTAAATTTATTTTCTTGAATTTGTTTAGATACTTGTATTAAAAAATCTTTTTGCCATTCTTCTAAACTATGCCCTTCTAATGGAGTACCAACTTCACCCCAAGGAAACAAGAAAAGAACTAATTTATAAAAATCATTCTTTAATCTAATAATTTCATTTACAAGTAACTGTTCAGCATCGTTTTGCATGTTTTACCATATCTTTTAAAATTGGGTCTATGTTTTCATAATATTTAAATTTATCTATAGCAATAGAAATTAAACCGCCTAATAAAACTAATTGAACTATAAAAAAAGCTATCAATTAAACCTCTTGTACATTTACTATTGAATCACCGCCCAGCGATTTTAACCATATTTTTTTTGATCCTGATGTAATATTCACCCAAGACCCAAATGTACCGCCAGTTATTATTTTAATATATCCATCACCATATTCAGGGATCGTGTCTTTCTCCACCGCATTTATAACATTTGATCCAATATTTGTAATAATCAAACTTGAACCGACTGTTATTGATGCGAGTGAATATATATCAACCCAGTTATTTTTTTTTATTTGTATATTGTTTAATGTAGTAGCCATTTATAACCCCCTAATTAATATATTAATATAAGTGCAAGCAACAATATTATAGTATTATATTTATCTATTAATATAATTTTACAATCAGTCACAAATCTTTTAATTCGAGTTGAATAGAAATATGCCTTTGTTTTTTCATTTGATAGTTTTGACACTTCAAAGTTTTTAATCTTTTTTTGAGCTAAAAAAAATATTAAATATATGTATCTCATATTACCCCTTAATTGGCTACTAAAATATAATCTGTTCTAAATGTTATGTCTGTGCCATTTGAGCTAGTAAACGTACACCTAATATCAATATCGGTTTTTTGTTCTAATGTTAAAACAGGGTATCCGTTAAAGTGTATCGCACCACCTGATTGAGCAAGTCCATAAGGTGCTTTTGATTTGAATATATTATTTTCTTCTCTTATCATTATATCCATCATGGAATTAGTAGCGTAGTGATCATTTAATGTTGAAGTAATTGACATTACATAAGCAGTGTAGCCATTTGGCACAGTAAAGCATGCGATATGAGTTTGATTTTTTTGTGGTGGTAATGAAACAAAAACAACACTTGATGATGCAGATTGTTCAATATTTATAGTTCCAATATTGTATCCGCTACTTCCCGCTGTTAATACAATTGCCCGATCTAATCTCAGATAGCTATTTACAGATTCTACATTAGATGTACCGTTTAATATTACAGTTTCTTCAGCCTCATCATAATTAGAATCTAAGCCTATTATTTTAATTGTTCTTGCCCCAATTCCCGCACTTGTATCACTTGAACTATTAGATCTTATATTAACAGTCTCCGCCCCTATTGCGTTGAAACCTGTATACAACCCGCCCCCATTCCATATAGACTCGGGTATTGTACCTGTATTTATATTGCTATTTCTTCCAAATTTAGACTTTAATATATGACCTGTTACTTCTCCTTTTGCAATAGACAGAGGTGTAATTACAGTGTATGGATTTTGTTCACTAAAAGGTGTTATCATTATTATCTTTCCTTAATTATAAAGTAACTATCAACTTCTGCAACAATATCCCTTGCAGCTGTTTCGTTAGAAACTTGTAATATTATATAGTCGTTTTCATCTAGTGTTACATTCGTAATAATTGTGAACGCTGCGATGTCTCTTGAACCAGCTAAATTATTTATTTTTCTCTCTAATTGGTATTCATCAGAAAAAGATGCAGAAGAAGAATCGTATTTCCTGACATTTACTTTTAATACATCGTTTGCAGTGCCATCTAGTGAAAGTATAGCGATTAATTGGTATTGTCTCGGAGTATTCCCTAAGTGTCTTAATTGACCGTTGCTTGGTTCGTCGAAATGTTCTAAATCAGATGTTCCCCAAGTTCCCAATATATCATAATATGTAGATGATGCAGAAACTGTTGTTGTTGCTGTTGAAGTAATAGTTAATTGCCCACCAACAAAAGTATTTTCTATTCCTTCATTATTTTTGAAATAGCTTTCTGTATCTGCATTTGTAATATTTGGTAAAATGGTTGCATCAGTTGGATCTAATGCACCCGACCGAGTTATCACTGTGTCGAATAATCTAAATGATGAGGAATTAGTAAAATTAGAAGGTGTGAAATCTGCAAAAGGTGCTGTATTCCCCAAATCACAATTAATATCTGTTAAAAATCTACTATCTATTGTAAAACCTGTGCCTGCAACAAATAAAGCTGGAGTCATGGAATTATCTAAACTTCTAACTATTGAAGTTGAAACTCTATAACCATTCCAAACACCCTTTAAAGTTAAATCAGGTGTCCCGCCAAATCTACCATTACCAGTTTCTAAGCCTTGTCTATAATTGTCTAATGTTCCTAAACTTGTGCAATCATTAAAATTTACATCGTGTATTTCTACTGCTTCGTTTCCTGTGTCAGATACTAAATCAAATACTTTTGAAGATGTTCCGCTAATATCAACAGCAAAATTGTGCATTAATAAATTACCCGAACCGCCGATAGGAGAAGTAAATAATGTATAAGAGTTATCTGTACATATTATTTGGGAGTTATCAAAAGAGAATCCTTTCAACACCAAGCCACTTGACGGAACTTCTATAGAAGTTGAAAAGCCATCTATATTTATTATTCCATCTATAAAATATTCTTTAGCTGAGTCTAATGTGTTTGAGAAAATATTAGTAAAGTTTTTTTGATTGACTACAATCCTATTCGTAACTAGTCTTAATTCTAATTGTTTTCTAATCCAATCCGTAATAGATCTTAATAAGTTGCTAAGATTCATCTAATCTACCATTTGCGTTTTTTATACGTTCAATTAAGCTTGATTCATCTTTAATTATTACGTGCTTTTCTTCAATCATCCCATGATTAACTTTACCTTGAAAGATAATGACAGTAGGATTTAAATGTCCTGCTTCTGCTAGTGCTATCTTTTCTCCCCATATCCGATTTTTAGCTTTTTTTATAATCGTCGAAAATTTAGGGTCTCTATTGCAATAATCCCATAAGCTAGAGGGGCTTTCAAAGTCTAATTCAACCGCTAATAAATACACATTAAGATATGTTTCTTTGTTTGCATATTTCTTTTCAATCTCTTTGATCTTTGCTTCTAATTCTTCTGGGGTCTTGTATTTTGCTGGTCTACCAGCTTTGCTTTCTGATTTCTCAGGCATTTTATGCTCTTTTGTGAGTTCTAATTAGAAAATATAAATAAATAAAGTAGATTTTGCAAATAAGAGAGGGAATCGAGCAGACAAGAACTAACTAAACCACCCGATTCAATTAAATATACTAAATGTGTTTTTTTAATGCAAACTTGATCGGGATTTCACCCGATAAGTTCTAATTAAATGTTAATCGAGTTCGCCCCGTTTTTTTAAATCTTCTCGAATCAATTCATTTACATAAGTGTTTAATTTTAAATTCAACTTCTTAGTAACAATCTCAAATTCAGATTTTTCAAATTTTAATGAACGTGAAATCGGCTCGATAAACTTTTTCTTTTTAACTGATATTAAGTTCCCGTCTGCATCGTAACGAGAACCGCCCATATTTGATTTTTTCATTATTTAGTCGTTTGTTTTAAGTAATTTACAATAAGGTGCATAATTGACAAGGGGAATGACTTCGAACAATCCTGTCTCATTTCTTGGAAACTTCAAAGAAAATGCTCCCATTTCATATATCACGATCCCTTTATGATGTACGTTTTCCGTGACTTCTATTATAAGATTGTCGCCGTTTCGAATAGGGTTCTTGCTATCATCCAAAAGACCTGTGTATTCATTTTCAAACATGTATTTCTCCTATGTGTTTTTATGGCATGAAATAAGTGATTCCCATTCAAACCCATAATCTTCATTTATTGTTACCGAAAACCCTGCTTCTTGAATTTTTTTAACTGTTCTTTTTAAAACAGTATTGTTTAAACTACACTTAAATTCAGTCATAAATTGAATGATTTCACGAAGCTTTGAAACCTTGAATGTTTCAACTTTTGCCGTTCCAGTTGTTTCGTTTTCTGTGATTACTGTAAGTATTTTTCCGTATTTAATTGAAGTCATTTTCTTATTCCGTTTGTTTAATTAATACTAATATACAAAGGATTTAGAAAAAGTCAATACTTTTTCAAAGGTCATTTAAAATAATTTAGTTAAGCACATAATTTCTCATTAGAGATTCCCGCTTAAACGAAAAAAGTCCTTCAACGATTAACCCAAAAAAAAGGACTGTATCTCTACAGTCCTTCTAAACATTAAAATTACAGCTTTCCTAAATACCCTAGAGCAGCGTCAAAGGCATACCCTTTACCGGTAATCTATTTCTAGATTCCATACGATATAAAGGCTCTATAAAAATTAATTCGTCATTTTACCTAGGCATTCATAATCAATCGAATAATCTTCCATTCCACTCTCAAATTTGTGATCTGTATCACACTATTTAATTATTATTTCTTCTTTAGTCTTTGGGTCTATATAAACCCTTTGTTTGCTTTTTCTGTACTTCTCATCCCATAAAGTAAAATTATATTGCTCTTGCTCTGTTTTTAGTATGTAAAGAGGTGAATAAATATTATTATAGTAAATTGCTATGTATTGGCTTATCCTTAAGCTTATTTCACTATAAGTATTTAACTTTATATGTTTGTCATACAGAAGGACTTCGGCTGGCATTACTGGTGTATTCCAAACGTGATTTGAAAAAGCGTGTTTATACGCATCTTGTAGCCTTTGCCACGTCCAGCCTCTTTCAATCATTATATAAGCCATATCAATCGCATGATCAGAATCCATTCCAAGTCCTTTGTGGTGAATACTGACTTTTTCACCATTCACCTCTCTAATCTCAGTATAGCCTGTAAATTTATTGAAAATTTCTTTTCTTTCTGGCTTACTCACATCTTTTAACAAGTCTCCCGAATAACAACTTACTTCAAAGCCTGTTTCTTCTGGTATATCATCGTATTTATTATAATCTTTTTTCAAATACGGCGTTAAATTTGTCGAACTCTCGTTCTTTTGCTTCATTACTGATAATTGTTTGTTGAGTTGGTTTATTTCCATTTGATCTCCGATAATTATTGGTAGGGTCTGCCGTATCTAGAAAATTCAACAAGTGCCTACTCATAAAATCTTTCAAAGATGATTTGTGCGAGTAGAAATATCTTTCATCTTCCACTATTTCAATATAGTTTAATATCGCTCCACAAATATCCATCTCTGAATGCCCTGCGTTTAATTGCGATCTTATGGCTTTTAAATGTGGCTGTATTTTGGCATGTGTGTGCCACTTTTTTTTATCGTTCCAACAGTTAAATATTGTGTTCTCAGAGCTTGTTGCAGTCATTTTGTTAGAGGCAGGTTCTTTTTCTTTATTTAATTCTATAACGAGTAATTGTGTTTGCTCGATTGCTGCTTCTAAATCTTCGCTTGGCAAAGTTGTAGGTATTAAGTAACTCATTATTAAACGCTGATTATCTAAAATCAACGCTAATGTCTGTTTAAGTTCTTTATTCATTAGAATAACTCCACCTGTGCATTTTCAAGAATTGCATTTTTATGGTTCTTTTGATTAATGTTAAAATACGACTCTTTTAATTCTATTGATATTGATTTTCTACCCATTTTTAGAGCTTGAAAACCTTCTGATCCTATTCCGCCAAAGGGAGATAAAACAACTTCACCTTCATTTGAATATAAATGCAGTATTCTTTCTATTGTATCTAGTTGCAATGGGCATATATGCTTTTCATCATTTTTATCTCGTGCTGTTGTATATTGTAAAGTTCTTCTATAATCAACATCCATCCAAACTGGTGAAGCGTATTTTTGCCACAAATCAACAGGAAGATAATCAGGTAAAGTTGAATCTGTATCTTGATGCGTTATAGGTGTTTCGTTTTCTCCTGCATTTCTAAAAAACAATATATAATCAGGTATTCCGACTCTCGACATCACAGAATCTTTTTTAATTGTCTTGTGCAATAATCCAAGTGCTTTTGTCCTTTGCATTTCTGTAACGGGATTTTTCCATATTGTAGTTCTTGCGTGATAAATAAACCCTTGTTCTTGAAACATTTTAATTAATAACCCAGAAAAGTCTCTTAATCCAATAAATCCTTCTTTCCCTTTTTGTATGGGTAAATCCATACAATGAATAGCACATATTCTACCATCTTTTAATACCTTTTTTAGGTTTGGGATTAAATATTTAAAATGTTGTTCAAACTCATTATAATTTTTAGAGTTTCCCATATCTTCGTCATTATCTGAATATACATATAACTCTGAAAATGGAGGCGAAAATACAACTAAATCCGCTACATTATCATTCATTTCAGAAGTTACCTTTATGCAATCATCATTGTAAAGTGCATAATTTTCAGTAATTAATTGGTTCTTAATATTCATTGTCATTCCCTTTGAATTTTTAATAAAATAATGGTTGTTTAAATTCGATACTGTGATTTGTATCACGTTTACTAATTTTATAATCTGCTTTTTGTGAATATTTGCTCATTTGGTCAATCATTTCATTGTGTTTCGCTTGTTTATCTATAATAGATTTTCTCACATTTACCTGTGATTCAGGGCATAGCAAATGAACATTTACTTCTTTAGTTTGCCCAAATCGATAACATCTTCTAACCGCTTGATAAAATTGCTCAAATTTAAAATCATAAGAGCAAAAAACCATATTATGGCAATTCTGATAATTCAACCCGAACGATGCAATCTTGGTTTTAGTAATTAAAACCTTGAATTTATTTTCAGCAAAGCCTAGTAGATTTGTTCCTTTAATTTCAGGTTTATCAGAACCTTGAACATTAATAGAATCATTTAATACTTTTGATAATCTCATAGTTTCTTCATTTTGCAATCCCCACACGATCCATTGTTCATTTGAATTATTAACAAGTTCTGCCGTTTTTTGTATTCTTGTATCCATCGATTTTTTTAAATCTCTATTTATTTCAGTTGCTGAGACAGATTTATCTGAAAACATAGCATATTGATCTTTTTCAACTGGTATAATGTGTTCTATGATATTTAATTTAGGCAATTCATACGATTGTTCATTAAATCCGAATTTAGAAGGGTCTTTGATTGCAATAGACCAAGTGCATACAAAATTCCAAAAATCATCTTGAGCGTGTTTTCTTAATCTCCATTTACTAGTTTCACCACCATCATGCACAAAATACATTGCTAACATTTCAGAATAACCCATTGCCCCACAGAATTCTGCGTGTGATCCAAGTTCCATGTGGTCGTTTGGTGAAGGTGTAGCAGTACAACATAGTTTATATGGTGTATTTTTAAACGATTCAATAATTTTATTTCTAAATTTACCATCTTTATTTTTTAAAATACTGGATTCATCCAAAACTATACATCCAAATTCATCACAGTTTATATTTTCGAGCTGTTCATAGTTTGTTATATAAATTGCTGGATTTCCGAATATATCAGATTTAATTTTTTCTATATCTATTCCGTACTTTTTAGCTTCTTTTATCGTTTGGTCGACTACACCCAAAGGAGCAAGTATTAAAGCTGGTTTGCTTGTTTGAATTACAGATTGTTTTGCAAATTCAGACTGCATAAATGTTTTACCAAGTCCAGTATCTGCAAATATTGAAAATCTACCTTTTTCTAATGCTATTTTTACAATGTATTTTTGAAAATCAAATAATTTAGAATTTAAAAAGTCATCATCTACTTTAAATCCAGAACTTACATGACTCTTTTTCTTACTTTCAATAAATTTATTATAATCCATTTAAACCTCTCTTTATTTTAACAGGATAGCGAGTAATTAAACCCGCTACAATGATATGTAAAAATCTATTTGTATTTACCTGTCGCTCTTATGACTAACTACTGGTATGTAGAAGCTGTTTGTCTAATACAATAACGTTGCGAAGCGTTTATTTGATTAGATGTTTTAATATAACATTGTTTTTATTTGAAGTTGTGATGTAGATCACTTATTGATTAATGTGTAAAATTATTTTTTCTATTAATAAGTTTACGTCATTATACATTTTTATATTTTCTTGAGATTTGAACGAATATTTTCCTTTTAGTGATTCTAAATCAGATTTTAAATCATCTACTTTTTCTTTATCACCTTTATTTAACTCGTTTTGCTTTATTAATTCCAATTTTTTTAATCGTTCATTTTCTTTTTGTTCTTGCTCTAATATTTTATTATGTAATTTTTCTTTTTCATCAAGTTCTTTTTGTAGTATCGCTTGTTGTTCTAATCTTACTTTTTCTGATTCTTTTTCTCTTTTATAATTTTCTTCATCTATTAATTTTTGTTTTTCTTCTGCTTCTTTTTTTAATCGTTCATTTTCTTTTTGTGTTTCAATTTGTTCTAGTCTTAAACGCTCTTTTTCTTCGGCTTCTATTCGCTCTTTTTCTATTCTTTGTTGTTCTGCTAGTTTTTCAGCTTCTATTATTGCTTTGTGTGTAGCTTTTGCACCTGTTAAGAAAACATTCCACACATCATCTTCCATTATTCCTAAATTTAATGGAATAGGATAAACGTTATATTCTTCTAATTTATTTGATCTATCAACTTGTAAATTTTCAATTCGCTCAATCTCTAAGTTTTCAAAATACTTTTCTTTTTCTAATAACTTAGATTCTTTTGATTTGGTAGCGTATTCAAGCGTGTTATAAGCACCTTGTATAGCTTTATTTACTTGTAAATATTCTTCTTTTGCTTCTTTTCTTGCATTATTTGCAGATGTTCGCAATTTAGCAATTTTCAATCTTAGTGCTTTAAAATCTTTGATTGTTTTTTTTGTAACGTCTTTAATTATTGTTTCATTGAATTCTGTTTCTAATTTATCTAACCCATTAATCATAGGAATATAAAGTTTTTTAATAGAATCAGATTTGTTTTCTTGTAGTCCGTATTGATCTATATTTAAATCAATAGTTTTTAATTCGTTCATTATTTCACCTCGATTATTTGTATTAATATACTATGTGTTTAATTTGAAGTTGTGATCTGTATCACAACCGTAATTTGCGTTAATCGTAAATATTGTTTCTAATTTGTAAATTTAAGTTTTCCATGTTTTAACCTTTTTTTTGATATATATAAACAGCCTCATCGTTTATATATAGTTTTTTATCTTTGTTATTAGTCTTTGTTATATACATGAAGTTTTCTTCACCACCCCCATGAAAGAAACTTCGTACCCCCTTTGATGAAATATTCATGATTCTTTTGCTCACTTGTTGCGTTTCTTTGTTGTAAATAAGCTTTATTTCTATAAGATTTTTGTCTTTTAATGATTTAATAATAGATTGAATACTTCTAGGAGTTATTTTTAAAAGTTCTGAAAAATATTTATTACTTGCGTAACATTCACCAATTTTATTTAAGTGATATACAAAAGATAATATTGATTTCTCTTTCATAGATGTTGATTCGTCTAGTAATAATTTGGCAGGAATCCAAAGCCCTTTAAACTTATCACTTACAATTTTATCTTTCTTCAAATTTTACTCCGTAAACGCAAAAACCCTGTAAGGTTCTAATTCTAGTGAGACAAAAGTGATTAATTCTTATGCCAATTAGAACCCTACAGGGTTATCGTTTT
>Ga0098047_10000136_pt1 | contig 28278 bp, 29 predicted proteins | sample 12_taG_FD_92585 | JGI IMG/M metagenome (GOLD analysis project Ga0098047, IMG submission 92585) | Marine viral communities from the Subarctic Pacific Ocean - 12_ETSP_OMZ_AT15267 metaG | ecosystem: Environmental > Aquatic > Marine > Oceanic | place: Subarctic Pacific Ocean | collected 2015-01-16 | reverse complement strand
TCCCCGTCGCCTCCCAGCGACGGGGAATGGTACTGAGTAAACAACCAATAACGCATACAAGCGCACAAACCCCCCACAGGGGGTTCTTTTTTTGCACAATCTGCCCCTCCATATCTATACATATGCATGTGCGCGCCCCGTACCCCCCAAGGGGGGGTACGGCACCCTCCACGGCCCCTATGGGCCGTGGTCCGTCGGTCGGCGGGGGGAACAAGCACCGTAGGTGCTTGAACTAGTTACTAAACCTCTGGTTTAGTACGGGAAACAGGCCGAATGAAACTTGCAACGTAGTTGCAACTGCGGAATCGTCACCGAACGTAGTTCGGACTGCTGGAATCAACACCAACCGTAGGTTGGTGTACGCGGGCGAGGCTGGCTGGTTTCTGGCAATCTCCGCTTACAACTATGTTGTAAGCGGTGATTGGGGTCTGGTTTGGTTGGTTGCTTTGCTCAACTATGTTGAGCAAAGCAACCAGTTTTGGCACTCTCTCCAACCAATCTATGATTGGTTGGAGAGAGTGGTTGGCGGCTTTGTCGTTGTTCTCATAACCCTTTAGGGTTATGAGAACAACGGTGATTCGGCTTGGTTTGGATTCTCGTCGTACAAATCGTAGATTTGTACGACGAGGCTGGTTCTTCTGATTTCCCCTTCTTCGAAGGGGAAATCAGAAGAACCAATTGTACTGCTTCCCCCTAAAGGGGGAAGCAGTATTCTCCTTGGTGGTATCTTCTCATCACCCTAAAGGGTGATGATAAGAAGATACCACCAAGGAGGAAAGCCAATGAAGACCCTGACCATCACCGAAGCCTCGGCTTCGGCTATTGTTCGGCTTGCCGAACAGATCGTGGAAAGCGGCATCTTCGATGCCGTTGAGAACACGGTCACGGTTCCTTCGGAACCGTCGGTTGCCGTTCCTGTGTTTGAGGTTCCCTCAAACAAGGTTGTGGAGCCTTCGGCTCCAGCGGTTGCCACCGCAACTGCCAAGCCTTCGGCTTGGAAGTTGGAGAAAGCGGCAAGGTCAGCGAAGAACAAGAGCATTAATGCTAGCATTAATGCTCGTCTTGCCAATGCCACCAAGGCAAACGACATCGGAGATGTCGACAAGGTACTCGCTTCCCTTCGGGAAGCGATGGAGTTGGTGCCGACGCACCTTGACAAGCAAGGGAACCTTGCTTGGAAAGGTACGGTCGATCGCATCGTCGCCAAGGCCCAGTCCCTTGGACTGGCTACGGCGTAGCGTCTGCGGCGGGGGAGTCTTCGACTCCCCCGCTGTGGTGCGGGGCGGGAGTCTTCGACTCCCGCCCTGTACTGCGCTTGTGTACGCTGTGTGCATGGGTGCGTGTAGAGTTCTTGATTAGTGGTTGAGTGCGCAGGAGGTGCGTAGTGTTTGGTTCAGCGTTGTTTGATTGTCCTAACATGCTTGGGCGTGTGTTGTCGGCTTTGCATCCTGAGCGGTACACGCTTGGTGAGGTTGAGTTGTTGTCCATGCTTGGGTACGAGGCGGGGCGTGAGTTGGATTGGGAGGATTGGCCTGATGCGGAGGAGTTGCGTGAGATCAGGAATCCTAGGGCGTCTGTTGCGTGGAGTGAGGATTTGTATGGTACGCATACATGGTCGCTTGAGGAGTGGCGGTTTTTGGATGCGATTGGGTTGACCTATGGTCATAACGGGAGGATGGTGTATTGTGCTTGAGTATGAGGGTCACGACTGTGACGATGAGGGTTGTGAGGCTAGTGCGGAGGCGTGGGAGGCTGTCCACTTCCCTCATGGTCGCAAGGGCGTGGATGAGTGGGACTCTCTCTCCCCTCTCTCTCATCAATCGAAGATTGATGATGAGAGAGAGGGAGAGAGGTTTCCGATGATTGACGGTTTCCGCGATGCACAGGAGGTGCTGAGATGATTGACGTAACGTGTGTGGATGCGAATGAGGGCTTGTATGCCATGTTCATGGATGATGAGGGTGTTGATACGTTGGTAGGTGCGCTGGTGTGGTTGGCGGATGCGGTAGCGGATAGGACGCCGCTCCCGTCTACGCTGAATCGCATCTGGGGGGAGTTGGAGGATGTGCAGGAGTGGGCACAGACGCGTATGGAGGAGATGATGGATGAACATGGGGAAGGAACGGACTGTGCGTGTCCTGTCTGTGTGGAGATGGCAGAGGTGCACAATGCGGCAATGGATGACAATGAAGAACAGCAGATAGGCTCGTTGTAGCGAGGGTAAATAGGCTTTAGGCTGCAAGCGGCACCCGTGTGGTGCGTGGCATCGGGTTACCTACGGTTGTAGACGTAGGTGCGCAGGGCTACATCCTTGTGTGGGAACTGAACGAGTGCTCATGGTTCCTAAGCCCGTGTAAGTCCCTGAAAGGAAACGTAAACACAGGTAGTGTGTGTAGGAGTTGCCTGTCCCTGCGCATAGCGTTGCCTGTCCAAAAAGCGGTAAGGCGACGTCCTCCGCAACAGGCGCCACGGGGGTGGTTCTGGTTTCGACGCAAGTGAAAGCCGCATGTCGGACGCTTGTGGACAGGGGTTCGATTCCCCTCACCTCCACTTGGAGGGTGTACGTTCACCGTGGTAGTTGCAGCGGGAACTTAGCCTAGCCGTGCGTGAAGTATGCCTTTATGGATGAAGCGCCGAAATTGAGCGGTTAGCCGTGTTGGGTGGCACCCTCCTTCTACCCGCAGCACAATCGGTTGCGGCGAATGGGGAGGGTGTGCCTGTCCTAAGCAGGTGGCACCCTCCTCGCTGCATGTGCTTGTTCAGGGGGTTGGGCCGTCTTTGCCCCGTTGTCAACCAACAGACGAGCCACGGGGAGTCGCCAGTCCCACGTAGCGTACGGCTTAGTTACCGTACAGGTGCTTGCATCAACTGGCACGTTCTGCATGAGTATGCATTGGCAATGAATAGGCGCTTACAGGAGGTAAGAGCATGAGTACACATAAGGTTATCGTTACCTTCGAGATGGAGGAAATGACGGGCAGTCCCGAGGAGTCCGCTGAGGTCTTGTTAGACCTGTACGTGGCTGATGAGGTGACTGTTGTGAATGTGTCTGCGTATGAGGTGATACCTACGGACACGGATCAGTTTGATTACGGTGACGATGAGGTTAACGATGAGGTTAGGCGTGGGTCGATGAGTGCGTTGTCGATTAATGCGCCACCTCGTCCGAAGACTACGAAGGAGATGGAGGCTGAGGCTAACTTGATTGCGCGTGATGAGCGTTGGAGGCCGATCATTCCGATGCATGGGAATGCGTTGGAGAAGTTTGAGGCTGAGTGCGCTGAGTTCGTCCGTGATGCGGAAGAGGATCAGGGTTGATGCGTGTGGAATCCCCCATCTTCTCTCTCTCTCTCTTGAGAGAGAGAAGATGGGAAGTGTTGGAAATAGCCATTTGATGTACGGAGGTACGTTATGAGAGACAGTTTGTATGTTGGTGATGGGCCGTGGGATGAGCCTTGTCCGCAGTTGGGTAGTGATGCCTACATTCGTGAGGCACGGGCGCATTTGGAGCGGTTTATTGACCAGATCAGGCGCCATTACGGTAATGAGCCTGAGGGTGGTCGGTTGTGTATTCAGGCGAACCCGCATGACTTTGGCACGTACTACTCATGTGAGTATGTGTGGACGAATGAGGCTGCTGCTGAGTATGGGTTTGCGGTTGAGGGTGACGACCTTGGCGTGTTGACCTATTGGGATAAGGAAGAGGTAGACGCATGAAGCGTGAGAGTGTAGAACAGGTGCTTATGCGCTTGTTTGTTGATTTGGAAGCGGGTATCGGTTACGACGACCTGCTTGCGGAAGCCATAAATGACATATTTGACGCACTGGAGGTGCAGGTATGAGTGCAATAGCGTTTAGAGCAGAGGTAACAGCGCATGAGGACGAGATGTCCAACTTCGCGCAGAGCGTGTGGGAGAACATCTCTGACACGGTGGATGAGAAGATTGCCGATGACGCGTGGGATGCTGTGTCTTCGCAGGTATCTGATGCCATCAGCATGGATGCGTGGGATGCTGTGTCTGACGGCGTGTACGATGCTGCCCGTGAGGCTGCGGAGGAGTACAACAACAACAGCGATGACGTTGAGAGCGTTGTGTCTGAACTGTTGCGTCAGTACAACGACATAAGCGTGGGGAACCATTGTACCATTGGTGAGCGTGCGACTGAGTTGGTGACGAAGGTCATCCAGTGGCACTTGGATACGGCCGCTGACGAGGGTGGCTTGCTGTCCCCGCCAGACGTTTCGACCCAGATTGAGAGTGCGAGTGAGGGCTTGCAGCGTGTGACTGTGTTGGAAGACAAGGTTGCGCAACTGGCTGAGGAGAACGGTGTTCTCACGAACAGGATTGACGACCTGACGGGCATGGTGTCACGCCTAGAAGCGACGACGGCAGGCTTGAGGGCCAAGCATGACACTCCTGAGGCCACGTTGGCGCACGCTGAGTCCACGCTGAAGCATGTCTTGATCGCTGTGCAGGATGCACGGGGTCACGCTGTGAACAGCGGGGAGCCGTTCTAATGGGCGGCATGACACGTATGCACTTTCGGGCAATAGCCCGAGTGTTTAACAATGAATACGTCAAGACGCACGATCCCGAGACAGATGGGCGTTTTGTGGATGGTTATGAGAGTGCTTTGTGGCGCATGTCGTCACGGTTAGCGTCTGTGTTTGCAGGGTTTAACCCGAACTTTGATCGGGAGAAGTTCATTGACGCTTGTACCCAAAACGAGGAGGGTTTGGAATGATAGTATCTGCTACGTGTAAGCATTGCCACTCAACGGATTCTTTGCGGGTTGAGGACGGTCCCTACAACCGTTGGCTAAACCGTGAAGTCCTTGTGCAAGATGCGTTTCCTGACCTTACGCCCGATCAGCGCGAGTTGCTGATCGGGCACAGGGGCGGATGGTTCGTCTGTCATAGGTGCTGGGATGTTGTGTTTGCAGACGACGAGGAGGAGGAGGTGGACCCGCCTACGTGGGATAAGCCTGAACCTCCGTGGAAAGATGAACCGCGTGATTAGCGAAGAGTTCCTAGAGTATTACATGTGGTCATTTGTTGCCACATGCTTTAGTGTGTCTATATGGATATGGATATACAGGTATGTGAAAGAACGGCGGCGGGAACGTGCGGCATTCGTTTCCGCTTTGCGCCAGAAGTATGATTTGCCGCGTAAACGCCCATACAATTGGGCAAAGGAGAAGAATACATGAGTAGAGAGACAGTTGATAACGCCTTAGCGGGCGTACACAACTTCTTGTCGACGTTGGAGGGGTACCGTAAGGGTACTGATCCCGACCGCAGTCAGGAAGTTGCGACGGACATAGGTGCGTCGGTGCCTGCTATGGCTGAGGCAATGGGTGGTGTGTTTCCTGTTACGTATGTACCCTCAGGGTATATCGCTAACGACGGAGAGTTTTACGCACCCGTGTATCAGCAAGGCAAGTACAAGGGTGAAATCCTTGACAGGTACGTGATCCGTGGCGACACGGGACAGGTGCTTGGCTCGCATTCAGGGAAGTACCCTGAGCGTAAGGGCTATCAGCATGTGTATGACACGTTGGAGCAGTTGTTCCCCGAGTCGTGCAATAGCGTGAGTGTGTTTGGTAACGGTGAGCGTGTGGTTGTTGAGCAGGTGCTTGACACTCCGTTCGACTTGGGTGGTGGCGACACCATTCAGCCGTTCATCTATACTCGTATGTCGCTGAATGGCATGTGGAAGACGGAGATCATCCCGATTCAGCAGCGCATCAGTTGCGAGAACATGCTTGGACACGCTGGTCAGTTGATTGGCGTGAAGGCCACGAAGAACCACGACAACATGCTCACCATGCGTGCGGCTGTGTTGGAGTCTTCGATGCAGCAGGCAGAAACGATGCAGCGCATGGCTTTGGTGCTTAAGGATCAGGCGTTTACCGATGTGGAGTTTGCACAGTTGGTGAGCACGGTGTTTCCGAATCCTGAGCCTGACGCCCACCACAAGACGGTGACGGCTCGCAACCTGCGAGTGGCTGCCGTTGGTAAGGCATGGCGTGCTGAGAAGGAAATGTGGGACACGGAGGTGGGCAACCGTTGGTTGGCTTACAATGCGTTCCAAGGTGCCGAACAGCACCGCATCAGCACGGGATACAAGGATACAGACTCTGCTAAAGAGCGTTCCTACATCCGTGCATTAGACGGCAAGACACCGATTGCGGACGCTGCGTTGCAGTATCTGGCAGAGGTGGCCGCTTAGTCAGGTGTGTGGCCGTCATACGTGACCTCCGCCCGTCCCTTTCGGGTGTATGGCGGTCACGCACCCCTTTCGAGGGCAGGGACACACGTAACAGTACACCCAACTATCTGAAAGGATAGGTGGGCATCGACTGTTGCGCCCGTTTCGTGAACGTATGTGTCCCTGCCTTCGTTTCGTAATAACCCCAACCCCTAGGAGGAATACTATGGGGATTACTGCACGTAAGGGACGAGTCGTGCCGTCCAACAGCAGACACATAACGTCTGTGCAGGTGATTGGCCCGATGGAAGCGGCCATTCTCCTGAAGAATGCTGCCCCCAATCGTACCGTGAGTGACCTGTTGGTCACGAAGTATGCGATTGCAATGTTGGAAGACGAGTGGGTAGACATAGGTGTCCCGATCATCTTTGATGAACAGGGGCGCCTAGCCGATGGACAACATCGTTTACAGGCGATTGTTGAGAGCGAGACTGCGCAACGGTTTTCCGTTGTGAAGGGTGTGGACTATGCGTCCCTGCTGCTTGCTGTCGATTTTGGTCGTAAGCGGTCTGTTGCGGATGTGTTGCGTATTGTGAGTGAAGACCCTGACGATTCTCGTCATTTCAAGTACTCGCAGTCGTTGCCTGCTACCGCTAAGGCCGTGATGTTGATGCAGTCCATTGGCGATCCCAACCCCAATCAGGCTGTTGCTCGTACTATGAGTGAGCGTGTGGTCTTGGAGTTTATTTTCCAGAATCAGGCACCATTGGAACAGGCATGTCGTCGTACTGCCCGTGTGAAGTATCATGTTCCGTTGATTACTAGCGCATTGTCTGCTGGTTTCTTCTTGTTCAACGAGTTGAGCGAGGAAGACGCAGACACATTTGTAGAGGAGTTGTGTGCGCCTACAAGCACGGATGGGAACCCTGCTTGGGTGCTGCAATCACAGGTGCTGAAGGACCGCAACTTGCGGAATCCGAGTTTCAGCGCCGATCAGCGGTTGGGTTTGGCATATTTGATCAAGGCATGGAACGCTTTTCGTTCGGGCCGCATGGTGAGTCGTTTGAGTTACCGTGCGTTTGGTCCGAAGCGGGAAGACTATCCGCTGCCTGAATAGACTAGAGTGCGGGCGAGAGGCAGTGGGCTTCTCGCCCGCATTCGTAAGATGGGAAATGTATGTGGATATTTACACAAGATGGTTTCTACTCAGTAACGCAGGGTGCCAAGCACCCGCATTTGTTTGAGTGGGAGCCTGAGGGGTTTAGTTTAGAGCGGGAAGAGTATCTGTTGATACGTACCCGTGATACCGAATCTATGGAGAACGCTAAGTTGCGTGTTCTGACGGCGGGCATTGAGCCGCCTGATGGCGAGTGGACTGGCACGATATGGACTCTTGATAATTCGGACTATGAGCATCGGATGTTGATGCCGAGGCATTTATGGGCGGAGTTGCTGGAATGGCATGGCGCCAATTTGACTTACCCGAGTTTCAAGACGTACTTGAGCAAGGCGTGGACTGAGCAGTACGGGCCGCATGTGGGAAGACAGCGCAGTCTAGCGTTGATGGAAATGTGGTGTACCATGAAGGACTATTGGCCTACTGACAGATGCCACTACTGGGATACTCATGGGTACGGTTGCCGCGAGTCGTAACACGTTCGTAACAGAGTTGGCGCAGAATCTTAGTCAAAAAGTACCACGCCGACACAAACGAGCCAGTAGGCTCAGTGGTACTCAGTACCTCCTCCCCCTCTCTTCAGAGAGGGGGAGGAGTTTACTCAGTACCGTTAGGAGGAAATATGAAATACGCTTTACATAGAGCAGGTGATGGGCGATGGGTGCACACATGGGTTCGCCAATCTTCGATCAAGACTGCGGACATGTGCATGGAAAGGTTTCGCAATACCATCTTCGGGCTTGTAGAAGAGCCTACGAAAGATGCTGCGTCGCTTGGCACGGTGTGCCATGCGGTTGCAGAAGATGCTTTGACGGCACGGATGGACGAGCAGGGAGAGATGGAGGAATCCGATCTACACGCTGCGTTCGATTACTATTGGGCTGACACGGTACCCACGATTGAGCGGTGGGAATCGTATGCGCCCGATCAGGCCGCACAGTTGGGCAAGGAGAAGTTGTCATCGTGGTATACGGAAGTGTACCCGCAATTGTGGCCTAAGGCGGTAGAGCATTACTTTGAGGTTCCGCTCATCGAAGACGATGAGCGCATAGTGAATCTCACGGGGACAGTTGACCTAGTAGAGAGCGACCGCTTGTGGGATTGGAAGTTCCCAAAGCGTGACTATTCCAGAAATGCTTGGGAGTACGAAAGGTGGGATGTGCAAAGCATAGCGTACTGCTATGCACTAGGTATCCCCAACTTTTCATATGCGATCATGCACCCTGCGGGGGTAGGTCGCATGGATTTAGTGCGTGACCAGACACACTTTGACTGGTTACGCACAAAGGTCTTGGCACTATGCCGCTACGTTGAAGCCATGCCCACACCACCGTGGGTACTAGGCGACAACGGGTGGTGGTGTTCCGAGAAATGGTGTGCCGATTGGGCGCACTGCAAAGGTTCCAACGAAAGGAAACCATAATGGCATTTACGCCACTAAGCCCTGCTGAGAGGGCATCAATTGAAGCGCAGGTGTTGATGAAGGCTTCGGTCGAACTGACCGTCGCTGAAATCAACAACGGCGACGAAGGTGTGGCCGTGACGATGGCAGTTGACAACGCTATCGCTCTGGCACAAGGACTGTCGCAGGTGAAGGAGACACTGCTTCAGCAGACCGTCGCTGACGTACAGCCCGTCGTAAACGTAACGGACGCAACGGCGACTGCCATAGCGACCGTAAAGGAAGCATTTCCTGAGGCGCAGCCCGCTCCACAGGTCGCTCCCGCACAGCGTGAGTCGCTGTACATTGACGACAGCCAGTATGCGGCAGTCAACAAACTGCTCATGCATGAGCGTGCTATCGGAATCACCTATGGTTCACAGCAATCAGCGTTCATGGACAATCAGGCGATCCGCAAGTTGTTCGCCGCAGGTATCCGTCAGTTCCCTGACGACTACTGGGCAGAGTCCATGCGTGGCAAGGACATTCCGATTACCAAGAACGGCAAGTGCGGACTTGGTGACTTCAAGATTAAGCGTGGTACCAGCCTGAACGAAGACGGTTCACATGCTGTGAGCCAAGGCGAAGGCGACCACCCGCTTGCCAACAAGAGCGGTTACTTCGGTGGGCTGGTCAAGCACAGTCCATTCACATGGGGTGAGCGTCCAGATGCGATTGATCCGCAGAACTGGTTGGCAGCAATTGCCTGAGCGTCTAAGCCTTGAGGACGCAATGAGGCTGGTTGGAGCGGGAGCGGCTGCGGCTGCTCCCGCCCCAGCGGCGGTTGAGATTGAGGGTATTACGTCTGCTGACTTGAAGCGGTTGTACACCCCCAAGACTGAACAAATGTCACGGATGCGCACAGACTTGAGCGCAGGAGGAGAGTGGAAGTTTGGAATACGAGGGTTTGATGAAGCCACGCTAGGTGGCGCACGCGCAGGTCAGTTGGTCACCCTGATCGGTAAGACGCACACGGGTAAGACGTTGCTGGCTATGAACATGGCTGCACGTAACCGCAACCACAGGACACTGTGGGTTAGCCCCGACGAAACTGAATCAATGTTTTGGGGGCGGTACACGGCTATGCGTTTGGAGATCAGCCAGAAAGACTGGTTGGGTCGCCTCATCCGAGGCGACGAGGCGGCATGGAATCGCACTAGCGAGATCATGGCGAGCGAAACCAACCTGCACTTTGAGTCCACGGGTATGTCCGTGGACGATTTGGACAAGGCTATGCGGATTGCGTCTGCGCAATTGTGGGATGGTCAACGCCCACAGGTGCTTGTATACGATTATTTAGAATTGATACGTGGAGGTGGACCAAACGACCACGCCAGTGTGCAAGCAAAAATTGAATCCTTCAAGCAACTGGTATCAGACTGGCGAGTAATCGGAGTCGTAGTCCACCAATCAGGCAGAGGAGCAGGCAATCGCGGACGAGCAGGCGGCATCGACTCAGGTCGATACGCCTCCACCAGCGAAAGCCACTTCGTCATCGAAACATGGCGCCGATGGGACGACGTTAGCCTAGAAGAAGACGTACGCTCCTACTACGAAGATGAAGTCAGCGTGGGTCTACACAAGAACAAAGCAGGCGAAGGCGAGAAGGCAGAGGTAAACCTCACCATCCACCCGAGCGGCAGACTTCTAGAACCGGGCGTAACGTGGGAGCAGATGAACTTGGACGGGTTTGATGTCTGAACCAATCTGGAACCTATTTGAAGGGTTCCCATACGCATACGGCAGCGACGCTGGCGGTTGCGTATGGGACCACGTAGACCAACGTCTATTGTTGCGCCATCGTAGCGGTGAGGAAATGATCGGGGTGTACCCAATGGTATACGATCCTGAGGAAACCCTCCCCGCTGGTAGCGGTGGTTGGCAAGAAGTAGACGGGCACAAAATTTATCCTGACATGAAACCCGAATTGTGGAAATGCATGTGGGGCGCCATCGACATTGACGAAGGCGACGACTCGCTCATCTATGCGCAGAACGTAGCCACCGTGTTACAGGCGCTGGCAATGCAGGGATGGGTGGAACTGTCTCGCTCCAAGGGCTGTCACGTATGGGTCTTTGCCGAAGACTGGGTTGAAGCGCCTACAATGCGACGAGCGTTGCAGGCGGTATGCCAGATGGCTGGCATCAAATACGATGCCGTGTACCCCAAGCAGGACTCGTTGCCCGGTCCACCGGGCAACTATATGCGTCTACCGTATGGTGGCGCTAGACCTGAAGGTCGTCAGGAGATGGTGGACGAGAACGGGTACCCGATTGACTACTACAACTTTGTGATAGATGCTGAAGGCACCCGTGTCAAGATTGACCTGTTGGAGATTGCGGCAGGGCTATGGGTAGATCCTACGCCTGATTTGCCACCTACGCGGGCCTATTCGCGGGAGCCGTTGATGAAAATTGATGGCACTCGTTTGCGTGGGGTAGCACGTAGGATGTACGACGATGGTCCCCATTCGTACTACACTCAGCAGCATGGTGCTGGCAGAGGACGACATGGGTTCCTCAACAGGTTCGCCCGTGCCATGTGGGAAGCAGGGTACGGAGTGACCGACATCGTGGTGTGGACGAAGGACTTAGATTCTCGTCTAGGTACATGGTGGTCCGAAGGGCCGAAGTTTGCAGGAAGGCAAGACTGTGACCGACAAGTCGAACGACTCGTTACCGACGCACAGCAGCGCGCAACCGTCCACTGAGTTCTCTTTCTTGGTGGGGGGGCGTCCCGTACCCAAGGGGCGTCCTCGTATGTCTCGTAAGGGACGGGTGTACACGCCTGCTACGACTGTACGCGCGGAGGCGGAGTACGCTGTGGCGGTGGGAGAGGACGGTCCCGTCTTTGACGGGCCAGTCCGTGTAGAATTGATCTTCACGGAAGAACACACGGCGGTTACCATCACGCCAGTAGAAGATTGGACGACTCCCTTGCGTGGAGACTTGGACAATTATGTGAAGTTGGCTTTGGATGGTATCCAACGTGCTGGCATTATCGTGAACGACCAGCAGGTCGTTCATATTGACGCTACGAAAGTGTGACGCTATGTCATTCGCGGATCAACCATTCTCACATCGCTTTCAGACGATGGGAGATATTTCGGAACGCAAGTTTGAAGAATTGTGCGACCGTAAGTTTTGTCGCTACGGGCTGAATCGTCCACCGATTCACATGGGTTCGTTGCCGCCTAGCGTACGGTACACGCCTGACTATCTGACTTCTGAATCTTTTGTAGAGGTGCAGGGGTTGGGGTCGGATCAGGTGTTGAAGTTGAAGTTGGAGAAGATGAAGGCGTTGCGGTCATGGCATCGAATGCATCGTGTTGTTTTGTTTGTATACGATTCGTCCAATGATCGACACGCCAACATACCCCTTGGGCAACTACAAAAATTGTGCGTGAAGGCAGACGTAAAGGCGTTCCCCGAAGGAAAAGAATACTATGCGATTCCTGCTGCGCTAGTATGGGCAGATGAGTCGCAAAGAAATACCAACTGACCCCGTTCACCTTGGGTGGTTGCAGGAGTCACTTGGTGTCGCGGGCGAAAAAATTTCGTCCGAAGATCGTGCTGAACTGTGTGATCTGGTATTGAATGTGTACGATAAGTTGGAGGAAAAAGACTTATGGATAATGAATGCGCTATTGTTTGAACGCTTAAGTCTAAGGGATGTCCAATATGTATTGGGTATTCCGAAGACAACAGTGGCGCGTAAACGAGATGAAATCTTACAAAAACTGGGTGAAGAATTATCTAAACACCCACTAGTAAAGGAGTATTTAAATGACAATTCCACGGATAAATCCTGAAACGTGGGACGCAGCCGCAGGGCTGATGGCTAACAACATAGACATAAAGCGTGCCCGTGGAGTACGACACCCCTTTCACGCTGACCCCCATGCATCGTTAGGAGTGTTGCGCTCAGAGTACGACCACTTTTCCGCCCGTTACTACGGGGCGGAAGTAAACGAAGACATCGCCTGCAACTGGTTTCAGGCAATCGCAATCATAACACTAGACCAAGCATTTGTAATGAGCGAAGCGGTAACGTCAGCCTCGTCCGTGCTGCCGCTACTACGCATGAAGATGGAAGACTACGGATACGACAACATCGACAGGTTCGGACTGGACGGCATCCTTGTGCGCTTGCACGACAAGATCGCACGCCTAGAGAACCTGTACGAGAAGGGCGCGGAAGCAAGCAATGAGTCGCTTACAGACACACACGCAGACATCATCGGCTACTGCATCATCGGATGCATGGTAGCGATGGACTTGTGGCGGTTGCCGTTGAACGATCAGTTCGTTCACCCGTCACTGGCTTAGGAGGAAGATTAATATGGGTATGTCTAGGCAAAAGGCGAATAGAAGACGTCACTATGAGGAAAACAGGGAGAGAGAAATACAAAGGGCGTTGGAGTGGAGTAAGGCTAATCCTGACAAAGTGCAAGCGTCCCGCCTTAAGTATCGTGAACGTCATAGGGAAGAGTTAAACGCAAAAAGTAAGGCGTATAGGAAAGCCAATTATGAGAAGGTTGCAATCGCAGACCAGCGAAAAACTCGTATTTATCGGGCTAGAAAAGCGAATGCTAAAAGTGATGGGCATACAATCCCTGAACTTCACCAATATTGGAGAGAACAGGGCATTGACCCGAAGCGATGCACTTATTGCGGTAAGTGGTATCGGCAGTGGAATAACCCTTGGAAAAGTTCGCAAGGTGACCACGTAATCCCACTGCATAGGGGAGGCACCGATACTGTTGAAAATTTGATGCCGTGTTGCCGCTCCTGCAACGCATCTAAGAGTGATCGCCTACTTCATGTCGAATGGACTCCACCCAACATGCGGGAACTAGAAACCAGCGCCCGCTAATCTATTCCGTCAAAATCCATGATCGCAGTCGCACGAACAATCAACTCGCTGATCGTGGAAAACACGTAACTATGCAAGGGACTGTTATCAAAGTCCCCCGTAATCGCTTCCGCTGAAAAAGCCATCGCGTGTTCAAACGGAAGCACCAGCAACAGGCCCAAACTGCCCTCATGCCACACCGCGTGACTACCATCGTCCACGTTCAACACGCTGGAACTGGCCTTCAGACTCTCCTGAATCTCAGCCGCAATGGCGTCGCCTTCTTGCGCGCGCCATTGCTCAAAGGCAGCGTTGTCTTTCTCCATGTCAACGCTTCAATACGCCAGCAGGATTCTTCAGCATAAGGCCACCGATAAAGGTGACGGCTGCTTCTCCGCCGATGGAGCCGACCGCAGCCAACACCACCACCGCTGCAAGCGCAGCCAAACTCATAATTTCACTTCGTCCTAAACTACCCATAGGTATCTCCATGTTGTCGGGCCGACAGTGCCGTCGACCTTGATCGAATACTTAGACTGAAACTTCGCAACTTCTCGCTTCGTCTTGCGACCGTACGCTCCGTCAACAACCAACCCAGCGCCAGTCCTCTCGTTCAAGCGCGACTGTACCATAGACACATACTTGCCGCGAGAACCCTTCCGCAACGGACGCTGCGACAGCACCTTCGCACCAACGTCCACCAGATACTTGACGATCCCGTCCCAATCCACAGACTGTGGATTCTGTACTTCCTCCTGCATCCCTTCCTTGATCCACTTCGCCAGCGTATCCGACGGGCAATAGGTCTTCTTGAAATCTCTGTGGCATTTGATCCATAGATTCCCTCCATACTTGCGCCGTATCTCGTCCACAACCGTGCGGATAGCGGCCTTTCCCTTCTCCGTCAGGTCATCTCCCGACCCGATGTATGAGATCGCAACAGTCTTTGAATTCCAGCCGCGTGTAGCACCGCCTACATGCCAGCCGCGACCCTCAAAGACTTCTCCCGTGTCACCCGACACCAACCAATTGTACGCGATAGTTGTCCACCCCCGCGTATGCACATGGTACCTGTCGTGGCCTCTGACACGCTTCGCAGGGTCAGAGGCTCCTCCTGTGGTGTGATGCACCACAATGCCCACAGGAGCCTTCCTGAAGGCTCTCATGGGCTTCTGTGTGGGGATAGCACCCCATTGCTTACGTGATACGTATTCCATACCTATTAGTTCCCTTGTCCTACGGGTTTTCGTTTTGGCTTTCGCGTATTAACTGGCGCATGTCTTGCAACTCTTCTACCTCTTTCCAATACGCAGCATCAATAACGCGCTGCTGCTCTTCAAGCGTATTGGTACGCAAGCCCATACCGAACGCGAAACTCATCCACGTTGACAATGTACGTTGCTGATACCTCTCCTCCGACGGAAACAGCCGTCGCATGTCCGTGAACGTGGGCAACAATTGCCCCATCGTGTGTAATTCATAATCGCGCATCAACCAAACATCGTTTTGTTTCTCAGCCAACCCAAGGGTGTCCAACATCGGCATCAACAACGGAATGTTTCGATACGCAGTGGGTACCTGCTGATACCGACCATCGAACGAATACCCTTTCCATAAATTCTGCTTGGCTTTCCACTCATACGGTGCCTTGATCAACGGTGTAATCTGAGTACCCACACTACCCAACATCACCTGAATACGATCCGTAACCGACATGTCCTTGTCAAACGCCAACGCAGGATCAATCAACTCCAACGGAGTCTTGAACGGCAAGTCAGGCAGAACAAACATGTTCTGACCCTTATACTTGAACGGCAACTGAATCGCACCCTGCCGAATAAAATACGGAGGCACAACCGCCGCCTTTTCCTGCCCCATCTCAATGTTGCGCTTTGCCTTCAAATACATCGACATCTTCGCAGGGTTCTTCCCAACCTGCTCAATCATCAACGGTAGCGCGTGCTTCGTCCACGTATAGAACGGAATAAGACGCTTGATGACCTTGGACTCAAAGGCCGACAGGTCACTATAGTCGAAGTGCCATTTCGTAATCGCATCGAAAGCATCGTCAACGGTGCCGTTGCTATGCTTCAAGACATCGAATCCCAACACGCCGCGTACATAGGTTTCAGTTCCAACACCGACGTTGCGCGACAGCCGCAATGGAGCGTTCCGCGAATTGAACGGATTGACCGTACCCCACGCACGACGAAACCCGCCTTGCTCCAACGGAGACTGTAGAAACTCTGCCGCAACCTGACCACTGGAACCACCTAGAATGTTACCCTCATACATCTCGCGTACAATCGCAACATCGTCAGCATTGACATTGCCCCAAACGCCACGCTTCTTCATCGAAGCCTTCATCGAATTAGCCCTACGAGTCATCCCCTGCTCAACCGCAAGGTCATACTGGAACTTCCAATACGCACGCTGAAACTGGCGATAACTACTGAACTTCACACCATGCAAGAAATTCATAAACGTTGCAGAAAAGAAGTTACGCATATGGAAACCGGGCTTGGCAATCATGTAGCCTTTAAGCAGGTTGTGAACCTTGTCATAGTGGCGTAGGAATTCACCCCATCCGCCCTGCGCATTGAAGCGTGTCACGGCAGTCATGGCTTCGACCATTGCTTCTGGTCCTTGCGAGTTAGACCCGAAGGCTTTGTACCCTGACATCCATAGTTGCTCTAGGACTTCTTCGCGGTCTGCGAAGTCGCGGAGCGGGAACCAGAACTCGTCGTCAGAAACGAACTTTTCAAACGGTCCTTCAGCCTTCCCCGCTCGGATCTTTGCTATCCCTTCAAGACCTGCCTGCAAATCTTTCCCTACCTCTGACACCTCCGAAGGTGGGAATCCTACCTCCCCGAAAATGCCATCCATTATTCTAGCCTGATGTCTGTAATCAGACGGTCTTGCGCCTGCCTTGACGGTTTTTGGCCCTTGGATAGACCACGCCAGCGCGTTGCTGATAGACTGATCTACTTGGTTCACGGTAACCATGTGTATGTGTGACACCGCTACTGCTATATCTTTAAATATCTCTGCCAACTCGTCGTCAGGGGTCGCCGCCGCATTCGCCCGCAACGCTTCCAACTGTTCCTGCGCCTTTACCGCATTAGCGACGCGCTCATCTGCCAAGTCCAGTGCAGCATCAGCGCGGTCGAAGTGGTCCCTTGCCCCGTCCCATTGTCCCTTGAGAGCGTCTACTTGGTTACGTGCGGTTTGCAATTCTGAACGCGACAGAGCAAGTGCTTTGTTGGTAGCGTCCCGATCCAACAACACTTCAGCCTTTTCTTGCTGCAAGGCTGCCAACAAATCGGGCTGTTGTGCCTCGTCAAACTCACGGGGCACAAACTGAGCGTTCGCCATTTCCTCGTATTCTCTCAGGAACTGTTCCGCGTTCATAAAGACATCATGTCCCGTGTCGCCCATCGCACCTGTCTGCCCTCTGAACTTATCCAATTCTGATAGGAGGCCACCAGCGTTTACAGTGTCAGGCATAAGTGCGCGCGGATTTGTCAACATGAAATTAGACAATATAGGTGCGTCCGCGTGGCCCGCAGCAGTATTCCAACGGGCTCTTTCTTCGTTGAACCAAACAGAAACAGAGTACCCGTTGTTGTCACTAGCCAAACTGCCCGAAGACAACGACCGCCTGTACGCCTCCAAGAAACGAGCGTGCGTACGAACAGCACCCCTCAATTGTTCCGTTTCGTACGGCGAACGCGATGGCGCGGACCACCCCTGTTGATCAGGAGGAACGCGAGAAGGAGTCTCCGCTGTTGCCCACCCCCTCGTCCTCCCAGTATGCAAAGGACCGCCATGAGACTGCACTGTTGCGCTTGGCTTGAACGTTGCCCTCGCCGCCATCTCACCCGTTTCACGGTGCTGTGCCGCAGTGAACCTATGCGCATAGTTGCCCATTTTGACGAAAATATTATGATCTGCGGCTCCTGCAATCGTCTCCATTGGTCCAAGGAGGGAATTAAGAACCTGAGCGTTTTCCGCTTCAAACCGATTGCCGAAACCTGAACCAACCTTTGACGAATCGTTGCTTATCGAAGCAATGAATGTCAATACGTCCTCCTGAAGTTGCGCCTTGGGTTGCGCGGCAAGGTTGTCCAAACCCTTTATCAACATGTCGTAGCGAGACAGATCATCCCCCGCCGCTTCCGCAGTCTGGAGTAGCGCCTGCAACGGATTCTCCCCTAAAGGCACTGAAACGCCATTGTGCATTGCGTGCAACGCAGACCTGATATTCCCATCGTATGCGCTCTTTGTGTTAAGCCATCCGATGAACGTCATCTTGTGACGCCATGACATGCCTTCAGGGAAAACTCCGCGAGCCTCCAACGCGGTTACCGTATCAACCACCTTTGCCCCCTGCTTAATCTTTGTGCTGGCTGCCCAACCATCTTCTTCAATCGTGCTAATAGCCCTACCCGCACGCCAATCATGCACCAACCCTTCCCACAAGTCAGGGTCCACATCGCGGGCACGTTCATACATGTCAAACAGCATGTCGAACTGACCATGTTCCGTAGTAGCGTGACTGTATTGACCCTCGGTTCCGAAGATACCAGCAGCGTTCCCTTCTCCGCTAAGAAGATTGTCAATCTTGCCTTGAAGCCCTTGCAACTTAGTCAACTGCTCAGGAACTCTAGGATCAAGGCCGTCGGCCTGCTTCACAATAGCCTCCGCTGCACGCAGACGGTCATGTGCAGGAAGCCCATACACTTTGATACTTGCCGCACCATGCGGCAAGTTGACCCTGAGTTGATGATTGTACCTACCCCCAATCACCATGTCGTACACGACTGCCATGATGTTCGCATTGGGAGCAGACTGATCTAACCAATTAGCACTGTTGGTACCTAAAAGCCAATGCGGAGCGAAATAGCCACCATGACCTGATGCATGGTTCAGCCTCAACAACTGTCTGTGTACCTTCGGGTCGCTTGTGGGAACAGTGTGACCCGAAGAGGTTCCTGCTTTAACCCGTCCAATAAAGTAATGAGTTTGTTCAGCACCATGAAACACCTCGGGGACAAACCCGACAAGTTCAACATCAAGGCCCGTTTCCTCATACGCCTCGCGTACAGCAACCTGCATAGGGTTCTCATCAGCCATACCTGCGGTACGAGTCTGTGGCCCCTTGGAATGCGTCCAACGATTACCCCCGTTGATCTGGCCTGTAGTCGCATCGTTAGTGGGCATACGCAAATAGACAGAATCTACGCCATCCATAATGACAACACCGTAACTACCCGCCGCTTCCTCCCACGGCACCTCGTCGGCTGTCTTCGGCAAGAACTCTGTCGCCCGTATGGCAAATGTTTCGGGCGCGGATTTATAGCCCCCTTCTGCGCTCCATGCCACTTCCTCCTGCGACCCTTGTTCAACTTTCCACACAGCGTAGTCATCGGGACCGACGTTCTCCCTACCAAAGTTGTCAACGGTGTCGACAATCTCAGGGTCTTTCCAAAATGGGTGATCTGGTGGCGGCAACGGTTCTTCAGGAGAAGGGATACTCCCAGCAGGAGTCTCCTGCCCCTTCATCAACATCTGCGCCTCTATCAGATCATCTCCCGACAACTGCGCCATCCAGTCTTCGACATCGTCCGCCTGCTTCGGCCCTGCCTCCGCAGCCACAAACGTTGTCTCATCAATTTCGCTTCTGAACATCCCGTGCATCAAGGTAGGATCGTCAATGTCTAAAGCGTGGCGGGCTGCCAACATGCGTTCCAGTATCCCGCTTTCCCGCAAATCCCAGACATGCCTCACAACGTCTACGTCGCGGGCCTGCGCACCAACGTTCTCAGCGTTGCGACCCAACTCGTCAATTGCATCTGTAATCGTAAACGATTCCAACGCTTGACTTTCATGTACTCCACTCGTCCCGCTCTTGGGGGAAAGCCACGCCCGCAAACCCTGCTCCTCCGACGTTCGCTGCGTCGCTCCATAAGTGCCTGTAAGCGCCTCATCAATCTGTGCGGGACCAACCCCCGCCCGTGCAAGGGCTTCCCCGATCAGATCGTCGCCCGTGTTGTACGTCAAACCGAAGTCTTCGGCCATCTTCTGAGTGCGTGTTTCCAACCAATCAACAAACATGTGAATATCTTCTTCAGGGGCATCTGGCAACTGCTTTCGCACCCACTTGGCCCAGCCCCCATTTGCGGTACGTGCAGTCAACAGGCGGTCAATTTGCCGCTTCAACTCCCCCGCCATGCCGACTCCGCCTTCAACATCATCGAATGTAGAACGAAACTGCCGCCACATGCTGATAGTCTTCGCCTGATTTCTCTCAAACTTCAAATCAAAGAAACCTGCGATTTCGTCAACGTTCCTATAGTCATATGATCCACCCTTAAGTTCTCCTTGTGCCCGATAGTGGAACGCTGATCCGTTGTCCAACCGAAAAACTTCACCCGTCATCTTGTTGACACCGATGTTGTCACCTGCATATCCGACCGCATCAAGGTTCCCGATGAGCATGTCTGTTGCTATTTGGTCGCCAAGAAGATCAGACATAGGTGTGTGCACAGTACGGTCAAGCGTTTCAGGAGTGATGTAATCGTGGACATCGCTATAGATTGCGCCGTAAGGATGTTCGGAGTACGTTTGAACGATACGGTACGTGCCGTCTGCCATCTTCTCCCGATACTGGTGGGTCATTGGCACATGTATACCTTGAACGAGTTCGTCTTCCCAATCGGTGGCCTTCCATATGCCCGCAAACTGGCCCACATCGACCTGACCGTACCAACTCGCAGGGGCAGAACCAGTAACGATTTCGTTGTAGAGGCGATCAGCGAGAACTTCGCCGCTTACACGGTGGCGTGCCGCATCAGCGGTCACCCCTGAAGGGTATGCTCCCGCAACATCTACATATCTTTTAACGTAGAAACGTTTAATGGTTCCATCAGCCAACGTGTACTTAATCTTGTACCCTTCGTTGGAGCCGCCCTTCACCCCCAAGTCAGAACCAGCATCTTCAGCAAAAGCCATTCCCCCGCTCCCCTGCCAACCGTCAATAATCTCCCCATCAGCAAACAATCTACTGATGGGGATGTCGTCTGTCGCAAACGGCATCTGAGAACCGTGGGGGGCACGTATGATTTCGTTTTGGAACCGCATGAGGTAAGCGACATCAGAGATGGTCAAATTTTCATAGATCAACCCATCGGGTGTCGTCGCCGTAATTACAGGCGCATCAGCCAACTGTGTTTCCAAGTGCTGCGCCCGCGCCCGTAAGGAAATCTTCGCAGTTTCTATGTACTGGTCAAGGGCCAACCCGTCGGGGATCGTGGTCACCGCCCGCGAATCCCCGAAAACGCCATAATACGTGGAAGCCGCATTTACGAATTCAGGATCTTTCATCGCCGTCGGCCATATGTCATCCCACAACATATTGCTGGATGGGTGGTTCGCTTGCTCCCACAATTCGTCCAACTTGGTAAGCATCAGCCTCTTTGAATCCGTAACATTCATCGGAGAAGGAATGCTCCCCACCAGTTGATCAGGGCCAAGGTGCTGAATCCCCTTCTCCAACAGTTCAACCGACCTCTTCACCTGATCGGTCAAAATTGTTCTAGCGGACTCAACCTGTGACAGCGACGACGCAATCCCCGTAGCGTCCTTAGCCCTTACGTGCATTTCCAAGCCAAGCCAACTCGCCAACCCACTACTATCTAAGTCCCCGACAATCGCTTCAACGTTTCCAAGTATCTCAGTTGCTTCATCAGAGTTGACAACTCTGTCCCCGATCTTCAACTCCCACCCGACAACATCAGAAGCCTGCTCGTACGCGACGTTTCCAGCCTCATCAACAACGCCAACCTCCGCTGGAGCAACAGTATCGCGGATAGGTGTGAAGCCCTTCTTTCCGTCGCGTGCAGCCGCCATCGCATATTCGTCTACGCTTCCCCCGACGTACTCATCGAACGAACCAACAAACTTTTCAAACGCTTTCCGATCTCCAAAGACAGTGTATATTTTGTCTTCCAAAGTCAACGCTGCATAAGTTGCCGCCCGCAACCTGCTCAACTCCAATTCAAACATGGGCTTCGACTTGTACAAATCGTCCAGCACCTTGACGATTTCTTGAACCTCACGCTCCATCTCCACAAGGCGCTCAAACGGAGCGCCCTCCATGTCTACACGCAGCCCCCGTTCCCTACCCTCAAGATCAAGAATCCGTTTCTCAATAAACATGACCTCCTGTTCAAGCAACAGGAACTCTTGCGCTTTTACGTCATGTGCTTCTACGGCCCGCTTGTACGATTCGTCAGCCATTCGCAGTGTCTCTCTGGCCTCCACTATCGAGTCCGCTGCATCAGCCTGATCTTTACCAAAGCGTTCTATCGCTATCTTCAACTTGTGATCCAAGTCTGTCTCAGCACGAAGCAGCGTGGACGCCGCTGAACGAACATCCACGACAGCATCAGTCATTCTGAGGTCAGGGATGTGAACGGCCATTGCCGTACGGTCAAAGAAGACGCCCTGCTTCTTCATTAGCGTGTCAGTGAATACTTCACCCACACGCTTGGAAATTGCGTCAACGTACACGCTGAGGGCCACCCGCAGGTCTTCGTCAAACAGAGCGTAGGAGATGCCATGTCGCTCCATGATGTCAGCGATCTGCTTCTCAACGTCTTGAGCGATCTCACCGCTGGGCATCTCCGAACCCGCCTTATACAAGTCTTCCCCTAAGAAGTCGTGCTGGCGTCCTGACGCACGCACGGCTGCGTCTGCTTCAGCAGGTGACGCACCCTTGGCGACCTGTGCATCAACCAAGAAATCAAATTCTTCTTTAGAAATATACGAACGTGTCTGTTCAAAGCCACTCTCCTTATACGCATGGCCTTTGTGCGACCTGTTGACAAGCCCCCTACCTTTGGCCTCCAAATAGTTACGTGCCTCTTCGGACAAAACGCGAGGAACGTAATCGGAAGAAAGACCAAGGAAATTCTGCCCCGCACGTTCGTTAGCCATTTGACGCAAATCTCGCATCAACAAACGTCCCTTGTCCGTCAACTCTTGACCAACCCTCGCGGCAGCGTCCTCGCTGCCCGCGATGGCATGGTACAAATCAGCACTATTGGCACCCGCCACATCGGCTTCCTTGAAAAAGGCATCCACCTTCCTCAACAGTTCCTGCCGTGCGGTGCGCCCCGCCATGTCGCCCCGTCCAGCAGCGTGCAAAAACGCTTTCATGTGATGAACGCCTACAGCGTCACCCTCCTGCATTGCCGTCTTCATCAACTGGCGTATTTCAGGAGCGCGACCACCACGCTTCATCCAACCAATCAGTCCACCGTAACCCGTTCCGACCTTCTCCTGTGTTGCTTTGCCAGCCATTTGGGCAGCCTTGGCAACTGGGCCTTTGCCAATAATGTTGCGGCCAAAGAAGGCAGTACGGGCAGCCTGTGGCACACCACGTACCCACGTACCAATAAACGGTGCCCGCGTGTTAGACCCCCAAAACTTTAACCCAATCGGCTGTTGCAGTTTGTGGCGGAATATTGCCTTACCGACTCTACCCGTGAATGGAACCCTCCACCCAAATGCAAATGTCAGGTCTTCAACCTCGTCGGCAACAATCCACGGATTCGTATAGCCCCTAGTTGCACCTGCTGTTACATCGTCAACGGCGCGAGTCGCTATCTGCGACGGTGAGCGCAGCGAGTTATCCAACTGGCTAGCGGCAATATGGCGGGCTGCGATACGCATTTCATCGTCGGTGACCGCAGTCGCTCCCCGCCGAATTGCACGGGCACCCGCATCATACAACTTTGTAATATCATCAATCAAAGCATTATCTAATGTCATAATGAGTGAAGTATCAAGCGGATCGGTCGGACCGTGAACACCACCCAACCTGTTCAAATCCAACTCAACGACATCATCAGAAACCCGCGTAACAAAGTTATCGGTTCCCTTTACAAGATCGTCAGCAACCCCACGCATGACATTATCGTCCAACAATCTAGTGTTTCGGAATAACCCACCGAACACCCTGCCAGCATCATCGCCTACATGGGAAATAATCGCCTTACGGACAGCGTGACCACCGATAATACGGGCACCTTCGCCCGTCAATTTAGCCCCGATACCGATTGCCTTGCCAACCAAGCCAAGCCAAGTCAACGGATCAAGCGCAACATCACCCGCAAAGCCAGCCAGCCGTGCCCACTTCAAATTCTCAGGTTCCTGCCAAACGTCGAAATCGGCAAGCATCTCACCAAACGTATAGGTGCCCCCAATCTTGTCCCAAGCATCCCCCCAACTCAGACCACCCTCTTCGGGACGCTTCCTGACAACATTCTCCACAAGCAAACGAGTACCCGTAACCGCAACAGTTAGAGGCTTCATCAAATACTCTAACGCAGTAGCAAACGGACCCTCCGTCATCGCCTGACCTGCGTCGTAGGCGAGTTTTTCATGCCACGGCAACTGTTCAATCGCAGTATCATGCTGCGCTTGCCGTATCCACTCCTGAACCCTTAGGGTTGGTTCCCAACCCGAATGTGCAACTGGCCCCTCAAGCCCCAAAACCCGCTGCAACGCATTCGTTGTCGTTGGCTCTCGGTACCTTCCAGCAGACGGCTTAATCGTTGGGGGAGTAACGCGCTTACTTTTGATCTTCGGCTTGATGTCAGGCGGAGCCAGAGCCTCCGCCGCCCGAAGACGAACATTGGGAGGACCAGCAGCCTGACTCGGCGGGCGAGCCATCAGTTACCGAATCGCTTCAGGACTGAAAGCGTCGGGGTAACCCGTTGTGTCGACGTTACCACCAGCACCTTGAGGGTACTCAAGCGGGTTCGGGACGCGGTTCTGCTGTTCAACCCGATAATCTATCCCGCTAGGATTATTCGGTATATACTCAAGCCCCGCCTCTTCTGTCAACCTAGGAATCAAGAAACCCATCATCGCCTCCAACACCGCAATGTCCTCCTGAGACATCGCCCTTGAACCCGACTGACCCGCTGATGCGGGTCCGGGCTGCGCGTACCTTGCTAGTGCTTCGTCTTGCGCGTCCTTGTTCATAAACGAAAGCGAAAGCGCGATCATCTTCAGTCCGTCGTCAACGTCGGGGTAGTCTCTTTCAAGTACACCAAGAACCGAATCGGGGGGTGCTTCTTCTGCGTTCATTGCAGCGTAGTCTTCGGCAGCCAAGAGGTTACTTGTCTCGTATTCGTTCAAACGGGCGTCAGCCTGTATCTTATTTTCATTTGTCTGCCAGTCACGTTGCGCCTCTGCCGACAGTTCACCCCAGTTGTACTGGTTCAGTGCCTGCGTGCCCTGCCACCTTTGCTGATCTTTGCGTTCTTGCGACCGCCAGTTCTGTTCCGCTATGGCTTGCAACTCCCGCCAATCACGGTCATCAACAGCCTGCTGGCCCTGCCAATCACGCTGCAAGCCAGCCTCACGCGACTGCCAATCACGCTGCGCGATAGACTCACCCGTCTGGTACGCCTGCTGCTGCGTAATCTCACCCTGACGCTGAGAAATGTCTTCCAAACGTCCAGCCTCATTCAACGTGGCACCCGTCCGTTGACCAGCAATGTTGGTCAACGCCTGCGCTAGCGCCTGATCGCGTTCAATACCAAACTGTTCCTGACGCATCGCTTCCTGCATCACCTGCTGCTGTTCCTGTATGTTCAACTCAGCCATACCCTCAGACAACGACTGAGCCAACTGGTTCTCCAAACGGAACTTCTCGTCGCCTACAGCCATCTTGGCCTCAGCCGCCAACTGCGCAGGCGCAGCCAAACGCTGCGCTGCACCCTGATTGGCAACCTGAGCCAAACGATCCATACCCGCAGTCGTAGACAGCGCCTGCGAACCCGTCAAACCACCTGTAAGCGCCGCTACTTCTTCAAACTCTGAAGTAACCTGACCACCCAATGCGCCACGGGAAGCCTGAATGCGTGCCTGCTGATCGGCAGTCATCTGACCAGCACGGGTAGCCGCCTGCTCCGCTACCTGCCGTTGGATGTCTTGACGATACTGTTCCTGTTGGTTCAGGTCGCCTTGGAGTTGACCCTGAATGTCACCGATCTGGCCCATACGGCGCTGTTCGCTCTGTTGTAATGTAGCCAACTGCTGTGCGTTCAATTCGTTTAGGCTTACGCGACCTGATTCGACCAACGCCCGAATCTGGTCGGAGAAGTCCTGTGTCTGCAAGGTACCAAATTGATCTTTGGTAGTTTGCGCCAACGTGTCATATGCGGTATTGATCTGCCCAGTCAGATCAGTTGGGGCGTTAAATCCTGCGGTCGGCGGTACTCCACCGCCAGCGGGAGGCACTCCACCTCCGCCTGTACCACCGCCAGCGGGGGGTACTCCACCTCCGCCTGTACCGCCTCCAGCGGGGGGCATTCCTCCACCGCCTCCAGCGGGGGGCATTCCTCCACCGCCATTTGCGGGCGGCGTTCCATTTGTGTATGCATCCCAAGTCTCTGGAGTCCAACCGCTTGTGTTGGCCTGATTTCCACCACCGCTTGGGGTACCATACTGGGCACCTTCCTGAAAGTTTTCCAAGCCACTCGGAGTACGGTACTGGGCACCTTCCTTAAAGTTTTCTAAGCCACTCGAAGGACGATACTGGGCACCTTCCTTAAAGTTTTCCAAGCCACTTGAGGGACGGTACTGGGCGCCTTCCGTAAAGTTATCCAAGCCACTCGGAGTACGATACTGGGCGCCTTCCTTAAAGTTTTCTAAGCCACTCGGAGTACGATACTGGGCGCCTTCCGTAAAGTTTCCTAAGCCACTCGGAGTACGGTACTGGGCACCTTCCTTAAAGTTATCCAAGCCAGTGCCGACACTCGCTGGTGGAGGTGTACGAGTTGCTTCAGGACTAAACGAATCAGTGCTTCTACCGTACGTATCCGATCCCCGCATCGATTCAGGGCTGAAAGTGTTTTGAGTTGTGCCTGCGCCTGCTCGTTCAGCCATTGCCAGCATATTCTGATCAACAGTAGAACGACCCGTTGTGCCAGCACCCAGTCCCGTGCGATTCGCTTCAGGACTGGAAGGAGGGGGTGTTTGCGCTCCAACAGCGCGCCCCAATTCAGGGCTGAACGTGTCTGTAACCGTACCCGCACCCAAACCTCCACGCCCCATCTCAGGGCTTGTATTCGGTAAAGTGGTGCCAGAACCTAAATTCGTCCGCAACGCTTCAGGACTTGCAACTGGCCCAGCGCCGCCTCGGAGTGCAGGATCGCTCGCTGCGGCGGGTGACGCTGGCTGTGCGCGTGCCAACTCGGGACTAAAGGTATCTACGCTAGTTGTACCTGTACCCAACCCTGTACGAGTTACTTCAGGGCTAAAGGTATCAACAGCCGTGGGACTAGGACCACCACGCGACGCAGGATCGACGGCTGAACCCGTACTTGCTGGAGCGCGCGACGCCTCAGGACTGAAGACATTTACAGTCGTGCCACCACCTACCGTATAGTTTTTACGACCGCTCTTTGGCCCGCTTGGAGTCGCAACCTGCTGCGCAGCACGTTCCTGTATCGCTACTAACGTCGCATTTGCCGACTCGCCTGCCTCCGCGTAAAGCGAGTTTACATTAGCAAGCCCGTGCTTCTTGACTTTTTGGGCAAAGTTCTGATAAATTTGTTCAAACGAAGGCTTATCCAAACGGGTAAGCATCGGAACCTTACTTTTTAGAATTGCCCTAAAATCCATTTTCAGAGTATCCCTTGCAACGACTGGGTAACACCGAATCGGCGCAGCGCGTTAGCGATTTGGTCCGACATTGTGCCCCCATAGAACTGTTCCTCAATCTCCTGACGCTGACGGTCTAACTGGCGTCCCGCTTCCTCTGTTTGCGCCGCCAACCCATACCGTTGCAACTCTGCTTGCGCCGCACCTCGTTCACGACCGCGACTATGCAAACCAGAATCAACCATCCCGCGACGATTAAAAGTTCCTCCAAGAGCGCGTGCAGCATTTTGTGCCTGCTTATTGATATTGAATTTTCCGAACACGCTCTGACGTTGCAACCCTTCACGGGCACGCTGAATATCGTCAAAGCCGTAACCGTAATCGGTTACACGCCTCCCAATGCCAGAGGCTCGTGCCGCATTGTCACCATAAGCCATAACTAATTAACCCCAAGTAATCGGAATGTTGCTAACCAAAACCTTCTTCGTAGCAGACGCATCCGTGTCATACAAAATTACGTAATCCGTAGCAGCCGCCTCCGCACCCAACGCAGTCAAACGGCTCGCATCCACTATCAACGTGGCTGTACCCGTCGTAGCCCCACCATTCAGACCGCTCGTAGCAGCCGTAACGATGCCCTCAATGTCGCCCTCAAACGCTGACGACTGTTCAGAAGTTCGCTGATTTCTCATTATGTCGGTCCATAATAGGTAGCGAATACAACCGAATCAGACCCACCGACCCGAATCAACTTCACAGCAGCCATATCGGTAAACAACTCAATGCTCGTATACGGCGCCAGATAGTGTCCTACGCTCGCGGTGGGGGTACCCCACCTGAGACGCACGGCTTCCGCACCGTTCGTTAACAAGGCCCCATGAACACCAGACGGGACTGTCAAAGCAACAGCC
>Ga0098047_10000135_pt1 | contig 28299 bp, 31 predicted proteins | sample 12_taG_FD_92585 | JGI IMG/M metagenome (GOLD analysis project Ga0098047, IMG submission 92585) | Marine viral communities from the Subarctic Pacific Ocean - 12_ETSP_OMZ_AT15267 metaG | ecosystem: Environmental > Aquatic > Marine > Oceanic | place: Subarctic Pacific Ocean | collected 2015-01-16 | reverse complement strand
TTTTGGCTGATATTTTGGCTGATATTTTGGCTGATATTTTGGCTGATATTGGGCTTATTTTTGGCTGATTTTGTTTTACTAAAAACATTAAAAAACGGCTATTTTATAACCTTTCCTTATTTAGAATTAAAATAAATTAATTATTTTCTTATCTAGGAAATAAAAATAATTTGAAAATACTTTACAAAAAACTTGCATAGTATTTTATGAATACATATTTTAGCCGACAATTAATCAATAAATAAAAGAAAATGAAAAATTACACTTACAAAGAAACAAAGATTAAAAACGAATTAAGCAGCACTATTCAGAAGGAACTAGAAAACAATAATTTATATTTAAATTTTTGCAGTTCACAAATTCAAATTTTAAGGGGGTATTCCTATTCTTATGACTTAGGATTAGTTTTAAATTTAAAGTCCTTAGATAGTTTAAAAAGTATATTAAGCGAACTATTAATAAAGAAAGAGAAACACGCCTTGAAAATTAGCCAAGATTTTGAAATTTTAACAGAGCAAGAAAATCAAAAAACAGAATTTAACACAGATTTTGAAAAGGCAAATTTACAAATTATAGACAATTTTCAAGCCTCTTTTAATATAAGAAACGAAAAAGACAACACCCCACTATTTTAATAAATTATTAATCAAAAACTTAAAAACAAAAATTATGAAAAACATTAAAAAGGAAACTCAAAAACAAAAAATTAAAAAACAACTTAGAAAAGAATTAAAAAAAGCAAATTTAAAAAGCAGGTTTATTTTAAAGTATTTTGATTTTGCGTATAGTGTCGGCACAATTATTATAAGGACAACTATAAAAATGTTAGTACTTTTAGGGTTTAAAAATTGGCTTATAAAAATACACTTAAAACATACCTATCCAGATGCAGTAAAAGAAAATTACAGATTTAAAAAAAATATTTATTAATCAAAAGCCATTAACTATGAAAAATCACAAATTTACACTTTCACCGAATCAGGAAATTAATTTAGCAAATAAAGGGTTAATTTATCAAAATGGAAAAGAGGTATTCCCAAAAGCTAAAAAATCAATTTTTTACAATCAAAAAACATTAAAAGAAAATATTTTACAAAGCTTATCTTTTGGCATTTCTTTTATCTTTTGTGCTGTTTTTACGGCTGCAATTATTACCCTAGTTATTAACCTTTTAAATTACTAATTATGAAAATAGAAGATAAAAAACAGATTACAAGCTTAATAGATGCGCTGCAAATGTTAGGTTTTAAAAGAAAAGACAATAAAGAATTTTTGCCTATATTCATTGATAGGGCAATATGTAATCCTTTTAAACTTTCCTATATATGTAAAAACAAATTTGAGATATTAAAAGAAAATACACACATAGATAAGGAAGAAAGAAAGCAAATCAAAGCCGAACAAATATCAGAAGAAATCAGAAATAAATATTTTAAGGCTACAAACATTGAAAAGTTTTTTAATCTTTATTTTGATATCAGCACAGATGAAGGCACAAATTTATTCAATAGTATAATAAATAAATTTAAGGTTAAATTTTTTGGCAATCAAAAATTCAGAATGAAAACTTTTGAAGGTGAAGAAATCGGCAAGATTTACGCAGGTGAAAACGACAAATTTAAAGTTTTGGCTTGTGGTAGCTGTATGCAATCGCCATTTAATGATGTGCAAACCTATTGGTTTGACTTATATACTGCTGCAGATGTAAAATTAATTTGTTTGTATCAGGATAAAAACATTATTGCAAGGGCTTTACTTTGGGAAGATACGCAAAGCGATACTTTTTATCTAGATAGAATTTATATATGTAATGAATTCAACGAAGAAACAAAGCAGAAAATCCAAACAGATTTATATAATAAAGTTTGTAAAAAATTAGATGTTAAGCTCTTAAATTGTTTTAGTCGCACTCATATATTAAGACACCTAAAAACAGACAGGAAGGCAAACGAAAAACAAATATTAAATGTAGAGCAAAAAACAACAGCAGAGCCAAAAGAAAATTTTATCGTTTATTCTAATTGTAACGCTTTAAGCAATTATCCTTATCTAGATACGCTAAGATACTACAACGAAAGAGAAGGCACATTGTCAGCAGACAGAGAAAGCAGCTATACGGAATATCTAGACAGGACAGATGGACACGCAGACGGGGAAATATGTGGCGGTTGTGATGAAAGATATAATGAAGATGATATAAACTACAGCGATTTAGAGGATTGTTATCTTTGTAATGATTGCGGTATATGGCTAGAAGATAGAGAAGAAACAGTTCTAGAGAATAACGCAATTTATGACAATTTTAGAAGAGTTTATTTATATGGAAATGATATTGACTATTAAAAAAAAGGTTAATCCTTGCCACCTATCAAGAGCAGAGAAATATTAAAAATTTATTAATTATGATTAAGTTAGTAAAAATGTTTAACTATTATGGTATACTAAGAGTATTAAAAAACTCGGAATACTACCACCGCAAGTTCAACAATGAATCAACGAAAGGAATAAGAAAGCCAAAGTTTTAATAATTTTGATAAAATTCCTTTTGATGATAGCATAATTACAGGAATAACAATACTGACAATTATTTTAATTCTGTTCGGCTGCTAAATTATTAAAGTCCTGATTAGTTCAGGGCTTTTTTTTATGCTTAATTATTTGCAAGAGTTAGAAAATAATTATAAAAAAGGTTTATATTTAGCTGCTTTTTTTATTTTCTTACGCAAATCCTGAGCAAAAAGATTAAAAAAAACTTTTTTTAATGATTATTTTGATAAAAAAGTGTAGAAAATAATTTATTTTGATTATTTTTTTAATATTTGGGGTGTATTTTTGCAATTTCCGTAAAATTGGGTATTTTGCTTTCTTAACCAGATATACGCACACGCACAATTTTGAATTTCAATTTTATATTGCTTTTTAAAAATAGATTACGAAGGTCTGGAATATTTTTGTTATTTTCAAGAAGTTTTTGGAAGTGGGGTATAATACCTAATTAAAGTGTATTTCAATTTTATATAGGGTTAGGAAAGGGTATTATATACCCTTATATATAAAGATAAATATAAAGCGAAAGATAAAGATAAATATAAAGAGATGGTGATTTCCAAGAATTTCTTGTCCTATGTCAAAATTTTTGTTTTCTTTGTCTTTTAATAATAAAATCTAAGTTATGCCTTGCGAAGAATGTGAAAATGGAAAGTGGAGATGGGGAGAGAGTGGTGAGTGCCAATATGATTCTAAATCTCAATGCGAAGAATCAAACGCTGACTACTATAATGAACTTGACTATGATTGGGAATATAATTTTTCTGAAAAACAAATGGAAGAATTGCATAATACAGGAGAGTTAGAGGTGAAGGTAGCAAAAGAAGAAAAAGAAATAAAGATTCTATTTACTTACAAAGAAACATCAGAATTAGAAGAAGCGTATTCTAAATTAGCTAAATCTATGTTAGATGATGAACTTGATGAATATATTGATAGGTTAGCTGAATCTATAAAACAATTATAAATGGCAGACGAAAAAAGAAATAGATTAAGAGAAAGTAATCTTAATAAAATTAACCCCTATAAAAAGACGGTAAAAAAATATTTCCCAAATGGGGGAGAAATAAATACAGAAGGAAGAAAGAAGGGAAGTAAGAGTAATGTTGGTGTAACGAAAATGAGTAGAAATGCTATCACTTGGGCATTGGAAGGCCACTCTACAAAAATAAGGTTAGCTTTAGACGCTTTATTTGAGCATAACCCTGAAGCATACATTAGTGCAGTAGCTAAGTTGCTTAACTATACAGTTCCAAAACTTTCTTCAAACGAAATAACTGACACTACCACTAAGAAAGTTAAGATTGAACTTAATGATGATGTAAGCATTGATGATTTAAGAGCAAAACTTAACGAAATTGACGACAACTGATAACACACTACGATTCGCATTAGAAAAGAAGTTGTGCGAACTATCCTTCTATGAGTTTTTTAAAAAAGCTTGGCATATCGTTGAGCCATCTATAAAGCTATCTACTAATTGGCATCATAAATATCTGTGTTCAGTATTAGAAGAAGAAGCAGAAAGAATAATAGCTAATAAACCAAAAACGAAAGATATAATTATTAATATTCCCTTCCGCTCTACTAAATCCCTTTTAGTTACGGTTATGTTTCCTGTCTGGTGTTGGATTAAAGATCCTAAACTTAGATTTATTACAGCATCTTATTCTGCTGACTTATCTTTAGAACACGCAACAAGAAGTAGAGATATAATATTTTCAGATTGGTTTAAAGATAGGTGGGGAGATATATTCCATATCAAAAAAGACCAAAACCTAAAGGCAAGATATGAGAATAATTTTTTTGGGGTAAGAAGGGCAACATCTGTAGGGGGAACGGTTACAGGGCAAGGGGGTGATTTCTTAATTGTGGATGATCCCGTGTCCCCTCAACACGCAGCATCAGAAGTAGAAAGAGAAAATGCTAATGAGTGGTATAGAACAACATTCTACTCAAGATTAAATAATCCCCACACGGGAGTGAGAATAATTATTATGCAAAGAATACACGATAATGATTTAAGTGGGTTTTTACTTAATAGTGGGGAGAGTAGATTAAAATATAACCATATATGTATCCCTGCAGAATTATCTAAAGACCTTAAACCAAAAAAACTAAAATCTTTTTATAGCGAAGATGGTTTATTTTGGGTAGATAGGTTTAGTAAAAAAATATTAGACGATTATAAACAGGCTTTAGGTAGTTATGGTTATGCAGGACAGATAATGCAAACCCCAACGCCATTAAACTCAGGGATGATAAAGGCAGAATGGTTTAAGATAGATACACATAAAATAATAGATGAAAAAACAACCGTCAATTTTATTATTGACCCTGCATACACCTCTAATGAAAAAAATGACCCTTCAGCATTACTTGCTTACACATATCAAGATAATAAATGGCAAATCATAGATTGTGCAAATGTATATAAAGAATTTCCTGATTTAATAAAATTTATTCCCCAATGGTGTCAGAAAAATGGCTACACAAACAGAAGTAGGGTTTATGTAGAACCTAAAGCATCAGGAAAATCTATTGTGCAAACATTACACAAAGAAACAGGATTGAATGTTAGAGAAGATAAACCACCGTCTAAAGATAAGGTTGCAAGAGTGCAGGATGTTTCTGCATCTTTAGAGAGTGGGAGAGTGAGCTTATTAAAGGGGGATTGGAACGAAGAATTTTTACAGCAGCTAGTGACATTCCCATCTGCGAAACACGATGATATGGTAGATTGCTTGGTGATGGCTGTAAATAAAAATATGTGGAATATGGCAAAAGTAGTATATTTTGAATAAATTTTGTGCGTTTCCTAAAAGTTCGTGTAAAATAGAAAAAAAATTCATATAATTGCGAAATTATGAGAAAAAAACCAATAATAACAGGATTTCCAGAAAAGCAAAGCGAATTATTAAACAGATATATCACTTTTGTTCAAGGGATAGCTTATGAAGCAACTGAAGATTGTGGTATTGGAAAATTTGAAGAATTTAATGACTTAATAAACAATATAGTAAAATATACAGAAACTTTCAGGCAAATTGTTGAAACAGAAAAGCAAATAAATGAGTGGGCGTATATGATCCCCAACTTAACCCTATATTCTGCTATGGGATTTTTTGTTGGAGTAAAGAATAAAAAAAATAGACACTACATAGACTCTTTGTCAGAAGAATTGTTTGAGAGAACATTGTCGGTGGTAAGTGATACTACCGACATATTAGTTGAGAGCAAAAGAAAAAAAGAGAGAATAGAAAAAATAAAAATAATTCATAAAGAACGAAATGAGCATAACAGTAAGTCTTAAACAGGGAGAGGAAAGTAGGGATGTGATTATCCCAACAGAATGGACAGATATGACACTTGAATATTGGTGTGGTATGTATATGGTAATAAAAAAACACCAAGATTTAGCTGACCTAAAGAAAGGAGAGAAGGATAAGGAGAAGGAGAAAGAGAGTGTAGATGAGTATTGGTTGAAACAAATCGCAGAAAAAGAAGATTTGTTAGAAAAGTTTGATAATGTCAGGTTAAATAAAGATTTATTTGCCTATATGACAGGACTAACAGAGAAGTCTATGGAATTGACAGATATAAATAGTGTAAATAATGTAATTAGCGTTTTAGATGGGTTGGTGCAAGAATATGAGCCTAAAGGCGTAGATTCTTTTGAGTTTGAGGAAGAAACTTATTATTTTCCAAAAGAGTTCTTAAAAAAGAATACTTATGGCGATTATATTGAGGCAACGCAGCTTGAAATGTATGTTGAGATGATGAAGCACGGCAGGTTTGATATTTTACCTGAACAAATGGCTATTTTATGTAGGAAAGCAGATGAAAAGTATGATGAAGATAAGATTCCCGAAAAAACAGAAAAATTTAAACAGTTAACAATGGACATCGTTTGGGAGTTCAGTTTTTTTTTGACTCAGCAAAACATAAAATTAGTGGAGATTTCCCACACCTTTTCGGAGAAGGGGTAGGTGGGGGTGGAAGCTCAAGAATAAAAACAAGGGGAATATATGAGAAGTGGATAGCCCCTTTTGGTTGGTTAAATAGCTTATACGCTATAGCCGAAAAAGGAGTGTTCAAAAAAGATGGTATGAATGGGATTGAAAGCGTAAAAGAAACAAATTTATATAAAGTGTTAGCGTATTTAAGTTGGACAACAGCAAAAAACGAATACGAAAATGCCGTGCAAGAAAAAATACATAACCCTAAAAAACTAAAATAAGATAATGTCAATAATAAGATTAACGGATGTAGTAACTGTAATGAAGTCTAAATGGACTTTTGGGGAGAGTTATTTTGGGTACACAGAAGAATTTAATGATAACCACAACACATTATACCCCTCTTTATTGATAACGCCCCCCAATTCAGTTTTCCCTGAAGTTATACTTAATAATGGATGGGAAGAATATAGCTTTGAGGTGTATTTTTCAAATTTATACGGACAAACATCTCAACAAACCGAAAATATAGAAAAGAGATGGGATAATTTACAGGATTTAGCAACCGAATGGTTAGATATGGTTTTGAAAAATTACCAAGAACCTACTGTTGTGGCTATGTTAAATGACGAAAGTGTAGAAATAGAAAGGATGAAAGAGGTTTCTAATGACCAACTTCTTCAGTTAAAAATGCTATTTACTTTAAGAATATTTACAAAATGCTTTAGACCCGTTTCATTCTACCCATCTAATGTTTCTGGTTTACGAATGTGGCTACAAGCCGAGAGTCCAGGAACATTTGATATAGCTACAAAACAAATAACAAGTTGGATAGATAGAAGTGGGGAAGGATTTAATGGTTCTCAAACAACAGCAGCCAATAGCCCATTAAGAATAAACTATGATGGGGCAAACGAAAGACCCTATGTTGATTTTGATGGCACAAATGATTATTTTAATATAGCTGCAGGATTAATGACGGTAGATAGCCCTTCAATGTTCTTTGTGTTTAAGCAAGACGCATCAAGTGCAAATGTAGAAACTATATTTAACATAGATGGTACGGGTAGTGAACTCCTAAAGGTGTTTGCTCAAAACGGGACTACCTATGCGAGTGTTTTTGATGCTTTAGGAGTTGGAGTAACTTTATCTCAAGGCACATCAACTGAATGGAATATTGTAGAGCTAAACATAGACGGTACTGACCTTTACTTAACTGTTAATGGCGTAGGGGTAACGGCTTCATTGGGGGGAGGTTATGCTCAACCATTCTTTGATGGGAATGGGTCTGTAGGTGCTACAAATGATACAGGGGGTACTGTTATTTCAGAATATTTTAATGGAAAAATTGAAGAAATAATAATTTATAACGATTCATTAGCAGATTATTATACATCAAGAACAACAGGTTATTTATCTACTAAGTATGGAATATCTACAGTTATCCCTACCCCTCTAGTTAACACCTATAGCTTAGACTTTGATGGAGTAGATGATTATGTAGATCTTGGAGATAAAGCTATATTCACTCCAAATGATTCAGGAGCTAACAGAGGGTTCTCTGTTTCTTTTTGGATAAAATTCAACACGGGAGCTACGGCAAGTGAAAGTATAATATCTAAGGATGGTAGATTTTATTCAGGAAGCAATCATTTTGAGTGGAAAATTTGGACTAGATTTAATTCCCAAATGAGGATGCAAGTTTATAGTGGTGATAATTCTGCTATTTATATGTACTTTAACATAGACACAACTTTAGTAGCAGGTCAATGGTATCATATAGCCTACACTTGGGATTTAGGGTCAACAGCAGCGTCTTGGGCAGCATACTTAGATGGAGTACAATGCACCAATGGAAGTGGGGGAACTTTTGCAAGTTCAGGAGTTTGGGCTTCAGTTAGCAATACAGATAACAGGCTAGAATTTTCTAAATGGCAATCTGCTTATGGAGAGTTAAAATTTGATGAGGTTGCATTATTTGATGACGCTCTTTCCCAAGCAGCAGTAGTAAATATATTTAATAGTGGTGTTCCAACCGACCTTTCAGGTGATTCTTATTTGTTAGGGTATTGGAGAAATGGAGATGGAGATGCATACCCCACTATTGGAGATAAATCGTCATATAGCAATAATGGAACTATGACAAATATGATAAGTGGAGATATAATAACAGATGCTCCTTAATAAATAAGAATATGAATAATTTAACCTATGTAATAATACCTACGGCTAACATTAACGATATAGACTTTGCTCAAGTTGTGGAAAAAAAAGAAACTTTAAGATATAAATTAGATGGTAGTGAGTTTATTGTAAAATTTAGTGGTGGGCAAGTGCCCCCTGATTTAGAGCCTTACGCAAAAAGAACTCAAGATGAAGTTTTGGAGTTTATTAGAAACCCAATTAACGGGTGGGTAGAAGAAGATAGTTAAATAGAATAAAACATTAAGATATGGCAGGAGTAAATGGAACAATAGCGTGGGGAATAACCCCTTATGGGCAAAGTACAGCGTATAAGAATATGATGTGGTGGGGAAGGCATCAGAATCCGTCAAGCTGTAATGTCCCTTTAATTTATCAAATTATTTGGACAAATGGAACAATGAGGGAATTAACAGAGCCTTCAAAAGATAATTATTCTGGTGGAAATGGTGATATTGTTAGTGTAAGGTTTGATATATATACATCAACTAATTGGACATTCCAAACATATAGTGCTTTTCCTTCAGAATGGAAGCTTGTTGGTTCAATTAATAAAGAAAGGGACTTGCCTAATGTAAGTTGGGATTTAGGAGCGTCTAATAGTGATGGTCTAGGGCACAGGTTTACTGTAGATGTTGCTTCCATAATATCTAACGAGATGTCTTATAGTTTATGTCCAATAGGAAAAGGGACTTGGCAAAGCCATATATTAGGGGGAATGAATGGGGGGAAGGTAATGCAAGATAATTATGCGTTATCTGCTAATAACCCTTTTGTCCAAGATATGAATGGGGCGTGGAAAATGGTTAGGGTTCAGGCAAAAGCATTTATTGTTAATGCTGATGGGGAAATTATTGAAGCAAGTACAACAAAAACTGAAAATAGGGTAGATGTTCTTAATTCGGTACATCAATGGGACACTCCCCTTCACGATGAAAGGCTTCATATGGAATATTCGTATAATGTAATGGGATGGGGGACGAGTAGGACTTACCCACGAACATTTCAGGATACCTGCCCAAATAGCAGTTGGGGTAGTAGCATATTACCAAATTATATGAAAAAAACCCGTGAAGATGAGCACGGAGAATTTTTATATTGGTTTATAAGGGATGGAAATGATATTACTAAGTACAACCCTGCTTATGACTCATCTGACGATGTTGATTTATGTACCGATTGGGCGTTGCAAGTGGTAACAACTGACTCTGTTGGTGCTGGTCAAAAGATAGGATACTTAACGGATTTTACGGAGCATTTAGATAAGACAACTGTTACGGGTGCGACAGGTGGTGCGATTAGTAGTGCCACTGTCGTGTATCATCGTAACCAAAGAAGGCCTCTTTGTCAAAATGTATCTTTACCTTACATAATAAACAATGCTACAGTAAATATTGATGGAAGTGGGGGGGTTGTAGCGAATATAATAACGGCTACCACCACACACTATAGGATATGTTTGATGTCTAATACCGTAGATGATTATGAAAATAGTGATCACGCAGGTTATAAATGGTATTCTGTAGACAGAGAGAAAATAGGAGCTATGACAAGTGGTAGGCCTCAAAGAAATAGGAATTGGACAATTTTCCATTGGTTAAATAGGGGGGGTGGAATAAGTAGCTATACTGCTAAAAGGAATTTTAGTGAATCCGTAAATACAACGAGAACCACTATAGAAAGAAAAGACCCTAATAGAATTATATGGCAAGATAAGACTTTTAGTCCTGGTGGTGTGGGGGATGTATATACACAAGCATCCTTTATGTCTGATTCTATGAGGGGTGGTAATTATTATAAGGGTGGTAGAGAAGTTTTGGGAGTTGAAGCTCAAAGAAGTCAAGCAGTATTTACAGACCCACTAAATAAAGATGAGGCACATTGGTTAGAGGAAATTGCTACATCTCCAAGTGTATGGATAGAGGTAGACACAAATGACTTTTCTTCTGAACAAGCTAGTACAGGTGCTTGGCCTGGAGATGGTGTATATGGTAAAACTCCCTACAGAATAAATCCATTTTTAAGACCCACAAATACACGCTATATGCCTGTAATTATCACAAATTCTGAAGTAGAAACGGTAAATACCGAAAAAGGGTTAACTCAAATGAATTTTACTTATACCCTGTCACATAAAATAGAAACACAAAATAATTAATCAATGGCTTCAGGGGGGATAAGAGTGCAGTTAATGGATTATCAGTATAAGGATGGTGTAAATGTTGCTGATATTAATGATTATACCTTTAAACACTCAAGTTGGACAATCCTTACGGCTACAAGTGCTACTTTTTCTCCTCTCCCAAGTCCTTCTTACCAATTCCTTAATAATTTTATTTATCCTGTTACGGGAGTGGAATATATTGTTTCTGCAACAATTACAAATTACGGTGGTAGTGGCAAGATAGGATTTTCAACAAGTGGTGGGCCTCCTTCGTCTGCAAGGAGAAATTCTGATGGCCCTATATCAGCTACTTTTATAGCAGATGGTAATGGTATTGATTTATTTGCACAAAGCACAGTTACTTCAGCAACAATGTCTGCAATATCTGTAAGACCTGTAACCGAAGTAGATATTAATAAAAGTATTATAGGAGAATTAGATGTTTCTTCTCACGGTGATTTCCCATTAGCACTAACATTTAATATAGCCGACTATAAAGATGTAGAAGCAAGAAAAGGAAGTTTTAGCAAAACATTTATTATTCCTGCAACAGGAAATAATAATTCTCTACTTAAAAATCTATATGTACCAAACTCAACATTCTCTGGGAATCCAATAACAGAACAAAAAAAATGTAGAATAATTATTGATCGTTTATACTCTATAAAGGGGGTGTTAAAAATATCATCAGTTACGACAGAGAAGTATCCTTCTTCCTATTCTTGTGTGTTTTATGGAGATAATACAAGTTGGACAACATTGTTAGATAACGCATTATTAAAAGATGTGCCACTTGATAATTCTACTGCACTTGAAATAAAGAAAGATAGCATAATGGATAGTTGGAGTCAGCTTGATGCAACAACTACAACTTCCCCAATAGTTTATCCTTTGGTTTCTTATGGAAATTTTAACCCCTCAGTAGGCTATCCTGGCTGTGTGCAGTTGTTGAGAGATGATTGCCCTGCTACTGCAGGTGCAGGTGATTCGGGTGGGGCTTATGTAGGGTCAAAGACAGGGGCAAGTGGGCCTTATAATAATCCATTCAACAACCAAATTTCCCCATCAGTAGATTGGAGAGTATGTATTTGGGTGTATGATTTATTTAAGGCAATATTTAAAAATATAGGATATACTATTTCATCAACATTCATTGAGTCAAGTTTATTTAAACAGCTTCTTTATGCTTCCCCAAATATGAAATATAATAATCCAGGTCAGAGGTGGCTAGATTATTCGTTTAAAAGTTCGGGGCATTGTAGTGTAGATTCAGGAAATATAACTACAACAGGTGCTGTGCCAGGAGCATTTAGTAATTGGACGGATAAAGAAATTAATTTGGATGATTGTGGTAATTTTCTTATTCTAAATGATGATTCGGGTGGGTGGGATTCTGCAACAGGGTATTGGACAGTTCCTGAGTATGGATTTTATGATTTGTCAGTAGGTGGCTTTTACTTTTTATTTAACAATGTTCGTGGGCGTAATTCAAGTGGTACAGATTCAGACCCAACAACAATAAACCCACAGTTATATTTTCTTAGAAAAACGGTGGGACAGACACATTGGGGGGTAGTGTATGACACAGACGGAAATGTCGGTACTCTAAGTGATACAAAAGACGTTTATGATGTATACAACGGTTCATTAGGCCCTATATCATATTATTGGCATCCTGGAAGTTTTACCGTAAATGGGGTTTATCTTAATAAGGGAGATGTAATAAAGTTGTTCTGGCGAGTTAGGAATGTTTACACTGGGTCATCTACCCCTTCTGCGACATATCCACAATTTAACTATGAATTGGGCAAATCAGGTGGGAGTGAATATAGTATAAATTTTCAGCCTGAACTTGCTGCTTATGGGCAAACCTATGATTTAAGAAATGTTATCCCTAATGAGCATACGCAAATTGATTTTATTAAAGGAGTAGCTCACGCATTTAATTTACAATTCCAAACAAATGAAAGGAGGAAGGAAATAACAATAGAGCCTTTTAATGATTTTTATAAAGATATAGGGTTGTCCCGTGATTGGACACATAAAATAGATAGAAGTAGAGAAACAAATGATGAGTGGGTAAAGACAGGTGTGAAACGGGAAATGGCGTTTAAGTATAAGTCCGACAGTAATGATAAGGCAGGTAAAGAGAATGTAGATGCTTGGTGGAATGGAATAGAAGATATTTACCCTTACTTTGAAACACTTTCTGATGCTTTTGATAAAGGAAAGTCTGAATTTACTAACCCTTTCTTTTCGGGAACTTGGAGTGCAAAAGATAAGGATGTTATTTTTGACCCTGCTGTAACCCCAAGAATTTCCCCAAGTATAGGAATGTTATCTACCGAACCCGTAAGTAATGCGTATTTTAGCCAAACCACACCGCCCTATAGAGCAGATAAAGGATATTCGTTTGAGCCAAGATTATTGTATTACAACCAATATGTGAAATCTACTGCAGTTGGAGGTGTATTTTCTAACTCAATGTTGATACAGGAATGGGGACAGCCTGGTGGGAGCTTTTCTTCAAGTAATGCTATAGCAGAGTGGGGGTATGATGCTTCGGGAACTCTTAACACCCTTATTCCTCAAGCAGCGTCTTTTTCTACTCAAAATATAAACATCCCAAATTTATGCTATGGGAGTATTTGGGTTGACCAATATGACCCTGACACGGGGGATTTTTCGGGAGCACAAGAAGTAAATGAGGGATTGTACCAAACATATTACAGGGGTATGATGGAAATAACAAAATCAAATCCAAGAAAAAGGACTTGCTATGTTGATTTAAAAATAAATGATATTATTGGTCTTGACTTTAGGTACTTAATCCATATAGATGGGTCGTATTGGAGATTAAATAAAATTATAGATTACGCTCCACACCTTAACATCCCTACAAAAGTAGAGCTGATAGAGTGGAGAGATTTAGGGGAGTTTCAGACGGGAACACCAACCGTACAATATACTGATGGGTGGTTTCCTTATGACCCTACTAATTTAGGAGCTTAAAAATAAAGAATAAGTGGGAAAAGCAGCGAGAGTAACAACTAAAGGAATAGCGACAATGAGTGGCCTTGAAACCTATAATGGGTTTTCTTTCGTTTCTGACGCTAAAACTTGGCTTTCAAAAAATGTAGAGGTTCGTTTTGCCTCTACTGCTATTGCTAATATAGATTATTTAGCAAGTTATAGTCATAGGGCACAATTTTCAATAAGCTCAGGGGCACTTATGGTAGATGAGAGTAGCTACAATAATAATTTTGTGGCAAGAAGTGGACAAATGGTTGCTCCTGTTCAATGTTATCTTAAAAGTGTTATTGGGTTTATAAATGGTGCAGCGTGTTCGGGGTGTGAAGAACCTTTTACAATAGTGATAAGTATATGGAAAAAACCAACTAATGCTCCTGGCACAGCGAATACTGCTGTTGGATTATTATTTCAACAAGAAATTACCTCTTTGGTGGGGACAGGTAATACTTATTGTAATAAGATTGATGGGACTACAGATGTAAGGGTGGGGGATAATAGCTATACTGTAGATGCAGAAGATGGTATTATAGTTAGTGTAAGATGGAAGGAAGAAGGGGGAGAAAGGGGATGTTGCAATATTAATGCTAATTTTGAAATGACCTTTGAAACAATAGCAAGTCAAACAACAACAGAGGAAGTTTTAATTCCTATAACTATGGCAGACAATTCGGGGAAAGCAAGTACTGTTTTAAGCCCCAACACTTCCTTTTTTGAAATAGATTAGATATGTCAGAAATTAAAGATATAATAAAGACAGAATTAAAGAAGGGGGGGAAGGTTTATATTCAAGAGTTGCAAAGAGAGTTGGGAGCACAACTGCATATTGCTTCAGGGCGTTTGAGAAATTCTTTTAGGGCAGAGATAAATGAAACGGGGGGAAGCTTATCGTTAGAGATAGTTTCTGATTCTGCTTACTTATGGATAGTAAATAATGGTGCTTCAGGGGGGGTACAGGTTGAAGCAGATGTTATATTAGATTGGGCGAATAAAAAAGGATTAACAAAAGCTATGAGTCAAGGAGAGGCTTTAAGATTTGCAAGAAATACTGCAAGACAATTAAATCAAAAATACTTAACATCAGGGGGAGAGTTGGTTGCAGCAAATAGGTATTTCTTTGTTGAAATTGCTATGAGTGAAGCAGAGAGAATGGGAGTTATTGCTCATATAGAAAAGTCTATAGGTAAACAAATAGAGGCAGTTATGGGGTGGGATAAACCCGAAGCGGTGTTAAACTTAAATGTTGGTTAAAATATAAGATATTATGGCAGGGAAAAAACAGATAGCAATAGAGATTCAAATAAAGAACATTAAACAAATTAAGGTTCTTGAGAATCAATTAAAAAAATTAAGAAAAGAGCAGAGGGAATTAGCTAAAACTAATCAACAAGCTAAGAAGTTATCAGGAGAAGAAGCTAAAGTGTATCAACGAAAAGACACTGCTATAAGAAAAACATCAAAAGCATTAAGAGAAAATAAAAAAGCATTAGCAGATGTTAATAAGGGATCACAAGCAGCAAAGAAAGGTAGTGGCTCTTTAACTAAATCATTTATTAAAGGAGCTGCTGCAGTTGGTATTTTAATTAGTGCGTTTAGAAGGGTAAACCAAATTATTTCATCTATGCTTGGGATTTTTACTTCTTTTGAATTTGTTATGGCTAAAGTTCAAGCAGTATCAGGAGCAAGTGCTGATGAGTTTAAACAACTTTCTGATAGTGCACAAGCGTTAGGTCGTTCAACATTCTTTACGGCAGAACAGGTTGGGCAGTTGCAATTAAACTACTCTAAATTAGGGTTTACAACTGAAGAAATTTTGGCTGCTCAAAGAGCAACACTTGATTTAGCAGTTGCTACAGGAAGTGATTTGGCAAGAGCAGCAACAGTTGCAGGTGCAGCCGTTAGAGGATTTGGATTAGACGCTTCTGAAACACAAAGAGTGGTAGATGTTATGGCAGTTTCATTTAGTTCGTCTGCTATGGATATGGAGAAGTGGCAAACATCTATGACTAAAGTTGCTCCTATTGCAAAAGCAGCAGGATTCTCTATTGAAGATACGACAGCAATAATGTCAAAACTAACAGATACAGGTATTGAGGCTTCTATTGCAGGTACATCATTAAGAAATATCTTGCTTAAAATGCAAGACCCTTCTTCTGACCTTACGGCAGTTTTTGGCACAACAATTCACTCTTTAGACCAACTGCTTCCTGCTATGAATAAGTTTGTTGCTGAAGGTGGTGATATGGCAGATGTTATGGGGGTTGTAGATATTAGACAAGCAGCAGCATTTGAGTCTATGTTATCGTCAGCAGACGCAACTTTAGAGTTAAGAGATTCTTTATTAGCAGCTAATGGGGAAGGAGAAAGAATGGCAGGTATTGTTGGAGATACATTACACGGAGCTTGGCTGAAGATGAAATCGGCTTTAGAAGGAATTGCTATTGTTATGATGGAAGATGTTGGTGGGGCTATGAAAGATACTTTAGTTTCTTTTGCTAAATGGCTAAATGCACTTGTTGATGGAGAGGAGGGAATTAAAAAATTCAAGAAGGGACTAAAAACCTTTGGGACTATTGTAAAATGGACTGTTAAACTTTGGCTTTCGTATGTTGTTGGAGTTAAGGCGGCATACTTATACACAAAACTCTTTGGGAAGGGAGTAAAAACTACTACTGTCCTTACAAACCTTTGGAATGGGTCTATAAAGAGTGCTACGGCTGCATTAAAGGGATTAAAGGCCGCTTTGATTTCTACAGGTATAGGGCTTGTAATTGTTCTTATTGGAGAGTTAATAGCTAACCTTATGTTTCTTGGGGATGAAGCTGAAAGGGTAGCATCACTACAAGAAAAAGTTAATGAGAAGTATAAGGAAAGCCAGGTAAAGATTGAGTTAGTTAAAGAAACTTTAGATTCTCTACGAAAAACTAGAGAACTAATGAATAAGATTATGGATAAGGAAGGAGAGAATCTAAAGAATAATGCTGTTGAAACTGAGAAATACAACCGATTAAAGAAACAAGAAGCTGTTGATATAAACACTCTAAATGGATTTAATAAAATATATAATCAAGACCTTATTAACCAAAAGACTCATATTAATGATATTACAAGTGCCACAAACACTCTAATAAAAGCTATGAAAGAAAAGGCGTTGGCTACTGTGTTTTCAGATATTCAAGCTCAAATAATAAAAACAAAAGTTGAAGCCGACATAGTGAAAAGGGAGATGCAAGACCGTGAAAGAGGGTATCAAGACATAGATAAAGTGATTAAAGATATAGAAGATGGTTTTAAAGGCAAGACCTGGTATAATGCTTTAACAGTAACGCCTGAAGATACACGCAGAGAGTCCAGAAAAAATCACTTAGAACAACTTTTAGATGATTATGGGTTAACCATAAATGAGTTTAAGAAAGCTATAGCGCAAGGGTATTATAAAAAGGAGATGGGTGAGCTTACAAAAGTTATAGAAGGACAGGCAGGTGGTAAGAGTATTGCTGATTTACTGTCTATTGGCCTAGAAGCTCCAGGCCCAGAGAAACCAGACCCAAAAGCTTATGCAGGACATACTCAATTTAAAAAGGATTATGATACAAGAATAAAAATATTAACTGAAGCATATAGAAAACAAACAGAAGTAGAGGTTGCTTATTATACCGACAGCGAACAACTAACTGTGGAATATAGGCAACAGGAACTTTTAACTGAAGCTACTTTTGCTAGAGAAAAATTAAAAGCTAAACTAAAAGCAAATAGAGATGAAATTTCTGAATTGGCAGCTAAAGATAATAAGGTGGCGAAAGCAACAGGGGAGTTCGGTAGAAAAATGGCTTCATTAAAAGCAAAACAAGAACAGATACTCCTTGATATAAAAAGGCACGGGATAAGTGAAGAAGAAAAAGTTATATTAGATAACTATGAGAGTGCGGTGATAGCTCTTGAGCTTGAGGAATCAACTACTATGATGAGTAAAATAGAATTTACTAATCGTATGCTTCTTTTAGAGGCTGATTATTTAACGAAAAAAGCAGAGCTTCACGCAGGAAATGCTATAGAGCTGATTGATATTAACAATAGTATTCTAAAGAATAATGTTAAGGTGAATGAGATGCAAAAAGAAATGATGAAAGAGCAGATTTCTGCTATGGGTGGTGTTGGTAGTGCCTTAACTTCATTGGCAGGAGATAATGAAAGTCTTAACTTTGTAAAAGAGGCAGGGAATAAAATATCTATGTTGGCTAATACTCTATCTACTATAGCTTCTCTAAACACAAACCTAGAAACTCTATCAAATTTGAAAAAGGCTGCATCAGAAAATGTAGCTACAGGTTCTACAATCGCAGGAACAATAGCAGATACTCTTTCGCTTATACCAAAAGCAATAGGTGCAATTTTAAATCAAGGTAAGGGCGACCCTTATTCAGCTTTCTTTCGTATGATTGCTATGGCGGCTCTTGTAGGTAAGGTTATGGGTATGTATGAGGGAGGGGGGGTGATAGATGAGAAATTTGCAGATGGGGGAATGGTTAGAGGTAAATCGCATAAACAGGGCGGAGAGAAGTTTAATGTAGGTGGTAGGCTAGTTGAATTAGAAGGTGGTGAAGCTGTAATTAATAAGAGGTCAACTTCTATGTTTAGAGATGAACTATCGTCTATGAATCAAGCAGGGGGTGGTGTTAAGTTTGCTGATGGTGGTTTAACAAATCTACCTTCATTCACTAAATCTCATTTTGATGCGTTAAATCAACAAGGAATGATGGGGGCTATGGGTCAAGGGTCAAGAGTGGTGGTGGTAGAAAGTGATATTACCGAAACACAAAATACAGTAAGTGTAATTGAAGCTCAAGCAACATTCTAAAGATATAAACAAATGTTCGTTAATAAAATAATAAAGAAGAATAGATTAAAGATTTGTAAAAAGTGTGATTTTTACAGAAACTTTCTAATGTTAAAGAAACCAAAGATTAGTTTTGGAGCAAGGTGTGGAAAGTGTAATTGTTTTTTAGATGCGAAAGCAGCGTTAAGTAAAGATTTTTTTGGCAAATGCCCTATTGGTAAATGGTAATATGAATTTAACAAAAATAAATAATCAAATATCCCAAGAAACTAAAGATAAAATAAAAGAACAGCTTTCTCTTATTAAGCAATATGAAGCTCAGTTTGGGAAGTATAAAGGAAGTTCTATGGGGTTTTTATTTAAGGAGTGGCACAAGCTTTTCCCCCGACAAAAACAAAGTATTAATTGTTCGGGTTGTAGAAAAGCAGTTCTTAAATTTTTTACTTTACTAAATGATAATTGGGAAAACAAATAAAATACTATGGCAAAAAGACAAAATAAAGGAACTGTTGTTTATGAATATTTAGAAGTCTTTGCTGTAGAGCTTCATCAGAGGTTTGGTGGAGAGCAAACTACTAAAGATATTTTAAGGCATTTAGTAGAGAGAGGAATTGTTGACCCTAAAAGATTAAGGAACTATATGATTATATATGACTTTGATGAGTTCTTAAAGTTTAATGAGGGTAATAGAACGCATACTTTTATGGACTTATCTATAAAATATGACATTACCGAAAGACAAGCTCAAAGTGTCGTTTATAAGGAGAGAAGAAAGTCGGTTACTGCTGAAAATGTTTCTTGGTGAAAAGTTTTTCCAAAAACTTCGTAAGATTCTCATAAGTTAAAAATATTTTTGCACTCTATGAATAGAAAGTGGTATGAAATAAATAATAGCGTTGATGTAACAGATGTTTATTTATTTAACGATATAGGTACATTTGGAGTTTCTGCACAAAGTTTTGTGGAAGAAATAAAAGAATATGAAGGGAAAGAGTTGGCTATACACATTAATAGTTTGGGGGGAGAGGTTTTTGATGGTATGGCTATTTACTCTATCATTCAAAGAAGAAAAGCAAAAACAACAGTTTATATAGAAGGTATTGCAGCAAGTATTGCGTCAGTAATCGCCTTAGCTGCTGACGAAGTTATTATGAGTGAAAATTCTTTACTTATGATACATAATGCGTGGGGGGGAACACAAGGAGATGCTAGTGAGATGCGAAAACAAGCTGATGTTCTTGATAAGATAACAAATGAAATAGCTGAAATCTATGTTAAAAAAACGAATCTACCTTATGATGAGATTATAAGGATGATGAGTGAAGAAACTTGGTTGACAGCAGAAGAGGCAGTAGCACTTGGATTTGTGGATTCAATATCAGAGCCAATCAAAGTTGCTGCAAAATATGATGTTTCAAAATTTAAGAACATCACAATAGAGAAAGTTGAAAAAACTTTAAGTATTAACAATAAAAAGAAAATCAAAATGACAGAAGAATTAAAATCTTGGTTTAACTCAAAGGTTGATGAGATTATTGCTAAAGTAAAAAATAGTGATGTTGAACAATCTGTTGAGTCTGTTGATGTGAATGTAACTCTTGCTGACAATGAAGAAATAAAAAATAAACTTTCTGAATTTGAAACAACCGTTAGTGAGCTCAACAATTCTATTACTGATTTAGAAGGAGAAAAAGAAACTCTAACTGAAGAAGTGGATAGACTAAACGCTTTAGTAAATAAAGCGAGTGCTAAAGGTAGTGAGATCACTACAGATGGTGACCCTAATGTAAGAGAGGAAAAAGTAGTAGATGCTAATGAGGCAGGTTTAAATGCTATGTTAGCAAAATTAAATACTTACCAATCTAGATAGGGGGTAGTTAAAAATTCAAATAAATTAATAATTAAAAAAAATTAAAAATTATGGCAAGTGCAGCAGACGCATTATCGATAACCTACGAAGGTAAGTGGGCAACGAAAATGCTTTTAGAGCCAATCTTTCATTCTGACGATATAATGAGGCATTATACGGTTTATCCAAATGTAAAGTATAAACAGAATGTATTATTGGCAAAAGGCCTTAACAAAATTGTTATGGCAAACGATGGTTGTAGTTCTACTGATAACTCAGGGGACGGACTAACAACTTCATTCGATATTGAAGATAAAGAAGTTACAGTAGCAAACTGCTCTGTAAAACAATCTCAATGTTGGGATACTTTTTACAACGAATTTATTGTAGAATCTTACAGAGATGGTATCAATATGCCTGATTTATCAGGAACGGAATTAGCAAATGTAATTGGTAATAGAGTTAGAAAAGGTGTTGCTCAGGATGTAGTAAGAGTAATGTGGGGAGGCGATACCGCTTTAACAGGAAATGTTACTTATAGTTGGACAGATGGTCTTTTCAAATTAATGGCCGCAGGTACTGTAGGGCAAACAACATTTAATGCTACCTCAGGAACAGGACAAATAGCAGTTGGTGGAACTTTAGTTGATACTGATGTTGATGCTTTATTGGCACAAGTTTTTGATAATGCACCTGCAAATCTTCAGCAAACACCTGCATCAGAAAAAAGAATGTTCGTAACTCCTAACATTTACAATACTTGGTATGGTCTGTTAACACAAGTAGGTCAAACAGGGGCAGTTGATTATTCTCATTCTGAAGCTCAATCAGGAGCTAACTATAATAGATTGCACTTTAGAGGTGTTGAGATAGTTCCTATGTATGAGTGGGATACAATTATGACAGATGACGACCCTGCACTTTGGAGTGTAGCCGCAACAAATTATAAGAATGGTGTAGTTTATGCAGCAAAATCAAACTTAATAATTGCTTCAGATGTAAATGACCCTTCAGCACAATTCAAAATGTTCTATGATGAGGTTAGTGACAATATGTATATTCGTTCTTATTTTAAAATAGGGTATCAGTACGCATACGATTCGTTGGCTTATACAGGACTGATAATCAACACATAATAATTAACCTTAAAAATAAAATAAAATGGGAATAGATAGTAATATAAGAGTTGTGTGTGATGACCTTCAAAGGGCAGGTGGCGTAACTCAAATTTATTTAAGAAGTTGGGCTGCGGGTGATGAGGTTGACTTCGTTAACACGGCTACAAATCACGGTATTAGCAGTATCGTAGATATTGGTGGAAGTACAGCAGATTGGCAATTCTTTGATTGTAAAGCAGAAACTGCTACATTAGATATAGCAGCAACTAAAGAAAATGGTATAACAGCATTTGAGTGTACTTTAAGTTGGTATATCCCAAGAATGAGTGGAACTACGGGGAGTGAAGATCAATTAGACAAGTTCCACACGCTTCAAGAGATTGTGGGTGGTATTGATACAGGGGCGACCTGTATGATGGCTATAGCAACTGATTCTAATGGTACTCATTGGGTGATTGGTGCAAGTGAGAAGTTCTCTGTTGGAGGAACAGGAAGTGGCGAAATTTACAGAAGTCAAACTTTTGCAGACCTTACAGGTATGGAAGGAAGTACAGGGTCGGCTTATCAAGATGAGAACGGGATTACTGTTACTATAATGGCGAAACAATATGAGCTACCAAGAGCATATGGTGGCACATTAGACCCAACGATAAGTGCAGGAACAGCAACCACTAATTAATAATAATTGATAATAGTAGGGGGGAAACCCCTTACTAATATCTTTTTTTATGTGTGAGTGTAGTTCTAATAAAAAAGTTGTAGATTTACCCCACATTAAAATATATTTAGAAATGGCAGATTATAAAATTAAAGACAAGTATGTTGGCAAATTATCTTGGACAACAAGTGGTAGCTTCAAAATAAGGTGGAACAGGTGTTCGCAAGAGGAACTTGCTTATGCCTATGAGGAAGTAGGGTTGACAAAGTATATTGAAAAAACTACTAAAACATCAAAGGATGATAAAAAAACAAGTACCACCAAAAAGTCAAGCAAGAAAACAGGCAACAAAGAAAAAGAGTCTGACAAAGACTAATACCTTTGAGTTTGGGGTCTTTAATCTAACTGTCCCCCCGAATATATCTGAACCAAAGAATCTAAAAACGGTTAACACGAAATGGATTCCTTTTGGGGATGATAACCTTTTTCCACAATATTTAGCAGAATTAAAAAGAAAATCCTCTACACATAGAAGTGTGTTGGCACAAAAAACCGTGTTTACAAGTGGAGCAAAGTTTGTGTGTAGTGATGAAAATTTACAAAAATTTGTTGATGATGTTAATGCTGACCACGAATCATTAAGAGATGTTTTTAAGAAATTAGCAGACGACTATTATACATTTGGTAATGCTTATATGGAATGTGTAATATATGAGGGGGGTGTAAACTTATATCATTTAGACGCTACTACAGTTAGAATGGCTAAGAGTAAAAAAGAGATTTATGTAAATCCTGATTGGTGTAAATATTGGAATAATGACGAAAAAATACATAGATTACCTATCTATCCAAGAGTTGCTCACAGTAAGTTTGTAATACATTTCAAGGATTATGAGCCCACCTTTAGGTTTTATGGGTTGCCTGATTATGTTGCTGCATTAGAACATATTGCAGTAGATTATGAGATTGGTAAGTGGAATCATACTAAATTTTTAAACGGCTTTCAGCCTTCGGCTATCGTTGAGATAAATGGAGATATGGGGGAAGAAGAAGCTCAAAAAATGGTTAAAGAAGCACAAAAGAAATTTGTGGGCGAAGGAAATAATGGTAAGATATTATTTATAGTTAAGAATGGGGATAGCTCTCCTGCAAATGTTCAGATAATAAAAGACGACCAAGAGGGTAGTTGGTTGGATTTGCAAAAAATAACTGACCAAAACATTATTACTGCACACAGATGGCAGCCATCTTTGAGTGGTATAGTTAGTTCAGGAAAAATGAATAATACAGGAAGTGAGATTAGGATAGCTTATGATTTGGCTATGACTACAGTAATTAAAGATACTTCTGAATTATTATTAAATGGCGTACATAAGGTGTTGTATAATGAGTTGGGCTTTGAACCTTCTGACCTAAAGATACATTATGAGCCACCAATCTCTTATTCAAGCGACATAGATATTAAGCAAGTTCTTACAATAAACGAACAAAGGCGTATGTTAGATGAAGATTTCCCAATGCTTGAAGATGGGGATATGTTTATTGCAGACAGGGAAATTATCGTAACTGAAAGAGATGATGATGGAGATGGTGAGCCTGAAGAAACAAAAGAAATAACAATAGAGCAATAAAGGAATGGCAAATTACAGGCAATACACAACATTAGTTACGGCAGCACAAGTTGTTAGTAAAACTTTTACAAATAAGAATACTGACACTACGCTTGTTTCTGAAAATACCATTGTGTTGGCAGAATTAGCTCATTTAAGACCTTTGTTGGGAGAAGATTTTTATGGAGAGTTGAAGTTGGAGAATGATGGTGGTACTCTAACTGCAGATAATCAAACTTTAATGACTTACTATTTAGAAGATTGTTTGGCGTGGTATGTTAGGTTTGAGGTTATAAACGACATTATGAGTAATATTACTTCAAGTGGAGTTGTTCATAATGTAGATGAATTTAATAGGCTTATTACTGCAAATGACTACAACGCTTTTAAGCAGGATACTTATAGAAAAGCAGATATATTTGCTAAAGATATGATGGATTTTATTACGGGAACTGACCAAAGTGGTCTTTATCCTACTTATGAAAGTAATAGCCCGAATAGTATGGGGGACACATATAAAAATCACGGAATGATTTTTTATGATAGTATTTACACATCTGGGGTTGACTCTTGGTGTAATAGTTGTAATTCCTGTAATTGTAATTGTGGTGGTTGTTAAATAAAAAGATATGGCAGCAAACGAACATAAAAATTTACAAGATGCTAATAGGCATAACCCTATGGGTCTTGAGGCAGCATCTAATAATTCTGTGTTGTCAAAAAGTGGTGGTACGGGTGCAGAAGAAATTGATGGTATTTTAGTTTGGAGCTACCCCTTACAAACCTTCGTTTTAAGTAGTGATGTTCCTTCAACGACAGCAGCAGTTGCGAATGGTATTGATTATGTAAGGATACCCTACGCTTTTAGATTAACTGAAGTGAGAGCAAGTTGTTATACTGTAGGGGATGGAGTGACGACTATTGATATAAAAGAGGATGGTACTACAATACTTTCTACATCCCTGACTATAGATAGTGCAGAAAAAACATCTACAACGGCAGCAACTCCTGCTGTTATTTCAGATTACGATTTAGCTGATGACGCAGAAATAAGATTTGACATAACAGGTGTTCCAGGAACACCACCAGAGGGGGTTAAGGTATTGCTAATAGGGTACAAGAGATAATAATTAAAATGAAAACAAAACTAATGAATATAGATACAGCACAAATATTAACGGCAAATGGGGGGGCGATAGGGGTGTCGTTGGCTAATATTAACGATATATTAACCTTCGTGTCTTTGTCTTTAGCAATAGTATTTACAATATACAAATTTTACAAATTAAAAAACAAATAAAGATATGGCAACAACAGTTGAAGTAGCAGAGTTAAGTGTAAATATTACGGAGTCTATTTCTTTGAATGGAGTGGACTATGGGAACAGCCTGTCTAAAACATATTCAGAGGTAGGTGAGGTTGACCAACGGATAATGAGTATAGCTGTAGGTGAAGGAACTTTTACAAATATATTTAGCTTCTCTACAGAGGATGGGCAGGGGACGGGAGTTAAGGCTAGTTACAAATATTTTAGAATCACAAACCTTGATGACACAAACTTTGTTACCCTTCAGATTAAAGGAACGGCAGATACTTTTTGGATTAAATTAAAATCAGGGGACAGCTTTATGTTAATGGATAATGAAATGGATGCTATTGATTCAAGTACGACATTTGGAGCTTTTACAGACATTACGCTAGTCGCTGCTAATGCGGATACTGCTGCAGTAGATATTGAATATGTAACATTAGCCACTTAATAATGGTTAAGAAGGCAGGGTTTATTTTTAGAGGGAAAAGGCAAAAAAAGAGAAAGGGTGTGCATAGTAAAAATGCTTCAAAAGGTCAAAATGGCTATAAGAAACAATACAGAGGTCAGGGAAGTTAAGGCTAACTTACTGTTAATCAGGGACACATTTACTTCTATTTCTGTAATAGGCAAACTATACTGTAATGGAGAATTTATTGCACATACTTTAGAATTAGCTTGGAAAGACAATCAAAAAAGCATATCTTGCATCCCGAAAGGAGAATATAAGTGTAGGGTGAGATTAGCAAGAGAAAGCGCAACAAGAGATTATGTTCATTTGTTAGTGCAAGATGTACCAAACAGAAGTTATATACTTTTCCATCGTGGGAATTATCCTTCCGATAGTAGGGGGTGTATTTTAACAGGGACACATAGAGCACAGACCCCTGATAAAATTTTAGCAAGTAAAATAGCTCATTCTTATATGATGGACTATCTTTTAGAAAATCAATTAAGTGAGAGTATTAATTTAATAATTAAAAACAGATAAAAAAAATGAAAAAAATAGTTTTAATAGCAGGAATTGTTTTAACATCATTATGTGCGTCTGCACAATATATGGCAGTAAGCAATATAAATAAACCCACAGATGATGAAAGTTGGGGGTTTTCAAATTTCACCGATAATATAGGGGTTGGATACCAATTAAATGATGATTTTGTTTTGGGGGTACAACAAAGTGGTGATGATTGGGGTTTGTTTGGTAGGTATAATATAAGTGAGAACTTATATCTGTCTGCCCAAACGGCTGAAGGTGTTTCAACGGATAGTATGTCGGTTGGTGTTGGGTACTCAGTAAAATTTTGGAATAGCTTTTATGTTGAGCCAAATTATATTTGGGGGGTATCAAAAGAAGGAGAGGGAGAATTTAAGATTGGTATTGCTTACCGATTCTAATATTAATAATTAAAAATAAAAGAAAATGAAAAATTGGCTTATTTTAACAATGATTAAAAGTAAAAAGTTTTGGTATGCAGTATCTGCTGTGGTAGTTCCTGCTATTGTAACTTATTTAGGGGTAGATGAGGAAACTGCTACCAATCTCTATCACGCTATTCTTGTTTTAATTTTAGGACAGGGAATTGCTGATATATCAAAAAAATAATGTAACTTTGTAATCCTTCTTTGAAGTGTTTTCGGGGTCGGAATAGTTAGTAGTTAAGAGCGGGGTGTTAATAACACCCTGCTTTTTTTTATATGTATGTTGTTTTTTTTGTATATTTGTGTATGTCAAAAGAATACGGTAAAAGGCTAAGGCTCACTCCTGAAGAAGAAGATTTAATAAAACAGAGTAGGGCAGAAACACTAGACAACCTCAACAACAATTCATCATTAGATTTACATTTATTAGATAGGGGTATAGATAAGAAAGATGTAGTAAGTGTAAAGCATTGGCAATCAGCTAGTGGGGAATATCGTTTTTCTATTGTAACAAAAGAAGATTACGGTTTAGACGAACAACAAATATTTGATAGTGTAAATAGTTTTATAGAAGGCCACTCTCCTGAATACGATCCGATTGAAAGAGGGAAGGGAAATCATCTTTTAGTTGTAAATCCTGCAGACATACATATAGGCAAGTATGCAAATGAAACTGAAACAGGAGAACCTTACGACTGTGAAACTGCTGTAATGAGAGTTGTTAATGGAGTGCAAGGCCTGATAGACAAATCTGAAGGGTTTGATGTTGATAGGGTTTTGTTTTGTATTGGTAATGATGTGCTTCATATAGATAATGTATATAATACTACAACTAAAGGGACGCATCAGGATACTGATGGTAAGTGGTGGGAGCATTATGAGATAGCTTTAATGCTTTATGTTAAGGTAATAGAAATGCTTAGAACTATAGCCCCTGTAGATGTATTACACTCTATGAGTAATCACGACTATCAGAGTGGGTTTCATTTAGCACATACTTTAAAATCTTGGTTTAGAAAGGCCGATGATATTAGTTTTGATATTAGTGTTGCACACAGAAAATATTATCACTATGGTAATAATTTGATTGGACTAGAGCATGGAGATGGAGCTAAAATGGATAAATTACCCTTGTTAATGGCTCAAGAAAAGCCTAAAATGTGGAGTGAAACTAAATTCAGATATTGGTATTTACATCATATTCATCATAAGGTTAAACATAAATGGTTAGATGCTAAGGATTTTATTGGAGTAACTGTTGAGTATATGAGGAGCCCATCATCAGCAGATAGTTGGCATTCAAGAAAAGGATTTACAGGAGTACCGAAAGCGTGTGAAGCTTTCTTACACGATAAAGAAAGTGGTCAAGTAGCAAGATTAACACATTATTTCTAGTTCTTTAACTTTAACTTTATCTTTATATTTATCTTGTTCTTTATCTTTAAGAGTATATAATACCCTATAATAAGGGTTTAGTAAGGGTTTAATTATGATTATATTATATTTTTTTTAAAAAAAACTACAAAAAAGTTTGGTGGTTTAAAAAATTGTTGTATCTTTGTACAGAATTTCAACTAACTAACTATTAACGAAA
>Ga0098047_10000130_pt1 | contig 28697 bp, 30 predicted proteins | sample 12_taG_FD_92585 | JGI IMG/M metagenome (GOLD analysis project Ga0098047, IMG submission 92585) | Marine viral communities from the Subarctic Pacific Ocean - 12_ETSP_OMZ_AT15267 metaG | ecosystem: Environmental > Aquatic > Marine > Oceanic | place: Subarctic Pacific Ocean | collected 2015-01-16 | reverse complement strand
GAAAATCACTCCACTCAAGGAATAGTCTATTATCAACCCAAATCTGATAGGTGATTCCGGCGGTTGAGGTTGGGGCTTCGGAATGCCCAAAAGAGCCAACTACATAGAAATCACCTTGGCTGACTGTGGTTGATGTAGACCCTGTGGCGATACCGGCGACCGCTCCACTACCCGAACCTGTGGGGAATCGAGATGTGCTTGCTCTTGATGGAATCGGCCCTGTTTGCGTAATACTTCTTAATTTAGGGGCGGGTGGGGCTGTTCCTGCTGTAAATGCTGTTGGGGCAGGAACGAATACTCCCGTATCAGCCCCCCCAAGAATCTGCCCTTCATCAGCCCACGAATCCGAACCATAGACATTGCTTGCATTCAAAACAATCAAGTCAATATATTCATCATCTGCCAAATCAAAGTTAGCCGCCGAAAAATCATATTTCCTGCGTTGAATCAAGTTAGCCGATTCAGGCTTGGGAACTAAATGCCAAGGATAGTTAGCAAAGTTAATGGCTCTCGCAATATCTACCCCTTCTGCGGATGGCCTCACATCACGGTCATAAGTGCGTGGGTCAAGGCCGGGTCTAACAGGGGTTGTTTGGTCGTGTGTTTCAGTAATGTAGGTATGTTGAGGCATCGGCGGGGAACTCATGGCCTCTCCTTTTTGGCTGTATCCGGTCTGATATGCCTTCTTACGATACGGGCGTTTCAGTTTCCGAATATCGTCATTCGTTTCGCCGGACATATCCTTTCATTCCCCCTGCTTGATACTTAAAGACTACGCCTTCTTCTTGCCTCGACCATAATACGCCTCTCGTCTTTCTTCCATGAGTCGGTATTTTTCCGACATGGCGAGGTATTCCTTCCATACATCAGTTTCAAGACCTTCCGTGAGTAGTAGTTGTTGCTTATACCATTCGACTGTATCAACAGACACCGGAATACCGAGTTTCAACAATTGATGGCATATTAGGGCGTCTGCACCGTCAAAATGCCAATACTGCACAAAACAGCGACCAATTAGGGTGGTAGAGGGAATAGTAGTGACTGAATTGATATTCGCCACCCCTGCAAGGTCATTCATAAAGGTAATTCTGATGTCCCAAGTTTGTTCGGGAAGCACATACACGGGCGGTCGTAGGAAGTATTGAATGGGCATCACACCTTCGGTTGCCGGATATGGACTCGCCATGCCCGATATTCCAATATCTTGAACATTTTGCGGGTCTTGATAGTAGGCTGTGGTGTCGATATAGATTTGAACAAATAGATTCGGATTCCATGAGGTTAATGACCCCCCACTCGCAGTCGCACCAATTATTCCATTAGTTGCACCGAAGCGGTCAATAACGACAAAGTGGTCTTCTCGCACCATGTTAGATTCGGTGACATTGTTTCCATATCCACCCGTGAAAATGCTGATTCGTTCTCCGCCGGATGGGTATGTGCTTCCATCCCCTACTTGTGCGGCTGTGTATGCCCCCTGACCGAAAAGACGCCATTCATAGAGTTGTTTTCGTGTAGCCATCAAATCACCCGTCTGACGCCCATAGGGGTTTCTTCTAATGCGGCATCGGCAAATAGTCTACTTCGGATGAGGCTACGCTTGTAGGCCGAGATAGTTTCCTCACAAATTGGAATACCCTCCATCAGTAATTGCATGGCTATTACGGCATCCGAGCCATCGACAAGCAAGTATTTGACATACGCCTTGAATACACCGTCATTGGTGGTTGGCGTGTATTGACGATTGGCCGGAATGCTTATCTTGGTTTGATTCCCATAAATGGTAGCAGGGGGTAATTCAATGTTATTCAAATCATGGGAAACATAAGTCCATTCTATACCCCATGTTTGACCGGGCAAGATGTAAATTGGTGGAATGTTCTTATCCGCCCCCGTGCCTCGGAAAGAATAGAGATTCAATGCGTTGGAATCAGGAAATGGAACAGCACCGCATGGAACGCCTGACTGCACTACTGTATCGGGGGTTTGGAAGAATCGGGTTTCGTTAATACGGATATTCAAGTGGGCTTGCATAGGCCATCCTGAAATGTAGTCAATGATGATGAATTGAGTAGCCCTTAATTCGGCGGGTTTGTCGAGGTTGTTTCCATAACCCCCTATGAAAATATCAATTGGGGTGTTGAAGGGTGGTATTACAGCGACAGGAGTATTGCCGCCTTCATAATTAACGGGATTCCCTGTATGGCTTCTTGTGGAAGCACTCGCTCCCGAAGCAACAAGGTTTCTCCATTCCCATGCTTGACGCCGCAAACCCATGAAATATTATCGGCTCGCTTGATACTTAAAGGATAGGAGCAATTCAAGTTCGGCAAGCGACCTTCTGAATGGCGAGTTCCCCGATGAGATTTACCTTCACGGTTCGCTCTCGGTCTGACGCAGTAGCAATTGTCGTCATCACTTCTATTGTGATTTGTAATGGTTGTTGGAATAGAACGAGAATCGGACAAGGGAAAGCCAACGGCTCTCCACCATTTTGCATTTTGATATTCAACCCATTGATATTGAATGAGTTGGATGGAACATTGTTAGGGCCGACACCGATAGCAATATCGAAATCGGTTAATGTGGTGACCGGAGTGCCATCTTCGTCTTGAATCAGAACCTCTATTGCGTAAATCCTCACTTCTTCATTGTTGGCTTGGTTAGTGTAGACAGTCACGGTGTTCGTGGTTCCTGCGGTCACATCTGCGGCCGAAGCATCGAAATTATGCGTAGTCGTATAAATCTCCGGCTGTGGGTCTTGATTTGCCATCGTCGCTCACCTGTGATGTTCTTATCGCTGTGCCGATACTTAAAGCCTTCGCTTGGAGATGTTCAATCGAATGGACTCTCCCAATCCTTCCGTTTCGGCTTTTTCTCCTTCCTCCGATTGTAGATGAATCGTGTGAGGAACAAAACTATCACAATGTCGAGGATTATTCCAAGCGGCCCAAATATTTCTAAGTCCTTAGTGACTCGTTCCACGACCATTTCAGGGGGCATCAAGCCATCATCAGGATAAATGTGTATGAGATAGAGGAAAGAAAGGGCCAACACCATTGTTAAGACGAATAATGGTTTTACCTTGGGATTCATACTATCTCCTATTCTACATTCTCCCGCTCACTATTTAATGATTGGGATTCCCTGCCTCATTCATCACTCTCAATAAATAAATCATCAGGATTGCCTGACCAACTCTCATTTACATTGATTATGGGGTCGGGGGGGATTACACCGTGCTGTGCCGCCTTAACATCAATGTATTTTCGGGCCAACCCATACAATTTAGGAGATAGGTCTTTCATTTCCTCACTCATTTCCCTTCCATCCTTTGCCGCCTCATCCCTAATCATGTTCCTAAATGCAGTCATCAAATGCACCGTTTCATAGAAGTCCTCGGTGAATACAGCACGATATACCCTCGCAATATCTTCTGCGTTTTTCTGTGCGGTGATGGCGATAATGACTGCGCCAAGATTCGTGGCGACGATAAATCCTAACAATTGCCAAGTCCACCACTCGGTAGGCTCAACGAGAATGGCGAAAGTCTGCACGATAATTTCAATAAATACTACAAGCATAATCATAGTTCGTGCTGTAATAAAATCAGCATTTACTATCTTTGTGAAGTCCTCTCTATCGGCCATGTTAAATCCCCTTAAATCGTAAATATCTCATTTCATCAATGTCATGAAAACCTGTATTTCGATACCCATAAGTCCTCATTTCCTCGACCACCTTTCTTGTCCATTTTCTGCCTCTATCAACGAGAAAATCAGTATCCCTAAATATCCCTTGATTGGAGAGCATGATGAAATCCTCGTAGTAGTAAATACGAAGTGTGCAATCATCTATTTCAACCTCTTCAAACTCCGTGCTAATCATCGTATTCAATTCTGCCTCTAACTCAAAGTTCCGAATAAAAAAATCCTCTCCCAATTGTGCCTTGATTGTGTTGGCAACCCCGATGCCCGCTTGTAATCGTTCTGATAATGCAATCCAATCTTGGGTGAACAGCGAATCCCATTTTGATTTATTGGAATCATATTCTGCCCCTACTGCTCTTTTGCGTTCTTCCCAATAGTGATTGCGTGTTGATAATAGGTAGGCTTCCCACAAATCTGCGGCCGAGAGTTCATCCATAACGGGCAACCCCTCCTCGGTAGACTTGCTATCCTCATCAGCCATAAAGTTCTAAGTGTGTGAGTCCTACTTAATGGATTTCACACAATCGACTTTGCGTGAAGTCTTTGCTCAACGAAAGCCACAACCACACCACTCACTACTGATGCCGTCATAACCACCACAGCCATCTTCAACAATTCAGATAGTGGGGGTAATTCTAAAAAGTTAGCAAGTATTGACTTACCATTTTCTTTGGCTTCTGCCATGCTGTAATGGATGAGTGCTTCCAACATGAAAACACCAAAAACGACCCCCGTCACAAGGAGGGTTTTCTCCTTCACCCCAATAGTATTCATGCTTCAAGACCCCCTCGGTTCGACTTGGCCCCCATTATCCTTTTTGGCTTTCTCAAGGGCTTCATAGAGGGCTAACCCTACGATTGCGAATGGGATAGCCATTAGAGCATAGTCGGTAGTCTTGAATGCTTTAGCGGGCCACCCATACCGAGAGTAGGTTCGTATCACATTGACCATCATAGAGGCAAAGAAGGCGGCGGAACCAACAGCCGGAATCAATACACCTACCCAAGCATCACGGCTCACTTCCTCGGCTGAATGAGTTTCAGCATTCAATTCATCATCAATGGCTTCTTTCTCCGAAACGGATTGCTTTTTAGATTTCGCCATGCTTAAGCCCCCACACCTATTTTCTTGTTGACTGCTTCCAATGCGAGATATAGAATCCCAATTCCCAATCCATAGAATGCGGCGGTCTTTGCTAATGTCATCAGGCTCCCATTAGACTGCATAGGTGGTAGGCTTTCAGTATCGCTGTCTATAACCTCTTGAGCGTATTCCTCCAACCTAAATAATTCAGCCCATTCATCCCACCATTGAGGAGGTAATTCTTCCTTTGGGATGACATCGGTAGGCTCACCTTGTCCGACCCCGAAGGGATTGACGAGGGCTACACCCCCTGATTGGAGAGCCGCAGTTTTGCATCCATAGACCGGCCATAAGGGGTCACAAATCCTATCCCGTTGCATTCGGCGTGAAAGCGCACCCGGCATAGAGTAATTCAAATAATACCAATCTTGCGGGTCTGCACCCCCTGAAGGCATAATACTTCCGGCCATCTATAAATCCCCCTTGTTGAACAATTTGGATAGCACCATTAGGATTGATGCTCCGACTGCACAAGTGAACCCAAAGACCATCACGCCCTTCAATTCGTTTTCTACATCTAACATTCAATCCCTCACTTTTTCATAGGGAGATACTTGATTGTAGCCCACACCGTAGCACCGATTAAAGCAAGCACCCCTCCTGTTGCCATCAATCCCTGCACAGGTGTAATTCCCCCTGCTTGTTCTCTCGGTGGTGGTTGTTCTCCTGTGTCGCTGTCTGTGGATGCAGGTTCTTCTGAAGCGTCATCGTATCCGGCAATTCCGGTGGCGGTGTAAGGAAGTCCTGACTCACCATACGGTTGATAGGCATTTCCATCCATATCAAGAACCGTCAAAGTTGGAATCCATGCGTTCCACGACGAACTGCTTTGCATTTTGGAAATAGGGTTTCCGGCTGAATCGTAGCCAATAATTTCCTGCCTGTCGCCTGATGCAGTCACAACATAACACTTCTGCATTCCCAACGCACCGGGGTCACATTGGATATTGTATCCTGTCGGCATGATGGATAATTGCTCATCCCGCTACTTAAAGCCTCACACCCAATCATACAAGGCTAAGTAGGGTGCTATTGCGGGTGAATGCGGCTTCGGCTTCTTCCCACGATTGGAGGAATTGAGTCTGCGCTTGTTCGATTTTCTCTTTCTGAACAATTATGGCATTCTGCTTCTGCGTTTCCCTCATAGAGTCATTTACAGACACCATGATTGGGTGCAAGAATGCGGAGTTCTCATCCGATAGGATTTCCCATGTTGCCTTGATGCGAGGGGTGAAGTCAAATGGTCTGTTCGGCACGGGTGTTTCCCACCCTTCAAACAATAGGGAAGTCAAGGATTCTCCAAACTCCGCCATAGACCACACCAAACCCTCATGTTGGGTTTCTTCATAGCCATACCGTGTAGGATTTTCCCCTCTCGTATATCCCATAGTGTGCTTGCTCACCATTGATGACATCCGAGGATAATTCGTTTCTCCATCCCATCCACCCAATAAGCCCAAGTAGTTAGTGAGTTGGCCTATGGATGTGTAAATCCATGTTTCTGCACCTATCGCTCCATCCTGAACCCTGCCGGAGTAATCTACTGTCGTCATGGTCTTGCCGGTTTTTTCAACGCCACCTTCGTTGTATATTCCCACAGGAAGGTTCTCGTAGATTTGGCGCACGGCATCCATAGACTCGTTGAGTGCGAGGCGGGTCGCCTTATTAGTGTCCTTCTCGACCACCTTCTGCTTCGCAATTCCAATATCACGAAGGCGTAGGGCTTCATCACAAAGCGGGGTTATGTAGGCTCGGCTGAAATCCCTCAAATTGACCCACGACATGAAGGGCTGAATGTGCGCCAATTGAAGTGTTCCACTATCCCTTAGTCGCTCTTGCACCGCCTTAATATTTGTCGAGTAATACATCGTGTTGTTAGGTGTTTTGCGGATGCACTTTACATCAGGGTTAGATTGATGGAAAATGGAAACAGTCATTACATTGTTCCACCAAAAACCGAATCCACCGTTCAACACTTGGGTTGCCTGTCTTTCGATTTGATGAGGTGCGAGTTCTCCGGCCATAAGGCTTTTCTTGGTTGGTTGACCCTTCGTGAGTCGCTCCACATTCCAAGATGTATCATTCAAGAAGCGCATGGCCCCATGAACAATCTCCCTGTTGTCATCGAAGTTAGCATCGAAAAAGTGAGCGTAAAATTGCTTCTCCAAATCGGGGGCATTGATAAGCCCCATTTGGTGACCCCAAATGGCGAATTGATTGAGCATATCGTGTTGCTCATCAGTCATACCCTTCACGAAATCCAACACCCATTGGTAGTCATTCACCATCTCGGTGTAGTATTCATCCGTTCCACCCTGATAGACCCGCCCCTCAAAGCGTTTGAGTTCCCTCTCCAAATCCGCTACCTGCTTTTCCTTGTGGCCGTGTTGACCGTGAAAGCCCTCTTTTGTGCCGACCGTCATCGGTTTGTGTATTTCCGAGAGTGTGGAGAATTGCGTCTGCGTTCCATGAGTTAGTGCTTCTATTGGAAGCGAGTCCATCCACGCATCCATAGCCTTTGTCACCATCCGAGGATATGTAGGCGCATTGGGGTCTACATGGTGAAAATCATTCATAATGTAGTCTGCCATGCTGTTATCGCCAATCAACCCTTTGGTTGTATCGCTTCTTTCTCGCTTCATTCCATGTAGGGAATCAATGAAATCATAGACTGCTTTTACGCTATCATCCTTCATGGCTCGACGGCATATCATAGCCTTAGCGTAGGCATGGATGCTTGCATTCAAACCGTAGCCATTATTGAACAAACCCTGTGCCGCTCCATAGCATGATGAGCGATTATAGCCGCCCTGCCTCTTAATGGATAGAGCCAACCATTCACTATCTATGACCGAGTAGCCGTAGCCCTGAAGCAAGCCCGCAAAGGGGGGTTGAGTTTCGTCTATCGTCTTAGGGTCAATGCTCACTCGTTTTGTCGCCATAACCTGTCTTGTGCAAATCATGTATTTAAGTGTTGTGCCGACAACCGAAAACTACTTAAGGAGATTTTGCACAATTACCCGTATTTAGCGATGAGTTTGCCGTATGTTGCGTAATTATTCTTGAATTGTTCGTATGCGTCGGTTATGGTGTCTTCTTCACGCTTCTTGGCCGCAGATTTGTTGCTCGCCAATTCATTCATTATGTCTATCATGTCTTGCTTATATCTCGCTTTCGCTTCGACAACTGTATTTTCCCGCACGGCTCTCAAGGCGTTCAGTTCACCCACAGCGAGAGCCTTCATTCTCCCCGCACCTAACCATTCCTCTACTAATTTCCTGCCGGTGTTTTTGGGGCCAAAAGTAGGTGGTCTTTCCCATGTATTTGTCTGTTTAGGGGGTGTGTATATTTCATCAATTTCCTCGTAATTTCTGAACCACTTAAGGACTTCTTCTTCATCCTTAACCCACTCTTGAAATAAAGTGTGTTGAGCCTCTCGTTCCAATTGACGATAGTGAGGGGTGATAACTCGCACAACTTCCATTATCAACGCCCATCGTTTCTCAAAATATTCAGCCATACTTGGTTGTGGGTCGTCAAGTGGGCGTGGTCGCTCGGCATATTGGTTGCCCGCTCTCTTTTTTCCCTGTATTGTCCAAATGGTGTCGGCAATTTCCTTCTTAGAAAGTCCGGCATATTTCTCGTATCCGTGTTTTCCCTTATTCTCCTCCTTCCCCCATTCTTGACGATTCTTGATTGCCTCACGGTAATTCTTACGGACAGTCGGCGGTAATGTGTCCTCGCCTACATGATATGTTTCCTCCCACAAACCCGCACTCTTTTCGTGTGTATCTACCACCCACTTTACATTGGGCGATTGTTGGGCATAGTAGTATCGGATGAAGGTATGTAATTGTAAGCCTCTCCCGCCGCTTAGATTATAGGGATTTTTCTTGGGTTCATATTCGGATGACCACCCGTGTATCATTTCGTATTCTTCCTTCTTTGTTCTGAAATATGAGGGATATTGGGCATAATGTCCACTTTCCTTTCCCCTATACAACTCATTTGAGTTCCTCTCCTGACACTTACTAAACAGCCGTTCTTCTACTGTATATGGTTCGTCAACATATCGTAGCATTCTCCCCCACATTATTCTTTTCACCCCCTTCACCGGATACTGTATTTTGCTATCCTTGTAGCGTAGCATTTTCTCCGATTGGATATGGTCTATGTTGTCGCCAAACAGCGCAGATTCCCAACTATTGTCGGGATTGCCGCTCCGATACGACGACCCAATCATTTGACTGAGAATGTTAGCCCACTCTTGTTCGCCAATCCATCTATCGAGGGTGGGGCGGTTGGGAACATCAGGCCATGTAGGGTCGGGATATTCCTCCATCTTAGGCACTACATTCGTGGCCTCATATCCTGAACTCGGACACTCACAATCATACTGTTCCACGATTGGGATGAACGCCTTTTTCCAATTCTCCATCATGTCCTTCTTCTCATTATTCCACATCCACCACCCTTGCAGTAGTCCTACTGCTTCGTTGTATGCTTCGACATCTTCTTTTGGAACGATGAATAGTGGCGTATTGATTCCAGCAGTTTTGTTGAGCCTAAACGCTTTGGATTGAGGGTTGGGGAGTTTATCACTCGTAGTGACGAGCATATTTAATTGAAACGGCATCAGCAATTCAGGAATGATAGTCTTTACTTCTGCGGAAAACCTATCAGTTTCAAGACCCTTCGTGCGGCTTAACATGAAGCCAAAAGTGAGCATACCACCAACAGCCAACGCTGTCGACACGACTTCATTCCACTTCATACAGGAGAGCCTTCTCCTTTTCGCTACTTAATGACTCATACCGCAACCCATACGCTTAAATAGATGACTCCGAGTGGTTGTGAATATGAGCGTTGGAGAAACGGGAGAAATTACTCTCGATGACGGTTCAGTATGGAAACCCATGCGTGGTGAAAATGGCGGAACTCGCTTTGGAAAGGAAATGAAGGAGGACACACGATTCAAATTAATCCGGCGCATCAAAATACCCTACATGGCGTTGGGGTTGAAGTGGACACACAGGAAGAATGGCCGACAAGGATGGCGTATTCCAAATGTAAAAACAGCACTCACAACCGCACGGAAGAATGGAGTGCATCTGACCGGAGAGGGGGTAGGATATTGGGGGCAATCCGACGAGAGCAAAGTGACCATGATGCACTACGCCCACTCAATCATCCCCCCCGACCAAATTACATTCGGTCTATGTAGTGGGGCTATGTGCTACAAGACAAGTGGTGATGGTAGGGTTATGTTTGTGGCTCGGCGAACTGATGGGAATGGGCGAGCCGATGATTTCTTTGACATAATGCGCTACAAGCGGAACAACATACAACCGTATGGCACAATCTTTGAGTCGGCTCAATATCCTAATCTCCATTTCGGGGTCATTTGCTATCGGACAGTATCAAATAAGCATGAGTGGATACATGATGATGATAGCCGAGAATACCTCATTGTGCAAATACGCCGTGAAGCGTGGAATAGAAAGGCCGACTACCATAGTGGCCCAATACCCAAGACCCTTCCTAAATCATTTGCTGATACATGGGCTAATCAATTCGACAAGGGGGCGGAAGCCTACGCCAACCGTGAAGTGAATGCTCTCAAGAAGTCCTCGGTGTCCTCATTCAAGACGGCGGTCACTACTCTCATTAAGGATGCCAAGAACTCGTTGCCGACCGTTGCATCACAAAACGGTATCATCAAAAAAGCGGCGAAGTCTGCCAACGCAGAAGTCAAAAAGGAAATGGTCGCCATTCTTGAGAAGGCGATTAAGCAATTAGGGTAGTTTGCCCTCAATTGCCCAAGTTTTTGAGTGAGTCAAATAGACCGTTGATTTTATCTGATTGGGTGTAGGCTAAGACCATACCGAGAACGAGTGCTGTTCCGGCAACAAGCGTAGTATTCTGCTTGAACCATCCTTCCACATTTTCTGCTTCCAATCCGATTTCATCATCCACTACGGGGTTGCCACCGTAATCTACCGGAACGCCACCCATCGGTGAGGATTGAGGCATGGAAACCGCCTCAAAGGTATCTGCTCCGTAGTCTTGAGAGGGTTGGTAGGATGAGCGGTCAACAAGAACTGAATCAATGCCTTCGTAGTCATCAAGGCTCATATCTCCAACATAACCGGATTCCGCACCTTTGCGCTCCCTTGCGGCTCGGCGACGACCTACTCTTGCCATCTTATCAAACCGTTTAGGGCCATATTTCCTTCGACCTATCTTTGCGGCTGTTGCGGCTCCGATACGCTCGGATTCTTCATCTGAATCGCCCTTTTCCTCATAGTCGTCAGCAATCTCATGCTCAAGTTGGCGGAATCGCCCACCTGAACCAAGTCGAGGTTCTGCGCTGAATCCTTCTGTTGCAGGGTCATAACCCTCAAAGTCTTGAACGAGTGGGTCGTAATCTTCGGGGTCGAAGTCGTGTGTTTCGTTTGAGTGAGCAAGGAACTCATCGGAGAATGCACCAACATCAGCATCTTCCGCATTCCAACCAAATGTTTCTCCCCATTCGGCGTCGAATGATGCGGCTACGGGGTCGTAGTCCTCAAAATCCTCAACGAGTGGGTCATAATCTTCGGGGTCATACTCGGCATCATCCTCACCCTCAAATGAAGGGCCGGTTGTGGGGTCGTATGCGCTTGGGTCATCATACGGTTCGTATGCATCAGGAGCCGACGATTCAGGGGCTACATCACCGCTTAGTGCGTCAATGGTCGCCGTTGCGGGTTCCGGTTCAGCAACTTCCGTTGAGGCCGTTCCTGCATCACCAACTTCTGCGGGTTCAATACCGCTCTCATCAGTATAAGCATCATCAACTTCGGGTTCTTCCTCATCGGCCACCACTTCGGTTTCGGTGACTTCTGCGGGTGTTTCCACACCATCACCTTCTGCGTGAAGTGGCGTGTAGTTAGTTTGGAGTGTTTGTGACCCAATGATATGGCCTGAACCATCAGGGAATTGGTCAGGTGTTTCCACTACGGCAACATCTTCTGCCCTCAATTCGACTTCTTCCGCACTTAGATTCAATACGGTTTCCTCGGTAGCATCTGCTACGGGGGTTGAGGTGGAAAATGACCCACCCAATGTTTCAGCGAGGGATTTCCCAATCATGGAAGTGCAATTATGCTGTTTTCCTGATTCGTCGATATAGTGGCCTTTCACTTGATAACGGACACCACGCTTGGTGCTGATTTCAACAACATTATCAACAGTCGCATCTACCTTTCTTTTCAGGCCAACGCAATACATTGAGTGTGTGGTCATGCTCTATTCTCTCCTGTGCTACTACTTAATGATTGACTCGTTATCTTCACCATAAGGAAGGCTCCTGTCTACGGTAAATAATACCCTCTTGACCTACGGGGCTGAAGGGTAGTGCGCCGATTGAGGGTCGGTGGTCTTTGGATAGTGATTCAGACAGGAAATCGAAATGGTATGAATCTTGAGCCTGTTCTTCTGCGGCTTTTTGCTCCATTTCTGCTTCTTTTTCCTCAATTTCGGCTTCCATTTCCTCAACGAGTGTTTCTGCTTCACCTACGAGGCGTTCATATCTTTCTGCCTGTTTAGTTGCTTCAAGACCCCGTGTGACTCGCCCAACACCGTATGCGAAGGGAAGGACACCGAATAATGAGAAAATAATTCCTGAATAGTCATTATCGCCCGAACTTAGGATTTGACCTTCAAACTTAGCCTTATCCACAGCGTATAATCCCATGATAAAGCCCCCGACTACTAACGCAGTCAAGGTCACCGTATCGTGCATGGCTTCCTTTTGAACATCGGAAGGTTCGGCTTCTAATGTTTCCTCATCCTCACCACTAAGAATGCGATTCCGAAGTTCGGTAAAGTCTATCATGGAAAGCCCCCTTAATTGAGGCCCACCGCACGACCATCGAAGTTCTGCCCAAGAGCAGGAGTCGTGGCCCTATCAATAAATGCTTCCACCGATGGGTCGAAGTAATTTCCACCAACACCTGCCGCACCTGATACACCGTAGTTGAAGCCATTTTGTCCTACGCCTCGGCCTTGAAGTATTCCTGTTTGAGTCATCACTTGCTCCACCGAACCATAATTCCTGATGATGTTATCAGGGGCTTGGTAAAGTCCTTCGGCTTCTGATACTTCATTTTCATCGCCCTCACCATCTGAAGCGGTGAATGAGGCTATGAAAGACGAAACTGAATCCCACACCCACCCAATCACGCCAAAGTGATAAAGTGCGACACCACTAAGGATACCGGCTCCAATGAATACGAGTGTATTGCCCTTCATGTGTTTCACTTCCTCTTTCCGCTACTTAAAGACACCGTTCATTCCTTGTTATCCAAGAACATAGCAATTGCGCCGCCCAAAAGGACTGCGCCCACCCCCAAAGTCAGACTCCACAGCGTCAAACCGGCTCCAATTCCATATCCGGTCTTGGCGGCCTCGGTGAAATCCATACCTTCGGCGGATAGGTAAAGTTCGGAGTCGAAGGCTTTATCGCAACTCGGACAAGACCCATTCTTGATTTTCTCGGCTACAATTTTGGACTCACAGTTATCACAATATCCACATCCGCAACAATCTAAACAGTCGTCGCAATCCATACAAAAGTCAGAATAAGACCTCACCCCTTCCTCGCAGGAAGGGCATATTGAGTCATCCATAAGTTGTCCATCATCCAATGTAAATGAACCGATTTCTTTCATATTCTCATCTTGAATGCTTAATTCCACCATTTCGTCATCATCCTCGTCATCAACCGCTTCCACAACACCGACAATATCTTGACCTTTATTGGAAACAACAGCCATGCCGTCTGCGACAATATCCATTTCAGCACCTAATTTATTGATTGCTTCATAACCTATGCTGTAATGCCCATAGGGTAAATACAGGCTAAATCCATGATGGGTCGTGCGCTGTGTTGTTCCTTCGTGCAACACCCGCCAACGGTAAGAAGCGTCTGCAATCGGTTGTTGGTAATCGGAATAGTGTTCGTTTTCAATGTAAATGCGAATATCGGGAAGGTTTTTAGCGATTTCAAGCATCTTTTGTAAATCCCTATTTGCCGCCGCCGCACTTGAGAAAATCCCTTCAGTCGGGTGAAATGGGTTTCCGCCCTTCTCATTCGCTATCTCGCTATTTCCTTGAAATCTAACCTTCTTTATCCAATAAGGCCGACCTGTTCCTTCTGCCCTAACTTCAAGGTTTTGATGTCCCGAATAATTGAGAGATGCTTGGTCAAAATCGCCATGAATTGCGCTCGATTCGGTTAATTCGGATGGGTCAAAATCGGATAAATCGGTTGATTTCCCAATATCCATTAGCGCACCTGCGCCACCGTAAGGGGCTTCAAAGGTTTCTGCCGAAAAGATGACATAGGGTTCCCTTGTCCGATTCATTTTCTTATGTTTGTATTCTCCGACACTTTGGGATGGAGTTCGCCATACTTTCGTATGGCCTATCCTTCCTGTGACAGCGTTGAAGTGAGTATAACCTCCACTCATCCCACCATCGTGTTCAAGAATGACAATGTATTTATTGCGCCCTTCGCCGTGGTCTTGATAAACCATATAGGTTGCTTTCCTCACTAATTGTGCGCCGGGATAATGCTTTTCAAGCAACTGCATAGCCCCTGCTACATCTGCCCGTCTGTTAGCCTCGTAAATAGGCATAGCGTTGAAAGTCTGATTCTCGGTCATAGTCACACAAACCTACTGTCTGTATTACTTGCTGTTGTGGTATCAGCCCCAAAATGGACATTTGAAGGCGGCATTGACGCTGATGAGTAGCCATCTTCTTCCCATGAAATTATTTGGTCACCGGCTGATTGGGATTCAAAGGTTTCTGCCTCCCATCTTATACTCCAAATATACTCTTTATCACTCCAATCCCTCTCGGATGTTCTCACCTTGTAGCCCGCCTCCCTTAGACGCTTTACCATGAGGTTAAAAGCCATGGTATATTGTTTGTCATCATCCATAAACTCATCCAATGCGGCTTGCTGTGCATTTGAACTGTCGCCGGGCGAATAATAGTATTCTCCTTTTGCCGATGCTTTATCAATTCCTTGTGAAACGAACTCAAGCATAGCATCTGCGACCTCATTTACTCGTTCTTTGGTATATCTGTCTTGAATTGTTTGTTTTGCTTGCTCTTTCATTTCATTTGCTGACCTCAATGGGGCTTCAAAGGATTCTGCGGCTTGTTTTCTGTCTTTTTCTTGTGGATAACCAAGCCTTTCTAATTCTCTATCTCTCAATTTCACCTCACAATTAGGACAATACCCCCAATCATCCACCCAATTAGCATCTATGTTCCATGTTTCGTTGCATTGAGGGCAACGACCATCTTCATAAATATCCAAATGTTCTTCCCAAGTTTCTTCTATCTCATCGGCGGCGAATGATTCTGCACCGTATTCTTTTGAATGGCGTTTTGCACACTTCATGCAATAATCATCCCATCCTTTAGCGAAATCTTCAAGGTTTTCTGTTTTACAATATGAGCAACGCTTTGATTCGGCGGCGAATGATTCTGCTCGCTTTGATGCTTCCCATAGGGGGTGTCCGACTTCAAGAACGGTGACTTCCCAATCCAAACCATCGGGGTCGTCGTATGTCGTCAATTCGTGGGCATTACCCCACCCTACAATCTCATACAAGCCATCACTAATCAGGTCATTGATTATATCATTCCAATGCGTATCATCCAGCCAATCTTCCATAACGACTCGCATTTCTCCTTTTTCAATAGAGATTGTTGGTTCCTGCGGTTTTATCCATGTTCCATTATCATCTGTTAAATACCCACGCACTTCCACTTTCATTGGGAGAATAGTATAGGGCTTATCCCATTTTTCATCCCACCCTGCAACCTTCACTTCATGTGGGTAATCCTTCCCCATTAAATGCGCCTTTGAACCCGGAAGTGCAACACTTGGTTCGGGCTTTTTTTCGGGATAATTCTTCCTCAAAAATCCTTCTGCTGAAAAGCCATAATGTTCCCCACAAGCCCCGCAGAATCTCCCTGCTCTTTCAAGATAGGGTTCTCGGCAACAAGGGGATAGGTCTTGTTCTGTATTTAACTGAAGAACCTTTGCCTCAATCATTTCCTCAACTTCATCCTGTATATCCGCATCAATGATTGCTTGAACGAACTGTGCCATGCGGGTAATGTGGTCTACGGCCAAATCTCTTTGACCTGTTGAGCCATCCCGTATCCAATCCACATACAAGGGAATAAGGTTATCACAGCGAGGGGTTATGTCAATGGTTGTTTCGGCTTCCTTGTAGTTAGTAGCCTGTTGATTGTAGGAATAATCCAACCGCTCATCAGGAGGACACCATTCCAACCCCTTCCACTTGCGGGATTCTTTCAATTCCTTCTTCTTGTAGCGGTATTTAGGCGGCACTTGGTCGTCAATTTGAACTGATGGTTCGCCTTCTTCCGGTTTGTAGGTCTTGGGGCATTCGATACCGTGCTTCTCCCACTTATCTAATTTGAACTCGTTATCATCACCCTTAGCCGTCAAAGTAGCAACGGGGCCGGAACAAAGGATAGCCCCACCTTCGGGGTCGTCGGCCAATGGAACAACCATTGAACCAATCAAGGTGAGTGAGTTTTTGCTCTTGGAACTCGGTGCAACAGCGAAACGAACAGTCCTACCGTCTTTGGTTTTCGTCATCAAATGAACACCGGGCATCACCCCTGAATCCCAAACAGTCCGTGCAAGGAAGTAGGGGCTGTTGTCCTCATAATACCGGCAGAATGACCCATCAGCAACCCTGCGGTCAATGTATGCCTTCTTGGTTGCGGCTGTCCACTTAGCACCCTTCCACTTGGCTTTGAATGCGTCTTGTGCGCCCTTGCGAGTATCGTAATCGCCCTTCTTGACTTCTGTATGCTTCAATCCGGCTTCGTCAATACCCGGATTTACATTTGGATAGTGAGCCTCTAATTTGAACTTGCCCCATGCCACACGACGCCCAATTTTCATTTGCGAAGGAAGGTCACCTGCCGCAAGAGGGTCGCCAAAGTTCCAACGAACTCCCTTCGGATTGAACACTACGCCGTAAATTGGTCGTTCAGCCATGCACTTATTTCGCCCTCTCCGCTACTTAAAGACTACGATTCATTCATCCATAGATGCTTGCGTCATCGGTTGCATCATCATTGTAGATGGCTAACTCATTCTTTGTCTTTTCTCGTTGTTTCAAGACCCCGCCACAAGCGGCAACGAGGTAATCATTTTTGATGATTGCTTTAGTGGGGTCATACTCAACAAGTTCCAACGCTTTCATAAAGGCCAACCGCACGATTTCTTGAAGATATGCGCCGGAGAGTCCATCAGTATTCTTCACAAGGGAATCTATATTGATTTTGTCCGTAGTGAATGATTCCAAATACTGTTGAATAATGCCCCTTCGGATGTCAGCATCAGGATAACCCAAGTCAATCCGAATATCAAATCTACCCGGTCTATCGGCAATCGCCCAATCGAGTTTGTTTGAATAGTTGGTAGTAGCAATAGTGATAACGCCCTCATTCGCTTCCACCCCATCTAAAGCATTCAGGAACTCTCCCAATAGGGGGTGGTCTGCATCAAGACGAGTAATACCACCCAATGTATCAATATCCTCAATGATAACGAGCGTTGGCGCAAGTTTGCGAGCAAGTTTGTATATGCGGCCAATATCCCCAATATCTTCTACTGAATCACGGGCTACATAGATGCAGGTTGCGTCTACTTGATTCATAACTACCTTACAAGACAGCGTTTTTCCGGTTCCGGGTGGGCCACACACTATCAACCCTCTTGAGGTTTTTACCCCATGTTCGGCATACACTTGGGTATGGTTGATGAAATCCACAACATTCCGTTGCATGAGTTTTCGGTTGGCATCCGAAGCGATAATGCTATCCCAATTGTATTCTTCCATCTCCAAGAAGTCATACTTGGCGGTGAATCGTTCTCCTTTCAGCAATCCTTCGGTGTAGAAGAAGTTATCAATGTCATTCCACAATTCTTCACTCTTGATTTCGGTTGCGTCGAACATGAACCGCACATCGAGATTCTTCCCATCAAACGGCAAGAATGAAACCACAAGGCGATTATCACCCTGCTTTTCAGTCAAGAATGCTGTCATCTTGTAGGGGATTTTGTGTGGTTTTCCTCGATGCTTGAAGTCGTGATATACGGGTGTAGTTTCACTACTTCTGTGAAGGTCGAAATTGGTGATACGGGAAATGGTGTAGTTGAGGCGCAAATATCTCCACAGCGATTCCACCTTGACTTCATACTCAAACTCGGATATTTCCCTCAATGTAGATTCTTGTCGGTCTGTTTTGAGGAACTCCGTTGCTTCTTTGTCCATGATGTCGTAGGATTCGTGAGCCTCTTGCATGGCGGCATACACACTCGACAAATTAGCAGTATTTAATTTGAAGAGGGGTTTATCATTCTTATCGTTAATGAGTAAACTCTCATCGGTGGGCATAAATTATAGTGGTGCAACCACTCACTTAATAGCCCCGATAACTTGAGAACGGTTGACCCCTACGGATTGTTGAATTACCATCTCCCAATATTGCGTGGAAACCCTGTCGGGTTTATCATCCATTGTCGGAAGTGGATGGCGATTTTCAATGCGTATGATTTGGTCTTGGAAACGCTTAATGAGGACATCCTTGCTTTCTCCGGTAGTGTAAGCGGAGGATTGAGAACCAAAACGGGTGGTCTGATGTTCTCCTAACCGATGAAAACCACCTATGGAATCCAATTGAACAAATCGTTTTCCCAATTGGAGAATACGCATCCAACATTCAGTATCTTCCCACATTTGCAGGGATTCATCGAATCCATCGACGGCCTCAAAATCCTTCCGTGTGGTGACGACATTGGAAGTGAATGGTGGGTGACCCATCATGTAGTAGTAATGATGGGCAACATTGTATTCCTTGTAGGTTTCATAATATCCGGCCACGCTTTTTATCGTGTGGATTTCGCCGGTTTTATCTGATGGAATAGGCACTTCAATATCGGCGGCATTAGCCCATACTGCCGTGTGACTTGGAGCATCCAAAATTGCTTCCATCATAAAGGTTAGATGGTCGGGATACCAAGTATCGTCAGCATCCAAAAAGGCTAAATAGGGGTGGTGTCCTGTGGATACACCTTGATTACGGGCTTGTGAAACACCACTACCCGTCTGTGTAGTATGCCAAAATCGGGAATCCTCAAGGCAGTAGTCCGAAATGGCGTGTAGTAAATCATCATAACCTTCCCAATCATCCGGTGTGCCATTAACAATGATGCAACGCCAATATGGGTAGGTCTGCGCTTTGATAGACTCAAGGCATTCAGAAACCCAATCAGGATTCACCCGATAGACAGGCACGATAATGTCGAACACGGTTATAGTGAGTGCTACCCTCTATTTAACGGTTGCGGAAGATAGCCTTTCGGCCATTACCTCTTAACTGTTGTTGGTGGGTTGCTTAAGCACCGGCTTGAAGCAGGGAACGCTTATACCAATCCACATTACCGGGGTTGATACTAATTCCCATTTCAAGCAACTTGTTCGCAATCAGCGCATCGGGGCCGTCATAGAGCGTATACTTGACAAATGCTCTTAGGTCACCGTCGGCGAAATTGCTTGCACCTGATACACCTGTATCGTTATACATTGTCACCAAGACATCCCAAACTTGACCGGGTAGGACATAGACATCAGGGTAAAGGTTGAACGAAGGCTGATAGTTCACCGAGCGAGGGTAAGGGCTACCGGAGCCGGGAATACCATCGTTAGGAACATTGTCAGGGTCGAGGAAGTAATCTGTGGTGTTGATACGCACTTGCACATACGCTCGTGGCCCTGCGACACCTGTTCCGGGGCCGATTGTGAGGCCACGGTAAGTAGCGGAGGTTGTAGCATAGACAGACTGCAAGAAATCAGACGGCGTCACAGCAATATCTTCAATTACGACGAACTCCGTGGCGGATGTTTCTGCGGGCTTAGTGATGTTGTTTCCAACCCCACCAACGAAAATCGAAATCTTCGTGCCGATGTTGCTCGCTACTGCGTAAGTCGTTGCGCTTCCATAGTTGGATGCATCCCATTCATATACTTGGCTTCTCATACTCATTTATCATCATCTCCTTATTTGTATTCTCCTGTCGGATTACTCCGATTAGGCGGTTCCCCCATTTGCGGCGGCAGTAGCGGCGGCTACTCGGCTCGCTTGCTGTTGCTCGATGAGGCTACGCTTATACCAATCAACATTGTTCGGGTTGATGGTCACGCCCAACTCAAGGAGTTTGTTCGCAATCAGCGCATCAGGGCCATCATAGAGGGTGTATTTGCAGAATGCGGCTACAACTTCGGTTGTGGAGGAGGAAGTTCCGCACCCATCACGGGTAGTGTATAGGATTTGGAAGGTCTGTCCGGGCAAAACATAAACATCGGGGTAAAGGTCAAACGCCTTCAAGATGTTATTGTCGGTTGTTCCGTAGTCAGATGATGCACCACGGGGATAAGGGGAAGCAAGACCCGGAATCCCAAGCATATCGGTGACATCAGGGTTTTGGAAGTAGTCAGTCGTGTTGATGCGGGTTTGCACAGCACCATTCACGGTTGGGGAACAAGCAATGTCCTCAATTACGATGAATTGGGTCGCTGTCGTTTCCGCAGGTTTCGTGATGTTGTTGCCGTATCCACCGATGAACAGGTCAACTTCTCGGTTAGCCGGAACACTCACCGGAATATCATTTGTATTTCTTCGTAGGGTCGAATTGCTACCGCTTGGTGCAAGGTTCGCCCATTCATAAACTTGGCTTCTCATACTCATTTTCAATCACCGCTCTTTGCGCTACCTATACTTGTGTATTTTCGACTACTTAAAGACTCACTTCCTTATGCCCAAATATGCCCTCACACACATACGCATAGTAGAAGATAGTATAGGAGAGGTTGGGAAATCCGGCCTTTGGGGGGGCCGGTTCAGAATCTTAGGGGATAACAACATTTGGATTCAAGACCTTGCCGGTGGCTGATAGCATCACTCGACTCAAGAGGGAATCCCTCTCAAGCCGTTGCCTTGACACCAAGAACTTCCGTTTGCGTCAGAATGGCAATACCGACAACTGCGGTAAATGCACCCGCAAGAGTCATCAAAGAGATGCCCCAAACGAGAGGTTGTGAAAACCAATCCATTGACCAACCGACAGCAACAGCCAACCCACAAAGGGCCAACCCACCGCCGACAGTCCATCGGTTCACAACTACATTCTGAACGGTCTTAACGGCTTCTCCAATTTCATCTGCCATATCGTTCACCTTTTTATTTATGCACTCACTTCGCTTCCAACATCAAGAAGGTCGCTGTATGCTCCCACACCGGGCATACCTTTCAATAGAATGGCGAGGCCAAGTGCGAGTGGAAGAACGGCAACGAGTCTACCGACTGTTAGCCATGATTGATTGAAAAGGGTCATCTCCATGATGTCTGAAAGACCCCCACCTACAAAATGAACCCCGCTAAGTAGCACAAGGCTACCACCGATTGTCCATTTATTTACGAGCGTATCGTGTATTGTAGTCATTATATCCATTTTTCATCACCTTATTTACTGTCCTATGACATTTCCTCTACCGTTTGCGGCTCCAACATGACGACCAATCGTTCCATGATAGGAAGTTCCTTCTGCGCCAAGGTCAAAAGTCACACCATGACCTGAACCACCGGCTGATGGCATAGCAACGGAGAGTAGGAATGGGTTTTCCTCGGCAGTAGTGCCGGGATACATATAGGAACTGAAAATATCATCTAATCCGCCTGATGCCACCGGAACCTTAACCGCTACTTCGGGGACATCTTCTGCATACCATACCGGAGGCTGATAGGCAGGGGTGGATGGGTGGATTGATTGTAGGAATGGATTTCCACCTTCACGCTTGGACAATCCGAGAGTGTCGGTTGCGTTAGCGTAATCATCAACGGTCATATCGTTATCGGCTTGGAAGCCGGTTGAGAGTCCTTCTGCGCCAAAATCTTGAGTGATTGTTCCTGCGGCGGTTGAACCTTCGACATAACTTGACATAATGTTGGATGGGTCATAACGGTTCTGCAACGAAACGGTTGCTCCCACGAACTCATCGTTTGAATCATCAATGTCTGCTCCATCAAATGTATTTTCGGCGTTATTGATGTCCCGATAGTCATAATCAGGGCCAACTTGTCCGACAATTCGGCCAACGCCCGCTTCGGGTTCAGTCACGATTCCCAAATCCCGCTCATCTGTGGCGAATGACTGTGTAGGATTAGTCAAAAGGCTACCGATGGTTCGGAAGCCGGGAACATTAAATAGACCCAAAACCTGTGCGAATCCTGCACCACCGACTACTGCACCGGCAACGGTTGTTAGTCGGCCATAATCTCCACCAACATTTATTCCGTAGCCAATCAGACCTGCACCCGTAATAAGGTAAATACCTGAACGAGTCCATGACCCTACCGCTCCGAGTATGTGGAATGGAATGAATGCAAGCCCACCACCGACAAGCGCACCTGCTACGAGGCCACCCATCGGATATAGCCATGTTTCGGGGCTTTGGATAGTCTTAACACTTTCATCGACAACGCCGGTAATTGTGTCGCTTACCACATCTACGGTTTCGCTGATGGCATCGGTCATATTTCTCACTCCCCCTTTCCGCTACTTAAAGACTCCGGCTGTTTCTCAATGCATACATGGCGTTAGGAGGTATCCGGGTTGGTGGTCTAATTGGGATACCTACGGGATTTCCAAGTGCGTCAAATGAAAATCCTGCCTGTGAACGAGTTAATGGTGTTGGAATGACCGTATCGCCCATGAAGTTCCCATTACTTTGTTTTGCCACGCCCGTGTATGCGTTTGCCAAACCCATCTCAAGTGGGGCGTTGTTCGGCGCACGGTTGAATCCTTCTGCCGATAGTGGCTGACTTCCTTGAATCTCCACACCATTTTCCACTTCTGCGGGTGGGGTGTCCTCTATGATTCCTGCCGTCAAACCTTCCGCAATGTCATCGCTTGGGTCTGTATCCACCGTATATCCTGCTTGTAGGTCGGAGATTGTGCCACCTTCCATGTGTGCGATAACTGCGGAAGCCACTTGTTGCTTGAATTGGAATGTGAAATCCTTGCGATAATCAAGAGTAGTCAAGAAACGATTGGTTGCGTAAGTTCCTGAACGCTCAATGGTGGGAACTAATTTGTCCTGTTGGGCTTTTTGCCCGTTGAAGAATGCTGATAGTCTATCACCTACGGTCGGCGTAGTTTTCTCAACACGGTAAAGAGTCCACGATGGGCCGGTTGGGGAATACTCAAGTTGGTATCCCTCTCCAATGTTAGCCGAGTAAGGTTCTCGACTTCCTTCTGATGCCTTGCGTGTGCGTGTAGTTGTAGGTCGTGAAAGGGGATTAGCGGCCATGACCGCAACAGGCGCACCAAAAATTGCTTCTGCACCTTTGGCTGTGGAAGTGAATGATGTCAATTGAAATTGCGCCCCGTAATCATCCATTACCCCATGCATAGCATTCTCCATCTCACTACGCTTCAAGGTATTTTGAATCGCTAAGTCGAGGTTCATATTGTTCACTTCCTTCTCGCTGATACTTAAAGCCTTCGTTCATCAAAACGCCATGTATGAATTGAGGAAGTCAATATTGGACATGGTAGACACCACATCCCCTTCGGCTTTCTTAACTTCTTCTGCACCCAAACAATCACTCGATGCTACAACATAGAAGGCGGTATCCATGTTGCCTGTCCAATCGTCAGGGCGGTTGTCGGCCTCGCAATTACAAGCAAACGCTCCCTCGGATTCATAATCGCCTGTCGTGAACTCTAATTGCCCTTGCCACTTACCGATTGAGTCAGCGTTGTTAGGGATTGAAAACTGCCATTCAAACTCACTCCACTTCCTAACATCTCGATTGGTGGCCGTATCCCAACCATAATTGACCTCTACCTTTTTGCTTGAACATCTCCCATGACCGGACTTCTTGGTTGCGGTGGTGGATTCTTTGATGATTGTTCCATCGTTGTTCTCAAAAGTCATCGTGATTTCAAGTGGGGCTTTGTTTCGTTTATTCCCTGTCCAATTTGCATAGCCATTATCGAAAGTATCCGGCCCTGCCCAAACATATTCATTAGTGCCAGCGTAATCCTTATCACTTACTGATAGACACAGGGAAAACTTCACGGTGTCGCCGGGGTAATACACTCCCTTATCTGTTTGTGGGGCCATTCCTGAATCCGAATCAATCCACCACCCATTGATACAGCAATCTTCTCCGGTATTGGTATTGGAATTAGTCTTTTTCTTCGCCATGTGAGTTAATTCACTTGCTTCATCCCTCTTGTATGCACTTGGAACGGATGGGACACTTCCATCTGAACCAGCGCAAGGTGAAGTAGTATCAGGAGTTGGTGGGGTGTATGTATCTCCTGCTGTGGGTGGTTCTTCCTCATCCTCGGTAGTTGTATCGGTGTCATCCGATGTGCCATCGCCATCAGTATCAGTCGTAGTATCAGAAGTAGTATCAGAAGTAGTATCAGAAGTAGTGTCCGTGTCGGTCAATTCATCTTCTTCACCACCGGACATCATCACAACAGCACCAATGCCGACTGCGGCAAGAAGACCAACACCTATCAATACTTTATTATCCATTTCATCACCTATTCAATATTGGAATCAAAATTGCTCCAAGTGTGGCCGCTCCAACCCACGGTGCAATCCTTGAAAAATCACTCTCGGCTTCTTGGATTTGCACCAATGGAACATCACCGGCAATTTGTCGAATGGTCTTTCCACTCGTAGCAGGTGGGATGCACCCATAAAGCAACGCAGACGGAATGCGCTCGATGATATGACGAGTAGATTCAACATCAGTATTACCCCAATTCTTTCTTGCCCACAACGCCGTAGCAATTCGGACTTTATTCATATCCTCATCATAACCTGCGGCCTTTAGATTGGCCCACGCCCGCATGAGGGTTTGTTGGCCTTCATCATGGCCTTCCTCTCCTTCCGGTGGATAAAGCCATTCCTCAAAGTCGGCCAAAGGCATACTCGCTACATCAACGATACCGTCTGCTTCAAGGTTCGTGGATTCAAAATCGTAATCGGCCACAGACTCTTTGTAGGGAAGCACGGGTTCTTCAATAATAGCCATTGGTGGAACTTGAGCATCGGTATCTACTTCAACAATTTCAGCGAGAGGCTCAACCGGCGTGACTTCAACATTTTCGGGAAGTTCCTCAACCATAGGCTCGTTATCAGTTTCAAGACCCTCTCCGGTTCCAAAGTCAGACATCAATTCCTGTAATTCAGGTGTTTCGACGCCGCTCATGTTTTGTATTCCCCCATACTGCTACTTAATGATTGGTTATCTGCCACGAACAATTATTCCCCCAATTAAGAGGCCGACTATTGCTCCCGCACCTATCAACGCCAAGTCTGCTTTCACTTCCACCGCCTTTGGGGGGGTGAACCTATCGGTGAATGATTCTGCATCCAAACTGCTAAGGTCAAGATTAGTCGCCCAATCACTAAACTCACGAACTAAATCATCATATTTCCTTTCTTCGGAGAGGCTTACATTCCGTGGAATGCTATCTCCCAATTTTCGGGATTCTTTATCTCCAAAGTTCTCATAAAATCCACTTCTTTTCGCCTTCTTGATGAGTTTTTTCTTTTCCATTTCAACCTTGTTAGAAAATGCCTTAAGTCTATTGGTGGGGTTTGGCTGATACTGCCGTTCTGCGGAAAAGGATTCTCCCTCACCTTCTTCCGTTTTCTCTTTCAATACACCCTTGATACCTTGCCCTGTTAATACCCCATAGGCTTCACCACAGGCTTTCTTGTATGTTTCCATTGTTTCTTCTTCCTTCTTTGATAACTGCGTCATCATAGCATTCAATAGTATCTTTTGAGCGGTTTGAATACGGTTCTTCATTGATTTATTAGTGTATTTTTCATACCATCCACTCATTTCATCAGCCCCAAAGTTTTCCTTTTCTAAATACCATTCTTCATTAGGTTCATCACCTTCGGCAAGCGTTTGAATCGGTCTGTGCAAATCCTCATAATCTGCGCCTTTGTTAATCAGTTGTTGTCTTAGACCCTTCAACATCCTCTTTAGAAGTGTGATGTTCCCCTTACCATATCCGCAAATATCAAACTTGAAATAAACATTACCGAAAGGGTCGCCCTTAGCCATGCTATCATCATACTGTATGTTTGTAATACCTACGCCGTCTTTGATTTCGTTCAAGAAAGAAAGAAATCGCATAGCATCAGAACCCTCATGTGTGCCTCCAATTTCAGTTCGGCAAGTGTAAGTTGTGCAAGAGTGAGAAATCCTATTTACATCAGCCCCAAACTCTTCAGCATTCCTAAAATCCTTTCCTTCCCCATCATTAAGCCAATCTAAAGCCTCACTCAAAGTTTGGAAATAATACTCTCCACTACCTCTTGTGGAGTAAATCATGTATGGCTTTACATCATAATCTCCCTTATTGTAATGGATTTGAATGTGTCTATATGGGTTTTCCTTTGTTGCTTCAATAAAATCCTCAAAAGGTCTTCTAATTTTCCAACCCTTTCTCATATATTCAGCCCCAAACTCTTCACCTTCCGCCCACCGGGTTTCAATGCCTCTAAAGTCATTTTCGCCCATATCACCATAACCTATTGCACCACAATTTACGCAAACCAACTCCACATATTCGTGTGAATCATAGAATGTTTGTGTAGGGTCTACAAGTTTGTATCCGACATCGTGGTAGCACTTGGATTCTGTAATATCTCCTACCACAGACTTCTTTGCTTCCTCAACCGTGTCGAAGGGGTCGGAGATGGGCCTCCAATATTCTTCCGTGTTGTATCTATCCTTTATCAGTCTTGCATTGGGAGTCACATACCGAGTATCCAATTCATGCACTACCCATTTTCCCTTGACTTTTTGTATTTGTAGTTTATGTGTCGCATAGTAGTCGTCATCCACATTCTCCTTAATTTGAAATGAACAAGTGTAGGTTGGATTACTACGATGATGCTTCTTTTCCTCTTTCCATTTTGGGCGATATTCTGCGCTGAAAGATTCAGCCTCCCTTCTCTTAATGTCATCCATACCATAGACTTCATCGTAGCATGGCTTACAAACTTTTAATTGAGTTCCGTTATCAAACTTGACTACTATTGATTTTCTTTCATCAGCGCAATTTTCACAAGCACATTTTTCACAAACAATTTCTGTGGTCGGGCTGTGTCCTACCGTTCCATGTGTGAGTATTGGTAATCCTGACCCACAAGTGCATTTTGATTCAGCATTGAAGGATTCCGCATCCATTTCTTTCTTTTTATTGATGGTAATTACGCAATCAACCTGCCACCGCTTCAACCAATCATAACCTTCATCAATGGATAGTTCTGCATCTATTTTGTGTTCCCTCCCCATTTCTTTAACAAATGCCTCCATACTTTGAGTGTCCACATAATCCTCCCAAATATAATTAGAGTATCTATCATGCACAACCTCGTCTAATTTATCAAAGTCAATTTTTGATTTAATTACCCATTGGTCAAGGCTAAAACTAAAACTAACTGATTCACCGTCTTTTTCATCATCTCGACCAACTCTTTCACCGTCTTTTTTAGCATAAAACTCAAAGTATTTACCATCCAAAGTGAACCATTCGTCACCGTAAATATCAAATACTTTTTCAGCCATTTCTTCTAATAAATAACGGTAATTTTCATCGGCTTCAAAAGATTCAGCCGCTAACCAATCGGGCGGTTCCATGTGTGGGTTGTGACCGTGGTCTTGTAGCCAACGGTTGACATCTTGCTCCAACAATTCGTGGACATATCCCATTTGTAATCGGATTTGAATATCGGTAGGTAAATCGTGAAAGAATCCTGCCTTCCCACCCTTTTTGACATACCACTCAAGGATTTCTATTTTCGGGGCCGAGATTCCTGCATATCCCTTACTCATACCTTCCACCATCCGGTTAGCCACGCACCGGCTACCCCGATGGCCGCCCCCAACCCTACATCACAAACAACCGAGGACATTCCTTCAGCATAAAATGGGGTGTAATGAGGGTCTAAATCTTGGTCGCCATTTGATTCTGCGGATTTTTCAAGAGGTTGGCGTATTTGAAATGAAACATGGATTCCATGCTTTCGGGGTGAGGTTTGGTTGGGTTCGGCTTGATATTCAAAATCCACATCATATTTGAGCGATTGTTTTTCCACAAAGTCCTCCAATTCCGTGTGCGACCATTTAGTGACTTCATAATTACCAAGGTTATCCTCATAATCATACCAATCATCATCGTCAATTTCGCCCAAGTCGGAATGTTGTGGGCCAACCCACTTCAAAGAAAGAGATGAAGGCGCACGACATTGACTACACCTACAACGCTCTCTATGGTAGTCATCCGCTACATTCACAGACCATCCGATTTTGTAATCTTTACGGCTACAATTACCATATACGATGCTACCATCACTTCTAATGCAATCAAATTGGCCGTCATACTTGCCTCGCCCGAACTCTTTGAAAAACGCATCCCGTAATCCCTCTAAAGCATTATCGTTCCAATGCTTTTCCCAATCTTCGCCAAATGACTTTTTCATCCCTTCTTTCTTTTTCTTCACAGCCTTCAATCTTTGTTTATCGCCATTTGATTCTGCACCAAATCCAAAGCGTTTCTTTAATCGTGCCTTTCTTGGATTATCCTTCATTTTTCCGAATATCTCATGTGCTTCCCTATTGCGAAAT
>Ga0098047_10000127_pt1 | contig 28749 bp, 35 predicted proteins | sample 12_taG_FD_92585 | JGI IMG/M metagenome (GOLD analysis project Ga0098047, IMG submission 92585) | Marine viral communities from the Subarctic Pacific Ocean - 12_ETSP_OMZ_AT15267 metaG | ecosystem: Environmental > Aquatic > Marine > Oceanic | place: Subarctic Pacific Ocean | collected 2015-01-16 | reverse complement strand
GGATGGAAAAGGTTTACAGCTGGTCAGGCTCCATATACTCAAAAGGATTGGAACCAAACATTGATTACGGCTATTAATCAAATTTCCGCTCAAATCCATAAGTCTACGTTAAGAGGAGGAGCTAACTGGATAGTTTGTTCTTCTGAGGTGTCAGCAATTTTTGATGACTTGGAATATTTCCACGTTTCAAATGCGTCACCAGAACAAGACCAATATAACATGGGTATCGAGAAAGTAGGTTCACTTTCTGGTCGTTACACAGTATATAGAGACCCTTATTTCCCGGCTAATAAGATATTAATCGGACACAAAGGAACATCTCTACTTGATACTGGATATGTATACGCACCATATGTACCACTTCAACTGACACCAACCATGTATAACCCTTTCAACTTTGCACCTATCAAAGGCATTATGACCAGATACGCGAAGAAAATGGTTAACAACAGGTTCTATGGAGCAATTACTGTAGACGGTGTAAGAACTTTCGATATCAGAGAGTTGAGATAATAAGTAATTAATTACTTTATTTATAAGAAAAAACCCCTCTTCGGAGGGGTTTTTTATTGCTCATAAATGTTTAACGTAGCATATGTCCATTCATAGTCTTGGGACCATTTATAGTGGGTACCTTTTATACAACTTACTGCACCCATAGGAGCTTTTTCAGATAATAAAAGTTTATTATGTGGGGGAGATTGTTTCCACATTTCCAATATTTTACAGGCTATTTCATCTTCATTTAATTCAGGTGTATCAATGACTGCACAATTTTCTCCAACGTATGTCCAGAAAATATTATAGGAAGTAAATCTTTCCCCAGCATATTTTCGTTTTTCAGAATTTCCAGAATGTTGGACTAACCCTATATTAGATTGAAATAATGAATGACTACGTGCTACTTTCCACGCATCACCATCCCAATCCCAACAATTTAAACCATTATCTTCCCTATATTTACATATTTTAGTAAAAAGTAAGTAATCTAAATCACTTTGTGCATTCGAAAATAAACTATAAAATAATATAAGACTTAATAAAATAATTTTTTTCATGGATGTAGTATTTAAGGTGTACTACAAAGATAATAAAAAAATTATTAATTACAAAATTTATTGTCTAAAATCTGCGGGGGGGTCACCAAAATAGTTAGCTTGATTAACTATTTGAAATTTTATTGTTTGTGGATAGGTATTAACTTCTAAATTAGAAATTGCTTGAATATCTACATAATATTCATTGGGAATCATATCTCCAGTATCTAATATAAAATAATTTTGATTATAGGCATTGTTAATTTTTTCCCATGGGTGTGTCTCCACTTCAGTGGTACCTTGTTTAACATATATTCTATAGTGTAAATTAGATAATGCTACAGGGACATTAGTAGAATATTCTTTTCGTGCTGATACAATTACTTTACGTATATTGCCGTTGACTATTTTCTCATCTCTTTTTATTCCACTTATAGAATATCCATAATGTTTAGGAAGACCAACATTAGTACCAATATTAAAATAATCTTCATTAGCTTTTAAAGTAAATTTATTTGTAACTTCAGTTTGGCAATTACCATTAATAACAAGATTAGACCACCTATCAGTAAAAATGCATGGTGTAGAATAAGTGTCACATGGAATAGAAAAACAAACACAATAAACCCCTTTAGTTACTTGTCCACCCCCTAAAGTGTATAGTAAATCCCCACTATTGTTATAAATTTGTACGGTTGGGGGGGAATCTAAATTAGTAGGTACCCCACCAGCATTAACATATAAATAAAGACAGTTTTCTTTTCCTTCATAAAAGAAATTTCTAGCATCATTTATATAATCATCATATTGAGTTTCTAAGTAAGGTTCAAAAAAGGTCTGTGTATACATAGTAAAAAACCCTACCGAGTAACTTTCAGTTAAAGCGGTTAGATTTTCTATAGCCCTTACAAATCCAATAGCATAACCACAATTAGTATAACCACTCGTCGTATAAAGTTTATTAATTTCTTCGGTCATATCGAATTCTATATTCTCATTACCGTTATCAAATGTTTGGGTAGCAATGATTGTACCAGGACAAGTAGACCACGTATATCCCCCATTACAATTCCATGGCTGTAAGGTAGTAGCATAATACCAATTACTAGGTCTTTCCGAATAGGATTTATCGTCTAAGCCGGGAAATTCACTCCTCATATCTTCATAATCATAACCTATACCTTCCGACCAACACGTAGTTCCACTAGTAGCTCCACTTAATTTAACTAATACAAGGTCAAATGACGTAGCTCTTTTATTTCCTTTTGAGGTAGTTGTATTTAATAATTCCTTATCAAAAAAAGAGGTGTTTACCATTTTAAGTGTATGGGTAGTCCCAGTATTTCCACACGTACCTCCAGTTAATATTATAGTTTTATTCCTAATTTTCTGTGTTAAGTCTGTAATATCTAAATCAAATATAAACCTACTAAAAGAATTATTAATTCTTTGTCTAGTATGCCCTGTGATTAAGACATTATTTTCGTCTAAACATGAGTCAGTAAAAAGACCTGTAGGTCGACAAATATATCTCGAAGCCCCACCACCATAGAAAATTTCTGTAACTGGATTTTTTGCTGTATTAATATCACTAAAAGCAATCAGTGTATTATTTTTATTAAAATACGATTTGTGAATACTCATTTGTTTCTTCTTTAATCATAAATATCTAGTTGATTCTTATATTCTTATTAAGAAAATTCTTTTCTAGGAGTAGAGATAAGATTTTTTGTCCCATATCTAATTTGGATTCCACTGGTGCGGTACCCGGCTCTTTATGGGTGTGAGTCATTAGAAAAAGTACTATTTGTGTTAATAAATCAACTAATTGTTCCCCCCTCACTAAAGGTTCAGTTTCTTCTTCCCTCATAGTAATTAAAGTCTCTTGGTCTATGCCCATATTATCAGAACCATTATAGGGTAGATTCTTGTTATCAGTAAAAGGGTTACTTGGTGGTTTATCAATTATAGAAGTACCATGAGAATATAATAATATTTGGTCACCTATAGCTGCAACAATACTTTGTTGCAGATTTTTATCAAAAGAGGGAACTTTAATTTCTATATCTTCTGTTTTTACATCAGGGTTAGCTTGGTCTCTATTCATTTTTAATCCAAAATGTTTTCCACCATTTACCCCAGCACCTAAACCAATATGATTATACAAATATTCAGCATTTTTTTTACGCAATGCTGATTCTAAGGGTGGAACAGAAGCAGAGACAAGAGAAACTTGATTTTGAAATTGTAGTGTGGGTCTAAAATAAAAAGGGTAGAGTGAAAGTACTTCATCATTAGGTGTGGGACTCCCAATGTCAAGAATAGAATCTCCTTCTGGTGCAGTTTTAATCCAATTAGGACCATAATTAGCTGGTTTTAAATTAGTACCAGCCCTACAATCTACTTCAGATAAAAAAGTATTTATTAAAGTGGTAGTTGCACTTAAAGCCTGTGAACTAAAAGTTAAAGTTACTCGTGCTTTTTGATTAGCTAAACTTTCTACAGGGGTAGTTAATCCCATAGTAGTGCTATCTGGTACATTTTGGGGTGTGTTGGGTTCAGCAGTTACTTCATATAATGTAATATAACCAGCAAACAAATTATCACTAGGATTTAAATCGTTAATCTGATATTCTACTAAATATTTTATAGGTGCTACTTCTTTATTTTCTACATTTATAACCGCTTCCTCTAAACTTAGTTTGGTGGGATAGTGAGAAATTTGAAGCGCCGCCATTTGATTATTAAATACAGGAAATTCTGAGTCATTTTCATTTGGATTAGGAACTTCTTTACCTGCTCGTAATATAACTTCGGAATTTCCAAAAATTAAATCTGAATTTTTTCTACCATTTAATGCTATTTTATCCGGATAAGGAAAAATATTACGGGATTGAGGATTGTCTTCTATGTTGGGTCCCGTTTTAACTGTAGTACCCTTGGAAGTATAAGCTCTTGCTGGAGCATAATTTTGAAAATCAAATTTAGTAGGTCGTGAAATAGTGGGCCCTATGTATTCTTTATTTTGAGTCTTCTTATTACTCTCATAAACTATTAATTTAACATTTTCATTGTTTTGAGGAATCACATTAATAAAGGGAGGTAAGAAAGGTGCACAAATATGTGGGTCATGTTCACTCCATTTTAACTCATCTGGGGTAGGGACTTTTCTTTTAAATTCCCCAACATTACTTGACGCTTTATCCTTATCATTAAGTTGGTTCCATATTTTTTGGAGTTGGGTAGCATCATAAGTTTGGGGTTCTTCTCCTTTAAAATCCTCGTCCATAACCGCACGTATACGCCCTGATAAAGTGGGGTCTCTTTCATCTGGACCTGGTCCAGATACACACACCCCAAAATATATAACCTTAACCCCTACTTGTTTAGCCATTGATATTTAATCTTTTTTTATATTCTGTGTATAATTTATGATAATCACGTTCAATTAAATCTATTTGATGGGTGATTTCTATAACTCTTTCTTTATCATTATCAAATCTTTCTTTAAGAAAAGTTAATGCTTGATGTATATCAGTATTTGAAGCTTTTTTGTAATTTTCTATAGTTTCTTGTAAATTCATAATTTAAACATTTAGACCTACTCCGGTTGCACTTTCTGTTAAACCGGGTCCGTTAGCGGTTTGGACATTTGCAGGGTAGGTAGCGACTTTTACAACTGAATTCTCAAGTCTTTCTTTTTCCACCCCTTTTATTGAGCTATATAACATAACTACACTTGCATTGGGAGAACCATCAGTGTGAGGTTCAGTGTTTATGCCTGATTTTTGCAGATTTTCTAAAACATTTTGAAAAGCTCTTACATCACTAAACCCAGGTCGTCCTTCGGCAGCAAATAAAAGATTTTTAGGGATATCTACGCTAGGTATTGGCGGAATTTTTAAATATTTTAAAAGAGTATCTAATACACTTCTGCAATCTTTTAAGTTATCTATAATCTCGGAGGCAGCTAGTAAGGTCTGGATAAGAGAAGAAATAATAGCAATATGTTTCATATCTTTTTCTTTCATTACTTCTTGTAATATTTTTTGAACTAACTGAATTATCATTTTTTTAATTTCTTCCCACACTAATTCTTTTATAAGTTTAAAAATTCTTCTAACTATTTTAACAATTAGTCTGGAAAATTTTTTAATTAATTCCATAATATCATTAGTTTCAAAAAATTCACCTATAGCATTTAAAGCTATGGCTATTCCTAATAATACTTTAGGTGTTAGGATTAAACTTATTAATATTTGTGGCAATTGCTTTAAGATATTTAGATTAAATTCTACATTTAATTGGGGGAGTTTAAACGCTAATCCAGTTTCATCTCCTGTAGCCATTCCATTTATTGCGTCATTAATTGCATTATCAATTTTCGTTCCTTCCACTACACTATTATTTTCATCTAGAATGGATTGAATGGTATCATTCATTTCATCGATATTTATTTTACCTTCAATATCATTACACGTAACGAATTTAATTAATCCATTTAATTTTAAACTTGTTTCATCTTCTAAATTTTTTAATTCTTGGGGGCCAAAATCCCAGAAAGTACTATTCTCTTCTAATGAGACTCCGTCTTCCGATAAATGTCCAATTCCTGATGAATTTATATCACCACCTAGAGACCCATCTTCATCATCTCCACATAGACCTAATATTTTTTTTATAATTTCACCAAACTTTCCTTTAAGTTCTATTTCTTTTTCACTGGTTTTTAATTGTACATCTAAAAATCCAGATAAAGAATCTAATAACACCGCTACAAAATTTTGACCTTCAAATATATTAATAGAATCAAAATAATCTCTGAGAAAATCAGTTACTTTTCTATCATTATTCGGTGTAGATGGGTGGGCATTATCACTAGAACTTCCATCCAACCCAATAGGTCTAACATTATATGCGTCCACTCCGTCAAATTCAATTGTAAATAAGTTGTTGGTTGATGCTCCAAAATAATCTTGTTGATTTCCACTATTTTGTAATCTACTATATAATTCTCTGTTGGTAGAATAGGGTAATTGTCCTGAAGATGGGGGTAATTTTTCATATAGAGATTTACCAACAGTGGTAGTTGGTGAGGTGTGTAATAAACTAAAAGGGTCTATGCTCTTAACCTTAAAAGTCATCATATTACCATCCACGACATTAGATGCACTGATTGTGTCGTATCCATCTGCAGATGGAATTACAAAATCTAAATTACAATTAGTAAATTGAATTAATTCTTCAAATATTATTTCCTTACATTCATCCGCTATAGGGCCCGTTTGTTTGGCCATTTTACTTTTGAGTTTATTTATCACATCCGAACCCCCCACAACTTGTAATAGGTCCATAAAGTAATCTAGCATATTAGAATCTTCAGTCTCCACCGAATCTACAGAATTCATTAAAGTGCCTAATTTAGATTCTTTATTTAATGAATCAATAGCATCATTAGTATTCTTTAGATTTTGAAGTTTTTGTAGTCCCTCTTTTTTGCTATTATTTATATCCTGTGGCATTATATACTATATTCACTGGTAGATGTGTCATCTTTATCTTTTTTTAAGAGGTCATTTAAAGTCTCCCTAACTTCATCAGTCAATATTCCAGCACTATCCAACTCACTTAATTTTTTATCTAGAAGAGCACTTTGAATTTTAGTTAGTTGGATTTTCTTTTCTATTGTAGAATCAATAATTTTTTGTTGCTCTTTAATAACGGGGCCTAATAAATGTAAATCCTCCGCTTCATGCATAAATCCCAACATTTTATTTTGTATACGAATAGCGGTGTTACGTTGTTCTACACATTCATTATAAATTTCTTGCATTAAAGCTAGAACACTTTCTTTTTCTACCTTTATTTGTTTTTTTTTCGGTCGTGGCATTGTAATTTATTTTATAGCCATAAATACCTGCAAGTTAAAATTGTTAATCCTCTCGTTGGTCGGCCAAAACTTTATAAATCATCTTATATTTTTTAAGAGAGTTTCTAATCTCTTTCGTGGATAGGTTAGTCATTTCTCTTAAATTTAAGAGAACCAAATTTTTATTAAATTTATTACCTTCACCATGAATAAATATTTCATCATAATTAGTAAAAACGTCAATTAGAGCCCCACCTATTTTTAATTCATTTTCATTTAAGTGGGTAGACGCCATAAACTCTTCAATTTTATCTATTAAAACCAAGAAAAATTTATTATGGTCAACCAGAGTTTCTTTTTCCATATAATATATTTGGTCTTCTCTAGTTTCTAGAAAACTAGTAAGATTTTCATAGGAAATATGCCTATTTTTTGTTTTTTGGTCTTTTATTATTTGTCCCATTAAATAATTTTTACAAATAGTACCAAAATAAGAATATGCTTTTTTATTTTTTTCTGGTTTGAATTTTTCTGCTTTAGTCATTAAAAATGAAAGGACATCCGCGTGGATGTCCCTAAATTCTTCATTTTTTCGGTATAGTTTGTATCTACGAATGATACTATCTATCATTTTATTAAGGGGGTCTTTTAAATATTCACTATATATTTTATTTCTTTGGGTAAAGGTAGTAGCCGTCAAGAACATTCTAACTGCATGTTCTTGATGTTCCCCAAAATACATTTTATTTTTTTTGGGCCGTGCCACGTCTAAACCAATTCAGGTTCATACGTTATGTCTCTATCGGTTGTAAAAAAATATTCTTTTTTAGCTGTCTCAATCCAGAAAGTAGCTTCTTCAGGTTCTATTTTGGTAACCTCTTCATGCCTATAGTTCCAAAATAATGACCCTTCTCTCATATTAGTATGTTTGTAACCTACTTTTGGTATAGTAAAAACTTTAAAATCATTATATGTAGCTCTTAATAAGAATTCATAAACAAATGTTAATTTAACTGATGGTTTAAGTCCACCAATAGTCTCAAATTTTTCTTTGTTAATTACCATTCCACTAGTTTGAAAATTTGGGTATCTTAAAAGACATCCGTTATCTAGGTAACCCATTTTATCACTAAAATTCATTGCCCAAACAGCTTCATTAGTAAAACTAACGAATTGTCCTTCTTCAGTTACATCTACCACTAAAGGTAGAAATACATCAACATCTTCATAGTATTTTTGGTATTTTTCTACGTTTTTTATCCAAATATTGGAATATTCATCATCATATTCGAGGATAGAAAACCATTTAGTTGTGGTTTTGCTTACACCTAGATTAATTTGAGATGAAAAATCTGTGTCTTCTTTATTTTCTATAAGTTCTACATTTAGAGTCTCGAAATTAAATTTATTTAAATATTCTTTTAAATTTTCATTAGAAGAATGAATAACTATAACGTTAGATGGTATGTTTTCTTGTGATTTAATGCTATTAATAGCGTTGGTAAAAAACCCATCGAATTTTTCATCTAAGGCATGTACTGGAATTAAAATTGTAATATCTTTCATTTTAGTTTTCTTCGTTTATTGTAAATTTATTTAATGCAGATTCTAATTGTGCTGAAGTTTGGTCAAATAATGTGGTAAAAACTTCAGTTACATTATGTTGTTGTTTTTCTTCTGTATATGGTGTATGTGTCTCCTCCATTTTATCAAATAGTTCTGTGGGTAAACCATCTTCTAACCATGTTTTAATAAATGCATTGAGAATATCCACTAGTTGATTTTGTTCGAATGTCCAAAATCCATTTTCTTCTTGTAACCATTCTGGTTTAAGATTAGGTATTTTTCCAATGACAGGAACACCAGATTTCATACACTCTAGTGGGAAGGTGCCGAATCCAGAAATATCATCAATCCAGACTGCTCCACATGCTTCTTCTAATACATTACTAAATTCATCTAGATTCATTCCTCTCATATCTCTAAAAGTTATCCATTTAAACTGTGGATATCTCATATAAAAAGTTTTAACTAGTTTCATCGTATCTCTAGGGTCCCTAGTATGGATAGCTATAATAGGGGTAGAAGGCTTTTCTGATTTAGTAAATTTATTGGAAATAGAGACTGGAATTACACTCACATCAATATTAGGGAATACACTTTTAATATATTCTTTAGTTGGTTCTGAAGTAGTAATGGCTTTATGATACCCATAAGTAGCCCAATTAATTCCGGGTTGTAACATTTCAAAAATGTAATCATACGATTGACATAGAACTATTTTAGTACAGGTCATATCTTTAGTTTGTTCCATAACATGACCAAATAATTCTGGTACAATAATAAAGTCAGCAGGACCCACAGTTAATTCCCCACTTTCTACTGAAGCATGAGGCAAATTTACATATTCTTCACCTAACCAATTTGAAATTCCCATTCCATCATCATCACCTTGTAATTTATAATCATTTTTTTCATGGAGAATTATAGCGTTGTAACCACTTTCATTTAAAAATTTAACTAATTCATAAATGTAGGTCACCGCAGCTCGGGGACTACCTTTAGTGTCCTGTGTTAGAAAATAAATTTTAGAATTTTTATTCTGTACAATATTTAGAGCCTCTTCTATTTGTTGTATGTTTTGTGTTTGTTGTGTCATTTTAATTAATTTCTTTTAAAATTTTATGTTCGATTAATGTATTAAAAGCTAATTTAAAAGGAAATCCTGAATTATCAAGACTTTTATACCCCATCTTGTTATCCATTTCTTCTTGACTAGAAAGAATAACCTCTAAGAGTAACCTAAAAATCTCATATTTAGGAGCGTTAATAGCAAAATCGTCTATAAGTTTACCATCAATTTCTTTTTTATCAAGTATAACTTGTTTTATTAATTCATCCAAATCGATAATCATTTTTATACCCATGATATCTAATTTAAAATCTTTAAGCGAATTCATTTGTTGTAAAATATTCATTTTCTAATAATTGTTTAAGAGAATCTATAGTAAAATCTGAGTCAATATCTTTATTATATTGATTTTCATATTTAATAGAAATTTTATTTGGTACTTTAGTGGTAATAATATCCGAGGCTGCACTAATCACAATATCACTTTCATCCCAGACCGTAGAGTAATCTTCAAGAGGGTAAAACTGGATAGTGTCTACCAGACAACCATTTTTAGCTAAAAATATTAAAGTAGCCGGTTTAGATTTTTCTATTTCATTAGAAAATAAGATTATTTTATAATCGTCCCTGAATTTTTTATATATTTCATTTATAATTAGAATAGCACCGTCTTCTATTTCTCTGGAATATCCAAATACTCGCATGGGAGATTCTACGTAAATAAAATCTATAAGTTCTTCCTTAGTTTTAAATCCTAATTCTTTTTGTAAATCTAATGTTTTTAATGGTCGTGATATTTCCGTTTCATTTTCCCCCTCATAGATATCAATAATTTTATCTATAGTATTTCTAATTACACCATCTAATTGTATAGAGATAATTTTTTTTCTCATATAATAAAATTTACTATAATTTTATTTCTTGTCAACATCTTCAACACTTAAATGAATGCTCCCCTTTCTAATGACTTCATAATTTTTTAAAAAATGGGAAATAGTTTCAGATAATCCCGTATATAAGGAAGTAAATTTAAAATCTGGCAAGTAATGTTTAATTTTACTATTATCACTTGGTTTTCTAAACTGTCCATCGGGTTTATCTTTATCCCATATAACTTTACCCTTAAAATTCATTAATTCAACTATCATTTCAACAACTTCTTTAATAGATATTTCTTCTGATGTAGATAAAAGTATGGGTTCGTTTTCATTGTAATTATGTAATACCCATTCAGTTAATTTAGCAACATCTTCACTAAAAATAAATTCTCTTAATGGTTTACCACTTCCCCATATTGTTAAAGGAGTTTTAGTTTCTTTTGCAATATAACATTTATGAATTAATGATGGCACAACATGCCCATTTTCAATATCAAAATTATCGTGAGGTCCATAGATGTTAGTTGGAATGACTGATTTATAATTTAATCCATATTGTTCTCTATAAGCCCTTATTTGTACGTCTGCCATACGTTTGGCATATGCATATGCATCATTAGAAGTATGAGGAGGACCCAAATGAATCTTTTTCTCAGTAAGTGGATATTCTACATCGTCAGGGAACACACATGTAGATAAGAACGCCACTAAGTTTTTAACACCAAATTTTCTAGCAGATTCTATGACATTAGTATTAATCATAATATTATCATAAAAAAATTCTCCTTTAAAATTCATATTTCCACCTAACCCACCTACTTTAGCGGCACAATGAATGATACCGTCCCAGTCATCTTTAAATAAATTTTCTGTTTGTGTAGTATTTCTTAAATCACAATCTTTAGATGAAAAATATGCATATTGTTCTCCTATAAATTGAGACCCCACTAATCCATTACCACCTGTTACTAATATTCTTTTCATATTTTAAAATTTTTAATATATTTGTTTAGCTAAATTATAAAATTTATAGTCTATTTTATTATTCTCTTTAAAAAGTTGTATTACTTCATTACCTAAGTTATTTATAGGCTTGCGGCGATTAATTCTTTTTATTTTATTATGTTTTTTTAACTTACCCCAACCTAATATATTTTCTAATCTGTTTATACTTTCATCAAAAGTTTCAGTAAAACCTATAAATTTAAATCTTTTTAGTAAATTTTCTTTTGTTATCTCTTCTATATTATTAAATCCACACATATAAGACATAAAATTATGAGTAAATAAAACTTTATTTCTATCACTATGTTTAGTGATTGTAATATCTAGTTGTTTATGATTTGCTAAATACCATTGTTCGAATGTAGTTTTTTTATATAAATGTTTTTTTGGTGGAACATCAGGAGAATAATAAGAAGAAAATGCACGTTCTATAGGGTCCCGTAAAAAGGTAATATAGTGGGGGTTATCCATAAATTGGTTAAAAAAAGAAGGACTATAAGCTTCATGTCGAGCGAATACATTATAAGGGGGAACAGGAACTTTCCAGTCCGTGGTACTTTTATTTTTGGTTAGAAAAAAATGATGTTTTTTTTTACCACTAGCTTTTACTATTCGGAGATTATTTTTTAATGCATTTTCTTCTATAATAGCTCTCACACTGGTACTACTACATTTATGAATTTTAATATAAACTAAATCTTTAATCATTTGTTTTTATATATTTTTCATTGGCATTAAATAAAGGTGGAACAAATTCACTTTTAAGGCCTATAAATTTATAGAGGTCATATAAATAAACTTCTTTATAAAGAATAGTAGACTCGAAAGACCAAAAGGCATACGGTATATTATTTTTTCTAACTTCATTAATGATATTAATATTTTCTTTTAAGAATTGTGCAGCATCTTTATCTGTATAATTTTTTCTAGTTTTTTTTAAACGTGTTTTAGATATATTACCATCTCTAGTAGTAAAAACAAATTTTAAATCTTTATCTTTATATTGAGATATTAATTTATTTACATTTAATATATTGTTACCAGCATATGGTGTAGAGCGATGCAAAACTGAATGAGTCTTAGATAGTATTTGAGGAGCCCATGCATAACCTGGCCACTCCTCAAATTTACATATTTTTAATACATGAGCTATAGTTCTAGCACATAATTTACTCCCTGAATTTTCAGGTCCAGTTACCACTATTATCATTTTTGTTTATTTTATATATTTCCACATATGAATAAAATTCACCTAATATGTCTTCTGCTATATTATCCATCTTCATTAAAATATCTTTATTTATATCGTGTTGATAAAACTCGGGTGTTTTAGAATCCGAAAAAACATCTTTATTTCCTAGTTTAAGACTTTTTTGACGATGAAAAGTTTCATTATTAACCAATTCTTTAAAATCCTTTTTTAATTTTATATCTAATATATTACAGAGTGCGGGCTCTAAAGAGCTAAAACTTTGAATTATATCTTCATAATAAATGATTGTTTTTTTACCTTTATGGATATCATATGCACTAAGAATCCCCCTATATCTTTTTAAGATGTATTTTACTTTTTCAATTGGAGCGACATCTTCCCAACCAAGCCACGGTCGCAAGGCTAGTTCTCTATAATTTCTTAATAATAATATTAGGTTATTATTTTTATTTAGTGTTTTACCATGATGACTTCGCAGTAATACATATTTGTTTTTATTAGCGGACTTAACTAATCTAGATTGTCCCTTAGTTGGTGACTCACTTAAAAATTCTATACAATATCTTATTAAATTTGCGCCTGATTTAGGATAAGAAAATAACCAATTATTTGTCATTTAAAATATTATTTTTAGTGGTTAATATTTTTTCATAAAGGTATATATCATCTTTATATATTTTTTCTATTTTACTTCGTAAACCTTTATCATTTTTTACTAATTTTTTTACTATATTTTTAGGAGAAGCTAGATTGGTTTTATTATTCCATTTTAATGTTTTATTAATGTTAAGTTCATTACACATTAAAGAAAAATCCTCTTTTAAATTCTCAAATAAAAAAACATAATCTATATCTTCTATTTTTAATCCTTTTTTTTCTATATAATCACATTGTCTATGTATATGAGAATCATATAATCTGTTTTCTATATAATCAATGAATAATTGAAAACTCCTTTCAATATTTATTTTATGTATTTTAAACCATTCAGTTTGTGTGGTCTCCCAATAGGGGCCATCTTTTCTTACTTTAAGAAGTTCCATAAAACTAGATATTACTCGTTGTATGGGATTTCTAATAACTACAAGAGTTTTATGGGTATTACTATTAGCATATCTGGAATATGGTTCTCTAATAGGTAGACTTAGGCTTCCCCTAATACTAGTTGAAGCATTTTTAGGAATGTTTATAAAAATAAATTTATTATTAAGAAAACATAAATCAAATCGTGGAAAATTCTCGGGTAACCATTCATGATTAAGAGTTTGTGTTAGATTAGGCGTCATTTTTATTTTTTATTGTGTTAATTTCTTTTTTAACTCCTAGTTGACCATAATAATCTATCCAATATTCTATCATTTCATCTAACATCCCCTCAAAAGTATATTTAGGACTCCACCCAAGTTCTTTTTTAATTTTAGATGCATCACCTTTCAAATCCCGTAATTCTTCGGGTCGTAAATGTTTTTCATTAATTTCTATATAATCTAAATAAAATAAATCCAATTGTTTAAAAACATATTCACATAGCTCTCTCACAGAATGAGATTTTCCGGTGGCACATACATAATCATCTGGGGTATTAGATTGTAACATTAACCACATAGCTTCCACATAATCTTTTGCGTGTCCCCAATCTCTTGTGGCATCTAAATTACCCAAATATAATTTATCTTGTAGTCCTAGTTTAATTCTTACTGCAGCTTTAACTATTTTATTAGTTACAAAATTCGTTCCTCTTCGGGGCGATTCATGATTAAATAATATACCATTTGATATAAACATATTATAAGAATTTCTATAATTTCTACTTATATTATAGGAAAATACTTTAGCACATCCATAGGGTGATACCGGGGTCATTCTAGTAGTTTCTCTTTGGTATCCATCATCATCAATATTATTACCAAACATTTCAGAAGAACTTGCTTGATATATTTTTGAATTTGGTGATACCAGTCTTATAGATTCCAATAAATTAAGTGTACCAATTCCTGTAACATTGGCAGTATAAATAGGTTGGTCAAAACTAATTCTTACGTGAGATTGGGCAGCTAAATTATATATTTCATCGGGTTGTATTTTACTTAAAATCCTTACTAATGAGGCCATGTCGGTTAAATCCGCATACTCTAAGTTTATTAATTTAGTAGAACGGAGATGTTCAATCCGGGTAGACTGTGTTTCAGAAACAGAGTTTCTTTTTACTGTGCCCCAAACCTCATAATCTTTTTCTAATAAAAATTCGGCTAAGTAAGAACCATCTTGACCATTAATGCCGGTAATAAGTGCTTTTTTATTCATTCTATTAATATTGGTAATAATATACGTATCAAAACAATAAAAGTATATTATTAAAGTTTAATAGCTTCAAGATTTAAACTCATTAATATTCCATTTTTTTTATCCATATGTGGTAAATATGCTTGACTATAATCATCCATATCTCTATGTGATGTTTTACGCCAATCCCATTCTCTTACTTTATAAAAACCTATTTCTAATAATGATTCACTTAAATTTTCTTTATTATAAATCATTCCATGATAATCATATTTATCTCTTTGTCCACCAATTAATAACCCCGTTATTAAACTCAAATCATGAGTTTTATTATAATGGTCTACTATTTTATCTAAATCTGGTACCGCTAACCTTAAAATTCCTCCGGGTCGTAATTTTTTAAACCATGTTTTTAAAACATCTTTATATTCATACCGTCCAAAATGTTCTAAAATATGACAACCATATATAATATCACATGAATTATCCTTAATGCTATGGAGAGATTTAACATCTTCTTTTATATCTACTTTACCGTCAGAGTTCATATCAACGTTTACCCAACCTTCTAAATATTTCTTACCACAACCCACATGTATTTTTTTAATTTCACTAATTGGTGGGTTAATTATTAAACTTTTTTCTTGCCTTTCATTCATTGGTGGATGATGATGTTTAGACACATGAAACCCCGTGCTAATATCTAGTACTGGAAAATTTCCCCTATTGTAATTTTTATCAATAAAAATTAGATTATTGTTGGGTATGTGACCAATTAAATCATATCCCCGCTCTCCCGCTAATCTGGTGAGTGCCAATCCACTAGCACCATAAAATTGGGTTCCATCCCAATTATGATGTGAATTATAAGGTACGGTGATAGAATCTCCCCAATTAGAATTATATTCTACAATCACTACTTTAGGTTGGAATCTTAAATTATCCCATATCCAATAATCACACCCATCTAAATCCAAAGATAAAATATCAAAGTGCCTTGGGGTATCCGTTTTTATCAATATTTCATCAAGAGTATTGCCTCTTTCTAAGGAAATTATTTTTTGGACACATTTAACATTTTCATATTTTTCCATATTTTTAACTAATAAAGAATGTTTTTTTTCATCACCCTCTATTAATGTTGCACTCCAACCTTTGGTAATTAAATTATATACATTACTATATTTTATACCGTCCCACGCTCCAAGCTCTACCGCGTACCCAGTTTTTATATTTAAGGTGGTAAATATTGCTTCTATTATACCGTCCTCTCCTCTTTGGCTCCAAATCTTGTCTTCTTTATGTTTTAATTCTATCATAAGTTTTTATTTTTTATTAATATCTTTACTTTTAGTTAAATTTTGTTGTGGTAACACATTATTAACAAAATCACTATAATATTTGACATTAGATTGATTTTCATTTCCAGTGTGTTTTTTATGGTTATCACCTCTTTTATGGGGAATATTGAAAACATATATTTCAGGTAATTTACAATTACTTTTTTTAATAGATTTTAAATACTTTCTAATACCTAAATTATTAGGTAGTTTTTTATTCTTATAAGCGGGGCCACACCAATACCAAGTATTAATATTCCATGGCCACCCATCTACTAATTTAATAAACTCATTTTTTTTAATAGTGAATGAATTGCCCGCACGCCCATTATACGGTACATTATTTTGTTTTTTATAATAATCAGTAAGTAGGTGGGTTTCATTATTAAGTTGTTTTTTTAATTTTACATAATGGGGATGTTGTGAGTAAATGCCACCATTGTTATTTATATTCCAACCTTCAAACCATACAATATCTTTATTTTCTACCTTATTAATTTCTCTTAATATTTTTTCATAATGGTCCGGAGGCATTAAATCACAATGATTATAAGCAACCCAATTTGTTTTAGCTAAAAATAAACCAAGATTCCATTGTGCACCAGTATCAAAAGGTTGTGTGGAATTCACACATATAACTTTAATAAAATCATATTTTAAAACCTCAGGATTTACTTTATTTCCCCATTCAATAAATATAAATTCTAATTCTTCTAAATTATTTAATTTTGATAAACAATACAAGGAATCTGCTAAGGTTTCCCTATAATTGTTATCCCACATTACTACTGTTAATTTTTTATTTACATCCATTCTTAACTTCTTTAGTTTTTAAAACTTAATTTAAATTATCATTACTTTCATTAAATTTAAAATTAAAAAGTTTTATATCTTTTTTATAATAATCTTTAACTATATTTTTCATTTGTGGGGTTTTATAATAACTTTTATAGTTAGCATTATTACTACTATTCACTACTGGTATAGTTATTTTAAATCCTAATATTTTAGATAACTTTTCATTTATATTATCCATTTTTATAGTATAGTCAACAACAATTTTACTATCATTAACTATATAATTACTTTGGTCCGACCATCCTTGGTGTTTTAGCTTATTGGGTTCATTTTTTAGTTTATTTAAACATTCTTTAAAATCTAAGTTTTTTAATAAATCATAATCTAAATGTTTACCAGCTTTTGCATGCCCTATAGATGAATGCCAGTAACTTTTCTCCATTCTCGCGTATTCATAACATGAAACTACTCTACCCCAAGGATTTCTAATTACACTAATTTTAGTATAGTTTTCCCATTGGGTGGGATATTTTATTTTATAATATTGCCATTTATGGTGGCCTACATCACTCATTTGTAAATGATTAGTTATTGATGTCCCTGCATTTTTTGGTATATGTATAAAAATTAACTTATGTTTATGAGATATTGGCATAATTTATTTAATTTCTACAGTATGACTTTCTTTAAAGGTGTCATAGGGTATTTTATTTCGTTGGAATGGGTATATATAACAACACATATTTAACCATCCTGTTTTATAGTCGTTCAAAAATTTAAAATCTTTTGGCCATCCTTTAGTTTTTATAATGCTATTTTTTGCGCCAACATAATTAGTATAACATTGGTAGTGTGCCCACGATTTAGAGTGTGTCCTAGATTTTTTTATTTTAATTAGGTCATTTATTTTTTTAAAAATGTCTGTTCTATGAATGCAATTCCAATAAGTTATAGGCATTTCACCTTCTGTGTTTTCACTTTTTAAATCCATAACCCAAATAGTATCATTCCTATATTTATTTGGGTGCCATTTAACTTTTTTATTAACACGTAAGGATACCGTACCATCTTTATTTAAGATGATATTATTAGTATTACTTGGTCTTTTACCACTACAAACACCACCACCACCAATTTTAACTTGTATTGTTTTATTGTCTTTTTCCATATGCATGATTATTGGTTTTATGAAATCTTTTTTCATAGTCATAGCGGCATCATCTATAATAAAGAAAAAATATTTTGTTTTTACTTCATCTATTAATTTTACTATAGTATGAAAACCATTTGTTTTATTTTCCCTATCTAGAAATGTGTGATTAGGATTTAATTCTTCTATTAATTTTTTAACCTTTAGATGGTTTTCTTGTGAAGAATCGTCTTTTATTATATGATGAGGATATGGTTTTTCTAAACTTTCATAAAAACTTCTAATTGATTTTTCATAAATTTTTAACTTATGACCAGTTAAAAACAATGGAGTTAGGATTGTAACTTTTTCCCTCATATGTTAAATATTTTTAGTAAATTATTATGTTTTATAGATAAATAAACTGTTTCCCATATGTTGTATCTCTCTAAAATTAACTCTCTAGCTTCTTTTATTTTATCTATATTTTGTTCTCGTAAATCACTTTTAATTATTTCTATTATTTTATCTACCACATGTGGGTCATCAACATCTATATTAACATATGAACCTTCAGGTAAAAATTTATGAATATTTTTACATCCCCAGTAGATGGGCATAGACCAACACAATAAAGGGTCAGCTATTTTTTCTGTAAAATAATATGGCAGACTACCATTTTCAATCCCTAAACTATATTTGTAAGGCAGTAGTCCTTCTTTTTTATCTTTGGGGGGTAATTTTGTTTTAAAAGCTCCTTTATTTTCTTTTCCTAAGGTTATACCACCCCACACATCAATAAGTGTGGGGTCCCTTTTAATAATACTATTAATAATATTAAATCTTTTATTTTGGCCTTCTGTAAATTTTTTTTTAGAATTTATTATACTTAAATTTTTTGTTTTTACTGGCTTTTCCCCAAACTTCAGTTCATCATATGGTAAATTTACCCACCAAGTTTGAGGAAACCATGCATTATTTTCTTCAAAATGAAAACTTTTATAACAAGTTGTACACTTATTTTTTACAATGTAATATGGTTCTTTCCCAAAAAAAATAGTTTTACTTTTATTTATATTTTCTGTTGTTGTTTCTTGCATAATAACATAGTCTGCTTCATTTTTAGTGTCAGTATACTCAAGATTTTTCCACTTACCTGCATTATTAGGTGTTTGGGTTTTATACCAATCAGTCATTTGTTTATTACTTAATCCCCACGCTGGAGCAAAATATATTTTAATCATATTATAAAATATTCTTCGTTTGATAATTTTTTATTGGGAACACCACATAGTGTAGAAAATTTTTCTTGTAATTTTAGCGGTATGATTTTTTCCCATTTACGAATTGCTCCATCACCAACATGTTTATCCCCCCACCCTTTTGATTGTATCATTTTTTTAGCGTTATCAATATTTAATGTATTTTGTGCTTTTTTAATTTTTTTTTCATCTATCTTTATATCCCAGGCATCTTCTATTTTTTTAACAATAAAATCAAAATTATTTACAAATTCTTCATAAAAAAGAACAATAACTTTTTTATTTTCTTTAAATGCTTTATAACAATCTTTATTAGATTTTTTTAAAAAATTCCAATTTATTGTTTTCATTATTTTATCTAAATCATCTGTGGTTTTAATTTCAAAACTATTGTAGCGCCGTAATCCAGAGGTAATAGAATCTCTAATATCTCTAACTACTAGAATATCTACATATTGAGGATTATTCGTATGGTGGTTATGTTGTATTTGTTTATCAGGAAAGAGGGTAGATAAAAAATATTTCATAAATGTTCCACCAGACCTTGGTTGTGCTAAAATCTTTATTTTATTTTTATTTATAACCATTTCCATTTTTTAATATAGTTAGTTAATTGTTCTTGAGTCATTCTTTTAATTTTTTGAAATTCCTGCCCATTAAAATTATAATATGGGTTTTTATCGGAACTATTAAAATTTCTAGAATGAGTTAAATGATATAATATACCATTAGTTCTACACATCTGGTATCCCATTTTTTGTACCCTAACTATTCTTTCCCAGTCCTCATGTCCCCACGATACAAAGTTTTCATTTTCTAAACCAAGTTTACTATATTTAGTTTTATCAAAAAAGATAGCACCCCCAACCGAGTTAGGGTTAAATAGTTTGCATTGATTTATGGGTATCTCAGTTAGTGCACCATTATTAATATTATTAAAAAATTTTTTAGGTATATCATAAAATTTACCAGCATAAGGAAAACATAAAGTACACCCATCTAATATTTTTTGTCGGGAGTCTACATATTCTTGTATTTCAAAAATAACATCAACATCATAATTAACTACAATATTAGTTTTTGCTATTTTGGTCATATCATTAAGTAGCCTAGTTCGATGAAATAATTTTTCATTATTTTTTTCAAAAATATATTTTATTTGTGGAGAGACTGACTTAACAAACTCTTCATTAGATTCTTTGTCACTATCCATAACAATAATATTAGTGTCAAAATTTCTTAACAAATATGTCATTGACATTTTAAAATTTCTTCTTCTATCTTCTGAATCAAATCTGAGTGGTACTATAAATGTTACATCTTTAAAATTAATCATTATCCTCTATTTTGAAATATTACTTGTAATTGTTGTTGAACCATTTCTGGGGGTACTAATGGTGTTTCCGTAGGTGCAACACCATGTTTCTTTTTATACCATAAGGTTCCCTTTCTAAAATTCTCATTCCATGTGGGTGTATGGGCAATAGTACTTTCTTCTATTGAATTAGGTATATCAGTTAGGAATTCCCAACTCTTATCTATATCCGCAAAATACCAAAATGCGGGGTGATACATTTTTTTAATAGCTTGGTAGGTGTGTTCGACATGCTCCCATGCGTTTTTAAATACTGGGTCAAACCCACCTAAGTCCTCTAATACTGGTCTAGAATAATAGGAAAAGGCACCTACACAATTAGGATATAGAGCTATTTTTACATCTTTTTCTGGATAAGGAACAATCAGTCTAGGGTTTGGAGCACCGTCTACGTCTTGTCGTTCATCTAAAGTGTTAAACCCCTTACTACCTTTTTTATTAGCAGGACCATGTAAAGCAAAATTTAAATGTTTTATACCCGAAATTAATGAGTGTTTTATGTATTCTTCGAATACATTTTCATCTTTTATTAATATGTCATCCTCCATTATAAAGATATGGTCACAATTAGTTTTTAAAAGATAATTAATGGCGGTTGTTTTCGCTGCACCTACCGATTTATTAGTTTCATGCTGAATAATGTGTGCTTGAGGAGGGTAAGAGTTTTTGTCATAAGGAGTACCATCATTAACGATGACAAAATTCTTTATCCATTTAGGAACGGTAAAAGCACTTTGTTTTATTCGATGCTCGGCTTTGTAAGTGACCATCCCAAAACCTATACTGTCTCTATTAAAGTCTAACTTTTCTTCAAAAGTTTTATTGTTAGTTAATCTTACGGGTAATTTATTTTTATATTTTTCCTCGAACTGAAGTTTATTTTTCTCCCATTCGTCATTTGTCATTCCTATAGATTTATGTGTGATACTAAGATAGGTGGTGAGCCCTAATTTTACACCAGATAAGTAATTCTCAAAAAAGAAAGGTATCTCGTAAAAATGAAAACCCTCAAACGACTCATCAAACTGATGTTTTATCTTTCTTTTATCTACAGCAAAAAATAAACCGTCTAATACTACCATTTCAGTTACTCGATTCCCTTGGTGGGGGGAATATTGATTAGTCCATCTCTTTCCTTCATGTTGGTGGGAGACTATTCCATTCATAGATTCTTTTAAGGTCCACCATCTCCCATCTATTAAATCAGTGGTGCCCGCTAATCCAATAATAGCATAGTCGGGATTTTTAGTAAAAAGTTTTAAAAGTTTGTTACACCAGTTTTTAGTTTCAAAAATTATATCATCATGTGTGAAAACTACAATATCATTGACTGATTTGTCCAACGCTTCATTATATATCTTAGCTAGAGAAGTCCCATTAGGATTTTCAAAAGTAAGGATTTCTATTTTGGGATTGCTTGCAGTTTTTTTAAGATGTTCTATAAAATTTTCATCCTTTTTTCTGGTACTATAGGCTATGGTTATGCTCATTTATAAATAAAATTTAATAGTTTCATTTAATCCTAGTATAAAATTTACTTCTGGTTTCCATCTTAATTTCATGGTTATTTTGTCATGATTTATAGAATATCGTAAATCATGGCCTGCTCTATCGTCAACAAAATTTATGAGTCTATTAGAAGTACCTACCTCATTTCCTTTTAATGCATCATAAATGTTGCAAATATTTTTAACTAATTTTAGATTACTTAGTTCATTAGAAGACCCCACATTATATCTTTCCCCACTTTTTCCTGAATGAAAAACTTTATCTAATGCAGTGATATGGTCATCCACATGAATCCAATCACGAATATTTTCACCATTTCCATAAAGGGGTATTTGGATATTATTTTTTAAACAGTAGACGGTTTTTGGAATAAGTTTTTCAGGGTGTTGGTAAGTACCATAATTGTTAGAACTATGGGTAATTACCGCGTCTAATCCATATGTATTAACAAAAGATAATACTAGAAAATCTGCTGAAGCTTTAGAGGCAGCATAAGGTGATTGTGGGGCAAATGGTGTAAATTCATAAAATGTCCTCCCATCTTTGTAATCTAGACTACCATAAACTTCATCTGTAGAAACTTGTAAGTATCTAGATTGGTGTTTCAAGGCACATTGTAATAAATTTAGTGTACCTACTACATTAGTATTAATAAATTTTTCTGGGAATGATATAGAATTATCCACATGTGATTCAGCCGCTAAATTAATAACACCATCAAAGTTATATAAACTAAATATTTTTTCTACAAATCTTTTATCACATATGTCTATTTCATGGAAAGTAATTTTATTTAGATATCCTTCTAAATTTTTTTTGTTTCCAGCATAAGTTAAATTATCTATAACATGAATGTCATAATACGGGTATTTATCTACCATATATTTGACAAAATGAGAACCGATGAAGCCTGCTCCTCCAGTAATTAAAATTGGTTTATTTTGCATGAATTATTTTTTACCTGTACTTCCAAACCCCGCTGAATCTCTATTGGTGGAATTTAATTTATCTACCCTTATCATCTTGCCCCACACATTATCTAATACTGAAGAAATAACACCTTGTGCTATTCTATCTCCGTGATGAATTATAAAATCATTTTTACCGAGGTTAATTAAAATTACTTTTACTTCTCCTCTATAATTACTATCTACGGTACCGGGTGAGTTTAATACCGTTACCCCATAATTAGCAGCTAATCCGCTACGAGGTCTTACTTGTAATTCATAACCTCGTGGCATCTCAAAGTAAAGGCCAGTATCTATTAATTCATATTTGCCAGCTTTTATTATTATAACTTCTTCTGGTATAGTGTGTGGTATATTTGCACGTAAATCAAATCCACTATCTCCATCATAAAAATAATTTGGGTCTTCATTGGTACTTTTATTTTTAAACTTAATTTCGACTTGTGGTTTCGGTGGTGAGGGGACAACTATATTTTTAAGGTCTTCTAGGTCTACCCCTAAAACCTCATTTAAAGTTTCAGGATTATCCATATCAACCTGAGTAGTTAGTTTTTTTAATTTATTTAAGTTATCTAACGCTTCTTTTATTTTATTATATTCTTTAATCATTTAGTGAATTAATTTTAACAGTTACATCCATCAATGAAGAAACATAATCTTCACTAATTTTTTTTATTTTAGAGTTATCTTTTTCTTCCCAATATAATGAAAAAATATTTCCTTTAGTTTCTACTATATTTTTAGTTTCTAATCCTAATGAAAACATTATCAAATCTAAAGAGGTGTAGGATTTATAATACCCCACATTCCATAATTCTTTAAGGTCTATTACTCTAGTTTCCCACGGTTTGTCATCATATGTGGGTAATATTTTGGGTGGGGTTATATCATTAATAATCATTCGTTTATTAATGAAAGGAAGATGGAATTTTTTAATATTATGACCACAAATATCAAAACCTAATTTTTCTACTTTTTCTAAAGTTTCTTTAAATTCTAATAAGAGCTTTTTTTCTTCATGATAATTAAATGACTTTATGTGTCTTTTATTATCTGGAGTTACAAACCCTACGCTAATGCTTATTATTTTACTAAATTCGGGCATCCATGAAGTGTCCTCATCAAAATTTTGTTGATTAGACTGGTCTTTAGTGTGTGACATTTTGTTAATACTGTCCACCCATAATTTATAATGATTGGGGTAATCATCCCTAAAGTCTTCATAACATTTAGATAATGGAACAGTTTCCATATTTAAAAAAAGTAGTTTATTGATGTTTTTAAACATTACTATAATATTTGGGGGTTAAAGTTGGGTGCAGAATATCTTCATAGGGAGCTTTAACTAAAGAAACAATTTCGGAATCTCTGGTGTCTTCACTTAAATAATGACTTAATCTTTTAGTGGCTTCATATACTGATTCAGACTCTACAATATATTTAAATTTTTTAATTTTGGGATTCCCTTCGTTGTCTATTACTCCGGTTTCAAATGCGACAATTGCTATATAATACATAATTTATTTTAAGTTTAATGTTTATTTATTATTTCTCTATAAATTTGAGCTCTTTCTTTGGTTACATTTTCTATATGATATTTTTGTACTGTTTCATATAGTCTTTCTCCTAAATCAGTTACTAGATTAGGATTATTAATTAATCTTTTAATATGTTGAAACCATTGTTTATGGTTCTTATTTTCATCTATTAACAACGCATTTCCTTTATTATTAATAGTTCCACCCCTCTCATAGGCGTTAATACAATCAAGTTGGTAAGGTCCAAAATTCTGACCAATAAGGGCTTTTTTATGGAATCCAGCTTCAATTACTTTTAGTTGGGATTTAACTGCATTAAATTTATGTGGTTTTAGTGGAGCTAAACTTACATCAAACTTATTGTAATTTTCTGCATATGTGGTGATGGGTTTAGTCCATACCCGCCTATAGGGTGTGTCTACATTTTCATATTCTTCCCCAAATTTAAATTGCATTAATTGTGTTTTTTGTTTTTCATCTACGATTTTATAATTGGCTGTAAATATTTTTTCATATTCATACCATACCGATTCTTTAGGTTTAATTGGTCGGGCTTTTTCTTGTTTAGTTTGTTGGTTAAATTCAGTTATAGTTCCTCTAGTATCAAAACCACAAAGTACAAATTGTGATTTGTCTGTGAACTCTAATAGTTTGTCTACCACACCACCTAAAATTTGTAAATCTGCTAAATGTGAAGAACCACCCAACCATCCAATTCTTATACGGTCCGATGGTTCTGCATTAGCTGTAAATTGTTTTTCTCTGGGGTCAATCGCGTTGGGTAAGACATATACATTAGGACAAAATCTTTTTATTTCATTAGCAAAAATCGGTGTTGTAGTTGTAACATATTGTGCTAGTTTAAGATTTTCTATAATAAGTTGGTCCATCCCTTTCCCCTTTACCAACATATAAGCAGGATGTTCTTTATTGGGTAACCAATAATCATCTATATCCATTATATGTGGAATTCCTAATTTTTTTAGAAGTGGGATGGTTTCTTTGGATAAGTTATAATCTGGGTGTAGTGAACGATGATAATGTATTAGGTCATATTTTTTTAAATACTTTTCATCTTTAAGTTTAGGTTCATAGTCTATATCTACCCAAAACTCATCTGGATATAGTTTTTGTAAACATAAATGTGGGTCTAAAGACCTAAACTTGGAAACTCCTGTTCTATCACTTGGGAGGACTAAAATTTTATACTTTGCCATTCTAAAATTACTTTGATTATGTTATGAAACATAACCATAATAATAGAAATTGTCAAACAAATGTGGGGACCAATACTATGAAATAGTTATTTAACTGTTCTTACACTTTTAATACTGCCTGTAAAAATTTTATTGCCTACACGTAACTGTAAATTTTCTTTAAGGTTTTTATGTTCAACAATAATATTTTCTTCTTTAAGTATTTCTTTTAAACATTCTTTAATGGTGTCCTTTAATGAAGAAGATGAGGGGGTGTGTAATGGTGGTATTGGGTCGTTATGTGTGGGAGGGGTTATAGATTCCCTAAGGGGTGGGGTATTAACATGAGACGAAGTAACGCTAGAATTAGAAGTTGCTCTCATTTCATTAATACTATATTGTGGTGAGTTCATTTTTTTACTTACTTCATTAATAAAATCGGGCGATAAAGTACCTGAGGGTGTTGGGTCTGGTATGGGGTTTCTTATCATTGCTTCTTTAATAGCGTTGGGTAATTTTGATTTTAAAATTGCATCTTTTGTCATATTTGATTTGGGAGTCATAGACATCTGACTGGAAGTATCCGAAGATGGTAGAGAGGACAACAGATTTTCCTTTATATTGACATTAGGGGGCATCTCCATAGTTGCAGCTTCTGTTATCGGTGAAATTTCCCGTGGGGTATTTTTAGATGGTGCATTTAAGGCACCATGATTCATAAATCTTTTCGCGTTTAATAAAGATTGTTGTAATTTATCCATTCCTTCCATTTCCTAAAATTTTACATTGAACCATACTTGGTTCATACTTTTATCCCCATAAGGGTTATAACCGGGTCGTGCTTGAGTAAATTTATCCATAGTGGGTTGCCAATTCCTAATTCGGTCCAATCTAAAAAACTTCCAACCCGGAACTTCAGTGTCTGTAGCCCCTTCAGTTTGCCATGCTCTTAACACAGGATTATTTCTTTTAGTTGTTCCTGCACATACAGGTTCAATAGTTCTCCATCCGGGGTTATATGTGGCATCACCAGCATAATATATTAGAGTAGACAATTTATTCTCAACCGATTTTTTAACTTCATCACGGTTAGCTACTTCTAATATAATAGATTGCAAGGTGTTGTAAAGTTTCATCTTTAAAACTTTAAGCTGGGGTTAATCCTACACTTGGTCCAGTTGCAGTATCGTCAGGTACTGAATAACCATTCTTGGAATTATAAACGTTGGTTTTTATTAAATCTTTTCTTGTTAATACATCAGTTTTAGTTCCCGTATCCGCACCATGTACACCTAAAAAAACGGTAGTACCTCGTCCTTTATCATCACCATCCGCTAATGCGTTAGGGTGTTGTGGACTGTAGGACTCTGATTTGGGACTATATTCATTTTTGGGGAATAGCTTGTCTCTTTCACCTTTTGCTACTTCCGTCATTTTTTCTCCAGGATTTGTTTGTTGTTCTTGTGCCATAACTTTTTTATTATAAATAGTTTATAAGTTTTTTAATCTTATTTATTTGTTCACTTAAATTAATATCTCTTACATCTGGTACCTCTTCTTGGTTTACCACTAAACCATTTTTTTCATGTGGAGATAAATGAGTATTTTCCATTCCACCACCCATTTTACTATCTCTAGAAGATTCTTTACTTCTACGTACTTGTTGTTCCATATTATTAAATATTTTTTTACCGTAATCACCTCCAGTCAATTGGTATGGAACTGTACCTTCTTCCTCATTTCTAAAAAAATTATTTATTTTTTTTAATAGTTCTAAACTTATATTAGGATTTTTTATAATATTTTTTGCTCTTTCAAACCCTTTAGTGGTTTCTGAACCATTAAAATTAGAAACCGCATTCCTTATATTATCCACACATTTGTCGGGGACTTTAAAAGTAGTACCATATAGATTTTTATCAGGCATTTTATCTTACGTTTAAAACATCCATTGGGTTTACCCCATCTGCTTCACATGCACTTTTAAATTTTTGTGCCATTCTATTTAGTATTGGATTAGGTGTATTTTCATCATGTAATTCTACATCTTTTTGTGGATTATCAACTAACCCTCTTTCATTATTTCTATCGTCTTTGGATAAGAGAACTTCCAAAACATCCCTCATTTTTTGTTCCGACATTTCTACAATTCTTTGTTTTTCACTATGGAGTTCTTCTTCACTTCCATCTACCATCTTTCCATATTCAGAGGCTTTACGGATAGCTTTAGCGGGGCTTACCTCATATTCTTTATCTAAAAATTCAGTTGTCTCGTAGGCTGACATTAAATCAATATCTTCTTCTGGACTAACCTCACTCGGGTGGTCTCTGCCTAATCCACCCAGTTCATAGGCTTCTCCCCAATAACGCCTATAATAATAACCCATACCATTTCCTTTTTGATGTCCAGTTTTTACTGCATCATCAGAGGTACTTTTACTTACCTTATTCATTTTATTAATCCCCAAAGGAATTTTAGAACTACCCAATGAACCATCATAATCAACTAGTTCATCTAATTCTTGCTCTTCATTAGTTTCTTTATTTTCTCCCTGTTCTTTTTCCCATGCAACATGAGATTCTTCAGAATCTTCGCCATGAATTTCTTTACAGGTACCATTATGTGTTAATTCTTTCATGTATTTGGTTTTACTATAAATATTAAATAGATAGTAAATATTTATCTTAAATGGGACCACAAAATTTAAACAACTATT
>Ga0098047_10000126_pt1 | contig 28899 bp, 31 predicted proteins | sample 12_taG_FD_92585 | JGI IMG/M metagenome (GOLD analysis project Ga0098047, IMG submission 92585) | Marine viral communities from the Subarctic Pacific Ocean - 12_ETSP_OMZ_AT15267 metaG | ecosystem: Environmental > Aquatic > Marine > Oceanic | place: Subarctic Pacific Ocean | collected 2015-01-16 | reverse complement strand
TTCAAAGTTAAGATTGCTAAACCAACTTCTTTGATCAGTAAATATATTATAAGTATCTGTAGGTCTCTCTCTATTTAATAGATAGAAAAGACCTAAGCTTCTTAAAAAATGTAAGTGAACTGCCGAAGCCGTAGTCCCAAACTTATGAGTGTTAATATATGATTCTTTATTTTCCGCATCATAAAAAGCAGCAGGAAATCCTGTACCACTAGGGGTCACAATAGGTAATACTGTATCAGCTAAGTACTGGACAAAATGAGCAGAAGAATCGAAATCAGTCCACTTAGTACCCAAAGGAACTAAAATATCCTTTTCAAAAGAAGCGGGTGTTATATTAGTTAACTTATTCTGTTTCACGAAAAAGTTAGAGAATCCTTCGGGTGTATCAACGGTGGCGAATTCGGTTCCTGGGAGCGCGGAAACTGGTCCTAAAAGCTCACGAAACTTGTCTATAAAACTTATATCCCCATTTATAAGCTGTGCTACGGGGCTTAAACTCTTCCCACTTAAGGCTAGATCACGGTTTTGATAGACTTTGGGCGTAACAATTTCAATTGCATCAACATAATTTCTTTTAAAAAACTTTTGATCGTGGCCCATTATACATATATGGTATTAATTACTAGGTTATTCAACTGTATTATAGCATTGAAATCAATAGTCACTGTTTCAGATACATTATCTACAGTAGCAAAACGAATTTCCCTAATATCGTACATAGATCTAATAAGATCTTGAGGTACAAAAGATTCACCAAACTCCCTTTTAGTTACATGGAAATACCTTAAAATAAAATCTCTTACCTTTAGTTCAACCTCTTGCTCTCTACTCCTAAGACGCTCATCTAATCTAATTGATACTACTAAATCCAAAGTAGCTATATAGCCATCATTAACGACCACTTCATCTGTCATCATTTTCTTAGGTTTTAATGCAGCTAAAAGAGCGTTTTTATAACTCAGGCTAGACTTTTCTAGCTGAAGAGGGCTCGCTACGCCTAGAATATACAAATCAATTATGTTAGCAGAACAGTAGGATTTTCTAGTGGCTGCAATAGCTTTGGCTATCTTGCCGTAGGGACCCACGAAATTGTTACAAAAACTTACATAGTCTTCCAGGGAAACTACCCTATCTTGTCGCTTAAAATTAAGAGGAGCCGCAACTTTTGCTTCTGCGGCAGTTTCTGAATTAGCCCCTCCCGTGCCAGGAGTTGTATTGGAAACAATGGCTGGAAGAGCAGGCCCATAAGGAGGTGAAACTATAGCTGCAACATTCAAACCTAAAGTTCCTATGTTTCCTCTGGTACCACCCCCTGCTCTATAGGAAACTGAGTAAGAATCATTAGGGCCAGGAGCCGCCCCATTAAGCCCTGTTCCAAATATTATTAACGCTTCCCCTAACTGAGCATTTCTCACCTCAAAAATACGAGAGTCTGCTCCTGAAGATTGGTATAAGTTATCAACCTCGGTGTAGGCTCCCGACACTCCTGGAAGAGAACTATCTATATAAACCTCTATACTTTTAGAAGCCACTGGAGTTTGAGTTAGCGTAATAGTTTTAGGGCCAGGAGAATTTTCGAAGGTGCCCTGTTCGGTAACTAAAGCCCCTTGCACGAATACTAAATTATTCCAAGTAGCTCCATCATTACTCTCCTCCTTATATAAACTTATCGCACTGTCAGCTACCGCAGGAACCACTACACCATCTTTTACCTTATAAAGAGTGTAAGGTAAAGATAAACCATCTTCAGGAGAGGTAATAGTAAATGTTCTATTTTCAGCAAAAATGAATAGGGTATCTTCGGAGGAGGGAGTATCAAGCACAAGCTCCGCATTTGCCGCTGCGGATATAGGACCTCGGATATTATAACCTATGAGATTCAGCAACTTATTAACGCTTGATCTATTCTTAGCAGTAGGTAAAAAGTTCTCATTAGCTAACATGTCAGCTTTAAGAGACATAACAGAACCCATGTACGCTACAAGTTCTATAAGCATCATGCCCAAATCAGACTCATTAAAGTTTTGAAAGTCCGTAGGGTAAATAGCTCTAATGTAGCCGATTAACGAATTTTTTAGAGAGAGGAAGTCTGTTGCGGCGTAGTCGATCTCCTGTAGCTTAAGATTCTCAGCGATAGGGGAGGTGCGGATAAAGTCTGTAGCCGCTGTGGTATAAGGAATTGTTTCCTCAGATGGCGCTCCCCCGCTTTCAGGGGGCGCATAATTAATTGTTGAATCTCCATATGCCATTCTACATCTCCATTGTTAAATCTATAACCTCTTCAGTCACTAAAATCTCGGCATTTAATACGATAAGAACCCCAGGAACACCTCTATATTTAGATTTGTCGGTAAGAGAGACTGATAGATTATTAACTTTAATTTCGTCCCCAAAATAGGTAATAATCTGCGCCATAACTTTATCTCTAATTTGCATTATTATAACTGTATCTAAAGGCTCAAACAGGTACTGCTGTAAATCTAAACCAAAATCAGGCATCATTAATCTCTCGCCTCCACCTGTATTAAATAGAGTATCTAATCCTGATAAAACTCTCTTTCGACCTGATACTCTACCAAAGTATGGGTCATCTTGCCCTGCCCCAGGAAGGGGGGTAAGACCATAAGTAGCCTGCTCTCTATAAGAACGAATTAAAGTAGCTGCTGCTTCTGTCGGAATTTCTCCATATGTATTTATCATGTTTTAATATTTTTAAAAAAGGTGTGTTGATTATAGTAATTAGTAAACACCTCTTGTTTATTTAGAGGTTTAGAGTAAAATTTTAAACTTCCTATAAATCCATCCAACCCTGACTTGTATCCATGATTGGTGTTCATAAAGCCACCCTCCTTAGTAGTACCGTCTGCTGTTATGCCATCAGTCCAACCTCCCCCCACTATCCAAGGAGTAAAGAACCCCTCTAAAGAAGGTCCTTCATCAAATTCAGAGGTGCCTACTTGGGTAGTGGCTCCCTTATCATATGTAAAGCTACTAGTAGTTAAGTCTGAATTATTCTTATAGAAGGAGGGAAGTTGCACAGCTTCACCACCATTAACCCCAAAAACCTCACTAATAGAGGAGGTTTCTAAATGAGATCCATCTAAGTATACAGCCACCTCATTTTTAGGTACATCGAAAGATATATTCATATGAACAAACTCGTTTTTAGCATCCCCCAAAGAAATTTCCTTTGCCATTTTAGAAATGGGAATAATCATTTTGTGTAGTCCATTAACAGCGTTATAACAATCTCCCTTATTCACAAATTCTACTTCACTTTGATTAACTGATTGAGTAGGGGCCATATAAAACACCATACGATTAGTTGTATCTAATTCATTCTGATCTGACATGGTTGATTGTACAGGATCTAAAGCAATACTATTTTCTCTTGTGAATCCCATAACAAAACCCCTTACAACATCAGAGCTTCTATCGAGGGTTATTTCAGTAGCCGTTTTGTTTAAATCTACCCCACCCGTATTCTCACACGCTAAAATAAGCTTATGATATTGATAGGTGGACCAACTACCATCCCCTCTATCAGTTACTACATCATCTAGCCCTAAATAAGGCCTAGTTAAGTTATTAAGATTAGGTAAGTGGATCCAGAAATCAATGGACGCGCCTCTCGGGTTATAAAGAAGATTCTGAAACTCTTTAGTATCAGGCATCCTTAAATAACTACCAACACCTGAAATAGTAGGGGTTCGGGAAGTAGTATTAAAGCCTACCTTTGGGATACCTCGTAAAAATGGAATACCTAAGCCACTAGCAAAAACTTCTTGAGAGCTTGCGGCTACTAGCTGACAGTTATTATAATTATCCCTAGTTGCACAATTCAAAACTTGATACTCTTGTGAGGTAGGCTTAACTACGCTCCCTTGAAGGAAGCTATAGATAGCGAATAGCTGATCTGTGATTATATCGTCAGTTAAGGATATTATCTTACCTACAGAACTTGCTGTTCCCATATCTGTAGGTTTATGTTGGATGGTGCCTACCCCTACAGGAGGAACTACTAAATTGTTCAATAAAGTTGGACCCTCTGCATCTACCCCTCGCACATATTTAGGTTTAAGGGGAAGAACAATAGAACTAACCTCTCCTTGCTCAAAAGTTAACTCTTTCTGCCGTCTTACATCAACCGAAAGATTAATATTCTTTAAAAATGAAAAATCATTAATAGGAACTTCACCTATGGCAAAAGAGGAAGACCCATAAAGGTCAGGAGCTTTAACTGCTACCTCGATTTGCTTTTTTCTTTTGTTAATCTTCTTATTAAACGACGATATACTAGCATATAAAGCCTGTTTAAGGTGTATAACAATTGCAGAGTCTTTTTCATACCCTGATGCCACTAAACTATTGATCTGAGAGGAAACATCGTAAACCTCTTTGGTCTTCTCACCCTCCATAACCCTAATAAGGTGGTCTGCGGCATAATGAGGCTTAATATCCTCACCCGTATCAATTTTATCAGCATCAAAAAGGGTATCCACATAATCCTCAAGGTCTGCCAGAGAATAGGATTGACCCTTTCCTCCTAAACTAGGAAAATGATCCATTTTCCAGGCCTCTGGAAGAGGGACAAACCCTATGTCTGCGCGGGTTGGGATATCACTACCATCTGTATAAGTCTCAGTTTGAGAGTTGTAGTATAAACCATCAACAGACATAATCAACTGTCCTTCTTTAAGGAGAGGAGGGCCATAAACTAGATCAAATATAGGCTCTATAGAAGGAGCCGACAAATCAAAGACAGAAGGGAATTCTCCCAAGGTATCTACTGTGAATTCAGGCTCTAACGAAGGGTCAGCGGCTCTAGCGGCTAACACTTTCCCCCAATTTTCTTTCCATGCATTTGCTTGAGATAAAAAAGTACTAATACTGTTTGCTTGAGCAAAAATTAGCTGCCTATTTCCCTCAGTGTCGCCAACACCTCCTGCGGTAAAAGGCGCAGCGCACTCACCATTAATACACTCTTCACCTGGGGCGCACTCTGAGGTGTCGAAGCAAGGTGTCCCACCAGCATCGGGAGCGGTGGGATCATCCTCATCTTGATCTATACCAAGAATTTCATTAACACATGATTCTATTCTATCATATGCCTCTCTTACTACTACATAATTATTCCAAGCCTGTGCCCCACCAGCAATAACTGCCGCAAGCATATTCAGTGGCCCTAAAGTGTCGTCCCCTTCGTCACGCTCTCTCTCCCACATGAAGGTGCCAGTCTTAGTATCCCACACATCCACACCAATCACACCAAAAAGACCGTTTAGCGCCCATCCGTATGCATCATTAGCAGCCTGTATGCCGTCAATGACTCCCTGGTTGAGGGAATTACCTACCGAAGTAGGAAGTAACGACATAAGCTCATCCTCCCAATCTAAAATACAGGTGGGGACCCCGAACTTGGTTGCTAGAAGGATGGGTTTTTTTAATATATTTGGGTTTGGAAGTTTTTGGTCTGGCATTTTACTCCGTTATCTCTCCACTGTTTATTTTTTCTTTAAGCTCTGTCTTATTTAGTAAGTCTGCCTCAAGTGGGGAAACTTCAAATCCTCCAGGAGACTCCTTGTTTAGGTCAATCTTTCCCCCACTCTGAATATTTATATCACTTTTAGATTCTATATTTACATTTCCCTGTAACGCCTTTAAATTTATATCACCTTCCTCACTTTGTAAAGTTATACTCCCCGTGCTTATTACTTTAGTATCACCAGAGGATTTTATTTGGCAATTACCATTTGCTACAATCATAATACGCTCTTTAGACGCGATAATCTCTACATCATTATTATCCGCTTGAACAATTACGGAACCGCAACCCTCTGCTTTTAAATCCTCTATATTATCAGCAGTAAACATTGTTTTAGATCCTTTACCATATGCCATAGACATATTCTTAATATGAAGAGTAGTTCCATTCTGTACAGTCTCGGTTCCACCTGTCCCTACCTGAATAAGAAGAGCCGCTCCTCTAGATTCTGTTACTGAATTACCTTGAGTGGTACTTTTATAAGAACGAGGACCAGGGGGTTTTTTTGAGTGAGTATCTGTTAAGGTTATACTGTCTGTTCGGGTTGAACTCTGTATAACAATGGAGTCATTGGTCGAATTATTTCCCTTACCATGCATATTAAATGCTTTACCATCCGAAGTACTAAGAAAGACTCCAGTATTATCTATCCCATCCTCGGTAGTTCCTGTATTATCTGATAGTACCATAGAATTACCCGCAGGTGTAATAAGACCATAAGCCTGAGACTGTGCATTTGTAGCATAAGCCTGCTCTATGGGAGCAATAGTTCCATTAATATTCTTTTCTTGAAAGGTAGAATAATAAGGAATGTCCCCATCCCAATTTTTAGGCGTATCATAAATAGATCCCAAATAAACCCACTCACTTGGATTAGAATTATCAGGGTTCCCAATTAATACTTTAGCGTATAGCTCGGGAATCGCCCAAAAACCATATTTCCTAGGCATTCCAACAGGTGCCATGTATTTTACTGTATACATAGACGGGACATACTCTCGATTTTTATACCATTTTGCGTAACTACTTTGTTCTACAACCCCCATGGACCCATCCCCCATAGTGGTAGCAATCCTCATAACATTTCCAATTAAAGTTTTCATAATATTCTATTCATGCAAGGGAGTTTATAGCGAAATCAGTAGCTCCCTGGGATTCAGGGAGATTTATTGATATCTTTGTAGGGACCTCACCAACAGCCTCGAATAAATAAGTACTCAATTCAAATGGGTCTCTAATCAATACAAACTGCGAGTATGCGCGGGTAGAAGTAATCACATGTTTAAACCCAGTTAAAATATACATTCCCGACATTACCCGATTAAATGGGTTATCTACCATATCTTGATTATAAGGCTTAACCATATCATTAGAATTTATATAAACTACTACGGGTTTAAAGAACAGACTCCCATAACTCAAAGTAAACAGTGGAACTGTCTTAATTTTTAAGGTAATAGGAGACATAAGAAGATCTATGGTGAGTTGCATAAACTCAACTGCTGCTGTCTGAACCTCAAATCCAGCTAGGCCTCCTACAAATTCAGAGGAAATCTCCCCTGCGTCTACCCCAGCCTGTATTTCAGCCCATAACGCAACCATAGCGTCTACATAGTTTTTTACTAAATCCTCCTTAAATTCTTTGCTTCCAGGATACTTAATAGACATTGCTGCCATCTGTAGAGGCCTCCACCCAGCAGCAGACTCAATTTTAGCCTTAAGAATCTCTAAGGTGAGTGCTAGATCTTTATCATCGTAAGGCATAGTATTAACTGAAAAAATCCTTCTCCGCAGCGGTTTTAGCAACTTTAAATAGGTTAGCTAATAAATATTTAGATATATCCTGCTCAAAAGATAAAATATTTGAATCAGGATACCCTGCTCTAAACTCATGAACAACATTATTAATTGCCAATTCCATCTCTTTCTGTGCTGCCATCGTTACAAAATCTGTTGTCCCAGCGAATCCAACTCCCTCAAAATCTTTAGTATCTACCCCTACAGGATTAGGATTAAGAATAGTCTGAACCGCGAATTGATAAGTATCATCCACGACAGCCTTCCATGTCTTTGGGTACATAGTGTTAGTAGGTAGTTTTATCGACTCCGTGTGCTTTAAACCTTTTTCTATGAGTTTTAGGGTTTTATCAAAAACCTTATCTACATCATCACCAGCACTTCCCGTACTTGCTAGGTTTTCCTCTTTTGCTACTATTATTTGGTTTCGAAGCGTCTTGTACACATATAGATCTGCGTACAAATAATTCGAAATAAGCTGAAGGTCTCCTGCAATAAAGACGGGTTTTGTGGCATCGTTTATTATCCCCTCCTTTTCCCAATATCTTTTTAAAGTATTGTTCGTCTCATATGTAACTATCCCATTTATCTTATAAGTCCCTATCAAATTGTCTAAGTTCCTCAAAAACTTATGAAAAAATTCTACGGGATCACTATTTTCTGGGTCATCTGCTAACGCTAGAGTCATCTGCTTGTGCTCAGACCAAGGACCAAGCTTGCTTCCAGCAGACTCCCAACGCATTGTAAGACCTAATTTTGCTGGGGAATTTGTCAAATAAGCTAAAGAGGGACTCTCTGTAGCTATATCATTATAAGATTTTCTGTACTGACGCTTTCGTATTTCGTCATTGAAATCAGATCCTTCTTTATATTCTCGATTTATATTAACCCCAGGGAAATCATTGCCTGTTTTGACAGGACCTAAAAGATCAACTTGCTCTTGCTTATTCGTCGCCCAGTGCGACTTCCCACCCCAGTTTAGAGTTCCATCTGCATTCCTTCCAGGGTAAGGATACCCAAAACGGTTCAGGGGTGTTTCCCCCGCAGCTACAGGAGCGGTGGTTTCCCCGCTTACGAAACCTAAAGCCGAGCAGATATCTCTCATTACTTCTTGTTCATAATCTACATAGTAATAAGACTCGAATGGATTTTTGCTTACAACCTCCTCCATATACCTATTCAAAGCACTTGCTAAGGGACCTCGTAACTTATTTAACTGATAATTAATGTCTGGAAGAATGATGATAGGCTGTACATCACTACCGAGATTAGATCTTATATATGCCCGTAATAACTTTTCTAATTCTCTTTGAAATTTATTTTCCTGTAAAGCATCAGATAGAAACGACACCCTCCACTTAAATCGTGCGCCCGAGCCTATGTTAGTACTATGTTTTCCGCTTATAGGTAAAGAGGTAATTGTAAGATCATAGGTTCTCAAAAGATTAGCGTCATATGATAATTGAATATCTGTTAAATAACCGTCCATAGGACCTACCCACCCTGTAGGATCATTCCCCGTGCCATAGGCTATCCAAACAGGAGTTATTTTGGGTTTAAATATAGGTGCGCCAGCAGCAACCCCCCCAGGTGGCGAGGAGGGAGGCACTGATGCAGCCCCCCCAGGGGGCGAGGAGGGAGGCGCTGATGTAACCCCAAACTTTAAGAATTGTGTTATAAGATTATCATTTACATCTATAAGTTTAACCTTAAACTTAGGCTCACTATTTTGTCCATCAAAATTAAAAGTATGCTCAAAAGTAAGAAGGTTATCATTAGACGCTGCAAATATAGAATCTTCTTCTTTGGCAAGCGTGGAAAGCTCTTCAGCGAATTTAGTGACACTGGTTGCAGGAGTTCTTCCAGTCGGTGCCGCTAATCCTATTTTACCAAGCTCAGGATTAAGCACATCCGCAAACCGATCCTTCATACCACTGGTATCAAGACCAATAATCACATTATGTGTTGCTATAGGATTTCTTCTGCTCATAGCTTAGGTAAGACTAAATCATCTCCCGACCTTAAGTTCTCAAATGGATCTACTATATTATTTAACATCATAATATACCACCAATACCCTGGAGTTTTATAAAAAGCATGAGAAATAAGGTCAGGCCTATGAGAAAATTGAATAGGGATATTTCCAAGTTTAAAAGCAGCAGGAGTAAGACCTACTGGATCATAATTATCGAAGAATGGGGTGCCTACTGCGGTCGTAGTCACTTTACCTTTATGTAATACTTCTTGCACACCATAATTATAGCGAGATAATGATTTTTTTCTTTTTGGATCCATAATTTAAGAGCCTAGGTAAGAGGGGAGGGGAGGATCGGGAGGAGGAGGAGGAGTAGGGAAAGGAGTACCTAAAGGAGTCTCAGGATCCATAAGATCTGTACTGACTTTGCCGCTTTTGGCAGGTCCAGGTCCTGGATCGCTTGAGTAAGGAGAATCTATTAAAGACTCCCACCCTGTTAAATTATCTCTCAACAGAGGAATATTCCTTTCAAATTTCCCAGAATTTCTATACTCCTCTAAATTCATACTTACACTTATAATTCTTGGAAGTAGGGTCTTAAGATCATACCCCCCTCTCTCATCAATAGATAAATTGTACCCCGTGCAAACACATGGAACATCTTGATACATTATACCGTGTCGCAACCTAACAATAGGAGGCCCATTTAAGGGAATCCTAGAATCATTAAGAACGCTGGCTCTTATTAAGCCTACCCACATCATTATTGTTGAAATAGCTTTAGCTCGTCCTGAGTGGAAACTCCAAACCTCATAGGTATATTTGGTCTCACCTGTTTCGTTACCGTCATCATCCACCAACGCTTCGCCGCTCCTCTCAGTGAGATACTTACTACTAGGAAAAGAGGTACTTATATCTGTAGGAGAATAATTATCTAATAAGTACAAAAACTCTTCATCGTAATAAGAAACTCCTGGTACTTCTAATTCGTTAGATGTCATCGTTTTAAGAGCCTCAGCCGTTCTGGTCCTTTGTTCAAAGAACTGAGTTGGTTCAAATTTATTAGTACCTCCTATGTTTCTCAAATGATTGATATGCGTCAGATTTGGTAAAGTAATATTAAAGGATAAATTAAAAGCTCTAGACTTAGCCCCAGCATAAGAATACAAAGAACCTGCCCTAGAAATTGGGTTATAGGTTATTAGATTAGGCTTCTGTGATTCCTTAATCTTTATATTCTCCCAAAAATCTAAGATCCTATAAGTAACTTCATCATTATCCCTATAGAATTCAAAAATTAACTTTGACCGTTCTTCAAGATATGTTTCTACTGTTGCTCCCATAATTTAAAAAGGTGATCCAGGCACACCCTTGTCCTCCCGCTCTTCAAGTAAGATGTCACCTACACGCAACATTGATCCTGCTAACTCCATTTGTCCCGAATTTATAGCTGCTAATAATTCATTACCACCAAAGATGGTAGCTGCTATAGCCTCTTTAATGATTGTGCTACTTCTATCAGCGAATAAACTAGTAGCCTTAGCGGGGTCAGGAGTTTTAGCGTTTATATCAGCAAGATCTTGCTCCATGCTCTCTATTTTAGGGGTAAACCCCGCTACAAGGCCACCAACAACTATTGAAGCAACTATACCCCAAGGAGTTAAGCGGCCTCCCAGCAACGCTGGCTGTGCCCTGCTGCCGAGAAGAGCAGCGGTGTTTTGTTGTAGAGCTAAAGTATTCATTTTGCGAGCACTGTTTGTAAATCGCGTCCATATAAACAAGGTTGTTAAAGAAGCGGTAAGACCTGTGAAAAGTCTAGGGGCGAAGCTGATTATTTTCATTAGCGCTCCACCCAACCATTGAAGCACTATTTGTATTGGTTTTAAAGCGGTATTTTTAAAGGTATCTAAATTCTCTCTAAATTTAGCGTTGGATTCGCCTAGTTTAATATCAACCTCAGACATTGTTTCCTGAAAATCTAATAATCGAGAAGCTATACCACCTAAGCCTTCGTCTCCTCCCCATTGCTCTAGAAAACCTTCTCTAATTTGGACGGGCATCATTTTTGCCATCTCATTCATAGAATCAAAGGTTCCACCAGCAGTACTTATAAACTTATTTATATTCTCCTCAGTCATCCCACCAGGAGCCCTCAAAGTTTGGAGTTGATCAAAGACTTGTAGCAACTGCTCTGTGCCCATAGATTGCTTTGGATCAAACATCTTCTCAAAGAGAGCCGATACTAATTTATCAGACCCAGCACCAAGGCGACCGATCATTCGTAGTTGAGCGTCTTGAACTTCTGCGGTCATGCCTAACCCACCTAAAGTAGCAAGCCTCCTGGATAAACTATTTAAAGACCCTATTAATCTACCGAAAGATACTTTCTGATCTCGATTAACCTGACCTAAAGTAGTATTTAAAGCATTGGACTCAGCGGAAGTAACCCTACCTATAGCAATCTGCTCCCTATTAAGGTTTATAAGGCTTTTAATGTCTGCGCCAGAGATCTTCATAATAGAAGCCAGCAGTAGAGTGTTCTGGGATGTTCCATGCAAGCCACCCTCTAAGAACGCAAACTGAGTTTCGATAGCCTCATGTATACTAGTAGGCAAACCCCTTAAACTAGCATTAGTACTACTCATCACCTCCGTCATATTCATGTTAATACGGAGAAGCTGTTTTTGGACTTTATTAGATTCAGCGAATGATCTAGCTAACGCAGGGAGTGCTTTATTAAGAAGTACAACTTCTGCATGGTTCAGATCAAAAGTCTTTTTAAGGGCTATAAGAGCTTGGTTGGTTATACTTAACTGCTCAGTAAAGTCTATAACCCTGTCTTGGGTTCGGTCATCCTTCTTCCCCTCGTCGCCCTCGCCACCCCTTCGGGGAGTGATCATTCTAGACATTAGAATTCAACCTCATTAAAATTAGACATGTAGTTTCGATTTGTAAGATAGGTACGGTAGTTTTCACTACCTAAGATTGCGATAGTATCCTTAATATTAGAATACTTGATTTGCCTATTCTTATATAGGGATTTTACAGCCTGGATAGAGCTTTGCATATTTGCAGCATCTAATTTAAATCCAGATAAAAGAATATTTGAAGTACTTCCTCTAAACATTGCGGTGCTTTTAAACAAGCCTGTCTTAGTTCGCTCATTAGCTACGATTAAAACTAAATGAGTTTCTGAGAAAGGTCTACTATAGTTAAAGAGTACTAAATCCCCTGGTTGAATCCAAGACGGAGATCTTTCTGAAGCTTTTATGTAAGAACTTAATTGTTGATTAGATACAGGCTGGGAAAAGCCAGGAAGAGTCTCCCTAACCCCTTGGATGAGATTTTTTAAAAAATCTAAAATACTTTTTCGAATCCTAGTGTTTGCCATCTATTAATATATATATAGATTAACTTATGAATAGTAATATAGATATTGAGATCATTGATTTTATGGACCTTATAAATCATACATTAAGTAATGATTTTGTTAACAAATGGAAGCATAAGTATTCTGAAAAATTTATTAAACACTTTCAGTTAAAGCTTCTTGAATACCTCAATAAACAAAGAACACTAAAGTTGAATACACTTTACCTGTTCCTTACTAAGAAGTGTAGGTACTCAAACGATCAAGTAGATAATTTCTTTTCTACTGTAGATATTACTTTATACTACCCTTTTATACAGGGTGTAATATCTAGGTCTTAGACTTAGCTTCATCCAGCCTTTTCTGGATCTGCTGAGGATCGTTAAACAAGGTGCAAACATTCTTATACCCGCACCAGTTACAGAACTCATTTTCGCAAGGGTTAAATTCTCCACCCTTTAACTTCCTTATCTTCCACACATCGTTAACAATACTTCTCATGTGTGCGGCTACTTGAGACTCTGAATATTTAATGGTTACTAAATTATCCGTAACAGGATAATAATGAGCGCATACTATCTTATCGAAAGGAACCTTAAACTCTCTATGTGTAGCAAAAGCGTAGCCTTTCATTTGAGTGTCTTGATAAAGTTCAGTTTTACTCTTCTCCCTTTTGCCTGTCTTATAATCAATGACTAAAAATCCTCCCTCTTTTCCTTTGATTATGCGGTCGATGTAACCTATAATCTCTATGTCGTTGCCCATATCAATGTTGAACCCGTGTTCAACTGCAACGGTCTCTTCAAGGCTCGCATTCAAACGGAGGAAATTTTTGAGACATGGTTCGATCTTCTTGTTATAAGACTTCGAAAACTTGTAGTTTTCCTTGTGTTTCTCGGCCCAGGAATCGAGTTCAGCCATCGTTGAGGCTTGGTAACCATCCTCTAGGATCTTGTGGATATAGGAGCCAAAATGAAGGGCATCTGTATTCGCGTCCCCTGTCTCCTGGATGCGGTCAATGTATCGGTACTTATACTTTAAGCGGCATTGATTGAATGTATTCCGCTTGGACTCAGAAATTTTATTAATAAACATGGAATCACCTCACCTTATTAAAGAGTATTTAGAGCGCAAATTTAAAAATAACTATAAATTATCGTCCAATAATCGTGAATTTATAGTCCCCTCTATATTTGTAGAGTCTGATTACAAGCGGCACATGAGCATCAACACGGAAACGGGGTTGTGGCAGTGCTTTAAAACAGGTAAAACGGGTAATTTTATTAAACTATACTCTTTATTAGAGAAGAAGAGCTATAAACGAGCAGAAGCAGAGCTAATGCTCCATGAATTACAGAATACACCACCAGAACAGATCTCTTTAGCGGGTATTGGAACTGAATATGACCCAAAAAATCTTCTTTGTGAAGATAACCCCCCTCTTATTCCTATAAATATTAACTCTTATGAAACTAAGGATAAAACTATCCTTGATGCATGGAAGTTTTTGATGGATAGAGAAGTATTTAACCTAGATGAATTTGAAGAAGAGCCTTTTTATCTAGTTAAAGAGGGGAGCTATAAAAATAGGATCTTCATCCCCTTTAGAAACCCTGAAGAAGAGATGTACTTCTTCCAAGCCAGGGCTTTATACCCCTCAATGCAACCTAAGTATTTAAATCCCCCTGCTGCCAAAGGGGTTCACGCTCGCCATGTAATGTACCCTTTTGATGAAACTGCGGATAAGGTATATATCACTGAAGGTCCTTTCGATGCGATCACTTTAAAGCTGCAAGGACTTAACGCTACCTGTACGGTAGGGAACTCTATCTCACCTACACAGATGGAGATTCTTAAAGAATTCTCAGGAGATATAATCTTAGCTTATGATAATGATAAGGCAGGTAAGATAGGCATTCTAAGGTATGATAGCGCAAGAAGAACTAATATTATGCCTCCCTTTAAAATCGTTACACCACCTGATCCGTATAAAGATTGGAACGAAGCACATGTAAAAGGGCAGGATGTAGTTAATTGGATTTTTAACAACACTTTAGACTATACCTATGAAGTAGGCATACTCGAATCCTTAGAAGAGATTAACTAACAGTAAAAAACATAAGAGGACTACGGATAGTCTCTCGCAAAATTTTATACTCTACTTGGAGTGCGTAAGTCCCTACGGGCGTAGCTAGATCACTAGGGGCTGTAGTATCTAGCGTATAAACTGTATCGAAATTAAGGATTAAGGTATTATCAGATGTGACATCTACATCTTGTATCCACTCCCAATCAAGAACTGTAACTCTAGATGGGTAACTTGCGGCTTGTTGATCTACCTTCATGACCTTGAACTTAGGATCAATAATAGCCGCATTTTTAAATAGGTTCTTTATGGAGCTATCAATACTCCTATTTTGTAATGTTATGTCTACACCTACTTTTAATTGAACTATAGATCCTAAAACTACATTAGTATTCATAAGCTTATGCTGTGTGGATAATAGTGGTGGCTCGGTTATCGTGTAGAAAGTATCTGTAAATAGCTCAAAGCTGTTAATTATAGTTGTCCAAGGCGAGTTGGCTGTAAGCTTAACGGTCCACACATCTATGTAAGTCGTTGCCGCTGACGCAGTATTTTTCATATTACCCCAAATACCATCAACAGTAGCGTTATCAACCTGACTCACGCTTGAGAGAGCCCCCCCAAGAATACCATCTAATACCACCCCAAACTCTCCCTCATCGAGACGGTAAACCCCACTAACCCCAGAGCATGGTTGCGAATCAACCCAACCATCGTAACCATACTCATCTAACACACCAGGATAGGGAGCTAAAGCTCCTGTATACTCTTCTACATCAAATTGCTCTGTAATACCCTTTTGATCTCTAACAATAGCATCGGATGATGGTTGAAAACACATCTTGGCGTCTCCTGCTGAATTATCGGAAATTAAGTCACCGTCTAGTACGCTGCTGGGTGAGGTCCCCGCAGGTATTGCAAAAACATTAACAGAACTTACTTGGTAGGGGTCCTGCATAGCCCCATCATTTATAAAAAATGATCTTAAGAGTACTTTATTAAGTACATTGGGTCTTTGATGACGATCAATTACTCGAATATTGTTTAGTTGCATCTTGTTCCTGCTCCAATTCTTCCTGGTATAATTTTAGAAAGGTAACTCTTTCTGTTCTAGTTAGGTCTTTTACATCACTATAAGAGAAATGTAGTTTACTTACTAATATATAGGCTTCTCGGAGAAGGTCCTCTAGCTCAAACCCACTAATTAATTCACTGAAAAAAAATTTTCGGTAATGGGGATAGCAATATCATTAACGCTATCACAGGAATCGCAAATAAATCTAGCCCTGGTTTCTATTCCGTATGTTTGATTAGTAAGTATGCTAACAATAGTATGGATATCAGCAGAGGGTAACTGAGGGATAACTTTAGATATAACTGTATTTTTTGAATTCCCATCCATTTCGACAACCCATCTCCAAAGGTTGTCCATCATTATACTTCCTTTAGACATATAAGGTTCATCATAAACCCTAGGAATTCTTACTTTTATTTTTTTCCCTAAAGAAGGCAACTCTACCTCTTGAGGATCTTCGAAATCATCAGGGACATACTTTACTTCTAGCTTAGAAAGAATAAACTCAAGAGGGTTAGAGGTATCACATTCAGAGCACTTACACTCCACATGATATTCATCTCCGTAGGAGATCTCTCTAAGCTTCATTACAATGAAAAATTTATCCATCATAACTAAAGAAGAGATATCCACCCCCTCCACGCATCTACTTAGCATAAGAGATATAGGATCTGCTTTTTTATTTTTGAGAGATAGTAAAGCTTTCTCATCTTCAAATTTTAGGGGGCGAATAGTTACTCTTCCGTTAGGACATGAATCCCCATAGAACTTACCTTTTGAAGGTAGGAGAATCTCTACTTCGGTTTCCGTAGGTAAAGTGCTGAGGATGCTGTCTACCTCATCCTGAATATCAGGTGCTTCAATAGTATTAGGGTTTGCTTTTTTCATATGTTAGACCGTCTATACTATAATAGTATAAATGAAGATTGAAATAAATACGGTAAAATCTCGTATCATTACGGACAATCCAAAGCTTCTCCAAGCGTTAACTTCTTTATATAGCTTCGATATCCCAGGTTCCCGTTATTCCCCTGCGTATAAACGAGGTAATTGGGACGGTAAACAGAGATTTATTTCACAAAATGGTAGTTTTCATACAGGATTACTAGGAAGAATCCTAAAAGATCTTGAAAAAATCGAATGCATACCTGAAATTGAGTACAATTACCCTATTCCAGAGAGTAGCCCTATTATTTCCACCATACCTGGGTTCACTTATTATTCATATCAACAGAAACTTATAGAAATAGCCTTGAATAATAGAAGAGGGGTTGTTAAATCTCCTACAGGATCAGGGAAAACCCTCATCATGGCAGGAATCATACAAGCTTTATTAGGAAAAAAGATGGTTATCCTTTTTAATGCTAAACAACTCCTCAAACAAACCTACGAGTTCCTTACTAAAACCTGTAAAATACCTAATGTAGGCTTATGCTATGGTGAAGGGTTTATATATGAGGATATTATGTTATGCACAGTCCAGAGTATAGAAAAAATACTAGACACTCACTTAGAAGAAGCGGAAGTATTAATGATAGATGAATGTCATGAATTTTCTAATGGCCGAACTACATTAGCAGCAATTAGATCTTTCCCTAAATGTCAGTATCGCATAGGGTTCACAGCGACCCCTCCTAGGGAGAAAATACCTAAATATAATCTAGAAGGTGCTTTGGGGGCTACCTGGGAAGTAGTTCAAACTAAAGACTTAGTAGACGAAGGCACACTTACTAAGCCTATTATCCAGTTACTTAAAATGCCTTATACAGCATCAGGTATAGATATGGATATGTCTTATACAGATGTTTATGAAACCTTTATTGTACATAATGAGGTTCGTAATAATAAAATTAAAGAGATTGTAGATGTCATCAAAAATAAAAACAAAGCAGCCCGTATACTTATTCTTACCAAATCACTTGATCACGGAAGAGCCTTGGAACACTTACTTTCAGGGAATTGCGAGTTCCTGGAGGGGGCTAATTCCATCGGAGAACGGTATCAAGCTATATCTAGATTCCGAGGATGTGGAGAGTCTAGCATCCTCATTGGTACTAAAATCCTCCAAACGGGGATTAACATTGAGGAAATCACCCACTTCATAAACGCAAGAGGGATGAAGTCTGAGATAGCCACCCTACAAGCATTAGGTCGCGCCTTAAGAAGACATGACTCAAAACAACAAGTATTTGTTTATGATTTTTTAGATGAGGAGAAGTACTTAAAAGAGCACTCATTAGCCAGGAAGAGACATTACTCTAGAGAGGGACATGAGGTTAATATATTATGAAAACAAATGAAGAGATAAAAAAGCAGTTAAGTAAGTTTAACGAGAACGAGAAGCAGAGCCTTAAAACTATATCTAAGCTAGTAGAGGAAGTTGCAAAGAATGGGAATGTTAATCAAGATAATTTTAACCGATTAACAAATGCTTTAGCCGAACTCAATATATTCAGAGAGAATATGATAAGGCGTATGTTCAGACTTATGAAACAGAACCATATGGTAGATTAGTTATCTATCTGAGGTATTTGTATATCTGGGTTTTCTAACTTAAGCTTAAGACCCCAATTCTCCATATCTCTTTTAGTCCACTGATCTTCTAAATTGGACTCCAATGAATCCAACTTATAATTAATATTATTAAGTTGGCTGCTAATCCAAACCACCCCTGCACATAGACTAACTACGAGCCCTAAAGGCATTAAAGTATCCTTACTAATTAAAGACTTTTTTTCTGTCATCCTCTTCCCCTTACAAAATATTTGGCTCCTGCATAAGTTGCTGCGCCAGCAAATACTTGATTAGCTGCTTTAAAAAAGGTAGCATCTACAAAAGGTTTTAAGTTACTAGTATTTACTGCATTAACCGTAGCCTCTACCCCATTTCCTTGGATGGTTCCATTAATAACAGTTTGATTTTTATCATAAAATCTTGCTGCATACTTAGGTGCTGAAGTTACTCGATAGAATAAGAATTTACATCCCATAGAGTTTGCACCATCATAAATTGAACCCTTATCAATTCTGAACATACAAACCTTAGCCCCATCAGTTTGGTTAAAGACTACATAGCCCTGCTTCTTTTTCTCTACGCCACCCCTAAGGGTTACGCTTCTTTTAGAAGAGGCTCCGCGTTTGCCAGAAAAGAAACCCAACTAGCTTCCTTTATTCTGCCTACCATCCCTTAAAGGATTAGACATACTGACAACCCCATAAGTAACTGCGAAAGCAGCAGTATAACCTAGATCATTTCTAATGGTTATTGATTTACATGCAGTAGCTTCGGGTAAATTTAAAGTTGCTATAGAGCCCTGCCCTGCCACAACTGATCCTCCACCCCTAGCCCCTGCTCCGTTTACTTCTGGCTTCTCTAAAGCACTTACATTTATATTGTTAGCTGAATATCCTTGGGGAGCTTCCGTATAAGGATATTGTATAGAAGATGGGGCTACAACAAAGAAAGACACATCAGCGGGAGCCGCTCCTGTGGTTATATCCTGAACTGATACATAATTACAATAAATACCGCCCTCTGTTTGAGTTCCTGATAACCCTACCTCTCTATTAGTCTCATATGCTACTGAACTTACAATTACTGAAAATGGCTTTAATGTTTCTCTTTGGCTTCCCATTAGTTATCCTCTTCATCTTTTCCGAGATCTAGGCCTGACATTAAATCCTCTAAATCTTTATTACCTTTCTTGACCTCTTCCTTAGAAAGGGTCATCTTTTTAGGTTCTTCATCTTCATCTTTCTCTTTAGGTTCTTCATCCTTTTCGTCTGCGTCACCGTCTGCCTCTTCTTCCTCGTCATCTGAATCCTCTTCACCCTCCTCCTCTGGAGCATCATCCGTTTCAGTTCCTTGAACTTTTTGTCTAAGATGATCTTCCTCATCGTCCTCACCCATTTGCTCCATAATAGTTTGGACCAACTCGGAGATATTACCAAGATCTTTAGGGATATTTTCGAAATCAATACTCTCTACTAAGGAGTACTCTTTTAAGCTATATCCTGCTGTTTCAAAGACTATTTGGAGGTAATCATTAACATCAATGCTCTCTACACCATTCTTAGTTTTAAGACTTTGTGCCACCTCATTAAGAACTCTTTTTTGAACACTTCCTTTAGGGGATAGTTTTGAAAGTGTTTCAAATATTACTACCTGTGTATTTAAAAGGCTTCTAAATGAAGGGACATCTTTAAGGTTGTTAATGTTCACCCCATACTTCTCACTAAGAAGATTAGAGAAGAGACCTTTGATAGGTTTCTTCATTTCAAAGACAGTAGATACGAACTTTTTAATATCCTCTTCCTTAACCGCATCAATTTCGGAAATATAAAGGCTGTTTTTTACACTCTCAAAGAGATGCTTTTTAGAAGCTAGTGCAAGATAAGGAATATGAGAGATAGACTCCACTAAGGTAGTTGCGATTTTTTCTTTGTTCTTCTCAAAAACTAAACTAGCAAGCCGATTCATTTCCTCGCTCACGCCCCAAACAGTGTTAAAATTATTCTTAGATTCTAAGAGTTCTTTTTTAATAAGTTCTTGCTTACAGATCATCTCATATATAGAGTCGCTGACATCGGTATGGGGACGGTACGGATTTAAGCTTGTCAAATCTTCATATGAAATCTTCTCAAAGTTAAAAGCTTTAGCTACCGCTTCCGATAGGACTGCACCATTTTGAAGTTCAGGGATATCTCCTAGGTTTTCTTTATTTTCTTTAAGAAATTCTACGACTTGCGGGATAATCTCAATAAAATTAGCAAATTCAGTACTCTCAATAATTCTATTAGAACTATTAAACTTCTCAGACTCCTCACGGAGTTTCTGTTTTACCTGATCAAATTTTAACCTGTTCTCCCAAACAGAGAGGAGATTAGAAAAACTAGAATCAGCATCCCCCCTTTTATCCTCATATATCTTTTCTATGAATTGAGACACTTTAATACCTACGATGTTATCAAACTTTTCATCGTCTGTAAATAGTTCCGCATCTTCAACCTCAATATCAGAAAGAAGTAAATCCTCGTGTAAAGAATAAGTTGCTTTTATAACCTTATTACTCTCAGTTAAGTATAGTACCTCCTTATTTGCATCATCAATAGAAAGAAGTGCTACATTCTCTCTTAGGGACCTTCCTAGGCTGTCAGCGGCCTTTAAAAGGTGGTTTACCTTCTTTTGCCGATTTTCAAAAATTAGATCAAACATAGTTTACCTTTTGTTATATATTATATATCTTCCCCAGAGGCAGTCTTTTTAGATTGTTTCGTTATTTTTTCTAAAATTCTCCTCATTATAGCAGATTCTTTACTATCGTAGCCATTTTCTGTCATTAACTTCTTATTCAATCGTAACAATTGCTTATTTTCCGTGGAAGTAGGAGGTTTATTTTCGTTAGGTTCCTGCCCTCCCGCTTCAATATTCATGTTAGGTCCTGCCATAGCACCCGCTGGTTGACCTCCCTCATCACCCTGAGCCATCATCATTTCTTGTTGTTTTTCTAACTCCCTAGCTAACTCTTCCTTAGTTCTTTCAATTTCTTCATCACTCATATCGTAATATTCTTTATAAATAGTATCAGTAGAAAACAACTCTAGTCCTTTAACAGCCTGAACCACCCTGGTCTTTTGTTCATCAATATCCAGCTTCCGCTTAGTAAACATATCAGAGGGATCTGGAAGTTGAATCCTGAGTTCAGAAATTAATGATAAGGGGAAATCTTTTAGGCGTAGATGTCTTTTTGCTATTTTTTCTAAACCTATTTCTATAGTGGACTGAACCCTTTGTATAGTTCTAGCAAATTTAACATCTAGTTGGGAGAGATTAGCTTTTCTTTCAGGAGATTGATCTTTCTCTACAATGTAATCTTTAGGTACTTTAAGAGAGGCTAATAGTTTATCTCTAAAATACTTCACATCATCAACTTCTCCTAAGTTTTGAGCACCAGGAAGAGTTTCTATTTTAGTTCCTTGATTACCTTTGATAGGGACAAAGAAATCTTCATCTGCACTTAATGGATTAAATCTAGAATCAATTCCTCCCTGATTAGTATTGTAGAATTTTTCCTTCTTAAACTTTTGCTTAACACGCTCCATAAACATCTCAGCCTTTGCTGTAGGCATATTACCTACATCAATATAAAAGATACGCCTCTCAGGGGCTCTAGCCAGCCTATAGACAAGCATAGCATCTTCCATCAGCTTTAACGATCTATAGATTCTTACAGCAAGCGCAGCTATTGATTTTCCGTAAGGATAAAAAGCGGGATCTGAAGTGAATAATCTAAATTCTACAATTTGATTTTTATCTAAAGTAATATACTTAATCTTCTCCACACTAGGAGAAGTAGACCAACTAGCATCTCCTTGATCTGGGATCTCTTGTAAGAAATCAGTAAGGTAACCAAATTCGTTTTCAACTCTAATAATATAGTTAGGATTAAGTATCTTTATTCTTTGTATACCTGCGCTACGCATATTAATATCTAAGACAGTCTCAATAAAGCAATCTCCATATTTTACAGTGTTTCTGCAAATATCCCAATAAAACCTGTCTAGTTTTAACTTTTTAAAAAGCTTATTAACCTCATTAACAACTGTCTCACTGTCTGATAGGATTGTCCACCTATCCCCTTTAATATTTTTTTGAGTACTATCGTCTGCGTAGATATCAAATGCAGCCCCTATTTCGGGGTAGGTATCCATATCTTCGTATGATTTATATCTATTGCGCCTATTTCTTTCTACTTCGGGGAAATAGGGTGCGCTCTTCATCATGCTGAATCCGTGCGCTTGACCTCCCTCTGGCTTTACTACATCAGTAGTAACAACCGTATCCCCTGCTAGACCTGAATTTTTTTCTAGGTTAGCAATGTAAGGCTCTGCTTTTGTTGCGAAAAACTTTGAGAAAAATCTACCTAATATACCTGTTGGGTAAAAGTAAGCAGAGCCCGACCTTTGACCAAGAGCGGTCCCGAAAGAAGTTGCCCCGATACTATCTTCGTTAACCTTCTCTGGTTCTAATTCATCAGCCATTTTATATCCTCCTCTGTCACTCCACCGTATGATTTAAGTTTTACTTTACTAGATTTCATCATTACAGGATCCTTTTTCTCCACACCTGATCTGGAATGCTCCACGGGTGTATTTTCTATTAAGGTATTAATACCGTATATTGATAATGCTAAACTCATAATAAGATCATCATGCCTATTCTGTTCAGCCTCTGCTTTCCCTGACGGTTTAATAACAAAAGTGTTTAGTTCATGTACTGTTCTTTGAGAATTTATTTTTACTATGTTAGTTCTTATAGCTTCTTCTAAATTAGCTAACAGTTCTTCTCTATTTTTAGTTGTAACTTGGAAACCTAGACTTCCTGATTCATCTTCCCATAAATTCTCATATTCTAGAATATTAAACAGCCAATCTATTAAGTTATTTCCAATAGTGTTTCTTTCAACTATTACATAAGCAATATTATATCTATTAGCCTCTTCTGAAATTATTTTAGCGAACTCATTAATAGGTGTCTTATTCGAATAAAACTCAGCAACCTGCTCTCCATTATATAAATTCAATACTTGAAAGGCTGAGTAGTCTCTATTCCTTCCTAGTGCTGTATCAACCCCTATTACATATTCGTAGAATGGGTCTGCATCTTTCCATACTCTCATCCTATTATTATACTTACTATAGAAAGTTTCGTTTATATTTTCTGTTAATATTTGTAGATTACTACCCTCGATAAAGGTGTCACCTGTACCTAAGAACTCACACTCATATTCTTGGAGCCATTGTTTAAGAGGCATATTAGAACGAGTTACTTTCTCCCAGGTATCAACACTCAACCCCCGTTCTTCCATAACCTCATAGAGATTTTCATACCCCTGCTGCCTAGAATACTCAGGATGACTCTTCCAGTTAATATCAATTGCATTGAAAGAGTTTAAATTCTCTAAAGCTCGATGATAGGTTTCTTCGTACCAATTTCCCATACCATTGACAGTAGAGAGGATGAAGGCTCTTCCTCCTGTAGAAATGATTGGGTAGACAGCAGCCCAAATAGTTTCGATATTTTCAATAAACGCCGCTTCGTCTACAATAAGCATTGATCCCGCAAGTGATCGCCCCGACTGTTTCCCAGATGGTCTCGATTTAATAATAGAGTTTGTATTAAGTTTGAGGGTGTGTTTGTTGTCTTCTACTATTCCAGGCTTTAAAAACGCAGGTAGCTCATCGTACATTAATTTAATACGGTCTAGAACTTCTGTGGATTCTGCGTCACCCTTAGATAAGATAACTGTTTGTTTGTGCTTAAAGAAAAGGGTTAACCATAGTGCATAAGCAGACGCGATAGTTGTACATCCTGCTTGTCTAAATTTACGAAGAATGTTAAATCGGTGTTCTTCAAGATCCCGTAGAATCCCTTCTTGAAACTCATAAAGTTTGAATTTTACGAGCCCTCTAACGGGGTGTACAACTTTAATGTAGTTGGACATAAAGTATATGGGGTCCTCTCTACATTTTTTAAACTCTTTTAATAATTGCTCTTTTTCCATCTATTATATTATATGAAGTTTTATTGCCTTATTTGCACAAGATCATATGAAGCCTCTCCCGTTTTAAACGATTTAATCTCCTATTTATCTAGGGGTGAAGTAGAAACAAAACTACTAGTTAATCAAGAATCTATTTTTGAGGCCTACGACAAAGGAGTTAAAACCATTAATCCAGAGGATGATGATATAATTATCATGTGTCATGATGATATTGAGATTTTAACAGAGCCTGAAGCTTTTAAAGAGATTTTAGAAAATAGTTTGGATGATGATACGGGGTTTGTTGGTGTCGCAGGAACTGAGGATTTCGGGTTCCCTTGCGTGTGGTGGGATCACGCCAAATGGAAAAAAGATAAGCACAGTGGTTGGATCGAACACGAAGAACCAGGAAAGGGTAGGTACGCCACCGAGTATGGGGCACATAGACAAGTGGTTGTTTTAGATGGAGTTTTCCTCGCCGCACGGGGGAAGGTACTAAAAGAATTAGAGTTGGAAAAACCTGCGATTTTCGAAGGAAATTGGGATTTCTACGACATCTACTACACTACCGAGGCACATCTATTAGAATACAAGAATAAGACCGTAGAGATTAAAATGTGCCACAAATCTATAGGAAACACAGACGGGAGAGATTCATGGCATGCAAATCGTCTAGCATACTACATGAAATATAAAAAGCAACTACCCCTTCTTCTGACCTGAGTAGTCACTTAGAACTCTTTCTACATCAGCTAAGGAGTACGAACCTTTCTGACCTCGACTTCTTCGCTCACCAGTCCGTCTCCGATCCTTACCTTTAAACCTTGCGCGAACATTCGCTGGAGCCCCACCTCTTTTTAACCTATCTTTCCAAGCTGATTGTCTTTTTGCTGCCTGATGAAGAATTTCACGCTTCTCTCTCCTAGATAGGTCAGTCCTCTTCTCAATATCTTCTTCATTAAGATTGTCTAGTAATTTGTGAAAAGAGTTCATTTTGGGGGTCAGCGTTTTTTGGGTGTTATTTCTCTTCCTTCTCTTTTCTACGACCTTCTCCTCTATTAGGTCTTTTGCCTTCTTTCATCCCCATTGGTGCTTTCTTCTCACCCATCACACCTCTCATTCTTTCCATCATTCCACGGTTCATTCTGTCACCATGATTTCTCTGAGTATGAAGGTTATAGCTAGAAGCAGCTAAAAGAGCAATGGCAACCCACATCATATTTTTTTCAGTTAAATACTTTTTCATAATAAATTATCCTCTATGGTTATCTTTCCCGCATAAAGCGGCGTTTTCTTGATTGAGGCACTAAAGGTCGTAACCTCATTGCAGTATCTAGGTTTGCACTAGAAGTTTTCCGTGCTCTTTTTGCTACTTTTCTCATAGTTTCCGCATGGATACCAGCAGCAGCCCCACCTCCTTTTTCTAATTGATTAGCCTTTTGTTGAAGAAGACCTCCCCTCTCTCCTTCTTTCCAAGAAGTAGTAAAAGCTTTTTTATAAGCACGACTAGCACCCGATAATGTGCGCGTTGCTTGGCTAACCTCTAATAACTTTATAAGTTTTTTAAATGTATTCATGAGATGACCACCTCAAAATAGGCCTAGGTCTTGGTCTAGTAGGTTTAGGAACCCCCTTTGGCCTTGGCCTCCTAGTGCCTCCTCATTTAAAGTGTTTGCTATAATCCATAATATATTATAGCGTTATTTAAGTCCAAGTATGCCTATCAGGATTGTACTCTGAGAACCCTTCATGATTTTCTTTAAACCCATTCGCATAGGAGTTTAAAACATTTCCTGTAGCTCCGTCTCTAACAAGTCTAGAATCTTTAACCATTACTCCAAGAGCATCAGTTACAATGTAAACATCTGTAGTATTATCTTGGGTGGGCATCCAAGGACCAGTTTTTTGTCCTAACCAACCCATATCCCAAACTGCATTTTCCGCACCTGGATGCAAAGTTCCTTGAGGACCTCCTGGCAAATTGTTAGCCCATGTTCCACGGGCTCCATCTAAACTTGTCCCCCTTAACCAGCTATGAGTAGCAAAAGGCTCAAAATTGTTCATAGCATAAACCTGGGACCCACCATTTGCTGCGTGAGGAACTTGTAAAACATATGGAGCTAAAGCATCTGACATAAAGAAGTTAAAGCCATGAGCAGTTCTTGTTACCTCTGTATCAGCATCTTTCCAAGGCCTCCTCATGTAATACTTTTGTGTAGTAACAACCGCTCCCGCTGGACCGAATGTTCCCCCAGAAACAGTGCCATATTCATTACCATAAGGATCAGCACTTACAGACAGAACTTTGAATCTTTGATTTTGTTGCCAATTTAAAGTATCAAAATGCTCAGTACTCTTTCTTCTAGTATAATCAGCATAACACTGAAGAGCTAATAATGTTTGTCCAACATTCATAGTTTGAGCATAAGAACTCAAGCTATAAGTTGCACTAGCATATAAAGCTTCTGGTACTCTACAATAATTATAATTTAAAGATTGCTCTTCAATTAAAAAAGGTCCACTAAATATTCCTGAATTTCCAGACGCTGGTTGCATCCCTGAGGTCGAGGAAGCAGCATAGTACTGCCCTGGAGTCATAAGAACAGGTGTAATAGGTACTGGGTTTGCCATTTATATCTCCTTATCCAATGATTGTTGTGTAATCGTGTCGTGATTTACTATAACTAGGAATCATCTCTGTACTATTGCTTGTATAACTACCAAGAGTACCTTGTTTTACCTTATCCGCAACTAGATCCAATATCTGAGGCACCTTTGTTTTTACAAAATCCTCATCAGGATCGTAATTCGATGCTATATGAGCCCCAGGCATAGGTGTTCTCATCCCAAGAGCCCATTGGTTATTAGGGTGACTGGGTGTTAAGCCTTCGTAAGTAATTTCACTACAGGCCCAATACTTATCCTGGAAAATATCGTCCAGAGAAGCAAAATCTCCCATCGTTCCACCCATATACATATTATGGACAGGGTTTAGTGTTGTTTCCATAACCTCAGTATCCACTCCATCGACCCAAAGCCTTCTACTGTACCAAGGACGAGAAGTGAAGACAGTACCATTGCACCCTAAAGCCGAAACAGGTAAGCTAGTTCCTGTACTATCCCCATTATAAGTTACACCCTCCTGATCTGTACTATCTGCTTGGTAACCAAATAATTGCATGCGTGTTTCCGTTGCCGAAGTGTAGATGTCATAGCTTTTAGATCTAGTATAAGTCCCCTGTACTCTAACCCAGAAATCAGTCCAAGCAACATGTAACGGGAAACTAGCGGCACTTAGACTTAAGTTAAGACCTGAGGGGGCTACCCTAGGAAACCTCCAATAATCTACTGTAAGGGTTTGCTCTTCAATTAACCATGCGCCACTTCCCCCGAAATCGTTAGTAGAAACAGAGGATGCATAAGCTACGGCTGCTACAGGACCCATTGCAGAGGCATATGTTATACCTGAAATTGATGATGGTGTTATTAACGGCATTATAAACTCCTATTATTCATTATTATATAGGCGAGCGAAGCGAGCCCACCCCGAAAATTTTATTGATATTTCCTATCACTTTCTACTTGATGCTGCTGTCCCCCACAACACAAGTTAAATCCCCGAGATTCGTAGGCATCGAGATAGTCCTCTCAGGAGTCGCACTGAAGGGAGTCCAACCATCAGGAAGTGGAAGGTCACAGTCGCCACTTCTCGTTAGCAAGCCAGCACTAACTAAGGAATCAATTAATGCCCTAATATCTGACCAATCATTACCTATCACATCATTTAGCATATCTAACTCGTCAGAGTCCATACCTCCTGCGTCGCGCCCCGCTCCAATTGGGGACTCTAACTTAATTTCACACACCTTACATTTTTGCTTATTGGATACTTCTCTACCTTGGCTTACTTTCCAATAGCTTTTTATTGCCGCGCTGCCATCTCCTAAGTCTTTCTTCGTCTCTATCCGCTCAAACTCATCCGCGCCCAGACGAGACTCTTCCTTGCAGGCAACATGAAGCTTTGTTAGCCAAGGACCCCCGCGACCCCCTTTCACGGTTTCCATCTCGAAAGTATAATCACAATATTTGAAATATGGATTATCATCATTATACCCATTTCTATTACTGGTACCTCCTCCATTTACATCTGTAACATAATTAGCCATTATTAAACTCCTTTATTTTCTTTTCTTGCCGCGAGAAGATACACCCCTCGTTCTTTTAGATGCTCTAGTACCTGCTAGCATACGTTTTATATTTTCTCTCTCCCGCCTAGCTCCTTCCGCATCTCTCTTTTGCTTCCTGGTTCTTTTCTTTGGGGGGGTTTGCTCTGCTTTTGCTTTTTCTAGTGGAGAAGCTACGCCTTGTACTGCTTCTAGACCTCTTTTCACCTGCTCTCCACGCGACATTCCGCGCCTAAACTGATGCTCGGTTAAACATTCAACTAATCTTTTTTTCCAATTCATAATTAACTTTCCCTACTTGGTCGCCCTTTATACATGGTCATAT
>Ga0098047_10000121_pt1 | contig 29473 bp, 68 predicted proteins | sample 12_taG_FD_92585 | JGI IMG/M metagenome (GOLD analysis project Ga0098047, IMG submission 92585) | Marine viral communities from the Subarctic Pacific Ocean - 12_ETSP_OMZ_AT15267 metaG | ecosystem: Environmental > Aquatic > Marine > Oceanic | place: Subarctic Pacific Ocean | collected 2015-01-16 | reverse complement strand
TCTAGCGCAGCCGCTCTAATATCTTCAAGTGGGATATTAAACCAAGTGTTTTTTGAGACTTCATAATCTTCCCATTTCTTTTCGTTGAGATATTCACGCCAGTTTTCAAGTAGGAGTTTCATTCTAAATCCTCCCCTTCCTTTACTTTTTCTAAATCTTCTACTTCTTCAATAATTTGAAGCGCATCTAAGGTGTGTTCAAAACCAATATCAGCATACATTTCTGTAAGATTCCTTCTTGCCTCAAAAGCAGTTAATTTTCCTTTTTGAAATTCAATACATATTAAGCACATTTCAGCACCCTCTTATAAAAATGTAGATTGTTAACGTTAAAAGACCAACTATAATTGTCGCCGCCAATATACTGGCAATATCAAATTTATATTTTTTAAAAAGCTTCATTATATTAATTAGTTTTTATTTCTCGAAATGAGAATTAAAGTAAAGTCTAGACACCAGAATACTCCCCCATTGGCCCACGACACTAATATGTCTGTAATTTTCTCTGAAGGTCTGAAACTAAGAGAAGCCTTTACATCAATAACAATCCCCACAACATCTCCGTAAGAATCAAATTGCACCATATCACCAATTTCAAATATTGGTACCTTCATACAATAAATACAAAAAAAGGGAGCTTAAGCTCCCTTTAACTTTGAATTAATTATAATTCAACTAGATGTAGGCGCAATTGGCTCTAGCACATGTGCGCATTCATTACACTGAAAACATTGAACTGGAAATTTAAGTTCTTGACCCGTGGGAGACAAAAGAGCAGAAAGCCTCTTCATCATCGCTACGGGTGAAAAATATAAATGTCCACATTTTTCGCATCCAATGTCTTCGGCTTGATTAATATCGATATTTACTTGTTGTTGCATAATTTTTCCTTATTTTAGTAATAAAAACGTTTTTATTGTATCTACAATTTTTCTTATTCGAGAGGGTTTTTCATTCGTCACGAAAAAGTTTTTTCGCTACAGTCTCCAGTCGCACATTCATATCTTCAACCAGCCTAGTATAATTTCTTTTAAGAGTGTGTACTTCATCAGTTAGTTGTGAATATGCGCTAGTTAGGGTCTTAAGACGATTATTAATATCTTTATTTTGAGCTTCTAGCTCTTTATTTGTTGCCATTACATACCTCCATGTATAACGTTATTAGCAAGGCTTAATAGTATATTACCACAGTCCATAAGCGTTTTTAATAGAAAAAAGAATAAACAAACGTTTTCTATTATGGTCTCCCTCTTTGAATAGCCTTTTCAGTTATTTTATCAGACTTAAGTTCTTGAATTGCAGATTCAAGAGAGTTAATTACGCCTTTTAGAATAATATTTTCATTTCTTAATTTCTGATTTTCTTCCATAATGTTTTTGATTAATTTGTCAGTCATGCATTAAATAGAATATAGCTTAATCATCATACCTATATAGGCCGCGGTTTTTTGATTCTTTCGCGTTTCTTCTTTCAATATTTTTTGCCACTTTATCTATTTTTTTTCCCAAAAAAGAACACGCTGCAAAAGTTGTTAGCGCAGTTACTATAAAAATAATTGTTAATGATAGTGAAAGGGTCATTATTTTCTCCTAAGCTTCCGATCAGACTCGAACTGACGATCTGCTGATTACAAATCAGCTGCTCTACCAACTGAGCTACGGAAGCACTCTTCGCTTGGTAGCTTATTGCATATTGCTCCCGGGATTGAATTCCATCCATTAAAAAACACCTTCTCTACCACTCTTCTTTGGCAGCTTTGATATCCCCAAAACATAATAATTATAAATACAACTATGAGTGTTGTAAAAAATATTTTTTGTAGTTTATCTTTTGTTTTCCACTTCATTTAATTTGCCTATTATATAATATAAATCAAAAAATATAAATTTTATTTTTGATAAGTCCCAAATGCTTTGTCTATAAATGTCCAGAAAATGGCGAAATTGTGTTTTGGGCTTTTCCTGTGATGATCATAGTGAAATTGGGATATATTATTTTTCTGAGGAAGAGAATGTATTCTATAATGTATGATTTCATACAATATAACATAAGAAAGCATCCCAAATGCAAAGTAAATAGTAGTAACCAATCCCATTAACAACGTAACAACTGAAAAAGCAACCCACCCCGCCACAGGAATTAAAGCATATTTTTTCCAATTGGGACTATAGTCATGTTTGTGATGGAGGGTATGAACTTTTTTCCATTTTTTAATAAATTTTAAGTTTCCTAATTTTGTATGAAATATAAATCGATGATTAAGGTAAAAAAGAAGAGCAGAAAAGAAATGGCCCAATATAAACTCTATCATTTGCCCTCTCGATAACAAACAGTTTCCGTAATCAATTTTGTTACAACATATGGATCACAATTCGCATTCGGGCGCCGATCTTCCAAATAACCCGCACCATATCTTTGAGTTTGTATAGGAATACGAATAGATGCACCACGATCAGAGACTCCCCATCTAAATTCTTTATATGAGCAGGTTTCATGATCTCCAGTTAATCGTTTTTCAATATCATTTCCATAGTTCCGAATATGCAGATCTGCATTCTCTTCTAAAGCTTTTATCGCCTCTATACAGGCATCATATGAACTTCGCGTTGCCTTTGTTGAAAAATTAGTGTGTGCGCCTGCACCATTCCAGTCACCGCGCGCCGGCTTCGGATCTAAATTTATTTCATACTCATAATTTTCAGCAATTCTTTGTAACAAATAACGCGCAACCCATAATTGGTCTGATACTGATATTGCACTTAAGGGGCCAATTTGGAATTCCCACTGTCCAGGCATTACTTCAGCATTAATCCCGCCGATTTTCAGCCCAGCTGTCAAACATGCGTTTAAGTGTTCTTCAACAAAATCACGTCCAAAAATATTAGAGGATCCCACACCGCAATAATAGGGCCCTTGAGGCCGCGCATGCCCCCATGAGCCAAAACCTAGTGGCCCCCCTTTTCGAAATAAAGTATATTCTTGCTCGATACCGAACCAAACATCATGCGCATTATAATCACCATATACAGTCGAGCATGCAGATCTGGTATTGGTTTTATGTGAGGTCATATCAGGATTTAAAACTTCACATAAAACTAGTTTATCTCGAACGGGATCCCTCATTGGATCTGCGCAGCTAAATACTGGTTGCAAAATACAATCAGAACTTGATCCTTCTGCTTGCGCGCAACTGGATCCATCAAAACTCCAATTTGGGAGTCGATCTCCCTCAGAAAGTACTTTTGTTTTGCTTCTTATTTGAGCAAGCGGCTTTGTGCCGTCTAACCAAATATATTCAGCTTTATAAGTTCTCATTGTTTAACCCTTTAAGAAACAACCCATAATTCTACAAGAGTCCTTCCACATTCTGCAAAATTAAAATATTTGTTATTAACAATAACATGCCTGTTATAAGAAGTTCTCTTCCATTTAAATGCCGGGTGCATTGTCCACTTATCATAAAGATCAGATTTTATATAACCAACATTCAAGCCGCCTTTACCCCCAACAATAATGTTGTATTTGTCTTTGGTACCTTTCCAATGAATATTTTTACCAAGCTTTGTTCTTTTAATAATTTTTTGTTGTCTAAACTTTTCTAATGTGTCCAATCCGGACCATTCATCGATTTTTGCTAGATCTCCACTCCAAAACATTATTTTGCCTTTTCATTGTTGTTATGTTTCATCATCATACAGTGACATATACGACTTGTGTTCTTTTGGGCTCATGGGTTTAGATGACCCTTCGCGTCGCGACCGACGTTCTTCCTCTTCATGAGGATTATAATAGTCATCAGTCTCTTCACCTTGCATTGTTTGCATTAAGTTAAGCAAATCCTTTTGGTATTGTATACCTTCATCAGATTCTGGTCTCCAAGCTTGAAGAAGCTCATTAAGTTCATCCCAAAGAAGCTTACCATTTTCTTCTAAATTGGGCGGGTAACCCAACAATTCAAAAGTTTCAGAAGTTTCTGCATATTTGGCCTTTCTGTAATCTTTATCCGTTTCATAATCTGATTTGACTAGAGTTAATTCTTCTTTAATCAATCTTTTTAATTGTGATTTGGTGAGTTTCATGATTAATAATCCGCTTCTAGCTCCACAGGAAAGCCGCTATAGCCAAACCAGTCTCCCTCTTTGCCCTCTTCTCCGGAGTCACCGGGAAAGTCCTCTTTCCACCTTTCCAAAGACCCCCCAAGATTTTGTATGAATTGTTTTTTGCCCTCGTCGGGCATTTGCTTGTAAATGAGATCCGCGTCATCGATCAATGTTCTCATTTTACCTACCCACCATTCTGATTCTGCCTCTGTAGCTGCCGTCGCTATAGCTTCGTCCCCTTCAATCATGGTTCGCCCAATCTCTTCTTTTATAAGTTGTTTTAGTTTTGTTTTGGTTAGTTTCATTGTTATTATTCCTTGTTAGGCCTTGTTACCGCATGTCAATAACAAAACGGCTCCTTATAAATAGTTGCGCAGCCCCACAAAGCCATAAATTGTTTATATATTTGTCTTTTGGGCGCCCGGCAGCCATAGTCAAAAAAGGCGGGGGCAAGATCTTGGAATATTCACGAAAATTTTTTTTTCCAACTATCGTACTTTGCGCTTGCTTTTATACCCCAATATTAGCTTTATTTGTTGCAGGAGAGCACAAAAATGTTCAGTATACATTTGGAAAAAAGAAGGGGGCGTATGATTTTGTCCCGCATCAAACTCATCATCTACCCCCTCTAATTCGCCAGTTTTAGACACGCGTGTGTCCTTACGTAATTTCCGGTGGTCTCCCACCGGGCAAACACTAGCTACCGGTTGAATCGCGGCGACACGCACAACCGATGGAATTATTATATAATCCATGGATCTAATAAACATTAGACTATAGGCACTCTTTAATTACCAGCACTGTTGCAGCTGCTACTGCTAGAAGTTTCCAATGACGAACAACAAAATTCTTTGCTCCAACTAATAATTTTTTCATTTTAATATCTCCCGCATGTTACATGCAATGTCCAGTAACTAGTCGGCTTAACTTAATTAAGCATTGTTTTGGTATACTTTGGCGATCGCAATGCTTAAGTAAGTATCAGCTTCTTGTAAAACGTTCTCATCTGTTGTATTGCCCAAATACCAAATCATGCCAATACCAAGCTTTTTACATAGCTGCACTTCTGGAGTGTTATTAATGTCTCTACTCCCCCCATTCCCGAAAAAATCGGGTTTAAGGAGTTTAAGAGCGCTACACACAGTATCATCAGCATCATCAGCCAAAATTACATCCGTAACGCCTGGAATATGCCTAAGTACAGCTTCACGATATTCATATTTGGAAAACAGCTGTTGATTCCAGGCATGCCTAGCGCACCACTCATCACTGTTGAGGATGATCACAACATCGCCTATTTTAGCTGCGTCCAATATCATAGCTACGTGATTTTTGCGCGCTGGATTAAACCCACCACTTAATGCTATGATAGGTCTTTTTTCTTTTGTCATGCTATAGCCTTATATTGTATATAGTGGGCCCACCTGGATTCGAACCAGGGACCAACCGGTTATGAGCCGGTGGCTCTTACCACTGAGCTATGGGCCCGCGATTTGTTCACTCTCCATATATACGTACGTATATTTTTGGATATGATGTTTTGTGTTTTACAGTAATAAAAAAATTGTCCGGTAATCGCGAAGGTGGCGCCATTTCCATTATTCCCAACATTATATTTCCACATGTGCATGCATCGGCCGAGTTATCGCGAGTAATGTCCGTAGAAAACCATTTTGTGCTACATTCTGGGCACTCAATGATCGATTTAGGCCTAGGCCCATTATCTTCTTCTTCCATACACTAATATTTAGTGTGTATGTGGTTATTTCCATATCTTGGCTAGCTTGATTTTACTCTTTATCGCCAATTGCACTAGCTCATGAGTTGGTGTATCTTCCTTAAATTTCTTTCTTTTGCGCCTTAAAGCACGTTTTAAGACAGTTCTCTCCTCTATGCATAGGAGGATCCCTTCTTCGATCGCTAGCTCTTTAAAACGCATTCTCGTGGCGTTCCTGGCGCCAGCCAATTTATTGTATTGGCCTTTCAAATATAATGCTTCCTTAATAAATTCTAGTTTTGTTACTCTCATATGTTATTCCTTTATTCTCAAAAAATATTCTGAGGATTTTTTTTAAGATTTTTTACGGCCAGCGCATGGATCTTCGCCGGCTGTTACACCGAAATGCTTTTGCAAAAGAACCCACATCATTTTTTTGTGTTCATTTTGACGATCGTTCGAACTGTAAAATCCGTGATTAACCATATCCGCCCACTCTTCGGGGGTTTCCTTCAAGGATTCGATCGCTACCTGTCTCCACCCTCGATATCGTGCCGGCTCTAGAGTTCTGGCTTTTTCAAGCCTAGCATCCAATTCTTTAACTAGTTTAGCCACTACTTCTTCGCGACATGCGCCTTCTTGAGTTTGAGCTTGATCTAGCAACGAGCTAAGCATGCCTAACTCTAAAAGCGCATTTTGCGTTTCTTCTTTAATTAATTTTTTTAATTTCGCTTTTGTGATTTTCATATATGTAAATTCCTCATGAGGCAATACAATAACTAGTTACTAGTTTCAATATCTCAAAAATGGGTTACGATTCGCTTATGTATATAGTCGGCCCGATACGCGCATATTTTCCTACCGGCACATACATTCGGGCATAGGGGGGGGAGGGGGGTACCCTCTCTTATCGCTTGTTTCATTTAAATCATGTTTCTATATTAGCACCTTCTTAACGCTTTGTCAAGTAGTTTCTGCATGTTTTCTCACTTTTTTTGTGTTGGCCTCGCATGTATAGTGTCTTACCATGTATATCTACTTAACCCTACTGTAAAAATACTATACGTATGTTGTTTGTTCTGATATATCTTTTGTACTCTCCGATCTTTTTCTATCTCCACCTAGAGCAATCTTAATTAACCCATTGATATCATTACTAATTAATTTCGAGTGTTTTTCGGTCATGAGGGTCATCATATGTATATAAAGTACGCATTACCAGCGCGAACCTAACCGAATCTAAGGATGGATTACCCTTGTCATCGCTCATATACGCGCAACCAAACGGCAATAATTGCAATAGGTTATCATGCGTTAACGTAGCTAATAAATTTAACACGTGTATAGTTCCTTTCCATATGTATAGTAGCTATGCATTGCTAGCCTGTTTACTAAGTTAACGCATAGCTAATATGCGTATAGCTACTTAGCGTAGCGTTAATGTACCGGGTGTAGAATCTATTCACTTGACAAATTTGCCAATATATGGACTTTATACTTAACCTACCTGTCAACATTTTCCCACCAGGCTGAGATTCGCACTGTTAAAAATACTTTAAGCAGGGCAGCCTCCCAACCTTTAAAGATTACATAAAAATATCAACTACACGACCTTCTGCCGTAGCAATTCGGATTTTCTTACCATGCATGGAATTGCTCTTGCAACCCTTGGCATATATATATGCCTCTCTTTCTGAACCAAAGGGACCACAAATATTAATCCAGTGGTCAAAGTTTAATTTCTGTACGTAGAATTCCATTTAGTGTACTCCAGCTTCGCTTCTTGCTTGTTCTCTATCTTCTCTTACAGTATACCAAAAATATTAGCTCTTGTCAAGAACTATTTTCACTTTTTAGAGTTTTTACCCTCTCGCGAATCTTTTGCGCTAGTGCGTGTCAAAAATAATTAAAAGAAAGCGCCAGGACAATCCGGGGTACAATCGCGATTGCAATTGGTTTCACAACCAATGGGTTCCGGCGTACCTTGAATAATAGAAAAGAAAGGCTCGCCCTCTTTCATTTTATAAGCTACTTCGCCATCGTTAACAGCCACAAGAATATTGGCGATGAGGGATTTTGCAGCTGCATCCTTCTGAGGATCGACAAACACTTTTGCTGCATAAAAATAAAGGTCATTCATTTTTGATCTCCGCTATGGTTTGATGAAGAACTGCCATGTGGCAAGACTTGCGAGAATTTGACAACCAAGAACAATTAATCCTTGAGTTAACATGTTAACCTCTTTAAAGGTTTGAAAGTAAGAGAAACAAGGGAGAGCCGCCTAGAACTCTCTCAACCGTCATAGCTTTCGCTCTGGTTCCTATATGACGACGAATTGGCTTGTCTTTTTTTTTAGCATCGTCCTTGTTGGATACTGCTCAGAAAGTAACCGTTGCGGATACCTCCCAATACTTGATGGTAATGCCCTTTATACCTTACGACCTGATAACCCTTTCTTTCTATAAGGGTTCTTTCAATCAATTCGAGTCTATCGGGTGTTTCCACTGCAATCATTTTTTTGTTTTCCTCCAGCTTCTTTTATAGTATAGCAAGAAAAATGTCTGTCGTCAAGTACTTTTTTGACTTTTTTGACTTTTTTGACTTTTTGGCCTTTAAAGCCGATAATTGCCTTTCGGTGGGTTAAAATGTTCCCATGCCCGGGCAAGACCAAAAGTCATGACAAGCCAAATAATCACTGTAATATCAATCATTTACGAGGTTTTCCTTGTTTTAGGACGTCTTCCAAGAATTCAACCAATTCGGATAGCCTGTCTGCTCTTGGGCCAACTAGCCTGCAAAAGAATTCGGGCATGAACCGGCTGAGATCATCGATATCGTCCAAAACGTCCAAAACGGCCTCTTTTTGCTCTTCGAGCCGCTTCATGTCCACGTTTTTGAGTTTAATTATGGCGCGGTTTGGTTTATTCATGGCCTTCCGCAATGTCTAGCATAGCATTCAGAAGCGAAACGATGCCATCGAGATTTTCAATCTGTTTTTTACGAAATTTCATCGTTTCAGAATCGCCACATGTCGAAAGATCTTCGACGTCCTCAATTGTGGCGAGAAGGGCCTCGCGTTGTTCACGCAACATTGGAATATCAACTTTTGTGATTGTGATATCTGTCTGGTGCTGATTGGGGGTTAACATCATCCATTCTCCTCGTGAAGTAATAATATAATCAGTCTTAATTAACATCTAAGGGGCAATAAACGCTTCTTTATCGCGTGAAAAGGTGTCATCATCGTCCAGATTTAGCGGCTTGACGTCGAAAATGAACCTGTAGCCACGTCTGGTTGTGACAAAGCCATCTTCCGAGTGAAAAATAGTCTTTTTTGTAAGTTCCTGAAGGATTTTCGCGATATATGCTCCCTCGTGATCACCTTCCAAATAAGTGATGAATGGAAATTTTACTTTAATTTGCGTCATTTGTACCCTCGTTATTTATATTTTCTTTAGCCCACTTATTCGATAAGAAACCGGCGAGCCCAATAATATATCCCATGCCCAAGCCTAGAATATAGCCTCCGGATCCAATCAAAATAAGATCGATCATATTATTCTCGTTCATAACTTTTCGGATAATCCAGTTTCCCGTCTAGCAGCTTCTTAACAAAAGCCTTTGTGGGGAGCAATGCACACAAAGAGCCGCGCAACCTCAGTTGGTCGAATTTAACTGCAAAAAGCGCGCCAGAAAGCTCCCCTGATTTTCGTAGAGCCAAAACTTTATGCCAATCATCATGACCTTGAATATTAAGGTCGTCACAACGCTCATTAACAAACTCGCGCAAAAGGCGAAAGAGTTCAAGTCCGCTAAGCGTAATAGATTGTTCTTGAATAAACATTTTTCTCCTATTGTGCGAAAGCAACGAGTCTATCAGTGCGGTAGTAGGCGACGCACTTATCGCTATTCCAACCGCTGCGACCATAAATTTGACCCTCATACTCGATGGCGTGGGGTTTACGAATAAAATCGATGTAATCCGCTACATCGAGCATAACCACCTTCACCCCATCGGGCAAAGTTTCGGCTGAACGGACGGTAAAACTTTGATAAAGCGCTTTTGCTTGCATGTCGTCTCCCTTGACTGTCTATAAGTATTATCTCATAGAATTCGGCTTTTGTCAACAATTATTTTCTATTTATTCACTTTTTTTGCACGTCCCGGGGCACGTCTGCAAGACGAGCGCAGGATATCCCATGCCATCAGGCGCATAGTGATTGTCTACCGAGCCCAAGACACCACAAACATCGCAAACACCGGCACTCGTAAGAGCAGGCTTGTCCTCGGCCATAAATTGTGCAAAGCGTTCCGATTTTAATTTTTCCGCCTCAATTCGTTTTGCAACGCGATGGGCGGTTTGCCACTTTCCCTGTGCAACCGCAATATTGATTGCAGGAAGACCCATGGCAATTCCTTTAATCACGGAAAGAGCCAACATATTTGAGGGGGCGACGACCGTTCCATCGCGCAACGTTGAACGTGCCTCAAAGACCCATTCACGAGTAGCTTTAGCAACTTTGCCGCTCGTGGCCATTTTGACAATGGGGGTAGAGGGGGCGGGGAAGGATGGAATATTCATGATAACCTCTCAATTGATTATGAAAACATTATATCATGCAATAAGCGAGTTGTCAACTGTTTTTTTACTTTTTGTTATCTTTTTCACATCGATTAAGAATGTAATAGAGGACAAACAAAGCTGCCCAGAGCAAAAGTATTATCACCACAAAATCATCGTTTTCAAGATGCCATTTCATTTTTTCCGCACCGAGAATTTATGTTGGGCTATATTCTTCGCGATCATCCACCGTGCGAACATTTTCGAGCCCGCAGGCGCTAAGAAACCGCTTCTTATCGAAGCGATTGTTAATCTTAGAAAGCGCCTGAGCAAAATCTAATGCCATTGCTTGTGCAGTGTGCGTCTCAATATGAAATTTGAGTACATCTGCGATGAGTTGAAAATCTTTTCTAGTCATTAATTTCTCCTATTTTTTGAGTCTTGTAACATAATTTATTTAGCATCAAACAAAAAATTTTCCGATTCGTGTTTTTCTCCGTCTTTGGGCGCGCTCACACAAACTTGAGATAAGAACGGGGAATTCTCGTTTGTTGGCGAGTTCCTTTTTTGCCAGTAAACATAACTGTATAATATTTCACCGATGCGGTGAGATCATATATTAACTGCCTTTCTACAATCTCAGTTACAACGCCCACCATATCACGAAATTTCTTACACCAAAGTGTCTCATGACCTTTCTGAGATAATTTTACTAGATCACCGACTTTCATTACTTGTCTTTCCTTCTCGATATCTTTTTAATCTGTTTTTCGCGAGAGCGCTGATCCAATTTGTTAAGAAGATAAAGGGACGCGACCCCAATAGACAAACATAAAACAAATATTCCTGTAGCCTCCCAATAAATTGACGTATCCATTCTATTCTCCCTTTTTAGAAGACTCAAGAAATACAACGCCAGGAGGTAATTCGCCTGAAATTATGCCTCCATGTTTAGCACACACCAAAGCTATTCTTTGAGCGGGCACGTAGCCATAAACAGTGTCAGTTGGGCGCTCTGGGTCGTCTGCCCACTCTTCTAAAAGGGGCTCGACCCGATTCGGAAACCCTACCTCAACGTGAGTGTATCTCGCAGCGTCGTTGGGGCTGGGAGTGGAATGTGTGCCCAAAGAGTTAGCCTGTACGCTCATCTCAAAACCATCTGCACAGACAATTTTTTCATTTATCTTTGTCTTGCTCAAAATACTAATTCCCTCCTAAAATTAATATCACGGGCACAGAGTTCACCCATTTCCTCAATATCGTCGTTCTCTTCTCCCAGGCGCACAAACCGATAATGCTCATAAGAATTTTCCAAATCCTCAAAGTCATCAAGTTCACAGTCTGCAAGAAACTCCTCAATGGCTTGAATTTCAGGATAACTCGTGTACCATTTTATGCTACCCCAGTAAACAAAGAATGTTTTTTCTCCATCGTAGTCTTGATCCATCGTCTCGTGATCTTTGAAAACTAGCGCTTGCGCCTCTGGGCATTTTGCAAACACTGTCAAAAAACGAGGCATTAAATCTTTGCTGATTGCTAATGCAACCTCAGAACGATAACCCATTAATTTCCTCCAGGTGCGACACAATATCCCTGTTCAATCAGAGAATTGGCGACTCGTCCGTAGTGACCTTGCAATTGCCAAGCCAACCCACTGTTAATAAGTCCTTGAAATAGTTTGACTATCTCGCCCTCTTCCATCTCGCCCTGTTCGTATCGTACGATGTCTTCAACCATTAAAAATTCTCCCGAATTAATTTATGCCCTTATAATACCATGATATCAGGCAAGTGTCAAGACTTATTTTCAGAAAAATGCAATCTTTTTTGAAGGTTTTGGATAACTTGTTCGGTTCGATTATAATCAACCTGAATGCGCCGGAAGTATAAGTCGTTATCGAATCTTTTGCCGTTCTCTTTGATATATTCTTTCATTGATATTTGGCGTACCTCTTGCGCCTCTTGAACGGCTTCCAAAAGAATGTCTACTTCTCTCTCAGTTATAAGTACGTGTTTCATTATTTAAGCTCCTCTAGGATGCCGTTGGCGTATACGTAGAGCCCCTCAAACCCCACTTCGACATCCAAAGGGATGGTCACCTCAACTCGTTTCTCAAACTTCCCTGGACGTCCTCTTCCGGCCCTTATCAAAACGGTGCCGGATGGATCCATTTCAATCATACTCACCTTCTTTGTAAAGTGTTTTCGGGGCCTACCTCGCCGGTTCTTTTGTGGGGTGCTAGTTATCCTCTTTGGCGAATTCTCGCACATAAATCTGTCAAGGGTGTTGATTCCATGCACTTTGTCTGCGTCGCTCTCGGATAAGAGTGCGTCATCCAAATCTAACATGATATTATCATATGCCGGGTCATCCATGAATTTCTCCTTTATTTCTGCTTACTTGCGTGAATGAGTACCTTGTCCGAGTGCCAACGAATTTGGCCAGGGCGGCACACAATAGTTTTAATTGCACCGTTCACAAAGACAGTTAACTGGTTACGCTCGACAGAGGTCACAATAGCGTGTTTCTTATCAACCGTGATGAGCGAACCAACGGGTGGAATACCCTCTTCTGTGACGATCCCGGGGTTTTGTACACGCAGGAAAGGTCTTTTCTGTCCTTCCACATACAAGACCCCATTTTTTTCGGTCAGGACCATTTTTGACTTCTTGGGTTTTGCAGTAAGCGAAGCAAACTGTGTGCCCTCAACATGCCATTCTGAGCCCTTCTTGATCGCTTTGTCTACCCTAAAGACGATTGTGCGGTACTTGGGATAACTCTGATATGTCTGGAGTTCTCCGTTCGCGTTCATCGACGCCTCTTGGCGCGGCTTTGTTTTGCCTCGACCAAAACCGAAGCACCATTTTTTCATCAAATAATCATTGGATTGCATTTTTATTATCCTCCTCTCGCATCGCGTCAACAAAGGACAACCATGTACTGGCAAGGGGCTCTCTAAACTCGTCCCCTAGTGGAAACAAACTGACAGTGACACCGAGCGAACCCTTTTGAATATAAACACTCATGTTTCCGACTGTAATCCAGCAGGAGTCATCTTCGAGTACAGCCTCTTCACTTTTCAATGCTAGCATCTTAAAAATCCTCCCCATCGATGGCGTCGGTATCGACCTCGCAGCAGACTTCGCCTTTTCGTAAGGCTTGATTGTTGGCCTCTTCTGAGTCCATTTTGTCAACGGTGTCAACCGCGTTGTCCCAGGAATCCGCTTTGACCTCGACGATCGCTGCGCGTGTTAGAAAAACGGGAACATAAAACGTTTTCATTTTAACATCCCTCCGTCTCAAAGGTTTCAATCGCCGCCTCTCGAAGCAGGCTCGTTGACTCGTCGTCATAACATGCCGTCCCCCAACTTTCAAGGTAGGCAACGAGTTGGTCGCGTGATGCGCTTTTAACATCTTCCAAAGAATTCATCGTGTTGGCTCCTTCTGCCATTTGTTTATGAATACATTATCTCATATTAAACCACAATTGTCAAGATGTTTTTTTCTTTTTTTCAGCTTTTTTCTTCTTTTTCCTTCCCCATGCACTAAATTGAACATAAGCAGGATCAGGCGCAACACCTTTCGGCAGCATTGTAACGCCCTTTTTCTTAATAAACTCATCCATTAAACGTAATTCTTCTTCTCTTGTCATTATTTTCGGGCCTCCTGTGCCTCTTTAATTTCATTGGGTACTTCTTTTTTCATGCTCTCTCGAAGATCTTCTGACCAGTCGAAAGAGTCCTTAAAATCGTCCCAGTGTTCTTCAAAACAACCGAGTCCGTCGCGATAGTCATCCACAAATTCGGTGATTACATATGCTTCCAAATCCTCGCGGCTCCAACCACTGAGAATTTTGGATGCTAGTTCATATCTGTTACTATCATTATTTTCAGGATGTACCATATTATCCCACCGTTACAATAGAGGCAGTGAACATACCAACCAAAACCGACATTACTACTGAAAGAACCATTTTTTTCTCCGGTGCCCATGGGGCATTTGTTGTTTTCAATATAGGTATTATCTCACATGTATGCCCAGTTGTCAAGAGTTTTTTCCTCTTTTTTTTAGGGCAGACGATGATGCACTATCACTTATAACCTCGCACTCTTCCTGAATATATTTCTTTTCAAAAGAGCATAATTCGCCCCAAGCAGAGCAAAAAACCTTATAGGGCTTCTTCCTTCTCAAGTCTCCAACTTCCACGATGATACCGCAGGCATCTTGAGGAAATTCTTTTTCTCTTATTAAATCACCGACTTTCATTTACTTCTTCCAACACAATTTTATCTTTGAAGGCCCCTCGTTTTCTTTCTTTTTCGAGGGCCACAAATTTAACGTAATCAAGATCAAGCTGGTGTAGTTCGCAAATAGCTCGGAAGACCTCCCACATATCGGCAGCTTCTTCGTAACATGGAGTGCTGATAAATTCAGCTAGTTCCTCTCCCATTTTTGTATACAGGCGTGATTTATATTCGTCGCAATCAGCAACGTGATATTTACAAGATTTACCACTATCTTCAATAATCTTTGGGATGTTGTCTCTAACTAGCTTCACTGATAACCTCCAAGAGAGTACCAGAACAAGAACCAATCTCGCCAGTGTCTAAAATCATGAAACTGGGATAAATGTATCCATTAGACTCTCTAATCTCAACCACTAGTGCGAACCGGCCTGCTAGAAAGTCGGTGCTGCCTGTCTTTCTCCTACGAACCAAATCACCGGGCTTCACTCAAGACCTCAATGTTTCGCGCAGCTTCCCAAGTCATTGTTTTCCCAATGTGCGCCGGTTTTGCTGGCCAACTGATCTTGTAACGGCTGGCAGTTGGGTGCGTGTTTTCCGCTACCGCATGTATCAAACCTGTGCCTTTCCACTCCTTGGCATGGGGTTTATAAATAACTAAATCACCGACTTTCATTAGTTTAAACTACCTTTACATTGGACGGGCGCACACTGTGAGTGCGCTGCCCGGTCGTTAGACACAGAATATTCAATCTCGGTCCTCCATGTTCGTTGCGGTAGATTTTCATAATCTGATAAAATCCTCCATACAATCGAACCGTAATTAAATCACCGACTTTCACTTATAACCTCTAACAACCGAGTTGAGATACCATCATAGACGCAATCATTAAATGTCACAACTGCCGTCTGGTGTGAAAACATCGGGGTGGGTTCCGACAACTCGGTTATTATGCCCATCTTCTTCCCGGTGGCAGAAAAATAATAATCCCTCTTCACCACTAAAACTAAATCACCGACTTTCACTGATAACCTCAAAATTTCGTGGACTTTCCCAAGTCATTGTTTTCCCAATGTGCGCTGGTTTTGCTGGCCAACTGATTTTGTAACGGGAAGGACCGGGTTGAGAAGCCCCAGAAATCGCATGTATCAAGCCTGTGCCTTCATAGGTGCTGGCATGGGGTTTATAAATAACCAAATCACCGACTTTCACTTATAACCTCACAATCAGAAGTAACTAACCAACAGATGCGTCCGTTGTCGTTGACAACTTTCACAGTCCCACCAGCATCATTGATATACAAAACTACACTAATGCAGCCTGTCACATATTTTACTAAATCACCGACTTTCATTGGTCTGAAAACACCATGGTCGCGGTTGTCCTTTGGGGAGATAGTCCTCTTCCTTATAATCATTTCCATTTTTCCATCTTATCGGCAGCGCTGCCTCCACCAATTCGGGAGTGATAGGGGACAGAACCATTAATGAATTATAGGCCTTATTGTCGAGCCTCTCAATATTAATTTCACGATATCCGGTAGTTTTTCCCGCAACGGTTTTCACTGAAAGTTTTACCATGCTTACCCTATCAGTTTCAGACCATAACACACCTTCGATAAGACCACATACCTTCTGGTCATCCCAATAGCCTTCCTGAAGGCAAACCAGGGAGCCGACCCCGATCCCTCGCTCAATGAGAATTTTGCCAATGTCGGCGCGCGAATTCGTGAGACGCTCTTTCAAAGTTATCTTATCAGTTTTCAGGACCGGGCAAGTTCGACGAGTATGTTGTGGTTCTTTACAGTAAGAACACTTGCGATTTTGAACTTTACTTTTTCGTGCTGCCTCTAGCTGAGCATCGTAGCTATCAGGATTTTCCTTTATCCATGTTTTACGCTTTTCGCAGCCTCCCTTATTGTGCCCTCTATGCGTGCACCAGGAACAAGTAACTGACCCGTGATAACTCATTTTCTCTCCCTTCTCCGATTGTTTCTAAGACTATTATCTCATACAAAAGACAAATTGTCAAGATGTTTTTTCTTTTTTATTCTTCACAATCAATCGCTAGAGTGCGCTCATTTGTTTTGAAGTAAGGGCGATTAGCATAGTAAGCAGTAGTCATCCACATTCTCTGGCATTTGCTAGCCTTTGGTTTGGGAGCCAACATATCTGTAAGGATGATATGACCATCGAAGCCATGCTTATTGACGTATTCCGTGGGAGCGTCAAAGTTAGTACCACCGCACAAAACACGCTCCCACTTTTTATTCTCACCCTTCTTCCAGACATAAACCTTTTCTTCAAAGACTTTATCATCGAAAGGAATAACAGTAAACTCCGCCAACTTAGCTAACTTGTTGAGTTCACTAAAGAAAGCAGCCAACATTTTATCACTGACAGAACCGCTTTGATCAATACTAATCGCGATGTTTGCTCGTCGAGTGACCTTTTTACCTGCGTGGATGTAAGCGTAACGCTTGTTCAGTCGTTTCACGGTGCTGCGTTTGGAAGCGCGGCGCGAAGTCTTGACAAAGTAACGAAGAACCTTTTTCCAGTCAACCTTTGTCGTCATACGTGCCATAATCTCACGTTGCATGGCACTCGTAACCGTACCCCAGCCTCCAGCCTTCTGAGCATCGGTGGCGGCTTCTTTCAAGTATTCTTTCACGCGCTCTTTCGCAATCTCTGTCGAGGTGGGGTCACCTTTGCCCCAACCGTCATGACTGTCAAAAGAATCCTCTGGCATCCCCCCAGAATCTTCTCCTGAGCCTTTCTCCCCTTCCTCCCCTTCCTCAGTCGATTGCTCTTTGTTTTCTTCCTCTTGCTTTTTGAGGAGGTTCAAATATGCTTCCGCTGACAAGGCAGTCTGAAAATCAACAAACGGTCCTTCCCCTGGCTTGCAAGCCATCTCTGGAAGATTTTGAATGTGTGAATTGATTGCCAAGTCACACGCGATGTTCCATTGGCGAGCCTCTTTGGGCTTCACATCCTGCCCTGTCCAGGGCTTGCGATCCGTCACATGCTGAAAAATGAGATGATAGAACTCATGAATGAGAACGGCAGTGCGCTCTTCATCCGTCAGTTTCTCAAAGAATTCTGGATTGTAGAGCATCTCAAATCGAGCAGTTTCGGGGTTGACGCGAACTCCCGCAGTGGGAATGGCATTACTAGCAGCCTTCGTCACGCGACGGCTGAGAGAGGCGAAGAACGGCTCCTGCATCAAAAGTCGAGCAGTGTGCATGTTCAAATCAAACGTTTGTTTTGTCTCATTCATAAGGATATTATCTCATAGAAATAGCAAAATGTCAAGAAAAAAATGAAGCTCCTCACCATTTTTTTGGTGAGGAGCTTTTTTCTTTACTCGGTTTTGTTTCCTGTGAGAACTTCCACAATGTAAGAAGAGACACGTACACCCGTAACAGCAGTTGCCATATGAAGGCGCTTGGTGTTTTCCAACACGTCACCCTTTCCAATGAGTTGCCATAGCTTCATAAAGGCTTCAGAGGGTAGCGATACCGCATAATCAGCTAGATGCTGAATCCCAGTCGCAGACAATTCTTCTTGGAAAGTATCTTCTGCTTCCATTTTCTCAATAAGCGCACAATGCTCATTCAGGTCAAATTTGGAGGTAGCATCGATTTTGCCATGCACCAGAATATCCTCTGTCGTCACCACTCTCTCGTAATTCTTTACGAAGTCATTGAAAGAAACCGCAGCTTCAAATCCAACGAACCCAGTTGCAAGATTAAAAAGGAGGGGAGACGACTCTTGAAGGAGTCCAGCTTGGTCGAGACAGTCGCTCAGACGCTTCCATGAGCGTCGCGAAGGGTATACCTTGTTTGGCTCGTAGTCGTCCTTGTGTTCAAGGTGCATACGATTCTGGTTGATGAAGTCCCAAACGATGCCAGCCACCTCATTTTTGCCCCACTCCAACCAATCTTCAACGGATGGCTCCACGTCAAAAACTGTGTATCGGTCCAATTCGGCTGGGTCCATTTCATTAACTTGGTACTGGTCCCCATGTTCACCACCGTTAACGGCAGCAATCACAATCGTGTCTTTATGTAAAGTCCACCCAGCAATCTTGCGGCTATCGGTTAGCTCAAAGATACCCTGACGCACTTCTTGGGTTGCCCGGTCCACCTCGTCCAAGAAGAGAACGACTGGTTCAGTGCAAGACTGAATGAGCCAGGAGAAAGGGCGAAAAACAGAAGCCTGCTCTCCATTGATTTCAATCAACTCAGGAGAAGGCATCCCCAACAAATCACCTTCTGTCATCTGAGATGCGCGACGTTCGACGACCGGCAGGTCCATACTTTTGGCCACCTGATAAACAACCTCAGATTTTCCTACTCCATGGCGTCCACGGAGAAGAATAGGCTTTCGGACTGCTACTACGTGCGGCGCACAAGAAAGAAAAGTTTTAAAATCAATTGCCATGGTAAGTGTCGCTCCTTTTGTGTTTCCCGACCTTTATATACATAATTATACCGCAAGATTCACTTTTTGTCAATAACTTTTTTCACTTTTTTCACTTTTTTTAAAAAGGGATCTCAGCAGTCTTGTCATCGGCCTTGTCGTCGCTCTTAACAATCTTTTTGTAGCGACACTTTTTAATGTGCCTTTCTTCAACTGTGAGGAGCGTTCCTTCGCCATAGGGAAGGATATTGTATCGCTTTGCACCCTTGGCTGGGCTGAAGACCTCTGACAACACCTCAACCACTAAACATGGGGTATTCGCCAGGTGCCGCGTGCGGAAACCCAGCGCAGGGCGGCGAAATTCGACATCCGTCCCCACCGGGAAAACGGCAGGCGCTTTCGCTGTAGCCAATACTTTTTGAGCATATTTATTTTCGCACATCTTCTTATGTTTATTCGGTTCTGGTACAAAATCCGGGTCTTCTAATATTCGAGTAGCGAGCCGCAGGTAGTAGCCAGCATTTCTGTAATATTTAGCAATGACAAGGGTGTCTTCGCGCCATTTTTCTTTATAAATCGCTGCCCAATTCAAAATAGTTTCAACGGCAGCAGGCGTACATTTTTCTTCAATTTTTTTCACAAAACCAAGCTGCTTTTCCGAAAGAGTGCGGTTGCGCTCTAACTGATCTAACAGCGACTCACAGAAGCCCACCTCCCAATCAGACAAAACTGAATGTTGTTGGTGAACGTCCAGGGTTTTAGTAATTTGAGAAATGAGTTGGTCTTTCATGTGGGCTCTCTCTCCAGCGTTTATACAAGTATTATCTCATAAACAACTAGCTTTGTCAACCAAAAAAATGAAAAAATTAAATTTTACTCAAGACTGTTAGGCTCGAACGTCGAGGAAATTGTAAGGTGCCAGTAGGATCGGCAACCACCATATGAAATGGACCTGGGCCAAGTTCAATCACCACCATTGGAGTGCGATTCTGGCAAAATTCCACCACCCAGTGACCATCTCCAGGCGTCACATTTTCAAATATCACAAGGTCGCCAATTTTCACTGGGTCACCAGCTTCAACCAACGCTTCATCAGGCCATCACACAAACTCGGCCAGTCTTCGCCAACAATATGAACCTCAAAGTTGTTGACAGTTATACCGTCCTCCCTGTGGATGGGGCGTTCCCCAAGATAAATGGCCACTTTGTTGTTGATATGACTCGTGTGCCCGTTAACGTAATCAAATTTTACCAAATCACCGACTTTCACATTTTCCCCTCATGGATAAAAACAAATATAAAAAAAAGAGGGGGGTCGCTCCGCTGTCTTCGCCGCAGATCGCTAGATACCTTTCGATTATGTTCCCCTCATGAGTATCATTGAAGGTTGGTTAATCCATTATTGCCTTTTGTTTAGCGACCCCCCAAGTGTTACTCAAGGCTGTTCTCCTAGTATAGTGATCATTGTACTCTTTCCATCTTCTCTTGTCAACAAAAAAATATAAAATTAAAATAATTACGCCGAACTAATAACGGTTGCAGCCCAAAAGGGTTCATCAAAAACCCTCTGCTCTCCCTCTATATATACCGTAAAAATACGATGTGCATTAGCGTTAAAAGTTTTCTGTCTTATATTAATAAGAATTCCTAAAACAGAATAGGGTGTTCCATCTATTTTGTGTTCATCTGGATCGTGAATCCTAACTAAATCACCCGCCCTCATTAATAACCTTTATTCCCTTCCCAAGGGTGCAAGTCGAAAGAGGTTTTTGGTTACTTGGTATCCAATCTATAATCCAACGCTCTGGACCCGCAGGATTCCAGCCGGGAAGGTGTTGGGTAACTAACCCCATACGACCCTTATCTATCCCACCGCAGGCGCGCGGTTCTATAACTTGAACTAAGTCACCCACCTTCACTTATGACCTCCACCTGATCAGTTTCTCGATAAGAAACATATGGATAAGTGGAGAGCTTCATTCCTTTTGCTGGCTGGAACCAAAAAACCCTCCATTCTACCGGATCTGAGTCCTTCCTCGATCCCAAAATAATCCCAAGTAGGTGCGAAGGTGGATCTTTTACGAGGGATCCTATCATTCTACCACCCTCACAGAGCCGTTCTCAAAGGCTACATAATCAACTCGCGAAGGGGTGGCTTCACCCGCCCACAATACATCGATGCATCGAGCGTTCCATTCCCACCCATCATCATGACGACTACTAATATTATAGGCCAAGCGCGCAATTAGACCATAATTGGGTGTCCCAGCCCACTCACCCTCGTGAAATGTTTTTACCAAATCACCGACTTTCATTAATTACCTTTAACTTTTCTTTCCGCGTCAACCGCTTGAAGGCATATTCTGCTTTCTGGGCCTCTGAGCGGCCTTTAAAAACCGTCGAATAAACTAGGGTGATGGGACGTCGGGTTTTAGTATATTTCGCCCCCCTATTACCCCTATTGTGTTCATTTAAACGCCTATCTATATCGGTAGTAACCCCTGTATAAAGGGTGCCATCGGCGCACCTTGCCACGTATAAAAACCATTTAATTGCTCTCACTGATGACCCTCATTTCATCTTGACCAAACCACTGACGGGAGTGAGCCCACTGCACCTCAAAAAAAAGTAATCCATCTTCATCTTCATAACTATCTAATATCACACCGATTCCGTAGTAAACGCGCTCTACCATAAACTTGTCATAAGGTTCAACTAAATCACCGATTTTCATTAATCACCTTTTATTATTCTCATCCTAACACAAAAATTAAAATATGTCAACATTTATCTAAAACTTCTTCATACGTGGTGATTCCTACTAACTTCACCATCTTATCAACATAAACGTCCATTACATCTATTCTTTCTCTTTGACGAGCATCGGCAATAAAATCGCGTAACTGGAGGATAGCTCTCTCAGCGTTTATTAAATATTCACAGGCAGTTGTCACCACAGAAATTGCACCCCCCACCATCGAATAAGATTCTGAAGAGAAATATATATTCCTATCATTTCCATTTTTCAGGGATAGTTTAATCTCTACTGGAGATGCTGATTTCCTCGAACTGTTTTTAAATTTAACTTGCACAACAAAGTCATCAAAAGAAACATTTTTGAGGGAAATAAATTTAGGTGAAAAATGATCTATCATGGCGGTGTAAAGAGCATCGACAAGGCCGGCTCCATGGCCTACAATAAAAATATCCTCCCAGTCATTAGAAAAAAAAATATTACATTCAATTTCCGTTTTCAAACCTTCTCTCAAAATAAAATCTTTCACCGACAATTCAACATATTTTTCTTTTAATATTTCTTTAACAATCAACTGGCACTTCTTTTGCAGAAGTTCCTCGGGGTATGAAGTCAACATCTGTTATAACTAGCTTCGAGGTGCGGCGAAACAAATACATCTTGCGAGATATATAAAAAATAATTGAAGCTAGGGTGATTCCAGAAATAACATCAATCAAATAATGTTGTTTGAGCATTAAAGTAGAAGCGGCGATTAAAGCTGCCCAGCCTAGATAGGCTAATCTAAGACTTAAATATTGTTTACCTCTTTTGGACAGTCCCACAAAATATGCTAGCAGCCATGAAAATGTAACATGCCCAGAGGGAAAAGTATTGTTCGCTCCGTCAATTCCTCTCGTAAGCTCAACCAACAGACCAGAAATAGTGTTGGTATCAACGTAAGCCGCACGTGGATAGTAGGAAGGTATGAGAACATAAAATATACAAAGCACCACTCCCGCAGCCAAATTGCCATACGTCATTAAAGAAAATAGCTTTTTGTCGTGAAACAGCATAAAACAGCTAGCAGCCGTCACCGGAATTAGTGTATGATATATCCACACAAACTCAGGAACAAAAGGAATTTGAGTATCGACCCCCATTAATAAATCATATTCGTGTGCAATGATTCCGGTTTGAAATAAGAAGTAGATGATAGAATAAGGTACAAAGGCTAAGATAAGATATTTAGCTTTCACACCCAACGACATACATACCTCCCTGTATACAAACCACTCCCCCAAAGATTTTGGAAGGGACTTCCAAAACATCGAAAAGTGTGAAAAACAATTCACACCCCTTATTCATACATATGCATAAATTTACAAAAAAGAAAAAAATATTATTTATTTTAAAACTTTTTCTTTAGCTGTCGAAAAAAGATCTTTTAAAAATGATCTTTTTAATCTTAACAGCCTATCAAATTTCACCTTCTGTCTGGCATCTGTATAGAGCGCAGTAGGCTTACTAATCTGGCCATCTACTAGCTGTTCGCTGAAATCATAAAATTTTGATTTAGCGGAAGACTTGGAAGCTGCCCGTGGCGACCCAACAAAAAAAATAAGAAATGCAAAGGCTATTATTAAAATAAAAATATAAAAGCCCAATAACATTAAAAATGATTTATTTTGTTTTATACCACTGACCCTCCCAACAAATTACTTGGCTGCTAACCACTTTAACAGGCCATTCAACAATTATCCCGTTAATATTGGGGAATTCATTTGCATAATAACTACGCAACCAAAAAACAGCCTCCCTCCCCTCTTGTAAATGTCCCTGATTGGTGCGCCAATAAAAATTCCCACAAAAATAAAGAACGACGCCTATAAAAAAGGCCGGTTGAATAAACAAAAAAATTGCATGTGCCCATATCAACATGGATGGGGCAAATATTTCTTTTTTGGAGTGCTGCGCCTCTCTTTGGTGAGCCTCATAAGCACGGGTCCACGCGAACGCATAAACAAATGCTAGCGCGATCCACACCCCGATATACATAAATTTAATCATACTTTAAATAGACCTCAGTGCAGCGAAATAGAACAATTATTCTCAGTAACGATCTCTTTAGAAAGGACTAACGCTTGCATAAAGAGGGAAAATTGAAAAGCTAAGCCCTCTGAAACAATAAAACTTTCTGTTGCTGCATCATAATTTTCGTCATCAGCCATTTTGTGAATTATATCTTCCAAACAATAGAGGATGCTGTAATATTCACATAGTTTGCTTTTATTATATAATGAAAGAGAGTCATTGCTTGTAAATAAAAGATCATCAAGAATTGCTCTGTCGCTCTCTATCTTTTGCACATATGTGAGCCATCTGTGTTCTTCCAGAGTAAATACTACATTGTTTTCTTTGTTGGACGACATGAGCAGCCTTATTCCTTAACTCCCCCTAGTTTGTCGGTAAAATAAATTTTTAATTCTGTATAGCCTCCAATTAACAGCGCTGGGCCTTCCCCTGCGCCCGGACTACGCAGAACTATGGGAACTGTGGGGTGGTCCCATTTTTCTTTTACAGATTCTAACTCATCCAAATTGTTATCCATAATATAAGTCGTATGATTTATTTTGTGCTTCAAAAGTTCATGTTGTGCCTTAATGCAGGATGGACACTCCGATTTAATATACATAGTAATATGTTTATCCATGTAGCAACTCTTTTTGGGGGCTTTTGAGCTTAGACTCAATTAAAGCTGGGGCTCCCACCACAACTATTTCCAGCCCAGTAAATCCCTTATCTAACGTCAACCTTGTGAAAAGGTGACTATCATCTAACTCGGGAGGAAGCCTCCCTTCCTCAAGTTTTTGTCGGAACCTCATGTCTTCCCTTAATGACACAACGTGCTTTGGGCTCACATATACCTCTCTTAATATATGTCCTTTAGACGTTTCATGAATTTCTATTAATTTAATCAAAATATCCCCTATATTGTGTTTATATCGTTCTCATCTACATACCACTCATCACCGTCATATAAAACCTTTAAATATTTTTTATATGCTGTCTTAGTTTCAGTCAACAAAAGATTGGTCGGGGTTTTAAGTCTGTAAACTTTTGTTGGAGTTTCTGAATAGATATGTGGATAGTCTGTATATTCTTCATCATAAAACTTCAGTAATCTAACTTCAGAAGGCGCATAGACTAAATCACCCACCTTCAACATTAATATTCTCTTCTTTGGTCGTCGCAGCCATTTCCCTCAACTGCAAAGTTGCTTGTTGGTAGCCATTAAGAATATTTCGACAATCAAAAAGCGCATGATCTACATTCGTAATATTCTGCCGGCACCCTTCAAGCAATTGCACCGCTTTACTTTCTTGTTCTTTATTAATGCTTTCCTGAATTGCTGGAAAGAGTTCATTAATTTGCTCTATGTCATCTTCCACTTTTAAAAGCAACTCTTGAACTAGCTGCCTTATTTCAGCCAGTTGGACTGAATAGGTTACGTTAACTCGCATAAAAACTCCTTCTTTTGATAAGTATAACATATAAAAAATATTTGTCAAGAAAAAATTAAAATAAAGTTTTATATACTGTAGCCACGGTCAGGCCAACGATCGCCGTAATTATAATCCATATGAGGCGCGAAGACGTTGCTTGCCACCCCTCCAGTTCACGCAGGCGAGCGTAAAGACCTTCATCTGGGTGGTAAACCGCTTCTTTGATTTTAGCAATATCTTGTGCCATCTCATCTTGTTTTTCATTTACTACTTCTAATTTTTGCATAATTTGATCAAATTTTCCATTCATCTCGGCATGAACAACAGCATCCGCAGACATTGGTACTTCCCCCCCCTCTGTGCAATATTAACTAGTCTAGACTCTCGATAATAGCATAGTTGGTTGTAATTAAAATTGAAGCCACAGAAACTGCATTCTGAATGGCACAACGAGTTACCTTGGCTGGATCTATGATTCCCTTTTCAAGCAAATTAGTTAATTTGCCGGTATTAAAATCAATACCTTTATCGCCTTTTGCTTTTTCTACTAATGATATTAATATGTCAGGAGAATATCCGGCGTTTAAAGCCATCTGTTTTAAAGGCTCCTTGATCGCTTCACAGATAATTTTAGCTCCTAATTTTTGATCGGAGCTTTTTGTATCAATTTTTAATTTTTTTGCAGCGCGAATTAGGGCGACGCCGCCACCAGGAACAATTCCTTCTAATTGTGCAGCATTAACCGCCTCTAAAGCATCTTCAATTCTATGCTTCTTTTCAACCATTTCGACGTCGCTAGCGGCACCCACTCTAATTACAGCAATTCCACTGGCTAACCTCGTAATTCTTTCTTGAATTTTTTCGGCTTCCTGCATACTGGGGGCCTCTTTTATCTCTGCCTTTAGCAAGTCAATTCTTTTTTCCACATCGTCTGAATCTCCTTTGCCTCCAACAATGGTCGTCAGAGACTTTGAGCTTTCAATAGTTTTTGCTTTGCCAAAGTGGGTCAATTTTACGTCTCTCAATCTCAAATTGTTTTGACGTGTAATAAAAGCTGCCCCCACCGAAAGGGCCAAATCCTTGAGAATGTTACGTCGCTCTTCTCCATAGCCGGGAGCCCTGATTCCCACCACTCGCATTGTTCCTCGCAGAGCATTCATAATAAGCGCGGCTAGAGCTTGTCCTTCAATATTCTCAGCTATAATAATAAAGGGGCGTGCCTCTCTAGCGGCAATTTCCAAAGCAGGCATTAAATCATCTACAGAATCAATTTTTTCATCAGTAACCAAAATAATGGGCTCATCATATTTTACAACCCCTCTTTTTTCATCAGTAACAAAAGCACTAGCTAAATATCCTGAATTAAATCTAAATCCTTCTACCAATTCTAAGCTAGTTTCGATGGATCGTGCTTCTTCGATCGTAATCGCGCCGTCTTTCCCGGCCAAATCAACGCCCTTCGCAATTAATTTACCTATCTTCTCATCATTATTGGCTGAGATTGTTGCAATGTGTGTTATCTCCTCTATGGACCTAATCGGCGTGGCCATGTCCTTGATATTATTAACAATTTTTTCAACCGCCTTATCCATTCCACGTTTAAGTTCGATTGGGGCAGAGCCGGCCATTAAATACTTCTGAGCTTGGGCGAGAATTGCCCTAGCTAAGACTGTGGAAGTGGTAGTTCCATCCCCCGCTTCTGAATTGGTTTTAGATGCAGCCTGTTTAATAATTTGAGCGCCGGCATTTTCAAAAGGATCTTTAAGTTGTACAAATCTTGCAACAGTTACACCATCTTTTGTGATAACGGGCATTTGCTCCGGGTGGTGAAGAATAACATTTCTCCCACGGGGGCCTAAAGTCGAAGCAACATTATCGGCTAAGATGTTGGCTCCATTTAATATTTTCTGGTGGAGATTTGTACCAGACTCATATTTGCGTGACATTGGTCCTCCGATTATTTTGCAGCATGTCTAAACTATAATGCATTATACCCCAAAAGTCAAGCTATTTTTCAGATTTTATTTCTGTTGTTTTACCTTCAATGCTATTCGCTTTTTTAATGGCATTATCAGCGGAGTCGGTGTCCGTTAAACCGCCGGCAAAGAAGGTATTTAGGCTGTCAGATAAGGTTTCCAAATCACTAAAAATACTAAATATATCAGTATTTAAAGCTGCGATACAAGAATCTAACATAACTTGAAGATGCTCGGTTCCAATTTTTATTTTACCTGTTGGAAAGGGTCCCCCTTGTGCCTGCGCTAGCTCAATAATTTCAGTTTTGTTAAGAGCGAATTGAAGATCATTTAAATAACCATTAGTTTTTAATAATGCTCGTTTTTTACCTTCCTCATCCAACTCTCTGTAAATATCAGCGGATTTATAGGCAGCTTCTTTAATGTTATTTATCTTTTGTTTTTGAGTTTCTGTTGTGTCTGCTTTCCCCGGGAGGGTATATATCCCAAAGGAGGGCACAATCTCTGCCACCTGGCCTCGGCGCGTTGAACGCTGCCCGTGGATATCTTGCAGTATAGAATAAAGAGAATTATAGACAGCCGCCACAATAGGTTGAAGATTCTCAACGTCGAGAAGCGAAGGCATAGACCTCAACTCTTGTTCCATTGCTGTTTTTTTGTCGGAACGGCGCATCGGGGTAGCATAGGGGCGAATTGTACCACTTCCGGTTGCAATATCCAACATTTCATCCGTGCCATACACAAAATGAGGATTACTGGTTATCTCATCCGCCAATTCTTGGCTCTTCAAATTCTGTGCTAGGTTCTGCTTAAAAAGCGTCTGTATTTTATCAAAGTCGACGCGTATCTTTTCAGGCACTTCCACATCTACTATCTCGCCTTCCTCCCCAGTTGGAAGGATAATACACCGAGCCGAAAATGCTTTCGAATCTTTTAAAATATCCATTACATTATCAAGTGTAAAATCAAATTGGTAAAATGTTAAAGTGCCAGCTAATTTTTCTCTGTTGCCGCGAATATCTTTAGTAACGACCAAATACGTCATCTTGCCGTTTTTAATCAAATCCCCCACCAAAGCATCAAAGCTGCCCCCTACTTCAACTGTTTTCTCTGCATACAATTTCAAACTGATTTTCTCGCCGTCAGCATCAGTGAAGTCGGCAATCGTACTTGCGCCTGCTGCGGGTATTTGTTGGCCCCCCAATAAGGTAGCCAAAAAGGATTCAAAGCTAAAGCCAGCAGAAGAGGCATTGAAATTTGAAATAATTTTAGTCAATGTTTTATAAAAAACAAGAAAAGAAATTACAGTTTTAATTTTGGAGCCGGCGCTTTTGTCCGAGCCTTGTAGCGACTTCACAAACTGTGCAGGGTTATCCGCCAAACCAGAAAGTTGTGATAATTTTTCGGGAAGTGTCGCAATCCCGCCTGGGCCGCCAATATTATCCAAATAGGCTTGCAAAATCTCACGCTCGGTGCGACCCACTGCTGCCCCTTGCTGATCGGGAGTCCGTATATCAGACCAACCAAGCTCTGACACTTCAATATCTGGGATCATAGACACAGTAAAAGTAGTTTTTTTTGCTTCGGGAGCACTGCGTTCAAGAAGGGGAGGTTGTTCCAAAGCCTCTTCAATTAATTGAAACAGGTCACGGAAATTAAAACTTAATCCCGTAGTACCAGAATAACCATCAACCATTTTATTAATATCAACCATAATTATTTCTTTTTTTGATTTGCAAACGTCCAGTAGAGGCCGGCGCCTTGGGAAGTACCCGAAACCCGAACAATCCATTTTGTGCCTGTACAGACACACTCAGCATGTGCCCCAATCCTAGTGGCCGAAGTGTTTTCAAGATAATCCCAATCAACGGCACCTTGAGAAAGAATACTATCAATTGCGGCGCAAGTTATTTTCATATCTTGAGCCGCAGCCTGAACAATCTCAACCCAGACCCCTTGTAGTGAAGTCGTGGGGGCAGGTAGAGTGAATACCACAGTGCCGGAAGCTCCTTCTGTCGTAAATATTTTCCCGCTATCGGCTAGCGTGATTGTATAATCGCTGGTCTTTGCTTCTATTATTCTCTTATAATTTTGAAAGGTTGAACCGCCCCAAGACATGTCTCTTTTAAGTTGCTCCAAAAGCGCTTGTGTCCTTGCCAATCCTATTCTTTTTGCCATCTTTTTATTTCTCCCCTTATACATTAAATAAAAACT
>Ga0098047_10000117_pt1 | contig 30073 bp, 13 predicted proteins | sample 12_taG_FD_92585 | JGI IMG/M metagenome (GOLD analysis project Ga0098047, IMG submission 92585) | Marine viral communities from the Subarctic Pacific Ocean - 12_ETSP_OMZ_AT15267 metaG | ecosystem: Environmental > Aquatic > Marine > Oceanic | place: Subarctic Pacific Ocean | collected 2015-01-16 | reverse complement strand
TTTAGCTTTACGATTTAAACCTCGTTTTAACGCTTTTGGAGCTGCTGAAGATGCAGCTGATGGTTCTGCTTATAACAAGACAGACTCTGTTACTTTAACAGTTGCAACTAATAATCAAAAGGCTGTTATAGAAGCAATATGTGCTGCTATAGCTGTTCCGCAAATTGCTGGTTCACCAAACCTAATTAATTTGTATGATGCAGTTAATGCAACTACTGATATTACAGGAGTTTCTGGAGCTTCAGTAGCTCTTGCAACGGTTCAAGCTTAATAGGGAACTATTAATTATATTACTGGAGGGGAGCAATCCCCTCCTTTTACCAAACTTTAAGTTAATTTTAGAAATTTATTATGACACAAACAAAAAACAAAAGGAAGGCAGTAACGCCTCCTGCATCTAATACAGTAGAAGCCAAGGCTCCTGTAGTAGAAAAAAAATTCACTCCTCAATTTGCTAATAGAAAACAAGAGTATAAACCTTCTGTTTATAGGTTAGTTTCAAAAGCTAAAAAAAGAAATGGTATGCCTCAATACCCTGTAGTTTCTTTGCTAAAGGCTGAGGATATTATATTTGACCCTGAAACTGGGGAAAACAGAAAGATTAGATATGTCCCTGGAGAAGCGTCTATATTTGTAGATGACCACCCAGAAACTGCAAAAATGAGAGAGCCTATTGCTTTTAACAATGGTTTTATTTTTGTAGATCACACAAACCCCACCCTTAAAAAGTATTTAGATACGTGTAACGCTAACGGAAGTAATCCACATAGGATTAAGTCTAAGTCTATAATGTTCACTATTAAAGACGATGAGAAGAACGCACAGGACAAAATAGCTCAGGTGGCTGATGTTATGGATGCTGTACAAAGTGCTCTTAAAATGCCTTTAAATGAGCTTGTAGGGTATGCCAAGGTGTTAGGTGTTAATACTAATAAGAGTGTAGATGAGATTCGCTGGGATATGAAGGTTCAAGCAGAGAAGAATCCTACAGCTTTCTTAGCAGGGATGAACGATCCTCGTACAGAGATGAAGCAACTATTATTGATGGCTCAAGAATCAGGTATCATATCTATGAAGAAGACAGGAGTAACGTGGGTATCTTCAGGTAATACTATCTGTGTTCCTGCAATCGGCGTAAAACCTATCGAAAGAATGGTAGATTTTTGCTCTGAAGGCGAGGGAGAGCAGATATATGCTGAGATAGAGCGAAGACTCCAATCCCTTAATGGATAATGATATAATACAATATATTTAATTAAAGGGGGCTTTATGCCCTCTTTTTTTTATTATACCGATTTATTTTGTATTTTTGCTATTGAATAAATATTAAGATAATGACGATTAACGAAGTATACAAGTTAGTACAAATCTTTGCTAATAAGGAACAGAGGGGGTTTATAACTCCTTCCGACTTCAATCTATTGGCAAAACAAGCTGAGTTAGAGCTATACAATAAAAGGTTAGATATAGTTAAAGAGAAGTCTCAACCTAAAAAAATTGCAGGATATTACAAAGAAGGATTGGCTCCTGAGGTAGCAGAGCAAGATATAGCACACTTTTATTACATATCTAATGTAAACCCTGGAAAGTCTGCGGAATCTCATTTAGGGGCTACATCAGACGTTTTTGCGGATTATATATCTCACGTAACTATAAATTCTAGCTTTCACCACGACATCAAGACTAACATCCCCGTAGATATAGTAACGCCTGAGAATGTTAGTAATATCCTTAGGAGTAGTTTGGTTAAACCTAGTATGGCTTATCCTATAGCTTTAATTAATAATGGAGCAGTAGGATGGAAAGGGAATAGGAGGAAAAGAATATCCTTATTTCCAAACACCATAGAGCGGTGCACCGTATATTACTATCTATATGATAACACACCAAAGTGGTCTTACGTTACTATCGCTGGGAAGCCTGTATACGACGTTTCTACGTCAATGAACTTTCAAATAAGTACCCGATGCCATGGAGAGTTAGTCGTTAAAATATTAGAGTATTTAGGGGTTCACCTTAGAGAGGCAGACGTGGTACAATACGCTTCAGGTAAGGAAATGCAAGAAGATAGTTAATTATGGCAGGAATAGAATATACAAGTATAGAAGAGGTAGTTAATGACTTTCAACTACTGATAGATGACACCTCTTACGATAAAGAGGCTCAAACTCATCAGTTAAGGTTGTTAGCACTACAGGGGTTAAGAGAGTTAAAGTTTGACGCTGAACAAGAGGTTAAAACAAGCACACAGGTGGTTTTAGATTCCTCTTCGTCTTCAAATCACCTATCAATCGAACTTCCAAGCGATTATGTTAAAATGTTAAGGATTGGATATAAAGGTGCTGACGGAAACTTTCACCCATTCTCCTCTAATCCTAATTTAAGCTTAGATGCTAGTGTGTCAGCTCAAGTTAGTGATGATTCTTTAAATGAAAACAACCCTTATTACCATACCGACTTAGGAAAGAAGTATGGGCAAGGTGGGGGAAACAACGATTTAGGATACTATAGAATAAATAGAAATGACCAGAGGATAAATTTTTCTTCAAATTTAGCTGGGAAAACAGTCTTCATGGAGTATATCTCTGATGGTATCGAACAGGAGAGAACTAAAGACTATGTTATTAGGTTAAAATTCAAAGGGGCAGCTGCAACTGGAAGTGACAATGGGCCAGTTTTCGGTACTAAGGTTAAGATCCCACATGTACTCGACAACCAATACATAGAATATACGTTTGTTAATTCTACCAGCGAAACCATCAATAATCATCAGATTGCTTTACCACCAAAAAATCCAGCGGCAGAAACGGACTCAGATAATTCTCTGTTTATGAAGGGGACAGCTTCGGAGATTGCAAAAGTGTTTGCCTCGGCGGTAAACGAGGGTTATCCTGAACGGGGCATAGGCCCAAGATCCCCTTATATTAAAGCGTTTTGCGACGAAGACAAGGGAACCGTTACCCTGACGTATTCTACTTTGGGTTCAGATTTATTACCTGTGGCTTCCACAAAGCTTAACTCTAATACTGAGACGTATTACATCCCTGGAGATGCTGGGTATGAAAGTATTTTAAAAGATAGATGGCCTTTAGCAGAGAGAATAGAACTTGTTCAGCAAGCGGAGCCAGGCGAGGGTTCCCATATTGGACCTTCGATTCATAGGTTCTGCGAAGAGGCTTTGCGGTGTTATATATACTACAAGTTCATCCAAAGGAAGAGAGGAATCCCCGCTAACGAGAAGCAGATGGCTAAAAGGGCTTACTACAACGAGAAAAGATTAGCTAGAGCTAGAATGATGAGTTTTAGTAAAGAGACTGCTATGCAGACCTCTAGGAAAGCGTTTAAACAATCTCCAAAGTTTTAATAAATAATGGCACAAGATAAGAGAGTATTTACAGGTGGGATGGATAAAGATTCTGATCCACGCCTTATTAAGAATGGTGATTATAGACACGCAGAGAACGTTAGAAACGTAGCGTCATCTGATGGTACTTCTGGCTCTGTAGAAAATATTGAGTCAACTAAAAAGGTTCCTCATAATTTTGTTAACGAGGTCGTTAGTGAGGCTATAATTATAAAAGATGATAATTTTATATCTACTTCACCACCAGAAAAAATATATCACTCTCAAAAGATATTCTTTACTTCTAACTATAAAGGCCAAGAACTTAACCAAGGCAAGGAAAAATCCTTTGCAATATTTAGTGTCTTACCCGATGGGAATACTCAAGCTTTAGGGTATAACTTTAGCGAGGCTCAGATTCACTGGGGGTCTGTGGACGGATGGGATAAAACATCAGAGTATTTATATAAAAAGTTTAACGAAACTACTGGTACAATTAGTACTAATATTCCGATTATAAGTCTAAATGGGGATAGTATCGGTAGCACTTTTACAGCACACTCAAGGGTTAGCTTTGGTCCAGAAACACCATTCCCTTCAAACACAGTACTAACTGTAGAAATTATAGCAGATACCCCAGGGGTGGAATTTCTTCTTGACTTTCGTTCATCACAAAGTAAAAACGGGTATCAAGGTGAGACCTGGAGAGATACTATAGATGACTTTCCCCCAAAGGGAGAACTTTGGGTAGAGGAAAACTCAATGGTTTTACTGGGTTCATCTATTAGTTTTGAGGCCCCAGAAGACCTTTCTGAAAGCTTTGAAGACAATACGGATGATGAAGGGAATCCTTCTGGCGTGATAGATTCGTCTATGAATACTGCTGTAACTGAGTATTTACTTGAATTTGAAGGTACAGAGCCTACGACACCTCAAGACTCTTCAGAGTTACACGTATTTTCTTACGTTAGAAATACTGATGATACGGTTCAAGTATCTCCATTATTTTCTTTTGGGGGTGAAAAGCATTTCTCTGCCGATGACCCTTATCCGTTTTCTTCTTCTCAGACTAGCCTATCTACAGCGTTAGTAGATAAATTTACTTATTTTGAGACTTCTGCCCTAGGAAAAGGGGTTAGTGAGGCTGCTCAGGTGGAGATGACCACCTTTAATAAAAATTTCGTATTAGGATTTACTGCGGGGACCAAGTTAGATGGGAATAATATTTTTATAAATGAAAACTCTGCATCAGCTCCTGCGGCTGACTTTGATTTTTTAAAGGGGTTTCGTGACTTAGAGTCTTTAGAGGGATATAATAGTGATTACGACTCTCTAGGCAGTAAGTATCTATCTCTAGTTCTTGGGACCTTAACGGTTTCAGGAAGTGATATAGTGGCGGAAGATTCAATTAAGTTCCCTATACCTATAAAGCAGGGTAAAGCCTATAGGATAGAGGCTAAAGTAACTGCGTTTAATTTTTCATCAAACACTTTTAAATTTAAAATTGGAGACTTAGAGAGCTCAACCATAACCGCTACAGACGATAATTTTTCTTGGCAAATTCCCTCAACAGATGTAACAGCTGATAGTAGTTATTTCGAGCTTGTAAGTGTTGGTGCGTTTGGAGAAGGGGAAGCATTAGAGATCAAGTCTTTAAAGATTTTGGAGCTTCAAGAGCCAGTATCTAAATTAGCAATTTCTATAAAATCTACTACAGATTTTAACCTATGCTTTGGGAATAGTCAAGAAGACGTAAAAGAATTTATAGAAAGTGGAGCCTCTTTATCTGAGACGGAGACTTTTGTTTCTGGCGTGTCTGCTAAACTTTCTATAGAGAAAAAAGACGCTAGTAATTATAGCAGTATTGTTAGTGAGCTTTATACTGCTGAACAAGAAATTGGCTCTTTAGAGGGTGATATTACAAACCTAGGAATGCAACTGACGGGGTTAAAGGGTAGTTATAACAATGCCATAGTTAAGCTAAACAGTGCTCTTGCTGCCGACTCAGCCAATTCAGTTGCGGCTATAGGTGCGTTAGAGGCTTCTGGGGCCGCTTTAGGTAGTCAGATGAGTGCATTAGACAGTAATATTGCTTCCGCTTTTAACGAGGTGGATAGCCTCAGCCAGGCACAGGTGTTGGCAATATCGGGTTTGAATCAGGAAAAGGAGGAACTAGAGAGTCAGTTAAATGCTGCTATTGCCGCTAAAAAGGCTGCTGAAGAGGGTGCCCCTACTATCGGAGATGAAATAGAGGGCGGTATCGTATTTCATATAGATGGCATAGATGGAGAGATTTTTAACGATGATTTTAGCGATGGCAATTATGACGGTTGGCAGCCAGCAGACTCAGAATCTATATTATCTGTAGAGGATGGTAAACTAAAAATAACAAACAGCGGTACTAACGCTACTGCAGCGATGGCTGCGTTTCCTATAGATATAGAGGATGGGGTAACCTATACCATTAGCTACAAAAGCTATCAAGGAAATTCTGGTGATACGAAGACTACTGTGGGGGTGGGTAGTAACCTGTTTAATATGAGTGTAGGTGGTGTGGAAAATTTTAGAGACTTTTATAATGACGGTCTTCACACTTATACTTGGAAATCTAACTATACAGGGTCAGCGTATTTTACCCTAAAAAACGGAACACCTGATGAGGACGGTAAGCATATGCTCTTTGACGATGTATCTATGAAAAAAGCCACCAGAGCTTACGTAGTGACAAAACAAGATATAAGCGCATATGGTTGGACAACAACTGGTGACGGTTTAGAGATAGAGGGTGCAGATGGACTAGCTATAGGAACAGGTTACCAGAACACTTTAGATATAATAGCAGAGGTGACTGATGGTGCTGCATGGGGAGCAATAGGTTATGAATCAGAAGGCTACAGCGATTGGTCCTTGCCTTCAAGAGATGAACTCTTAGCAATGTACAACACCATTGGAAATGGTGGCCCACAGGGCAATATAGGTGGTTTTGAAACTAGTGATGCCCCTTATTATTGGTCTTCCTCGGAGAGTAATAATTCAATGGCGTGGCGCGTCAGTTTCAGTGATGGTAGCACGAGCCACAGCAATAAGGCCAATACCTCCAAGGTTCGTTATGTTCGGTCTTACGATTATTCTCACGATGTGGCTCTTTCTGCCACAGTTGACTACTGGTCAGCCCTACTGGCGAGTAAACAAGCAGAGCTAGATAACGAACTAAGTAATTTACCTGATAGCGTTACTACAGTACAAGAGTTAGTGGATCTTTATGATGGTGTTTCAAATAATTTAACAAATATAGAGACGAGTATAGAAGGGATGATTATAAGCCTTCAAGACTCACAAACTACCCTTGTAGATGCAGAGATAAACGACACTGTTTCAGTTCAGATTGCAGCTTTACAAAATATTATAGAGAAGATAGTATCTTTAGACTCTAAGATAAATTCCAATAATGATTATAATACAGCTACTGAGTTATTGACTCATGTTAGTGGAGTTTTTGATAATAACACAGCGTTAATAGGTCAAATAGCGGGAATTAAAACTGCTATGGATAATGCTAATAGCGGAGAGATAACTAATATTGAGGCTTACGCTATATATACAGCATCCCTATCTGGTATAGTAGATTCGTATAATGCTATTGCTGCTTCTTTGGCGGAGGCTGCAAACCAGTTGCCTGTTCAGGAAGGTGGAGAACCTCAGGTAGGCTATGAAATGCAGGGAGGCGTAGTGTTTTATGTAGATACAGAGTTATCAAAGGCTTACGTGGTATCAGAGACAGACCTTGCAGGCACTTATGATTGGGGTTGTTATGGAACGGGTATATCAGGAGCAGATGGTACAGCTATAGGTACAGGTCTACAAAACACCTTAGATATAGTATCAGGGTGCTCAGAAACACCAACAGCAGCAAGTGAGGCATTAGCTTATGAATCAGGAGGCTACAGCGACTGGTACTTACCCTCAAGATATGAACTAGACGAAATGTACAACACCATAGGAAATGGTGGTTCTGAGGGCAATATAGGTGGTTTTGAGATAGACGATTGGCCTTATTATTGGTCTTCCTCGGAGAACAGTGATGGTAGCGCGTGGATCGTGGATTTCCGTGATGGTGACCCGCACTCCAGCAGGAAGGACAACCCAGGCAGGGTTCGTGTTATTAGGAGTTTTAGCTACGACATAAATAGTTACAATAGCGAGATAGACGATTTAAACGGTCGAATAGATGAGTTAAACGCCGCCTTGCTGTCAGCTCAGGAGAATCAGGCTGTGTTTGAGTCTAATATGCCTTTAGTAAACATGATGAGTAACGGTTCTTTTGATGATAACTCATACGCAGGCTGGGGTGTATACGGAGAACTCTCAGCGTTTACAGTAGAAGACGAAGTCCTTCGTGGGACCCCTGAAGCGGGAAATCAATCAAGTATGTATACCTTTGTTAATGGCGTAGATGAACCTGCAACTAACGGGAATTACTTGTTCACTTTTAGTACAGGTGATTGGAATGGTTACGGTGGTTCTCTGTATTTTGCTATCACAACCACTTCCACCCATCAGGCGGGGAGAGTTTATGGTGATGGTTATAATTCATATGTTTTTAATATTTCTGAATTCGATGTAGACGAAGAAAAGCTTTTTAAGATTCGCTTTTATACAACTTCGGGCTTTGGGGGATATATTGACGATATAAAGATATTTAAAATTCCTGATAACGCCGACATATCTAGCACTACCTTTGAAGAGGCGGGCAACTATTTGACCCTACTAGAGTGGCAAGCTGCAATGCTCTCACTAGGGAACGTGTCTGCTTTTTCTCAAGAAGATATAGACGAGGCTATTGTGGGTGAACTTGCAGTCATAAATTTAAAGCTTAACGATATCTCTGAGGGCGATGAACTTTATGACAATACTCTCGCTATCTTCGAGACTTATTCAATCGACACCTTAAAGATTAATATTGAGAGCGCAATAGCAGCCCTTATAGCGGGGGATGATGGTGTATCTCAAGCTGATGTTGATCTTGTTCAGGATTTGTTAGACGCAGTAAATATTGAGCTTTCAAATGCGATTATTGAAATTACTAATCTAGGGACCTCTAACGCCAACCTACAATCTGACGTTATATCATTAATAGGTTCCTTGGTTCAAGCTATAGACGCTATAGAGACCCTCAATAACGACGCTTTAACAGCAGCTTTAGAGAGTTTAACATTATCAGCTACTGTAGATCAGGATTATATAGATCAATTTAACGTAGACCACGAGCAGACAGTTACGACCTTGCAGGACGCTATAGCCGCTTTAGTATCAAGGCTTACGGGTCTACAAAATATGGATGCAGAAATATCATCTATAGTAGAGACCTACAGATTTGTTATTTTTGGAGACCTAGGGGTAAATAGTAATATCAGCACCCTAGGAGGTTTAAGGCTTTTAATGAAGAACCCTAACATTCCAGGGTATGAAGATTGGAGTTTTGACGATAACTATATAGTTGATGTAATTTCTGATACGTTTGACTACAGTTCGGGAGCTTTTGCCTCTCCTATTGTATCAAGCTGCCTTCAGTTTTCTCAAGGGGTAGATATAGATGAAGATGCCCACAACACAGCAACTGGTACTCCCGAACACTCCCACTATAGGGTGATACCTAACGATGCTGGTTTAGATACGGTATTAAGGTTAACGCTAAAATACGCCGATACAGACGCTACAGGTGGAGTCGGTAAAGACATATCGGAATTAAATATAGTAGATATAGATGGTAACGCTATAAATACTGGTCTCATACTTGAGGTGGCGGTTCTGCATGGCCCTAGTGTCAACTACTGGGAATTTACCTTAGAAAACTCTCAGGGCAATAATGCTGCTCCCATCTTAAATGAAGAGATTACTCAGTGGGCTGTTATTAACGAGGTTGGCGGGATTGTCACAGAATCTGCAGAATCACTAGGAAGCAACTTAATAACACCACCAGCAAGCTCTACCTTCACAGGAGAAACCGCAGCTGGTTGGACTATTGCTGCTAGCCCTGTCGGGGCTGCTTGGTCTCACCAGCCTGACACAGACGTTATGGATAACGGATCATTCAGCTCTATTACTTCGTTAGATATTTTATCATATGGGATTACCTTAGAGGCTAATACTACGTATGAAGTATCAATAACAGGGACCGCCTCAGAGCCCCTTGAATCTGGAGTATATAACGACTGGTACTTACCGAATCCTGCGGAATTATTACAATGCCACAGTGTATGGCCGACCTTACACGCAGTAGAAGGGTTCACGCCCTTCACAAAATGGGCTCATTTAACTTCAAGACCATGGAGTGGGGACAAGGTATACCATTTTTACTTTTGGTGGCCAGACAGTAGCAATGTTTCGGCGGACGTACCTGAAGCGGATGGGGACAAGCAACTAGAAGAAGATGCGGGAACCCTGAATTATAGGAACTACGATGGAGGATCGAGGTCCAAAAACGATGCCTGGATTAGGCCCTTTAGGTATGAAGATACTACTACGAAGGCGGTGGGTGCTGAATTTGGCGGGGGAGTTGTTTATCACTACGACGAGAGCCTTCAAAGAGCTTATATTGTCTCAAAAAGGTACCCAGAATCAGATCGTAAAAAACTTTACCTCGGTCACGTAGGCGAAAGCATTGGTGGCATTGGTGTCGCTCTAGGAGATGGTAAGGCGAATACTGCTGCTATTATAGCGGCAGACGAGGGGACCCTGTCAAAAACATCAACGCCTTGGGCTGCTGAATCTATGTCGGAGTTTATAGAGGGTGAGGCCGAACTGGCTTACTACTCTTTAACGGTGGACTTAGGAGCCAAAGAATTGGGTGGCATAACAGAAAACGTTATAAATGATGGTTTTTATAGTGACTTATGGGGTGGCGGCGAAGCCTATGCGTCGGGTAATTATGGTGCCTTCGGCCCAGGCTCTGGGGCTGCCGAAGGGAGTGGTGTCTTTAGATTCACAACAGGTCTAAACTACAACGGAAGCAGTAGTGATGCTAAGTTAAGAATATACGGAACGTATGGTAAAGGCTTTGTAGGGTCTCTTGATTCTGTTGAGTTAAAAAAGGTTGAGTCAATAGAGGGAGGTACAAGTATTTCATATGATACTTATATCCTTGGAGAGAGAATAGCCCAGGGTCATAATCATAACGTTAACAACGAGAGTCCTATATATGGAACTGCTCTTTCAAACGCTTATAATGGGTCGGCAAAAAGGATGGTTAAAAGCGTTAAAACTGGTCAGACTAGTATAGAAGCTATAGTCGCAGGGGGATACGTATGTGTTGGTTCTTACGAAGATAGCCCTAAGAATAAAATATATTACTTTGTATCTCAAGAAAATGCTAGTAGAAAATATGACAGCATCTTAGAGTACGACTTGATGAGAGACACTATAACAACGGTATATCAGGACGATATAGGGTCTAGTTCGGGGTCCTCAAACATTATATTAGGATTTAGCGAAAGATTTTTAATAACTGGGGTTAATAAAATTGGTGATATACTTTACTGGACTGACAACCTTAATAGACCAAGGAAGCTAAACGTAGAACTTGCTAAAGCAAACGAAAATAATATAAAAAACTGTAAGTTTATATTTAAAGATACGTACCATAGAACCCACTCTAGCACTGTGTTTGTTGGGGGGTCTAAAAACCACCCTTTTAAGGTTGGAGATCATATCTACACACAGCTAGTAAACACGTTCTCTGAGAACAGAGGATTTAATGGGTACGCTAAAGTTACAGGAATTATACCTAAAATAAATCAAGATATAACCTTTAGCGTAACAAATGGTGAGCCAACGATTACAGCAAGTAGCACAGATCATGGGTTAACATCCGAAAATATAGGAGACTTTATTGGTGTGAATGACACTAATGATTTCCCTTTCTATTATAAAATAGCTGATATTAACGACGCTGTTATAACGCTGGATGATGGATACGATAAAGAAACTGACGGTACCGCCAACCCGTTACAACTAGGTGACGGTATTAATGCCGCTGGGATTATAACAGACTGCCCTTGGGCGGGAAATACTTCTGCACAGTCTGGTCGTATGTTATATGCCCAGCCTAAAGACGCTTATTCTCCTTTAATTAGTTATGGTGATTATTCTGATAAGGTTAAATATTTTGACGTTATAAAGCATCAACCTACGTATAAGCCCCTTACAGAATTAGAGCTTGAAGCTTCTATAGCTACCAATAATATTCTTGATAACACGTTTCAATTTAAGTATAGATACAAGCATTTCGATGAAGAGCTTACAGCCTATAGTCCAATTTCTGACGTAAATATAGACGATAATTTTGCTGCTAACTCTCCTATAAACGCTTCAGACTATAACCTTATAAAAAATAAGATTAAAGTTTTTTATAACGATACTGTATCTGACGTTACGTGTATAGAAGTTGTTGCCAGAAAAGGTAATAATGGCCCCTTCTTCCTTGTAGACTCTGTCCCTAATAATTTTATAACGTACCTTAAGGGGGTAAAAAATAGTCTTATAGCTGCTTCTGATTTTGATTACTCTAACGAAGAAACATCTTCTAAAATAGATTTTTATAACAACGGATCCTATCCTTTTGTTGATAAGTTAGATTCAGATAAGTTATTTGATTCTGTACCTATAAAGGCTAAAGCACAAACAATATTATCCAATAATAGGTTAGCTTATGGTAATATTGTAGAGGGGTATGATAACACTGAGATAGTTGCGTCATCAGAGTTTTTCTATGACGAGGGCGTTGACCTAACCACAGAAACAACCAATGTTAATTATCTAACAACTCCTACTGAGCATGGGAGCAGTGATACGTATTATCATAAAAATACGGGGAGCCACGCAGAATACAGGCCTATTATTGATTTGTCTGGGTTAGACTTACGTGATGATCGTTCACAATATATAGAGTTTAACTTCGTCTTTAATTTTAGCTTTAACGCAGTAAAGCACATTGGTAGAGCGTTTTATAGAAGTGGGAATTTCTCTGCTAGATATGACGTAACTGGGATTACAAATCAGGCTGACCTAGCATCTTATATAGTTAACCGCATTACCGCTGGAGACTTCGAGGGGGGGTGCAATAAAGGCGGCTCAGGAACCCCTGTATGGAGTAATAAAAGTGCTATTTCTGCCGCAGTGGAGGGTAATGGCGTTAAAATTACAATGGTTTCCGCTAAAGATAACGGGTCTGGTCAGGGTGATATACATGCCACAAACCTTACGTTTACCGCTACCCCAGGAGTATTTATATCTGGAAGTGTAGGGGTAGGGTCTTTCAAGACAGGGGCATTCCATAATTTTGGTATATCATACTTTGACGAGACTAATAGGTGTTCGTTTGTTAATATTGCTCCCTCCTACGGTTCAGTAGAGGGCTTTGGTAATGTTAACATAAACGGTACTAGGTGTTATAATAAGTTTTATTCTGAAACTGGTGGTCCTAACTTATCGTCGGCCTCTAGTCTTAACCTTAAGATATATAATAAACCTCCAGAGTGGGCTACCCACTACCAGTTATACTATACAGGTAACACAACTGTAGATGAGTTTATTCAGATGACGGTTACAGACGCTAAACCTGGAACAGATAATGATAAACAGATATATTTAAGCCTTAAATCCCTTAAGGGAGAGAATTGGAGTTATAATCAAGCTAATAACTCTCAAATAGATTATGACTTTGTTACTGGAGACAGGGTTAGGTTTATTAGTTATAGCCCAGACAGTAACAGGAAAAAGTTTATTGAGTATGTAGATTTAGAGATTGCAGGGGTTGATTTATATACTGGTGAAAGTGAAGACCCTATAACGTCGGCTGAGGGATATTTCCTTAGAATAAACGACCCTAAAAACGCTACTGTATCTGTTATTTCAGATGTAGACGGGGAAACACCAACGATTGATATATCTCACGCTGGCCTTACCTCTGCAGGAGCAGTTGACGGGACAGGATACGAGGGATTAATAGTAGAAATCTATAGACCTAAGAGGGTTATTGAGGAAGACTTTATGGTTTACTACGAGGTAGGAGATAAAACTCCTATTACCGCTGGGGGGTATCATTCTGGAGACTCTGTACAGTCAGGAGAGTTTACTAAAAATAACCAGTTAGGGGTAGAGGTGTCAGCGGAGCCCGCTGTTATAACCCTAAGTAGTGGGGATATATACTTCAAGCCAAGAAACATGGCGGTTAGTGATAACGGAGCCACTTCAGAAACGTTCTTCCCTGAGGATTATTATCTTAACGATTTCCATAGAACTAACAACTATAATAAAGGAAGAATAAACGTTGTAAATAATAACGCCTCAGCCAGAAGGTTAGAAACTTCTATATACTACTCAGAGGCGTATTCTAGCACTGGGTCTGTTAATGGTTTTTCATCGTTTAATTTAGCTAACAGCCCTTACTTTGACTATAATAAAGATTTCGGCTCTATACAATCTCTAAAAACAATAGATGATGACCTTCTTGTGTTCCACGAGAATAAGGTGGGTAGAGTTTTAGTTGGTAAGGACGTTTTAAATACAGCCTCTGGAACAGGGTTAGTGTCTTTATCTACAAACATTATAAATAACTATGTAAGTTTATATTCTGGGGATTATGGTTGCTGCTTGCAACCTGAGAGCGTGGTTAAGTTTGGGAATAAGTTTTACTTTATAGATATTAAAAAAGGAGCTATATTAAGACTTTCTACTGATGGCATTACGCTTATATCTGATAGCGGTATGAGAGACTACTTTAGAGATATTGGCGAGATGTATACTATATACGACCCTGAATCTCAATACAATCAGGTGTTTAATATTGTCGCTGGATACGACCCTAAATATGACGAGTATATAGTTACATTCCCCGCTGTATACGAGGGAGATAATGGTCAATGGGATAGTTCCACGAACTCTTGGGACGTAGAGCCAAATAATATGGAAAACATAACCCCTAAAAAGGTGTTTAAGGCTAAAACTATAGCTTTTAACGAGAGAACCAATAGGTGGACATCTTTCTATAACTTCTATCCAGAGTTTTATTCTAGGGTAGGTAGACAATTTGTAGGATTTAAAGCGGGCTATTTATGGAAGCACAACACAACAGATAGAACTTATCAAAAATTATTTGACGGGTTTAATTCTTCTTCATATTCTCTGGATTATAATTATTGTTATGGTAAGTTGCTTAATTCTAATATAGAATTCCCTTTTAACGTAGAACCTTCCTCCGTTAAGTCTTATAACACTATAGCTTTAGAGAGTGATACTAAATTGTTTACCTCTATGCGTACTAATATAGGTCAAACTGGGACGGGGTCTGGTAACTCAAAGGGTTATGATGACACTATATCCACATCTATTGGATATAAAAACGTTGTGGGACTCTTTCTGGAGGGTGCTACAGGAAATATTATAAAGGGGAATAATGATAAAAGTAAAGGCGAGGTTTCTAATTTTTACGAGGACGTAAAGAAGGGAGATACCATTAGGATTTGGGGAAGACAATTTTCTAATAAAAAATATTCTCCTTTCATAAGAATCGTTAAAGAAATTGTGTCTAGTAATGTAATACATCTCTATTCTGCTCTACGCCTTGAAGACGTATCTCACATAGAGGTTATTGATTATAAGACTAAAGAAGGGATACAATACTCTCAGATACCTTTTGCCTCAAGTACAAATCTAGGGGATGATATGAGAAGTTCTTACATATCTTTTGCTAGTAATAGTGGTAGTGGATCTGAAATCGTTGGCTTAGGAACTTCGACTGGCTTCACTAAGGTGGCAGGCGAGGGTAATTACAGATCGTGGAAGATTACGGGAAAATTTGACTCTTCCGCTTTTAATGGCAGTAGTGTACCTCCTAATGATATGATTTTAGGATCTAGATATATATTATCCTCATTAGGAACTGATGGTTTTAGTATTTTAGATGTAGACCCTGGAGCTTATGTTGGAGTGCCAGGCTTTAATGAAGCGGGAGCGAACAAGATAGGGGATATATTTACATACAGGAAAGCCTCTACTAATTTATCTTTATCCGCCGACAAAACGGATTCAACACTTGTACCTTTAAGATATAAAATATTTTCTCAAGAAATATCTAGCGGGAAGGTTAGGTTTTTAGGAAACCCCTCTAAGGTTACAAGTAGTGAGATTATTTTTTCTGCCAGTTCACTTATAGGTAAATACCTCGCTGCGATTCCTAACGCTAGAGAGTTCTTTATATTTATAACTAAGGAAGGACAGATAGAGGGTGAGAAAATGAAGGGTAGTTATATGATGGCAAAGCTTTCAACATCAGACGGGGAACTTGGTTCTGAGTTGTCTAAATATAAATTCAACCTATATTCTGCTAGTGTAGACGTAGATAAGAGCGAGTTAAGCAACAGATAATAGAAAAAAAATTAGTACATTTGTAAAAATCACAGTTATGAAAATTAAAACTTATCCAAAATATAATAATAATAAGAAAGCCCCAAAAGCTTTCGCAGGAATGGCTACTGCTGCTCTTGGCTTAGGAAAAGCCATATATGGTGGTATTCAAGCTCGTAAAGCTAAGAAAGCGGAAAAAGCTTTTGATAAGGATAGGCTAAAGATGGGTATTAGTTCAGCCACACGAAAGATGGCAGAGGAACCTATATCTCAACAGTACATAGAAAACTTACAGCAACAGCAAGCTTCAGATAGAGCTTCTGCTATGGGGGCTTTATCTAAAGACCCTAGAAACGCCTTAGCTGGTGTGCAAGCCCTTGAGGGTCAAGCTTCAAAGCAGAGAACAGCACTTTTAGGGATGCAGCAGGATGCAAGAGCAGCAGCTATGGGAAAACTAGGGACCGAACAAAGGGCTGTAGAGCAGCAAAGATTAGCTGTAGCAGGAGAAGAACTTAAAGGAATTAGGGGACAGAAAGCAGCAGCAGAACAGAATATTTTTGGAGGGTTAGAAGATGTTGCTAGTGGTGTTGGAGCTATGGCAGAGAAAGGAGCAACTATTGACGCAGAAGAGGGTGGTGTTACTCCTGATGAGTTTGACCACGATACTAATAAGATTGATTTAGTTCAGGATGGTGAAAAGATTGGTGAGGCTACAGGTGGAGAGCTTATACTTCCCCCTGACGATGTAGAGGCTGTAAGAGCTGCACTACAGGAAGGAGATAAGGATGCTGCGTTTAAGTTGATGGAGGACTTGGTGGCTAAGTATGACGAGAACACTATAGAGGGTGAAGATGACGAAGCTCAAGATGGTGGTAAGGTGAAGAAAGTTGCTGATAGTACTACTAAGACTGATGTCTATGATCCTGCGGAGAGTAGAGCTTACCAAAATAAAAGGTTAGAAAGAATACGTAAGGCTGAGTTTGATGACGCTTTCTCTGGAGCTCGTGCTGCAGGTAAAGATACTTTCAGCTTTAGAGGGAAAGAATACACTACAAAATTAAAAGAAGAAGCACCTAAGCTAAAAGGTGGTGGATACCTTGAAAGGGTTAAAGCACGAGTTGGGGCTTACATGAAAACAAAATACTAAGACATGGCTGGAGAGGGTTTATTTTTCACAGGTACTGTTCTTAAGAATAATAGAAACCTGTTATCTGAAGAGAATTCTAGGCAACAACTTGCCATGCAGCAGGAGCAGCTTGAAATTCAAAAGCAGGGTGCTGCTGATAAAAGAAAAGCACAAAGACAAGAGGGATTCAAGAAGTCTCAGTCTTCTTATGACCTTTCATCTATACAAGATCCTAAACTAAGACTTGCTTTAGCTAATAAGGTTAAAGAATTAAATAAGTTCTCTGGAGATAATTGGGACAATGATGACCCTGAAGTACAATCTCAGATTCAGGATATGCGGTCTAACATCACATCGCTTGCACAATACGCTTCACAGGTTGACACTAAGATGCAACTTTACAACCCTTTAAACGAGGAGTCTAATAACCTTAGATACAATCAAAATGAGGATGGGAGTCGTATAATAGACTCAAACTATGACGCTATAATTAGCGAGATGGAGAGTGGTACTTTTGACCTTAATTCTAGGTCAGCATCTTTCAAAAATGACTTTGATGGTCAGATAAAGAAGGAAGATACGATTCCTGCTTATAAAGCTTTTTTCACTGAGAATCAGGGAGATTTTTTAGGGTCTGATAACAATACTTATCATGGCTTACTACCTGGGTCTAAGGAGGAGTTCTTGAATGACTTTAAGAATGACCACGTAATAAACGCTTCGACTAACGATTTCAAGTCTACTCAGGCTGAGAAGACATATACTTCTGGAGAAACATTTGAAATAGATGGTCACTACTACACTGGACTAGAGGCTTACCTACTTGAGGTTGAGGGACAGAGAAATGTTGACTCTATCAAGGAAAGTGAGTTGGCTAGATTTATACCTGGCTCTGAATCTTTTAACGAAGAAGATCATAATAAGTATGTTGACTACCTTGGTGGTAAGATTTGGGATAGAGAATCTAAGGGCATAAAGTCTAGGCTAACACAAAGAGCTGAACCTACTAAGGAAGAGAAGGATAAGATAACTCAAGAGGATATTGATCTGTATACAGGACCTTCTAAGGCTAATATTAATTACGGTGATGTTGAGTTTAAATTTGATAACAACCTTTACCAAGATGTTACAGGTAGTAATATTAAGGTATCTCTAACTCCTGAGACTTTAATCGAAGGGCAGGGGCAACTACAAGAAACCTTTAATGACGAGTATATATCCGATGTTAAAGAAGATAATAGACCAGTAGAAGGAAAGGTTCTTTGGGTTGGAATAACTTCTGATAATAGGCCTGTAGCAACAGTTAAGTATGGAAGCGGTCAATACTTAATACCTTTAGCTACAATAAGTGGAAAAAAATTCAAGGCTGGGTCTACAGCTTATAAGCTTTACCAACTAGCTAGTCAAGATGTCACTAAAGGAGAGTCCACTACAGCTAATCCTGCTCCTAGATAGAAATAAAAAAGAAAAAAAATGAACGATTATTTATCTGAAGTATACGACTGGATTACAAAGCAAGACAATTCTTTTTCTGGTGACGTAAATATAGAGTCTTTTCAGCAAAAGATGCAGGATGATTCTTACGCTAAAGAAATGTATAATTGGATGGCATCTATAGATAAAACACTTCCTAATGATTTATCTGAGTCTGATTTTTTAGTTAAAGTAAAAAAAAAAGATTCTTCAGCGTTACAAAGTGCAGTCTCTCCAGAGGATACAGGGGTTACTCCATCACTATCGGAAGATGGTCAGCCTTCTTTGGTACAACTATCTCAAGATAGCTTAGACGAAAGATTTTCTGGGTATAAAGACCTACCTGTAGACGAACAAATTTCCCTTATAAAACAAGAAGAGAAGAGACCTTTCTTTGAGGCTCAGGGGATAGATTATGATAAGTTTTTATCTTCTCAAAAAGAAAAAGAACAATTTGACTTAGACACCTCAAAAGAAAGCAGAGGGAGGTCTAGAGATGAGTTTGAAGTAGGAAAATATCTTGCCCAAACTGAAGATGATGCTTTTGAGGCTGAAGGGAAATACAACAAAGCTAAATACGAACAAGCTCTTGCTAACTACCCCTCAGACCAATTAGAGGAACATCTTGAAAAAGAAAACGTTGACTTAGGGTATATCCCAACAGAGTTTATAAAGGTTAACGGGGAGAGCACCAGTATTAAAGGTTTAGAGAGAAAGTTATACGATCAAGATTTTATAGACGATCTTCAAGCAGGTAAAGCCTCTATAGATATAGACAACCCTCACAATACTGAGTCTTTAGAATATTTGTCTGACCTCGCTACTAGACAAGCGGAATCTGGCGGACAATGGGGAGATTTAGCTGAATCTTTTTACGCTGGAGCTTTAGACTTATTGGTGGCTGGTCCTCTAGAATTCCTTGAAGGTATGGGGGCTTCCACTAACCCTTACCAACAAGCAATGTATATGACGCATGGGGGTGAGTTTTCCAATAAAATCCATAAATATGCTAATAAGGTTCGTGAGAAAACTAGGGTTTATAGTGAAGATGCTATAACTAAATCCCTTCTTAAGGGTAATTTCTCAAACGCCATGTTCCAAACTGGTAACGCTTTAGCAGAATCAGCTCCTTTAATCCTTTCTATGTATGCTGCTGCACCCTTAAAGTTAGGTCAATTTGCAACCCTTGGATTCGCAGGGGCTTCCGCAGGGGGTATACAATCTCTTGAACTTAAAGAGCAGAGATTAAAGGGTGAGATTGACATATCAGATGGTATGCTTTTACTTAACGCCACCCTAACTGGGGCTGCTGAAGCTGTATTTGAAAGATATACTTTGGACGCTGTAAATGCTGGTAGAAAGTTATTGAAGATGGGGAAAATGGACGCACCTGAAATAGCTAAGAAATTCGTGGAAGGATTTGGAAAGAGCCTATTTATAGAAGGGGGTTCTGAGGCTGGAACAGAGTTATCAAACACATTCACCAATATACTTACTGGTGCTGAAGAGTATACAGGCATAGAGGATATTGCGGTAAGATTATCTGACGCAGCCCTTATCGGAGCTATTATGGGTGGTGGTATGCACACCACATCTCACCTAGCTAAATCTATGACAGAAGCTAGGCACAAAATGTTGAATGAAAATATATCTGTATTATTTACTTTAGCGGATGGTTCAACTAAAGAGATGAGTAGAGCTGAGGCTTTAAAGTTTGTTAAAGACCCTGAGGTGGCATCACAAGTAAGAGATAATACTATAAGCATGGATGCCTCTATTAATGACGTAGCCAAAAAAGAACTAGAAGAAATAGTTTACGGATTCTATGCTCCTGATGCTATTGCTGCTAGGGAGGTTATGTTTGATAAAGAAAAGGTTGTTCAGGATTTAGCTGACAAATTAGAAACATCTAAAGAAGTTACTCCAGAGGACGTTAACGCTTTAGCAGACGCTATGGCTGAAATGGAGGCTGAGGGTAAGGTTAACGAGTATAATGTTACAGATAGAACTGTTGCTACTAGGAAAAGAGTGGCTGGACTTCTTAAAGATAAAGGAGTAGAGATCGTTGACGCTGTACAACAGCAAGATACGTCTATGTCTGAGGTTACTGAAACAGCAGACGCTGACAAGATAGATAGCAAAGAGCAGTACAGGTCTATTAAGAAACAAATTAAGGATGGGAAAAGGAAACCTACATTCGTTAAATCACAGAACCAGCCTGGAGTTAAGATAGAGGGCGAGAGTGTTCAAACATCTGAGGTAACTCAAGGTAGGTTTAAAAGTGTTTCTGCAGCTAGGAATGCTATGAAGGAATTCGAGCTTAAACAAAAAGCTGCTAAAGATGGTAAAGTCGTATCAGATGAAGCTTTCCCTATTAATAATAAAGAGTTTATTGACACTAAAAAGGAAACCCTTGACGAGATTCCTAAAGAGGTTTTAGATAAAAACGAATACCATATAATATCCTCTAGCAAAAAGGGTCTTAACGCTCAGGAAGAAGCGTCTAGGATGGATAAACTTAAGGCTGCTTTAGATGATACTGGTGCTAAATACTACACCGTTAAAGGCGTTTATAATGGTGTTGCTGAAGAGAGTCTAGTTGTTACTGGTATAAATAACGCACAGGCTTTAAGTCTGGGAAGAAACTTAGGTCAAGAGTCTGTATTCTCTTCTAAGGATGGTCTTATGTTTGGTAATGGTAGTGTAGCCCCTCTTACTGGAGATGTGGTTAAAGGACCTGAGGCTAGGAAAAGAGATAGCCTTACAATAATGAATGTTGGTGGTAGAAAGGTTTCTATGCACACTGGAGTCGATACAGCTAATATGAGTTACGGTAAAAACTTTAACTCAGATAATATACACAGACTAGACGAGAGTGACCCTAACTATGATAGTGAACTCTTTGACGGAGTCCCTGAAGATCGCAAACGTGCTTTAGGCTTCGCCTTTAAACTACTTAGTTCTATAGGTGGTCTTAATGTTAATATTGTCCGTAATAGCGATGCTATGGCTGGTCAGATGAAACAGCTAGGGCAAGACTCAGACTCTGTAGCTAAAAATAAGAGAGCGTCCTTCTTTAGGGCTGCTGATAAAACTATATACGTAAACCTTGAAACAGTTCGGGGTAACACTCTATTCCACGAGATTATACATCCGATGGTTGACTTCATTAAGAAGACAGACCCTGCGTTGTATAGTAAGATAGAGGGAGAGGTTTATGAGAGTAACGTAAAGAGACGAGTTACTAAAGATGGTCGTAGACTGAAAGGCTCTTATATGGAGTGGGTTCAAGCTCAACCAACTTATGCTAACCTATCAAAAGAAGCTCAAATCGAAGAGGCTTTTGCTGAGATGATGGGTGACGCTGCTTATGGTCACTTCGTAAATAGACAATCAACATTTGGTAGGCTTAGAGAGTTAATGAAGGAAATCCTTAAAAAGATTACTCCTTTAAAATTCGATAACCCTGAGAGCGTGAGTCTAGATGATCTTTCTTTAACTGACATACGAAAGAACCTAGCTGGTGCTTTAGTTAATGGTAGAAGTATTACCGTTGGTGGGGTGGAGTTTGAGGTTGGAGATATAAAGGGAACTGCGGAGGATAGATTCCAGGTTGACGCTATAGATGAAAAAACTCAGGTCCAATATAAGTACGACCAAAATTCTGAGGTTTTTGCTCAGATGGAAGATGAAGGTATCATCTCTAGTGGGAAGACTATGCAGGATTTTAAGGGGAAGACTATGATGGTTCACTCGCCTGATGCTATGTTCTCAGGCTCTATTATTGACAGAGATGGTACTATATTAGTTGAGGGTAAGGGTGGTCTTTTATACACCTTTAAGTTTAACGAAGATGGATATTTTTGGGCTTCCACCGATAACGCTGCAAACAAAATGGTGGATCAGCTAAACTCTATGTTAGAGGCTAATGGCGGTAATATATATATGGCGTTAACAACCGCCCCTCAAGATAAACTATTGTCTAATACTGCAGCTAACAGAGGTTTGGTTAACCTATTAACATCTCAAAACTTTATCTCTAAGATTGGTTTAAATAAGGCTGGTGTTTACAAAGCTTTAATTGATGCTGCTAACTTTAAAAAAGAAGTTATAGAAGAGAATAAGAAGGGGGAGAAGATTAAAAAAACTATCGGACTAGGGTTGGGATTGGGAGCTTTTAGAGCTTCATCTAAGTTTCAGGACGATGTGCTTCAAAAGGTTTGGGATAAGTTGGGCAACGAAAATAGTTCTTTTAAAGATAGAAAGCTTTTTTCTGATCAACTATTAAAACACATAAAGTCTCAAAAGTTTGGTGCTTTTCAAGCTGCAGATAGTAAAGCTAATTTCGTTAACTTCATTAAAACTACAGCAGGGGATAAGAGTATGGTTGACTTTAATAAGTCAGGTACTGGTAGCATACAAAGTATTAAAAAGGCTTTAATTAATGTTCTAACAGAACCTTCATTAAGAGAAGAAGATGCTACTGATAAAGTGTACGCAGTGTTAGAGATTGACGGTCCTGTAAAGGCGGTTAAGACGGATTCTTACGAGAGCTATGGAACATCTATAGTTTCCGCAGAAGGAAATAGGGCTAAAATTCACAGGATAGATAATAGAGAGAATTGGTATGACTTTGCTAAAGACCCTAAGACAGGAGCAGTTTTAGGTAATAAAACTATAGGTAGGACTAAAGACGGTAAGCCTATATATAGAAGGTCTCAAATTATGCCAAGTACTGCTGGTATAAGTATGCAACCTTTAAGATTCCAAGCTCCTGCATACGATATGGAGTACACTCCAAACGCTTTAATTTCTTTGTCTGCGTTATCTGACAACAACAGACAGCCTGAGCAGTGGGTTAAGGAAATAGGTAAAGGTCTTAAAGGTGCTTCTAGAGATGTTGATAGCATGGGATTATTAGACCTACTTAAAGAATACAAGAAAGGTGCTAAGGTAAAGAGCATCCCTAAAGAGGTTGTAGAGAGTTTGATAGCTACCAATATGTCTCCTATTGAAACTACTATTTTGCGTGAAGATTCTTACGATGATCCTGCAGTTAATTACGATGATTATTCTGTAACAGAAGTTAAAAGGGATGGTAATTTTAAATTTAAAACCCCTAATGGTAAGGTTTTAAATGGTTACCTAGGCGATGGTTTCCTAGGAACATCTATTCTAGAAGCTTCTGTTGAAAGAATAAATAATACTAATTTAAAGGAGTTTTTTATAGATAGAGGTTTAGTAGATAATGCTTTATTTCCAGAGCCTATGTATGGTGGTTTCGCCCTCCCTGGAGGTGAGAACTACAGAGAGTTTCTTATTAGAGATAAGTCTTCTGAAGACATATTTAGAGCCCCTCACTACGGTAATCTTGGTCAAAATTTAATCGCCTCTGTTAGAGCTGACGATAGAGTTGGACCTAACGGAGAGAAGGTGCTGTTCGTTCAGGAGATACAGTCTGATTGGGTTCAAGGAACTAATAAAGAGGACTTTAGAACTAAGGATGATGTTACCAAATTAAAGACTAGGTTAGATGAACTTAAAAACCTTAAGGAAATTGATGAAGAGAAAAGAAGGTTTAATCGTACATTTTACGAGAAACGAAATGAAAAAGTAGACGAGATACGAAAGTTAGAACGCAATCAAGAAACATCAGATGAAGCTTTAGAAGGTCGGAGAATGATTAGAAGACTTGAGGAGAAACTTGAAACTGTAAGGAGTAATGCAATATTTGATGACATTAATAAAGAGATAGAGAATATAAGAAAGTCTATCAGCACTAATCCAGAAATACAAGAGTTAAAGGAAGACATAGAAATTATTCAAGAGCTATATGATGAATTTAGACTTAAGGATAACGTATTTACTGAAGAAATGCGAATGGAGGAGAATGATATTGAGTCTAAAATAAGAAAAATTCTACCATACCTGCCTTGGAATCAAACAGACCTATGGGTTGGATTAACTATAAGAAAGCTAATCAATCAAGCCTCTAAAGAGGGTTACGATCAGATAGCCTTTGTTAATGGTGAGCAATCTGATATTATTCAAGGACACAGTGATGGTAGAACATCAGAGTTTTATAATAAGATAGTACCTAAGAATATAGATAAGGAACTTAAGAGGTTGGTTAAAGGTGCTCATTACATGAGGACTATTCTTTTCAAGGAAGCTCAGGAAGATTTTGGAGGTTTCAACGCAACCATCTATCTAACCCCTGAACTTAAGGCTGCCACTGATAAGATTGGTCCTTTAAGATTCCAAGAGGTTACTGAGGAAGAGGTTATCTCAAACTTCTTGTCTGAGCAGAAATACTTCCAATCAACAAACCCTCACGCTTGGGCTGTTGACGAGGTAAAGGAGGAGACTTTAAAAATCTCCCAAATTAGAGAGTTTAAAGGGACTTTTGGTATCGTTGCCCCTAATGGGGATATTAAAGGTGTCTTTAACCCTGGGAAGACAGGAGAGAGGGGGACACTTAAGGGTCTTATGCCTCTACTAATTAAAGCTGGGGGTAGTAAACTTGATAACTTCGATGGTGCTCTTACAGGTATGTATGAGAATCTAGGATTTAGGGTTGTAGCTAGAACCCCGTTCAACGAGGAGTACGCTCCTCCAGGATGGATTAAGGAATTACATGGTACTCCTGATGTTGTGGCTATGATTTATGACCCGAATGCAGAGGTTGTATTCGAAGAGAAATCTTTCCCTGACCCAGAAACAGGATACGGAGAGATGATTGAGTATAGGGACTCTCACGTTAGGTATCAGACACCCGATGATGAAGGAACACATAACGTTTATAAGTCTGGATTAGCAACTATAGCTTGGGATATTAGTAAAGCTATTATAGATTCTGACTACAAAGCAGGAAGATATTTAACCAAGTATATAGATAAAAAACAACAATACGATATACGACTAACAACTCTTTTAGCTAAACCTTTTGGAACTCACTCTAATAAAGAGGTGAAGGAAATTATGGTTAGAAGTAAGGGTAATCTTAACGTGGAGCTACTTAGGGTAAGTGAGGCTAGTAATAAACTAAAGAAGGCTATGAAGGGTAGCAATCTTTCTAGGTCGGAAGTTAACGACCTTTTGCATAACCTAAACGAGGTTAAATCTATGGAGGCTTCAGCCCTTAAAGAGGCTTTAATAGAGATGCGAACTCACATAGACTACTTAAGTAAGACTCTAGTAAGCGAAGGACTAGTCAAAGGACAAACTCAATTTACGATAGATTCTAATTTAGGGGTGTATGTTACTAGGTCATATAAGCAGTTTGACGTTAAGGGCTGGACTCAGACAGATAACGACATTATAAAGAACGCAAAAGACTTCCTATATAGAGAGGCTAAGAAGGATAATCCTGAGGCTACAGAAGAAAGGCTACAGGAGATTGTTGGGGTGGCTTATAGAAAATTAACAGAAGACAAAGAGTTTTTCAGGTCTTCAAACGGAGCTACTAATCTTGACGGTTTAACTAGGGTGAACTCTATATTTAAAGAGAAGAAAATCATACCCGAAGAGATTAGGGATTTATGGGGTGAGATTGATAACCCTTTATATAACTACAGTAATACCATCTCTAAGGTAGCTAGAACGATCTCTGCTGAAAGAATGTACAAGGACCTTAACGAGATAGGTCAGGGTAAGTTTATATCAGATATTCAAACCCCTGAGACTTACAACGAGCTTGTGGGCTCTAAGTGGGGGTCTTTAGAGGGTAAGTTTGTAGATGAGGAGATGTTTGCTGTGATGAATCAAACAGTTAAAAACCTTGAGGGTAATTTGTGGTACGACTCATACATGAGGCTAGTACTCTTTAACAAAAAGATGAAGACTGTTTGGAATCCTGGGACTCACGCTAAGAACGTCATAGGTAACACGTCCTTTGCTATTATGAATGGTCATATAGGGTTTAACGGTGGTATGTACAAGGATGCTAAGACAGCTATAAAAGCTGTACAATCCCTTAAATCCCCTGAGCTTAAAGCTCTATACTCAAAACTTGTAGCTCTAGGCGTTGTAAACTCTTCGGCTTCACTACAAGAGATAAGAGGTATAGCTGAGGATATTAACGATACTAAGTTTGACTTGTCTGAATATTTAGATGAAAAGAGTGGTAAAATTCAAAAGCTTATGGCTAAAGCTGCAAGAGCTACAGGTAAGCCTATTAAATATCTTGATAAGAAAGCGATGCAAGCTTATCAGGCAGAGGATGATGTTTGGAAAATATTTGGATACTTATCTGAAAAAGCAAGATACGTTAAGGCTGGGATGGATGCTAAAGCTGCTGAAGAGTTAGCTGCTAAAAATATTAGAAATCTCTACCCTAACTATAACGAGATACCTCGTATTATTAGATACTTAGGTCGTTCCCCAATAGTAGGTTCTTTCGTTGCTTTCCAGGCTGAATCTATTCGTAACGCTAAGAATACTGTTCTTTTAGGTTTTGAAGAGTTGGGTAGTGGTAATCCTGGAATGAGAAAGATTGGTGCTCAAAGAATTGGTGGTACTCTAGCTACAATGACCCTATTAGAGGGGCTACAGCTTTACACTGCACAATTTCTAGGTGAAGCCTTGGGGTTTGGTGGAGAAGACGATGAAGAGGTTGAGGATAGAAAGATGAGGTTACTACTCCCTGAGTGGGACGCTGCAGGTAATATAGCCTATATGTTTAAAGGAAAGTTAGATTCTAAACAAGCAAAAGACAAGCAGACAGAGGGTGATCGCTATTTCGATTACATAAACTTCTCTAGTATTTCGGGTGTTGGTTACGCAAAGGATATAATTAGGTTATCCTTCTACGATCTTGACACTCAGATTGGTAAAGAGTCTGCAATGAATACCCTTAAGAAAATATACGCACCATTTCTAGGACAAGAGATGACGTTAAAGGTTATGATTGACGCTTTAGGGAATAAGGGCGGTAAAGTATATAACCCTTCTGAAAATGGCATTAAACAAGCTATAGATATAGTGACTTTTATTGGAGAGCAGGTTAAGCCAGGAGCTGTTAAGTCAGGGTTAAGACTGAAAGAATCCATGTATGATCTTGACTCTGAATTAGTTCCAGGATACGAAGCGTTAGCTTTATTTGGGTTAAGAATTAGTAGAGTTAACGTGAATAAAGGACTGGGTATTAAGAGTAACTTTATTTACAAAGATATGATTAACACAGTAGATAAAAGCATCTTAAGAGATAGGGTAGCTTTACTTAAAGAGGCTGAGGAAAACCCACAATTTGATGAGTATCTAAACCAAATGGCTGACCTTATAGGGGCTACTAGACTTAATAGCGTTTCTGGGGAAGATATTAAGGCTATACTGTACAACTCTAGGGTGAGCAAACCTGTTATAGAGGAAGCTTACTTGAGGTACTTAGATAGGTACTTAGAAGATGTTATTAGGGTTGATAGTAAATAATCTTACTAACACACTATAAAGTAGTAAAATAATTACTATCTTTACAGTACTTCAAAATTTCATAGTTTTGGGTTTTTGGTTAATTGGTTTGAGAGGAGGGGTGGTTCCCTCCTTTTTTTTTTAAAATGTAATTATGGAATTCGGATTTCAATTAATAGAAGGATTTATTATAGGGATTAGAAGTTTTCCCCCAACGGATAAAATACCATACAACGAGGTACAGCTATTTATAGGATGTATTTGTTTCTACGTGGTCTGGGATTAAGAGTCTATACCGTATGGACAAATTCTATTAAAGAAAGATTCGTCTAACTCTTTTATTTTAGTTGCTATTACAGCCCAAGATTTCTCACCTTCACTCCTAGACCTATCGTCAAGAGTCGTACCTGTTCCTAGGTTAGACCAAATAACAGCGTTCTCGTGTAACAACTTATCTATTTTAGTTCTTACAGACTTATTAGTGAAATAAGGACTGGTTCCATCTTTACGTGTCCTCATATTAACTTTTCTTTTACTCTTCCCATGAGTGGGTTTTTTATTTGTTTGGTATCTACGATCCACAGGCTTCGCAGTCCTCATTATCAATGTTACAAGATTCAGGTTGATCCTGGTCTTCTAGGTCTATAATCCAAGAATCAAACGTATCGTTTTGCGACTCTTCTGCTCTGTCTAGAGCTTCTTTTAAAGCTGTGTACTTTTCTTTACTCATTTCTTTTTTTGTTTTTTTTAAAGGAATACCCCCTGCTTAAGATGGTATCTATTGTTGCGTTGACCTCCTTTTGATTCGATGGAACATATACGTCATAATTCTGATTAGTATCGTGAAGATACTTTAAAAACAACTTGAATCGCATCTTAAACTCAGGGGTTCTTATTCCTTTCGTTTCAATAATAAATCCTTGCTCTAAATTAATAAAGTCTGGGGTGTAGGATATGTTTCTAATATTCCCAGGCTTCTCTTTGAATGTAGTTTTACCTTGCGTCTTACCCTTATCCATAAGTAATCCCTCGAACTTGAATTTCTCTACAAGTTCAAAGGTCTTTCCTTCGTATTGATTTTGGATTTTCGCTTTTTGGAGAGCTCTGTAGCAGTAAAGTTCTAGACCTGAGGCAAATGTAATTCCATCTACCGTATGCTTTTTAGCTCTCGTTATCTGTCTACCTTTTCGTCTTTTGAATCGCATAGGGAAAGATACAAATTAATCTTTCTTTTTCCCCCTATTTCTTGCACGATTTTTAGATTGACCTTCCAAGACTAGTTTTCCGTTGTTAGTATGAGAAGCATCCTTACCATCACCCTTCTTACCTTTCTTTCTATTAAAGAGGTTTAGCTTTACACGATATTTTTTTCTACCCTCAGATGAGGAATACTTTTTATCGTACTCAAGCTTCTTCTTCCTAGACTTCGGGTTTTTTGCGTATTGCTTGGAGCTCTTGCTCTTACCGTTTATCTTTCCTGCTAGTTTATTCCTTGCCATCTTAATATTATTTTATATCGTGCAAGATACGAATTATTTCTCTTCCTTAGGTGCTTGAGCTATACCAAAGATATACTTAGCTATTTTTTTAGAGCTTTCTAAAAGAGATTTAGTGTCCTTAGTTGATCGTAATGAGGCCGCAAGCTCAACTGATTTAGCCCTCATCTCACAGTCAAACTTCATTAGTCTAACTTTTTGCTCTGTGTTTTTTTGTTCTTTATTCATGTCTAAAATTTAATTATAGTTAGTAAGTTTAGGTCTATATAAAATAATAACTCCCTATCCCATATAGATTCTGGTCGTGGGTTTTTCATACCTCCCCACTCTACGGTAGCGTTTTTTATATCACGCATCCAAATATAACCAATTCCATCTAGGAATCTCCATACTATGCACAAAGGCAGCCTTTTATGGAGAGCCTCCTTTTGGCAGTGCTGTATTTTCCTTACAGATGTCCTAGCTCTTTTTACATCAGACATATTAAGAGTCATGGTTTTCACCTCACACAATCCTGTAACTTCCAAGGTTTTGTTATTTAAAATCTCCGCATCAACTGGAGCGTATTTATCTAGCTGATTAAAGGTTAAGTCTCTACCCTCTAAGAGGATTCGTAGAGTTTCCTTCTCCCTCTCCCTGTCGGATTCGTTTTCAAATCTAGGCTCCCGTCTCATCTTCTGAGTCGTTTATAGTCCACTCGTAGGTATATCTAGTTGGGCTTTCTTCCTGCTCCCTAAGTATGATGTCTTTCCAGTCTTCCCTAGGAGAAGGCTCATCTTCAGTTGCCTTTTTCTTTCTATCCATCTCATCCCTAAGGACTTGAAG
>Ga0098047_10000114_pt1 | contig 30542 bp, 15 predicted proteins | sample 12_taG_FD_92585 | JGI IMG/M metagenome (GOLD analysis project Ga0098047, IMG submission 92585) | Marine viral communities from the Subarctic Pacific Ocean - 12_ETSP_OMZ_AT15267 metaG | ecosystem: Environmental > Aquatic > Marine > Oceanic | place: Subarctic Pacific Ocean | collected 2015-01-16 | reverse complement strand
ATTAAAGCATTAAAAGCACGGTCCTCTCCTTCCGCGGTGGCATCCGCTGCAGTGGCCTTGTTAAAAGTCCTATTAACATATTGCGGGTCCGCATAAGATTGCGCAAATGGCTCCACGCCACTGGGGTATCCTAAAATATTTCCGGTAAGAATAAGGCTAGCAGAGACTGGCTCATATATATTTGTATTTAGCCCAACAAAGTCCATTGGTATGAACCCCACAGCTGTAGAATCATCTGTGTACCATGCTCGGATGGTACTAACACCGGAGTAATATGATCCATAATCGCCACTCATACTCAAAAAATTTAATGATCCGCTTATTGCCATCTTTTACCTCAATCCTTCCATATAATTAGATTATATCCTAAATTAATGATCCTGTTATCCATGCGTATTGTTTATCTGTTCTTGGAATCATATGAGAAACATAAGCGTTATCATATGATGAGGCTGTAACAACAATGTCTCCGCGGCCAGGAGCTGGACCGGTTGTTGTTGTTGGTGAATTTTGACCTGTTGCATTATTGCTGCCTTTTCTATCAACAGATGTAGATATAATTTCACTGCTTACCGAATCGCCAGTATCACCTAAACGCCACCAAGATACTAAATTACTATATTGTGGATGCTTACTAAGATCTCCTGGGCCGGGGGTCCACACAACATCTTTTTCGTAGGGGCCTCCATAATATAAATCTAATACTTCTGCAGCATTTAATTCTACACCCCACAAACTTACTTCATCGATAGCTCCGTCTGCATATTTAGGTGTGCCTGCGTCTTGACGACCAATATAGACTGGGGCACTCGTGTTGTGCATCGCCACATATGTTCCAGCATCAGTGCGATCGTCAACATGCACGGGCGCCCTCAAAACTCCGTTAATATAAATTTTCATCGCTTTACTTTCGGCTGCGCCGTCGGCGGTTGCAACAACATGTACCCATTCAGCCTGAGGTAAATCTACTTGACTGTCTTGAACTTTTTCATAATTGGAGGTGTCATTGTCATAAACGTAAAAAGTAATAAGGCCGTCGCCGTCAGTTCCTAGTCGCCACTCATAAGCAGAACCATGGCTATACTTTTCAATAATAGGAAAGTATGATGTATCATCTGCTTTTACCCAGGCGCTAATAGAAAACGTTTTGTCTTGGTTAACTGACGGGTTGTTTGTAAAAGAAAGCGAAACATCATCAGCAACTAGAAAATATTGATTAGTCCCGTTTAATGCAGCTGCTAAACTACCAGTTAAGGAAGGAGAGCCAGAAATCTCCAATCTTTCAATGTTGTTTCTGTGATATTTATGTTTTGACGCGTTACCGCCGAAAGCTAATTGATAGTCTGCTTTTTGGATAGTACCAGGCGCCTCTGAACCGTAAACCCTGGCTGTTGTCGTGTCATGTGTGCTAACACCATATTGTCCACAATGTGATTGGAGTTGTGTGTTGTAAATCGTTCTAGCAGACAAATTCTTGAATGTCATTGCGTTATACGCAGAATATGTTTCATGAGCAGGATCCAAGAACCCACGAGAAGAAGCTTCAAAACCAGGAGTGCTAAATCTAGTCATTATCCTGGTTTTATTCTTAGTTAAGTTAGACGAGTTTATATACGAACGGTCTGGAAGCTTGTAATCAACGTAAAGAGAGCCCGAATGTCCTGAAGTTGAGGGTACTAGCGCAGGATTCCCCAGCAGATCAACTCCAGTCCGTGGTGTTCCAGGTGTTTGTCTTAAGATATCTTCTATCTTTGCCATGACCACTCTTTCTGACGAGGTTACTGCAATTTGTTCTGTATTCTTAACAAAAAACGGATCATTAGCCTCAGGACTGGTGGTATTAACATATTCGTATCTGTTAAGGAAATTTCCGGCTTTTGTTGGAGAAGTTCCTGTCATATGGATATTACGGATATTCATCGGACGCTTTGCATATTCTGATCGAGTATATATTGCACTTGGTCTATGATGATTATCAAATGTTGGATTGAAAAGCTTGAACGAGTTTTCTCTATTTCCTGCAGGATCCCCGTTCTGCAGCCAAATCTGTACTAGGCCTATAGCACAGTCGCTTAGATGAGTGATGCCAGCAGTATATAAAAATCTTATATAAAAACGAGTTTGGATATATTCACTAAGATCTGCTGTAGCGTCCTTAAAGGCGTCTGTAGCATTAATATGTTGTTGAGCAGAAATAACATCCGCCGCAAAGCTTGTTCCTGTATAATCCCAGGATACTAAAAGATCTTTTACGCCCGTTTGAAAAGTTGAATCATGTGACGCTTGAACTTTTAAATTTCCAATATGAATGCCGTGCATGTGATACTGGAACCACATTTCTGGGGATGCATCTGACTGTAAGTCCAGCAAGTCGATTAAAGGAGTTACTAAGCTAAACGTTTGGCCGACTTTTGATGGTAGCACTTCACAGTAAGCATAGCCGGCATCGGCCTCAGAGTTATTTGGACCAGTGCCAACAGAAGGCGTTGGGCCCTTAAGAAATGTCCAAGAATTATCCGCGCCAACACCGTTATTCCAATATTCATATGGACTTGGTTCCCTTTCAAACCCCGGCACAATAGAAGCAGTTGTAAGAGGTGGAATAGAAAGAATACGTACATCAGTGGTAAGCGTAGTCGTTGCAGCACCAAAAGTTTCATATATATAAAGTTCAGACCCGAATGTCCTATCCAAAAACTCCTGTAAATGCCAGCCTTCTGCTCTTGTTAACGAGGTGTCCGTGCCCAAGTTTAAGTCAACATGGCGGTGTTGCATGCCTCCAACGTATTTTTCAGTGAACGGACCCTGCATGGGTACTTCTGCGTCATAACCATATTTGTCATCGTGCAAATTCGTAAAATCAATTTTAAATTGATCAGCGTACAACCCTTGATATCCGGTGTTAATCGAAGAAGAATAAATACTAAAAGGTAAAAATAAGCTAGCTTTCCCGTCTGTTGGTTGCTTGTCATTTATCCCCGTGCCGAGTGCATTAGAATCTTTTGTTTCGTTTGCCAGCATAGTTAAAGCCGTCATTCTAAAACGTTTTTTATTTAACTCATCTGGAATAAATTTATCGTTACAATCAATTTCTTTAATTTCATTATCCAAATCTAAATAAATAAAGTCATCGTCGCTGCCCCACTTTATAACATTTTTATAAAAATCATGTTTGTTGGCTTGTTGAGGGTTAGAACCTCCTCTAAGTTTTAACGAACGCTCCATTTCCAAATCAATGGTGCGCCTCAAACTTCTATTTGGATAGTAACTTTCCTGATAAGAGACACCGTCAGCAGTTAACAATTTTGCTGTTGAGCTTGAAATTTCTGTAACTGCAGTTTTTAATATAATTTCTTTGTTTTGATCAATATTTGTATCGTCAGAAGATAATACGCCTATTCTTTCTGCTCTTTCTTTCCACCACAAACAATTTTCATTTTGATTTGTATTCTGATCGGCGTTGAGGGGGGCGTGGCCGACTCTCCAATTATATTTTAGTTCCTCAATCGCATGCATTGTTGAAACGGGCTCAGGAATATTACCCTCCATAGTGGGGAATTTAAACCAATACTTGTTTCTTTCTAATATATGACTTTCAATCATATTTCTTAATAATTCTGCAGTATTAGAAGAAGCAGGAATTAGTTCGCTAATCATCAAAGTTACGGCTGAATCAATCCATTTAAAATACTCAATAAATTTCTCTAAATCGGGCTCGTTTTCGACTCTTTCAAAGAATAATCCTCTGAGCTTCTCCATCCTCTTGTAGTGAGGTCGATATCTGTTAACAGGATCACCAACCAAATTATTAAAATCTACAACAGTGGCAAAGAATCTCAACATTTCTTCAGATATAATCTGGTACATGCTCTTTTCTATGGATATCAAATGCTGAACGTATGTCGTATCCCTAGTAAAAACGACATCATCTTGCTTGGTAAGAATTTTTACCATATCATCGCTGTTGGCGACCTCTGGAAGCTTTTGTTTGGCTGTTTGTACGAATTCAACATCGACAGCTTGATCTCTGTATGCTGATTCCGAAACAAAGAAATCACCCTGGCCTGGATAATTACGTTTGCTTATAGCGCCGAACCAGCCATATCTATTATTAGCAATATCAGTGGCTGAACCAGAAGTAAAATCTGATATTGCCAATCGGCCATCGGGACCAGAACCAGTAACATTATCTAAGCCCCAATGAAAAAGTAAAGTATCAATTTGTGGTATGAATTTTTCAAACAACTGGTTCTTGCTAACTGAAAAATTTGAATTTTTATAAGGGTTTAAAGTACCATAAGTATTAGCATTTCTAGCATGGGAACGAATCGTCTCGTCGTCCAAATAGTCTAGCCACATCCTAGTAGACGAAACTTTAACATCGGAAAGCTGTGTTACACTACCGGTAAAATTATTTCTTGCTGCTCCAACAAAAACTCTTTTATTTTTAGTAAAAAACTTATATGCGTTTTCTGTGCTCATTGTTCCAGAAACAACAAACTCATTTTGTAACACATTTGAAACGTAATTCACACCGTAGAATTCATAAGTATAAGCTGTGGCATATAAATCAGGTGTTGACGAAGGATCATCATGGTCCAACAAGCTACCATCAACCAAGTTAGCCAAAGGATACTTTGTTGGCCTCAACCTAAACGCTAAATTCCATTTTTCATTATCGTATACACCAGCATATGTATCGCTAAACATATCTGTTATGATGTTGCTTGAACCAGAAGTTACCAAACCAAATTTAACGTTTCTTCTATCATCATCAGGCTTGGTGGCAACAATATTAAAATTAATTGTATCGTCTGTATCACATGTTAAATTTGTGTCAGATGCGACTACAGCATGCAAACCTCCGATAGAAGAAGTGGAAGACGGGAACATAATATAATTTTTATCATCAACTATATTTCTCTTTGGAAAAAAGACTTCTGTTTCCCAGGTCATCGATGCGCCTGACATATATGTTGCATTAATGCCGGGTATATAAGATATTGAATTTGAATCAGACGATGTAACTTGGTATGCTGTAGCAGTAAACGATCCAGAATAAGATGTTTCGCCCGAGGCGGCGTATCTGGTTTCTAAATCATCAAAATCCAAATATTTTTTACGAACTGCTATATTGGTAAAATTATTTTTGTATTCGTATACATCATCGTTAGTATATATATTTAATTTTATCAGTTCTTCATCAACACCAAAACATCTTAAAAAGTTACGTAAAGACTTGTATGTGCCTTTAGATTTTTGTATAAAAGCTAGATTATTATAGATGTTTTGATATATAATATTTTTTACTTCATATAATTTCTTTTCAAACAGCCTTTTTTCATCTCTTTCAAGATACTTTGCCATGATAGTTGCTTGCGCAAATAGTTCAGGCGCGTCATAACCACGACTAGTAAGCAGCCTTTCTGCAAATGGCAGGGGTTTCTCGTAATTGTTATCATCAGGATAATTAATGTTTTTTAAAGTCGGAAGCTTTTGTATTTGAAGATATAAATCATCAAAAAAACTAGCGATAATTTGTGTTAAATATTTTAAATGTCCAGAATTAAGTTCATCATCCTCTACTATCCAACCGGGCAAGGACCGATATATTGAAACAGAATTTTCTTGATCGTGGAATGAACCACTAGCTTTTTTGCTAGCAAGTAAAGAAGAAACATCCGGATGACTAGAATAAATAATTGGATCCTTGAACTCTTTCGTTGCGGCGCCTGCTAAAACGATAGCTGATTCTGTATTCCGTGATTCTAAAGAATTATAATTTATAAAAGTACCATTAGAAATTCTGCCAGAATAATCTAATATTGTAGCATCAGTTGCAGAATCTCCAACGATACCTTCATTGAATTTATAATATACACCAAGATCGACAAAATTTGATACGTCATCATATTTTATATTGTCAGTATTTGTGCCTCCACCAATTTGGTCTCGGTAAAAACGACCAATTTGCTGCGCATTTCGTTCTGTTTTCCAATATCTAAATTCATCAAAAGAACAAGACACCACGTTCCCCCAACCTAAATCAGCTGTGTCGAGGCTAGTGCCCCTAGGAGATGCGAGGGCACCAATTGTACCTATAAGGGTTCCTCCAATAGGCTCGATTGTATCTGTGTCAGCTTGATTTGAAACATGGATTCCATCAACATATAAATTAAGAATCGTATCGCTACCATATGTTTTAGCAGTAACTGCATAGTGATGCCATGCGCTATCATCAATTTTAGTTAAGCCAGTATCAAAATCATAATATATGTTTGTTGGTGTGGAGCCTGATTCAATAGTAAAATTTATATTTGTGGGTCTATCGCCTCTCAAGCCTAATCTTAAGTTACCATAATTATTTCCAGTTGATCCGGATGCAGCAATGTTAAATATATATTCATATATTTGGCTACCCGGGGCTGGAGAATGGGCCGGTCCTGAGGCAAAGCCGTCCTTCTTCATCCAAAATTCAATGGTCACACCCTTGGACAGGTCAATTTCTAGATTGTTTGTTCTCTGGCTAGCTGCATGGTAAATGTTCGCCTTTGATATGCCTTTTTTAGAAGGGCCGGGAGAGAAATCACTTTTGTAATCGCCAGAAGGATCTGGATGTGGCCCTCCTTTTAAGAGAATATACTCAGGCGATGTACTGTTATATGTATAATCAGTTGCAGCGCCAGTGTATGTACCCGATCCGCTGTTAAAAGTTATATAACCATTAGTTCTCGGATATTCATTTTCAAATAGAAAAAGATCTAAATAAGTGCTTTTATTTTCCCATTCAATTTTTTCTGTCTGGGAGCCATCGTAAGGATATGTCTGATAAATACGCTTTATTGCAGAATCATAATATTCCTCAGCTAAACCAAAACGAGCAAAATTAGAAGCAGTAGTGAAATCGACGTCAGGGATAAAACGATTGCGTTTTTCTGAGTACTCTTCAACATAATGATATGACTCTAAGTCTTCTCTAAAACTATCTCGTGTTTTATTTTTTAAAAACTTTAAAGAATGTCCTTTATTGAATAAGTTTTTAATACCCATATACTTCGCCCAACTATATTATTAATTATTTTCGACTCTAAATTTATGCACTTCTTCCTGCTCACGCCAACCATTTGACGAATATAAAGCTAGTTTAATCCCATACATATAGCCAGGTTCCAATAAGGACATATCTAAATCGAAATAACTACCCGAATTATCATATGATAAATACGTATGATAGTCTGAACTTCCAGTTGAATTTTGTATAACTGTTCTTTCATCAACCATGCGTATAATCTCGAATGACGCGCTAGGAACTATAGCCATTGGAGGTGAAGCCGACGCAACATTATAAATTGTTGGCATTGTATTTCTTTCTCGAACAAAAGTTCTGAATCTAGCTATTTCATCCTTGTTATACGAAGGCTTCAAATTTGTAATTTTTGTTGTAAATTCCGAATATTGATTCCACCCGGGTGAGTTAAAAGATTTTGGGCTGATAGTGCCAGTAACATATTCTACCCCAGAACTATGCCACACATCATATATGGTTTTTAAGCTAGTTGAACCGGTAAAGGCAAAAGAAGCAGAATATATTCCAGTTGACACATGTCCACCAGTGGCATTTAAGTCTGCAGCTGCTGCAACGTCGCCGCCTAGGCTTAGCTCTAATTTTGTATCAGAAGGAGCAGAATCATCAGATGATCCAGAATAAATACTTACAAGAATGGGGCCAGTATCTACTCCCGGTATATTTTTAAGTCGGCCTCTAATATAATTATAAAGATAAATTGTATTTAAATTGTCTTCTGGTGGAGCTAGAGAACTGCTATAATAAAAGTTGCCTCTATCGTCTGTTATTCTAGAATCCCATCGAGCCTCTAGAGCTGGTTTTTTAAAAAAGAACTCGCTAGATCTAGAGAAAAACCTCTTCGTATAAAAGCTTTTTTTTACGCCTTCTAAGTTTTGTAAAACGTTGGTGGCGGCCTCTGCAACATATGCTTCGTAGCTAGAAGTTAAAAATACCCCAAATCCATTATTTGTTTGCGTTCCAGCTATCCATTCTTCTACTGCGGCAGTAACATCTAGTTCCATGTCTTCGCCGCCAGTGAAAGTGTAAGTGTAATTTGGCATAGTTTCGGCTGGAGTATAAGACGAAGAATGATAATCACCACCAATTTGAGCCCATGATGCTGCTGGAAGTGAATTTCTATTTGCCCAGTTTGATCCCTCAATAGCGTCTTTAGTTTTGTCAGTATAACTCTCCATGTCAAGGCCATAGCCTTCTTGCCAGGATTGTGACACCGCCAAAACATTAACAGTGAAGTCTTTTGGAAGTTGTTCTGAATGTCTTGCATTAAACATCCTTAAATAAAATTTTACACTTCCGGATACTGGAATTGTTCCAGCAAGTCTGTCTGAAGAAACAGTACTAACAGGGAACTGGACCAAAATACGAGATAGTTCAGCGGAAGAAGTAGTTTGCTGACCATAAATTGAAAATGTTTCAAGTATATCAGATGCGCCCATATTTGAACCAGTTGCGCGAGTTGATAAATCGACCCCGTAAGCATTGGTTATGGTGTTATCTTGATTAGCAATATACTTTTTTATGCCCATTATCTAATAGTTCCTCTAATATCAGTATTTGGGTATTTTAGCTCGTATATAACATTCTGTGGTGCGTATAAAATTCTTCCGTCTGCGGACGTCCACTCGCTTAAGCCAAGAGTTTCATCAGAGTATAAACCTCCGGATGAATTTGTTATTTTCACATTTGTTACATCAACAATTTCATCTAAATTGTTTAATATATCATAAATTTTAGTAATATATATCGGCTGGTTAATATCCATTTTTTCTCTAAACATTTTTTGTATTTCTGTTATTGCAATATTTAATGCTTCAAACCTATCTTGTGTATAATCAACAACTGCAGTGAAATCAATATGAATGTTTATAATTCTTGGATCTAAAATGTCAATTGTATCATTAATCATTCTATAATGATTGAGCCAAATTTTAACATTATTTTTTAACGCTTGGCTACAGACAGTAAAATTGCCATTGATGTCCTCTGATAACAAATAAAGATTTAAATTTCGTTTAAAAGAATCATGATCGCGAATAATTTTTGCCCTCTTGATTTTGCCAAATTTTGGTGACATTCGGTATACTAAAGCTTCATAATCACTTGCGGTGACTGCTCGATTTTGAGAAGCAAAAACGTCATTAACTCTTTGCTTTAGTTCTAGAACAGTCGGGGAACTAACATCTCCAGTTATTGGCGTTTCATTTACAACCTCCAAGCTGTCCTTTACAAGATCAATTTTTGCACTATTTGTAGCATCGGAACCAAAAATAAGAATTGGTTCTATAATGTCAGTCAAGCCACGGGTTGCAACATTTACACTGTCAGTTGTATTCGTTCTGTAGACAACACGAATGGTGGTATTCGCTGGTGCAATACCAAATTTATCAGTTTCAACTAGCTTTGACGGATCAAAAGACATGTCCTGTTCATAATCTTTCCCATGCATTTTTAATATAACATTTGAAGGATGTGTCAAATTATCAATTTTTGATGAGGATTCGGAACCATAACCAAATTTAAGATGAACTGACGCATTTTTATAAACTGTTGTAAACCTACGAGGAACAGAAGTTGAAACAATTATATTTGGTACGTATTCGCGAGTTAATCGATCTTTATTAATAACAGACCTAAAAACAGTATCTTGAGAAAGATAATCAACTTCAAAGTATTCATGACCTTCGGTGTCTGTCACAGAAACAATTTCTGTTATATTCGGATCTGATAAATCTAACGTTAAAAATCTAGTAAAATCACCAACATTAAAACTCTCGTTTTCTTCGATGCCGGAGATTACACGACCATATGTTTTTATAGCATAAGAAGTGGCAGTGCCATCTGTAGTTTTGGAAGTGGCTACAACAACTTCATTGTTGCTATCGCGAAAATCAACATCTTCTGTTAAGGCAAATATTTGTCCTGTGTTGGAAGAGAACTTGCTTCCTTTGGCTAAAATTGGTAAATAACTTGTATCGGGGCCAATGTTGTTCGAATCCGGGGGTACTAGAACATATAAAGAAATAATACCAAAAGAATTCGCGCGTAAAGATTGTTTATAGCCAACCTGCTCTCCATGCCTAAGGATGTTGTCGTATTCGATAGACGTATCTAAAAAAGATTCGTTAGTTTGATAATCTAAATAGAATGATAACATGTCTCCAACATATGCAGTAGTATCAAGTAACAAAGACCCAAAAGAAGCTTCAGAAAAATCTTTATGTACATCTGGGTAATATCTTTTTGAATATTCTACTAAGGCTTCTTTTATTGAATGAAACTCCTTGTTAGTATATCTTATTAATTTTTTATCTTTTTTTATCATTTGTTTAGTTATTTACCTCACTTTTTAGAACAATAGAAGCTTGCAGGCTTATATTTGGAACGTCATAGATAATTTTTATTGATAAAACATTTGTATCTTCTGCGTGTAACAAATCAGTATTAAATTCAATCTTGTTTATTCTAATGTACGGCATATATTTGTCTACTTGTTGCTGCACTTTTTGTCTAATTTGTGATGCTGCATGTGTGCGAGGTTCAAAAAGAAAATGTCTTAATCCTACACCAAAATCCGGATTCATTACGCGTTCGCCAGGAGCCGTTAGAAGTAAATTTTTAAAATTTTGTTTTACTTCTTCTTTATAAGAAGTGACCAATGAATAAACGCCATGGCTGTTATCTCTACTAAGCGGTATTTCTGGCCCAATTCCATCCATATTTTATCCTCTAAAGCTTATCACAATCTGGTTCAGACAAATTATCATTATGTTGTTTATCATCTATTGCATCTATAAGTAGTAATATAAGATAAATCACTCCAGGAATGGTGCTCGGTGGGCCCACAAAGAACGGCGGAGGAATTATCCCGCCACCGTAGGGGATCATTGAAGGTAGAAGAGCAGCCCACAGGCCTGGCAACAAATATTTCGATTCAAAAACCTCGTCCATGGTTTTTTTCGCGTCCTTATGAAATTTTTCCAAATCACCTATAATACCATTTAAAGTATCTGTTATCTCTTGCAAAGTTTCTTCTGCCTCTTTAAAGGTGTTATGAAGCTTCTTCATTTTATCAAAGGTTTCTTTGAATTTGTTAAACGCATCTTTATTCTCCTGGTTTTGTTTTGCTAAAAAGGCATCCAACTCCGGGCCTTCGTCGATCTCAACAACCCAGTTATCAGAATTTTCATCTTCGATCTCAATTATTATAAAGTCGCTCAAGGGTTTTCCATCCTCTTTTATCTGCCCTAGAGTCGCCCCTTTCAAACTATTTGCTATTCCTGCAGCTATCTGGAATTGTATCAACGCACTCTGCAGAGCAATTTCAGCTGAAATCTTGAAACCTTCCTGTATCATCTTTGCTGTGGTTATTCCAGCTTCAATGAACCCCAAGGTAGTCATAACCACAGCGTTGGCTATCTCAATAACCAGCGTAGCTATTTGAATGGCCGGATCGGTTATTTCAACAAAGCCTTTAAGAATCATAAACATTGTTTTATAAATGATTTTTAATATAAGTTTTGTCATATCAGGTTCTTTGCCTGTCGTACCGCTCATGTTTCTTAAGCTCATGCTATCTAAAGCTGAAAGCACGTCGTCAGGGACAAACTTATAATCTTGAGAATTTATTAAATTACTCATTATCATTAGAATTTTTTCTTTTGTTTCGTCCAGAACATCAGTTGGCTCTGGAATAAATTTAGATAATCCATCAGCAGCATAAGTAAATCCTAAAACCATGTATCTACGAATCGGTATACAATGCTCATATATTAATTTAAATTCTGGCGAGGACTTTAAATCTACAACTAGATCTTGTGCTAGGTGTTTGTAAAAGAACGAATAAGGAGTGTTAATTAAATATTTAAGTGGCCCGTCGGCAACAACAACTTCTGCTGCTGCGCCGGCGCCTTCGACATGTTGTCCATGGCGCGCGAGTTCCATTAAACTAGGCTGCTGGCTGGCTATGGCTTCTATATTAGGCGCCCAGAAACCCAACTCATCTAAATCAAATAAGTTCTCGTTATCATCAATAGTAAATCCAGACTCTCCTTCCTGAATTGTAAGACTTTTTTCCACCTCAACAATAGGAATATGTAACTCAGTCAAGACTTCCTTTCTTTCTCCTCCATTATAAAAGTATGGACGCTGTACATATAAAGATTTACATGCTTTCAGACCTTTAATATTCTCTTCACCAGTAAAGGCACTTTCCATTATATTTTTTACTTTATGGCTGGAATTTGACATAAGACTATCAAAATTTTCTGTAGGAACTGAGTAGGTCAAGCGTAAACCAATCTTAAATTCTTTGAATATTAATCTAAAACCATATTTTTTATACAGTTCATACAGCGGTTTAGGCACGTTGGCATATGCGTTACTGGTGTGAGAAAAAATTGTCTTTAAAAAGATTGTATTATAAAAATGACTCCATGCTGAAAGAGGGATATAACCCCACATATAAGATTTAAAAATATTGTTCTCTTCATCACGCTTGGCGAGTATGCCTTCAAGAACATCTTTAAAATCGAGTGCGCTAATCGGATCAGACAAATTATATTTTGGCTCACATGGTTCTCCATCCGGATCTATATCCGAACCTTCTATTTTCTTAAGCACAGAGATGGTCATATTCCCCCAATATTCATCTTTTTCATCTTCTGGAATATCAACAATCCTGACATAAGGTTGTATTATTGTATTTCCTAAAAGTCTAATCGGGTCATTGCCCATCGTGTTTTCTACAAAATTTTCCTTTGAAAATGCGTATTCGTTATGAAGTTTGTTTTTTCGTAGATTGTTCAAAGCTTGAAACTCTGACCACTCTGGGAACTCAGAATTAAAAAAGCTTTCTTTTCTATAATGTTCATAACCCTTAATCACGGATGGACTATCCTCTGCATATATGCCTGGCCAGGCGTGTTGATGTATAGGAGTATCTCCAAACAGGACAGCTAAGTCTTGTTCAGGCGTTAAATTATCTGGATTTTCTTTAGCATATTCTATAACAGAAGATCTATGGTTCATCGGCAGTGAATGAAAGAAATTTCTATTATTTTTGCTGAGCACTCCTTCTTGTGATGAAATAGTTTTTTGATCAAACAAGTTAGTTTCCCATAAATAATTTTCCCACTTTACAGTCATGTTGTCTCCTATAGAATATGGACTATATTTTTTGTGACCTTGACCATAATTCATCGTATATGCATTTGATCCAAATCTAGCATCAACAACGTAATCCTTACCAGTGTCTTTATGAAAAGCACTAATTTCTGTAGCTATAACAGGAGCGTCACCTTGTACTTTATTTTTTATGTTTTCTGGTGTTACATCTGAACTTTTTAAAACTTGTAAATTCAGATCTAAAGTCATTGGATCTGAATTACTAAATATATTTTTAACTGTCTTTACAATATGTTGGCTTTCTGCTTTTATCAAATATTCTAATCCACTTTGCTCTCCCCTATAATAAGCCAAGTCAATATCAGATAAACCCTTTTCTTTGCGTAAAATATCATTAGCGATAAAAGCGATTAAGTTAATGTCAACGTCTTCTTTAATATTATTAACAATAATTTTAACTAAAATGTCATCTTTAACAATATCTGATAAAGCATAGCTATCCCATGCAATAATACTAGTTAAACAAACCTCCAATGTATATATTTTTACTAAAAGAATTACGCAGCCTTGTAGTAAAGCTTTACGAGCTGCATTTTCATCCGAAGAACTCTTCTCGTATACGTCTTGACAAATAGATTTTTCATAAAACGCCATTATCCTTTGTTTTACGTCGCTGAGCTTAAAAAAATCAGTTTCAGCGTCACTCAGATCATCGCGAGAATTCGGAGTAAAAAAGTCAAGACATCGAGGATCAATTTTACTAGCGTTTAGTGGATTGTGAAGTATTTTCTTCCATATTTTCTTCATCATTCCGCGTTGATGAAGCCTAGAATCTTTTAATTTTGCAAAAACCTGATGTACTTGGGCCATCTGTAAAGCAGCAAAAGAATTATTTGCTAAATTATGCCTAAATGCCTTTTCAAAGTTACCATTGTGTAATAGTGTATTAGCACTTTCTGGTTTGTGCTCGTTATACATATCAATGAACCTACGAGAAAGAAGCTTGCCAAATATTTGTGCTTTAAAATTAAGCGGATTATAAGACTTGTCGTCCGATAGCCCATCTTTATAATCTTTTATTATTTTCTGCGCAGGAGTATCCGCGCTGACACTAGAATAAACATCGCCAAGGACATCTTGTATATCATCATCTAATTTTTTACCAAAATTAAAATTATATTTTTCGCCACCGATGCGTGTATCGTCGCCAATAATATGATCTTTATTATAATTCGCTAGCTTGCCTTTTATAAAAGTATAGGTATCTCTAAAATCAGATAATTGTGTGCTGATATTGTTTTCTAAGGGCAAAGCAATATTCTGATATATTAGGCTCTCTTTTTTATTAATAAATTCCAGTTGCTTAGATAATAAAGCAAACTGTTCGGATGCAGCCTCACTTCCTCCAGGAGCAGAAAAAGCTCCTAAGATCTTGGCGGCGAAGTCTTCGCCGCTGAAGCCGGCTGCAGTTTTAGCTGATAATTCAGTAAAAGATGTATCAATTTTTATAATATCCGGATTATAGTGTTTATTTTTGCTACCCCAAATAGCCTTACGAGTTTCAATAAATTTTCCCTCCGCACCCCAGCCGTCGGGATCATAAGTTGCTATCGGGTTAGGCACAACTTCGCTATTAAACCCTAAATTTTGGTTAAAGTTGTCTTCATTCGTTAAAGCTTCATATAATTCTGGGTTTACTTTTTCTTTATTAGAAGAAAAATATTCAATCATTTCATCTTTGGGCAGGCTTAACGGGCTTTCGGGATCAGCAAAATGCTGTTTAAAGACAGCATATTGTGGAAGAAGTTGGTCCTCGATATTCCGAACTTGTGGTACGGATCCATCGCCGGTTTGTGATATACACAGCTGTGATTTCCCGATTGTAAATACCACGCCCTCAATAGATTCTATCGGCCCAAAGTTAGGAAATAAACCAGTTGTGCGATGCGTTTCTAGGCCAAAAGCTTCGGCAATTGTCATGGTCGTGAAAGCATATAATGCTGGGTCCGCGTTGAACTTCGCGAGTTCATCCTCATTATCTTTAAGCTCTTCAAGTAATGTTTGACATATCATGTATATTTTTACTAAACCTGGAGATATTTTCATATTTTTTACAAAAGTACTTTCTTCAAATCTATAATCTTTCCAATCAACGCCGGTGTTCGTCTCCGAATGTACATCATCGAGCTTGTCTCCAATTTCTGCCGCGGCGTGTTCGATGGCGTGCGCCGCGGCCTTGGACAATACTGGAAAATCAGATTCTGTAAATTCGAAAGCATCCGTGTACTGGCCCCAGGCATCCTCCGGGAGGTCGCGCGCGCGTTTTTCGCTTTCATTTGACATATCATAGTTAAATGGCGACGCGGTGAGACTCTCGTTGTTAAATGTCACTTCCTCCCAAGAGATCTCCTCTGTCGCGTAGTACCACCCCTGCGAGCACGAGTCTCGTGGAATATCTACAATCTTTGTAGTGCCTTCACTCCAGGGGTAGTCATCGTTCGCTTTATGAGAGGTGAGCGTATAGCCGTAAGTCATCTCGGTGTTGTTAGAGCCCGCATTCATACAAGTTCCGAGATACTGTACGTCGCCTACGATACTCGTCGATGGCCCAAGGTTATCAGCGATTTCGTCGACTCGGCTCCGGGCTTCTCTTTGACCGTATTGTAACACCGTCGACTGGCCGGCGTCGCTGACGTTGACAGAATTATCCAACGCAGGGTATGTGCAGTTCGTGAAATGCATTTTCATATTAACTACTTTTTTCTTTGCCATCACCCACCCGAATATCTGGCCATACGAAGCTACATTATGCGCTATACCGCAATAAGCCTGGAATGCTGCCAACCATAGACCGTGAAAGCCGAAAGTAATCTCATGTAATTTTGTATCGAGAGGCCAGACCCTTCCGCGGGCGGCTTTGATAGGGCCGAGGCCTCTTTTTCCTGTCAGAATAAGATCTAAATAGTTTATAACCATGTCTCTTATATAAAAAGGCTTCATTTCCCTACTAAAAGCATTTGTTATAGCTTGATCAATCTGATTGCCGGTCGACGTTCGTGGAACGTTATCCCAATAGCTCTTGTTATGCGGCTGGGTCGAGGGACCTTCGACAATATCATTTTCCTTCTCTAGGCTAGCCATAGATTTTGTATATTTTCCTGAGGAAGAATAACGCTTAGATAATAGTTTGTCACTCCAGTCATGGGCCGGCTTGTAGGCCGTGGGAGCCGGCCAATTTTGGTTTCTGTAGAGGGCGCCAACATGAATGGGCTCAAGAAAATTCGAATTTTCAACAAAGCTTTCGATTGAAGATAAGCCAGCTTCTTCGTCTTCTGGCATACCACAAAAAAAGCTTAACTTCGTAGCTTCTAATATTGCTATAGTCATTCTTTTATTAAGTTCGTCAGCCTCACTACGAGATTTAGCTAAATGTTCAGCATTCAGGGGACTGTCCCAGGCGAAGTACTTCGTTGGATTTTTGGCATCTCTGTACTGTCCAGTGCTAAACCCGCCATAATGTAAAAACCTGTTATAAACAAGTGGATAATTTCTATGTACGTTTAGGCCTGATGATCTTAGTGAATCATATGACCAGTCGGTGAGACGGTGAACCGAAGAATCGAATGGATTACCAATATGGGCAAAACACAACTTATTATAGGGCTTTTTGGCGCTGTTGGTAAATGATTGTGACATCTTCTTCATTTCTGCAGGGTCTGTTGCAGCAATGATTGCTCGTGGTGGAACTGCAAAAAATTCTAGAGAAGTCAAATCCTGTATTAACGATCCCTTAACTGTTGTCAAAATATTGTCTGTTACACGAGACATTGAGTCTTTTACACCCGGAGGCATTTCAAAAAATCCGCCCTCACCGCATGCTGGCGGAAGAAGATTGGACATCGGATCCATTCCAAACATGCCTAATCCTGCAAGTGCTATAACTTTATTTTTCAAGTCATTTAGTTCATCTTTTATTTGTGCATCACATTCTTCTTTTGTCAAGCCGGCTTTTTGTAGTTCTTCGCAACGTGCGTCGCTGTCATAAATTGCTTTACACGCGTCGATCACGACAGGGGCAGAAGAAGACATATATTTGCATATATCTAAATCTAAATTCTTACCCAATTTTTCAAAGGCAACACGTATTTCATATATTGTATCAATCCCTGCATTGTAAATTACAGGCCATTTAACTTCTGTCCTGACAAGGCAATCTTTTAGTGTTTGTTTCGACGCATCTCCGCGGAGCAGTGCACATAGTTGTCCTGTCGACAAATTATCGATAAGATCTTTCATCCAAGCAACGATATCTGCGTCAGATATCCCGCCGACACTGGGCAGGCCGGCGCGTCGTAAAGTTGGTATTGTTAATGATGGCCCCTTGCCAAGTACTGGATTTGGCCCGGGACCTTGATCGTGATTTTCCTCAAGACATTTTTCTAAAGCTTCTTTGATGAGAAGATGAACAATTTGTCCCAAAATCAAGGCCACCATGGATAAAATCATCATTAGCAATTTTTTGCCATAATCGCCCATGTGGCTATCAGTGCCTAAATTATCTGGAAATCTCAATGATGGGATTTTAAACTTAAAAGCCCTTTTCAAAGTTTCTATAAAATCTTCCAACCAATCGCCGAGGCCGCCCAAAAGAGCTAGCGGATCTTTCAACAATTTTTCCAGGCCACTGAGAAGATCACCCACTATTAGTTCACAAAGCTCAGAGATATTACCGATGTTTGCTTTCATATAATTTAACCAAGCCTTGGCCGAATCGAGTACTTCACGATCGTCGTCTGCTGGAGAATAATTTGCTGTAGAGCTAAAAGAAGATGTAAAAGAATAATCGTCTGCATTTTCAAAAGACATGGGATTAGAAGCAAATAATCGCCATTGTTCTTCATCCGGCACCATATAACCATTCTGTACCATGAGGGCGCGTGATTCTCGCTCAGTATATCCTAGTTCTAATAATCTCTTAGTTTCTCCGTCTACCTCTTTTTGTGTGTACTTTGATCCAGGAGTAATCGGATCTAGTTTATCAATATGTATGTCCTTCGAAGGAGAATCTGTTGGTACAACAATTTGACCCACATACGTAGGACGATAGGCTAAATTTAGTTGTACCTCTTGGCCTCCTTTTTCCATATTTCTTATTGTTTCTATAGCTATAGCTGGAATGTCTATTTCGCCCACAATTAAGGCTGAAGCGACTGGCGCGCCATCAAATCTATCATCCAAAATCAAACGTTGATCACTTTCTTCATCAAATTCTTGATTTAGCATGTGTACTGCTTGTGGATCAGCATACGGAGATTCTGGATCTCCTAAAATAGCCAAAGCCCTTTTAGAAGAGTCTCTTTCAGGAGATAACAACGCATTCGTTATTATTATAGCGGTGGCAGCCTCAGGGCCGGCTGTTTTGACAAGCTCTAATATAGCAGCTTCACAGATAGCTTCTATGGATAGCATCATCCCAAGCTTTTTCTGTAAACAAGCCAAAAGTAAAGAAAGCAAGGCCATAGGGTCCAAAACATGGAAAAAACCTTGAAATAAAGTAGATAAAAATTTCTTATCGTCGCCGGCCGATATTTGAGCCATTATATCTTCATTAGTTTCTTCTAGGCTTTTCTTTTTTAAAGAAGGGTCTCCAGCATGAGTAGCATCTTTGAATTGATCAAAATATTTCTCTTTGCATTTTTCATTATTATAAAGTTTTTCTTGTAATAGCTTTTCCTGACGACCGACATTTGGACCTGACTTATTTAATTGCGCAATAAGTTCATCACAATCTATATCATCCGGATCTTTAAATTTCTGTGGATCTTTTGAGGGATAAATTTTAAGTGGGGGCACACAATATTTTTGAAGAAATTCTGCCCAATCATATGAATTTAAATCAGGGCCTGAATCATTTAAAAATTTAGTAATACTACTATGTGATAAAAGCAGATGTAGTGTTCTACTTCCGTATACTCCTGAGAAAATCTCTCTTAAATAAGGTACCGCCACTTTTAAGTGTATTGCACTTCTCTTAACTGGGGTCTTGCCACTCAACTCGTTATCTGATATGTAGGGATCAAAATCAAATAAATTAATGTTGCCTAGGTCTGATGAAGCCTCTAATATTTTAGGATCTGGTGAAAATAAAATATGTGATATTGTTTCTCGTGCACCGCACCCTGTAACTCTATTGTCTACTATATTAATTTGAATTATATTATCGTAAGGTTGACCAGAAGTATCTGCTGACTTAGTGCCAGATTTAGCAGAAAAAATAATATCTGACATGTCTGTTGTAGCAGGATAAGATTGCCTAGACAAAAAGTTATCTATTTCTTTTGAGAATCTTTCAATTTGTTCTATTTGAATATTTATATCGTAATCCAAATCACTAACATCTGTCACCTTTAACTGAGAAGATTCTAATTTACTTTTTATTCTTTTAAATTTAGTTGCTAAATCACTACAAATTTTAGGCAGTTCTTTTAAATATGCTGTGAAAGCATAGTTTCTTCCATTTTTATATGGGGAGTCATCATCAAATATTTCCGAAAATGTTTTGTCTGGTAGCGCGTCGACATAGCTAGATCGTATAGCAAACAAGGCTTTTTGGTTGTTTGGATTAGCTGTTTGCGTATTAACCTTTAATCCAGCCAAAACAAAATGGTCCATAAGCATAGATTCGCCAGGGTTAGCTAAGCTAGATGGAGTATTATCTTTTTTACCCAGATAATTCAATAAATTTTTATATGCTGACTCTTTCACGCCTGTTATAGATTCGTTAGATACTGCTAATTTATCTTCCTCTATTTGAGATTGCGATTTATATTGTCCGTATATCTCTCCACTTGTGACTGCTTCTGACTGTCTTTCATTTTCTCCTAAAACAAAATAATAATATCCTTCCGAACATCGTAATGTTGGATGTCTATTTATAGTTTCCATATTTATTGTGCTAACATCCACAACATTGTCATTGTGCTCATTAAAATTATAATATGTTAACCTAATATCATGTGGTGAAAGCGAAAGCCAATTTTGGTTATCTTTAGGAGACACAGCCTTGCTACCTTCTGGTACATATACATCAGAGAGCGGATCGTCCGGTCTTAAAAACCTTTTTGAAATTGAAGGACAAGTTTTTCCATCTATTATTCTGACATAACCTACGTCTGTATATAATATTTTCCCTTCTGAAAGAAAGCCGGCCCAAACGCCCGTTTCACTTTCAACTATTTCAACAACCTCGATAGGGTGTCCCAAAGGCACAGACAGTTCACTAGTACTATAATTATTATCTGACCACCCTAAATCTAGGCCGTCGCCGTAAGGAGCAACTCGAACCGGCAAATAAGGCTTGTTTTTACCGAACAGGGCGCCGACATAATATGTGTAGTTACCCAAATTTAATGTTTTCTCTAATTCCGTATCACTAGCGATCGGAGAAGATACAGTGTTAATGTGTATACTTGGTATTTTTTTTGCCATTATTTTCTCAATTAACTTTGTTTAATGTACTATTAATATATTTTTCGCCGCTTTCAGTAAGGTAATTATGTCTTATTCCTTGTAGATTTGTTGACTGCTTCATGTCTGATAGCTCAGTTTTTGTCATTGTTTCTATATCACATTGTATACCGCCGGCGGCAGCTTGGGGAGAAACTGTAGTTGGAAGTGCAAAGAAAGGTGATATATGGGTATGTTGCTGTAAAGCCTGGTTCATTTTCATTTGGTATTTCCGAGCTGCATTGTTTATATTAGCCAGGCCCTCAATTTGGCCAACGATTACGTCCAACAGCTCAATTAAATTATCTCCTAATACCATAGGTTGAAGTGTTTCTGTATCATTCATAGCTACTATTTCGACACCACTTCTTCCTAGCACTTCGCCGCCTTGAGAATTGAATCTGTCTGTGCCAGTTACTATGCGTATGCTTTCACGGCCGATGAGGCGAATATTGTCTGCTTTAGCAACAACAGCTGATTTAGCACCATATTTTCCTATTTCTTTGTCGTCTTTATCGTCCTTGTTGTTTTCTTCAGATAAGCCGAATTCGCCAATACCAAAGTTCTTGTCAACATCAATTTTTTGAGAAATATAGATTCTTGCAGAATCAATAAAAAAATTAGGATTTGTTTTTATTTCACTTTCTACTTTATTTCCACCCTGAGCATCTATTTTCTCTACTTCTCTCGGATTCCAACCGCCGAGGCCGGCGACTAAGTCAATTGAATCGCTTTGAGTATGCCCTTTCCCACCGTAACCTGTATGTGGTTTACTAACCCGGTCATTGCCAATAACAATAAATGCATTGTTATCAGGACCTCGGGCGACAATTAATTCACTGGGAGTATTTTCCCTTTTTGTTGTTGCTTGAACTCTTTTTGATCCAAAGACCCCACTAACATTTTTTGCCCCTCTTTGTTCCTCTGTCAAGCTCTCAAATTGTTGTTTTTTCTTCTCTGATGCGCCGTCTAAATCGCGGGCCTTCTTTTCAAATATAGAAAGATTAAACATAGAGGGCGACATCCCACTTTCACCGCCGGACGGAGATATTGGTGGAAGAGAAGAATCATAATCAGAAAAAGTACTGTTAGATTCATAATTACTATAATTCTGTGATCCTGGCATGCCTTGAGGATCTAAATTTAAATCTAAATCTTCATCTCTTGAGGCAGTATCATAATTTTTTTGTTTGTTAAAAGTGCCATCAGAAAAAGGCCCCGCATTGGGATCAAGCATACCTCCCGGATGTTTCCCATTAATTGTGACATTGTCGGAATGCTTTATTCTTGTCTCAGCAATATATTTTTCTGCCTCAGCCTGGCTAGTCGTGTTGATGGCAGATTTAATTTGTCCTGTTTCTTCATCAACGAGTACCATATTATAATAATTTTTAGTACCCTCAGAAGTCGGAATACTAACATTTTTTGCAACTATATTATACTTCGCCATGTTTATCCTATTCTTTTCTTCAATCTAACAATTTGGGCCCATGGAATTAATGATTTTCCGGTCCAAAAATGAAAATGCATATGGTCTTCTATAGAATAAGATTTCCACGAAAGACCTTTTATTCTTTTAACTATGTTTGGTATATTATATATTTGCGATATTCTTTTTTGTTCTGATTCAGTCCATCTCTTACCGCCGCGCCAACGTTTTTTTAAGAACTTCGCGTTGCCCCAGCGCATTCCAGATGTTTCGCAAAAGGTAATCAGCCACAATGTGGGATTGGCGCTGGGGGCCACGATAGGGGAGCCTTTTGCCGCCTGCATAACTTTCATATATTGGCCTCTTTGGCCTCCACTTTCACCAGCTCCCTTATAAGAACTAGGGGCGGTGTCCCAATTTTCTGCCATTCTTAATTCATTTTCACCCTGGTATGCATTTTTTATAAGAGTACGCCAACTATTTTTAAATACTCCTAAATCATATAATTCTTTGCCATACTTTGATAAAAATGATGCAGACCATGCGCCCGTATAAACACTGTATACTGGTTGACCATTTTTACTATAACTGGCGATATATGGATCAATATCAATTGCTAATCCAAAAGCATGTAGTGACATTCCATAACGATAAGCAGTATTTCCCTCGTATTTATCATAACCTCGTATCCCTCGAATAACTGAAAAAGGAACATAATTAGAAGCAGCGCAGGCGGCCGACCACGCATTAGAGATTCTATCAGTTATACAGGACCATATTGGTGGGCTTTCTGCATTGGTTGTTTGTCCATTCGCAACGCGGGATCTGTAAGAAAAAGTACCAAGCTCATAAGACTCAATCATATCCAGCTGTGTTGGTACTTTTGATGATCTGCCAGATAATTTAAAACGTTTTTTGTCAGGAGCATAAGGAATCATCGCGTATATTTCTTCAAAATTATTTGGTACTGAAACTTTTCGATCATCACACAGAGAAACATTAGTAGAATTTAAAGTCTCTGGAGCGTTTATCGGCTTCGGAGATACCATGGCTCCTAATTTTATAGGAGGAGGAGCGCATTCCGGAGAAAGTTGTACAGCTTGTGAAGAAATTTTTTCAATAGTATTGTCAACTTTCAACATTATTTTTTCGTATGCATCTGGAGATGCTATGAACGAGGCCATTTGGCTTAAACTATTAGGCGTTGTGATGTCGCTGGTTATAAATGCAGCATTATTAAATTTAGTAGCATCATAACTTTTGTGAAGTTTTTCCCAAGGCTCAGATATTACTTTTATTACTTCCTTTGCCTCTTCCATTTTCGGCTTCAGGACGTCTTCTTTAAATTTTTCTAAACGTGGTTTGTATAGACTGTGTGATAATAATTGATTTTCAAAATTAGATATTATTTCTAATTCTGCAAGATCTCTTTTGTTTGTCAAATAATTAAGGTAGTCAATAAAAAAACGACTCGAATTATTTGTTTCTACTGCCTCAAGTGGTTTACCACCAGGAATGTTTATAGTTGTACAATAAATTCTGTATTCTGGTTCTCCTTCGTCACATGCATAATTTAAGCCAGATTCAATAAGTTTAATTAAAAAACCTTCAAAAAATTTTATTTGTTCTCTTAAACTATTTAATTTTTTTTGTATTTTAGCAGAATCGGCCGCGGCTTGAGATTTGCTGCAAGCCCCTGCATGATCAGGAACAGAATCATATGACACCAATAAACTTCCATCACTGTCGATTTTCTTAAGAGCAAGAAGCTTACCATAATCATTAGTCATAGAAAAAGCATATCCAACCTTGCCTTTGACATTTGCGGTGTCTTTTGCTGCGATGTGCATACTGACAAAACTTGAGGCAGGATTTTCAAAATTAAAAGAAAATTTGCGTCCTCCTAGACCACCAACAGGTTTATTATGCTTTTTAAACAGGTCATGTTGCCCAAGTTGAGCGAAAAAACTGTTTGTTGTATCTCCAGGATGCTCAGTAATATAATTAAATTCAATTTCCTGGTCTTTAAATGCTAGATAATCCTCATGTATAATTTTTGAAGGTGGTTTAAAACCACCAAAATATGCATAGGCTTCAGGCGCGTCGAGGCCAGTATCAATAAAATCAATTCTTTTTATAGGAATTATATCGAGTAAATCCTGGCGCGCCTTTACGGAATATGAATCTGTAGTAACGTTTTTTACAGCAGCAGCAAAAGCAATTGCCCCCATACCATCAGCTAATATCGATACATAATCAATATTTTTTTCTTCTATGCCTGGAAAATGTCTTTCCAGCACTTCCAAAACCTCACCATGAAAATTACCAAAATTTCCTCCAGTAGAGGTTCCATCAAAAGTAGAAAGCTCGCGGCCAAATAATCTAGAATAATCTTCAGACTCAAACCCGAGAGAATAAGACATCTCTGGTATGACTAAAATAAAATTTCTTCCATCCCTTATTAGATCTTTGATCCCAGGACCAATTTTATCTCTAAAGTCATTGTCTTCTGTATCGTCGGCTGCGTTCTGTGCTACCTCCATGTCGGTTTCTTCTCCATAAACCCAGGCTCTTCCGAACCCAGAGAAGTCGTGAAGATAATATTTGATCTCAATTGGGGAAGTTAGATCTAGCATGCCAGGCGCATATATAATTGTTTCCCTGCCCAAGCCCGCTGGTCGATCAAATATGTCCATGTATCCATTACTTCTTAAGTGCCCAACCCAAACAAACGCGCCAGAGTCACTATATGGAGCGGCGCCGGGGATCTTATGTTTTGCAGAGGGCTTAGAAGATATTAAACAACTATTAAAATGTTCTTTTGTTTGCACTGTTCCGTTACCAAACAAGCCGGTTTTGATCCTGCCTTTAAATTTACGAATTGGCGGGCCCATAAATAAAACCGGATCAGACTCTGTCTGTCCTATATAAATTCCTCCGCCGGGTGCTGTCAGGTCTCTTAGAGCCTTGCATGGGGGGTTAAAACTATCTGCTGATGATTCATCTGATTCTAGTGGAGTAAAAGACCCAGGATCATGTAAACTAACAATTTTTCCGGCCGGCATGCCATTACAACCAGTCGTATTCTCAATACTATTGTAGTCTATCCAAATTAAAGATCCAGGCACAACCTGTTCTAGCATTTTATCTTCGCGCATTTGATGGAACTCACTATGAGCCGCCAAGCGCGCTTCGTCATCTTCATCTTCTGGCCAGTCTATATCTGCGTCAATTTCTGGTATTCTAGCTATAACTTTTACTGGTTGCGGACGGTTTCCCTTTTCTTTTTCTTCAGTCTGCGCGCCTTTGAAATTATTTAAACTAATTGTTCTTGTTAAATTACCACCGTTGGTTGCTGCCTCATTATTGACTTGAGGGCCTGAAAGAACCTTTAAGACGACAGCAAGATAAGGTCCAGATTTTGTTATAGTGCCATGAGAATAATGCTTATGAACTAATTCAGCTTGTGTAACATAGACATCTTGACGTTCAAAATAGTTATCATCAAATATTTTTTCATCTAAAGGATTTAACTCTCCGATATCATAATTTTGATAAGCTGACCATGGTGGCTTAGGCTTTGCCATTTAGTTGTATCCTCATTTTTCATTTTGAAGTAAATCATATATATCGTCTTTATCGTCTGAAGACAGACCACTTACAACAGTTTCTTTTTTGGATATTAGAGAAGCTAATTTTACAAGCTGCTCATTTGATCTTTGCAAAGTTTCTAAATATTTTGCTGCCACTGGACCTGAATTCTGATGTTTTGTTTCATCAGTTTTAAGTATTCGCATCAGCTCAATCAAAAGTGTCGAGGCCAAGGCTCGGTCTTTTCTCACATTGGCTACGGCTTCATGAACAAACTCTTGTGAATTTAAATGTTTCCTTTTTCCCATTCGCCTTTGAACATCCTATACCTTTTTCGTATTCTATTAAGATTGTTAACAATCTGTTTGGTGTTTAAACCGGTAATCTCGCGCATATATAAATAAATAGCTTTTTTATTAAAAATTTCAATTTCATTGATGCTATTGAAAAGTATATTAATTGCATCTAAGACTTTTTTTTCATTTTCTTTTAATTTGAGTTTTTCCCAACTCTTCATCTCTTGAAATAAATGTATCCAAAATTCTCTCTCTTCTCTTTCAGATTCATAATAATTTTTAGTTACTAATTTCTCGGATTCTAATTCTGTTGTTAAATCTTCGTATTGAACATCTCTTTTTAGTCTTTTAGAGTTTTGTTTTACTTTGTGGATAAACCAATTTTTGGTTATGACACTAAAATAAGAAAACGCTTTTGACTTTTTTTCAGGATCATATTTATCTAGAATTGTTATAAGCCACAGTTTACAGTCATCTTTTAGATAATCAATATTTGGAAGATTATTAAATTTGTAAGTATAAACAATTTTATCTACCATTTCGTCGAGGCCGGGACCAATATATTTTATATATAATTCCGATCTAATACTTTTATCGTCAGTCAGCGCATACTGTATAATCGCGTCTTCGTGGACTTTTGTAAAGTAATTATTCTTCTTTTTCTTCTTCGTCGTCTTCGTCTGACTCAAGCTCCACCTCTACATCATAGTATTTTTCTTGTATATCAACATAACTGTTTACCAACTCTCTAGAATGATCAATAAGGCTTTGCAAATTTTGATCACCATAAAACATCTCTAGTTCGTGTATTCGCTCTATGTGTTCAACAAATTCTTCAGTATCCTCAAATATTAATTGTATATCTTTTTCAATATTGTCTTTCTCAACAACAAACTGATATGTATACCATATCAGAAGTACATTAAATAGTGTACTGAGATATAATAAAAAAGGAATAATTCCAGTTAAATACATTAGCAATATTGCGTTTAGTACTAATGATATAAAAAAGGTAAACTTACTTATCAGAGCTATAAAATTCATTACTTAATTTTTCTTTTTGTTCTTCCAAGTCGGTTTTAAACTCTTTGATAGTACGATTAACGGTATCTCCAACTTGGTCTGTGGTGGCCTTTAATTCTGTCATAAACTGAGAAGGCATTCTTTCTAGAGATTGTTCACTATCACACTTCTCACAATCTTCTCTTCTATCTGTCATTGAATGAAAAAAAGATGTTTCAATATTGCATTCTCTACACTTATATGAATATTTTGGCATCGCTATTCTGTGTTGTCAATCTTCAAAATTGGAGGATTCATAATATATAACTCCTCCTTGTCATCTACTTTAAATTCAAAATCTTGTAATACTGGAACAATATCACTTTGTTCCATTAACGATTTTTGTAGTGCCATCATGATTGATCCCAGTGCCTCATCAGATAATTTAAACATCCTCTAACTCCTTTTTTAATTTTGCAAAACATCGGTTAATTCCATTTTCAATATTAATTTCAGCCTTCCACCCTAAAGATTGTAGCTGAACTATATTAGCTAGCGTTTCTTGTACTTCATTAGGCCGCGACGTTACATACATAAAATTCATATTGTTAAAATATTGTAACACAGTTTCCTTTATTTCGTTAAGCGAGATGTTCTTTCCAGTCCCAACATCATAGTGCGCACCATTAAAACTACCTTTGTACTCCATAGCAAAGATATTTGCTGATATAGTATCTTCTAAATGTAACATATCCCTGCGTTGGCTACCCTCACCAGTTATAAACGGCACTTTTCCCTCTCTTATAAATTGCATCCAATTTGATACCGCTGTTGCATATGCACCAGATGCTCTCTGCTCTTCCGAATAAACATTAAAATATCTCAATCCGACTGTTTCCAGCCCGTACAACTCAGAATATAATCTGCATTCTATCTCAGTTACCATTTTTTGTAGAGCATAGGGGTTGGCTGGGCCGCGGCCTTGGCCGAGAATGGAAGAAGAACTAGAATATATCACTCTTTTAGCGCCGACTTTTCTAGCGAAGTTTAAAACATTAGTTCCAGCCATTACATTATTAAGCATAGTTCCAACAGGGTTTTCTATGCTATATCCTATTCTAGGATAACATGCTAAGTGGAATATATATTCAGGACTGAAACTGAACCAGCGTGGATGGAATTTACCATCGTCGTCCTCCTGAAAGCCTTGAGGGCTATTAATATCGTTTCCGTCTTTTATGTCTATTCCAGCTACTTCATGGCCCAAGCCTTTTAAAACTTGAAAAAGTCGCGATCCTATATATCCTTTATGTCCTGTTACTAAACATCTAGCCATTTTTTATATCCAATTTAAGTTTATATTAGAATAGTTTTCTTCTTCTATTCTCTCTTTCAAGGTGGTGGTTGACTTCCTAAGAGAAGGTATTTTTTTCTCGTGGGTTTCAACAAAAATATAAGGAATATCGCGTATTAAATCCTCATCCATCAAATCATTTAGCAATTCGACTTCAGCGCCCTCAATATCAATTTTTAAAACTTTTACTTTTTTGTTAAAAAGTTTTAAGAACTCGCACAAATTAACCAACTCTACTTCTATATAATTATTTTTATTCACATTTTCTTTATCTTCTAGGATAGAAGATCCGGTCGAGTATGTCACCTGATCTCTTTCAGCGTGTTCGTGTAAAAACATTTTTTTAATTCCAGAGCTTTTTTTTCCTGCCACACCCTTTGGGATGCACTTAACTCTATTACTATTTTTATATTTTTCCTGTAATATATCGTATGCGTATTTGTTTGGTTCGAATGCCAAAACATATGCACCATGAGAGTGGAAAAAGGTTGTTACCTCTCCAATATTAGCCCCGCAATCTATCACATAATCACCTGAATTAACTTCTAATTCAAATGTTTCTCCATTATTTAATTTTAAACCAACAATAGACATTTTATTCTTCTCTTGATAGCAAAATAGCTCTTACTGCTTTGGCGCCGTAAACATCATTGTGTAAATTAGTAGATATCTCAATTGCATGATCATTTTCAACGTTAGTATAAATACTGCGTGTCCAACCATCAGACAACATTTCAAAATCTGGTTTGTATCCTAGGTTTTTGAATGGTGCTGGATTTGAAACAGGCGTTGCTATAATTTTCTTAATCTTAAAACCTATTTCTTCATATTTCTTAAGAATTTTAGCAAAATCATTTTGTTCATTATATTCCTTTGCATGAACTTCTAGAAGAAAATGTGTTTCTCCTTTATTCTTTTTAAAATATTTATATCCGGATTCAAAGACGCTTACTTCATGGCCCTCAATATCCATTTTTATAAAGTTAGGATATTTTCTGCTAGAGCAAAACGTATTCAAAGTGAAACACGGAATCTTTTCTTCTCTTATACTGTGTTTAGTCTTGTTTACACTATTCAGATTCGGCTGGCTAGCTAGCCAAAAAGATGATTCTCCGTCATGATTAGTAATGACGCATCTAGAAATCTCTACCTTAGAATAATTGTTTAGCTCAATATTTCTTTCTAAAAACTCTAAATTATGATCATCCGGCTCAATAGCATACACATATCCAGAAGTGCCAGTATTACGTAGCATAAACATAGTCGCATAGCCGATATTCGCGCCTAAATCTACGCAGACCATTCCTTCGCGAACAGTCTGATTCAGGATCTCCATGAAAATACATTCGCGTGAATATGAATAATTCTGACCAGATGTATGTGAACGATATAGGGTGCTGCCTATACCACCATCATTTATATTCAACATCCAATTAAAGCCGTCGACATTTTTTTTTACAATCATTTCAGTTTTCATATGTTTTTAAAACATGATATTGTATGTTATTTTTTTCAAGTTTATAAAATAATTTTTGATATGAAAATGGATAGTTATCTAGATGTTGCTCAGTAGGATTAGTTTTCTTGTTCACCACTCTATTTAACAATCGTTTTCTATGAATATATGGCTTTATATAACATACAATTGCTGTAGCATTCTCTTCTTTTAAAGCGTTTATCCACTCGTCAATATTTGGTTTAAACCCGTCAATTGATTTATAATCTGGGGCAATATAAATTATTGAATGTGTCTTAGTAAAATTTGTTACATTTCTTCCAAACTTTAGTGATTTTCCCCCTTCATTAAAAACATTATTTTTGATTATATCAGGCGCCTTGTATTCTACTGGAATACCATAAACTTCATGCAAAAATCTTGTTTTACCAGAAGCGCCAGGGCCAATTACAATTCCTTTACCTAGGTTTTGTACATCTTTTATATCATTAAAAGATATTTTTCTTTTCTTAAAAACACACACATATCTTTCTGGGCCCATGAAGCTAGTTTGATTATCGCTTGCTTGTTTCGTTAATAAGTCATAATTTCTTTCTTTTAAATAATCGATTATATCTTGTAAATCTAGTTTATCAAAATTAGTTTCTTTTCCTATATCTCTTTTATAAGCATCATAGAAGCCCTTTTTCGGAGCTTCT